>Ga0070711_100001905_pt1 | contig 11659 bp, 13 predicted proteins | sample LARL53metaG_FD_65452 | JGI IMG/M metagenome (GOLD analysis project Ga0070711, IMG submission 65452) | Corn, switchgrass and miscanthus rhizosphere microbial communities from Kellogg Biological Station, Michigan, USA - LAR L5-3 metaG | ecosystem: Host-associated > Plants > Roots > Rhizosphere ... | reverse complement strand
TTGTTCGTCTGGCTGCCGCCGCGGGGACGACCATTACGGATGCGGCTCAACTCGAGTGCCTGTCGGTCGCACCGTCGCGGCCAGGCGAGCGGCGTCTCTTGGAGCTCTTGCGCAGCCGGATCGAGGCGGGGGTAGCTCTTACCGCCAAGTGGTATGTCCCAAGCAAGATCATGCTGACCGGCGGCGTAGTCAGCGGTAGCTTCGGCGCAGTCGCACGGACCTGGCTCGAGGAGTTCAGGGACTACGAGGTTGCTCTATCGGATGAGCCCCTGTTCGACGGCTGTATCGGCGCGGCGTGGATCGCGCTCAGAGAGGCAACCCCGTGAACAGGACGTTCATGCACGCACGAGGTGAGAGGAGCGTCCACGGTTGCTGAATGGTCAGGCCACAGTCTTCCTCAGCTGCTCCGAGCGCTTCAAGGCGCAAGTGGCGACTCCCATCCGTGTAGCGCTCGCCGAGCACCGCATCTTCGCTGTGATCGTCAGCGAGGAGCCGCTCCTTCCTTTTACTTCGGGCGACCCGGACAGCAAGGTGGACTCGTATCTCGATGCGTCGGACGCATTCGTCGCGCTGTGCACACCTGACGATCGGCTCAGCGACGGAACGAGCCAGTGTCGACAAAACATCATCAGCGAGATCGAGCGTGCCCGTAAGACGCACCTGCGCGAGCGGATACAGGTTTTCAAGGAGCCGACTGTGCGGCTCCCGAGCAACATCAATCCGACCTACGAGCAGCTTGCCGTCGATGACGTCTCGCCTCTGACCGATCTGATCGTTCGACAGCTCGAGGTATGGGGAGTTCTCTCGCGCACACCCAGACCACCAAATCCGCCCGCATCTGCAGCCCGTTCTGCGATGACAGTCGACGAGATGACTGACGGCATGCATTTCGCCGACCATGAGGAGGCAACACGCCGCGCCTACAAGCTCCTTCGCTCAGAAAGCAGGCAGTCGCAAGAGGCGGCGGTTGAGCTTCTCCGGCAGTTTCTACACAACACTCCCCGTGAGGCAAACGTAGATCTGCTTCGCGCTTCGAGCCTCCTCGAAGCCATCAGTCGCCTCGATCCGTCGCTCATCTCGAACGACATAGTTGAAGGACTTGTCAACGAGGACGACACCACATTGCGGATGGCCGCGGCAATGCTTCTATGGGATCGGGCAGAAGTGGCACCAGATGCGGTGCCACTGGGACTTCTCGGGAGATTGGCGCTGCCAGCCTCCGAGGACTGGTACGTGCAAGCTCCGGCGATGGCCGTCGCAAAGCAGCTATTGCTGCATCGCCGCGCTGCACGAGTTGTGTTCGACACACTCGCTGGAAGTGACGACTCAGACGATCGCTACGCTGTCGCCGCTGCACTACGCGACGTAGCGCGCGTCGACCCGACCGCGTCTCCGCGCGATCTCGCTGAGCAACTCACGCGCGACGGCGACCAGCTTGTCGCAGACAAGGCCCAAGAAGCTCTAGAGGCGATCGGTCCGACCCGCGAGGGTGAGAGGGACTCCAGGAGTCCGTTCGGACTTTAGCCTAATCCACCGCGTCGCTGGGTTGAGGTGACCGATGCGGGGTAAATTGGTGGGTTGAGGGGGGATCTGGCTGTTTCATTGGGTCGGGGCTCGCCGCGCGCGCGGTTCAGCGGGCCGTTCAGGAGTTTCGGGCGGCGGTGAGGGTGCCAGTTCGGCGGCGGGTGTGCTGGTCTTCGTCGCGTGGGTTTGTCGCTCAGGGTGCGGCGGGTAGCGCCCTAATTCGGGCGAGAGCACGGATGAAGTCGTGTTGCCAGGGCCAGCGGGCAGGGAGGTAAAGTGTCCATTTGGCGGGCCGTGCGGGTAAGTCGGCCGGGGACGCTGAGCAGGCGGCGACAGAATGTGCGGGCGGCACGGACGGTGTCGGCGGGAGGACGATCAGCCTCGCCGGGCCGCGGTGCTCGCACATTTGCCTGCAGGAGCGAGTGTGACCCGACCAAGTGCGGCGGCCGCTCCTCGTCGTCCATAGCAGGCACGCGGTGGATCGAGACCTGGGCGCTCGCATTTGGGCGAAACCGGCAGTGCTGGGATCTGCACCGACAGCGTCGTCGTGCTCGCGGCCTCAGCGCATATGAACTCGATGGCGCGGGCGCTGATCAGGCGAGGCGATCCAGCGCAGCGCGTACCTTTGACTGGGAAGACCTTGCGGCCAGCGTATAGCGGGAACGGGATCGAGTCGTCGTGCAGAACTGGTAACCCAAATTGCGGCGCGATCGAGTTTCGGCACCCACACTGAGCATCCGCATTCCTAATCTCCTTTCCCCATCGCCAGCCCTAACGAAAACCCTGCCTGAGCAACCACCGCGAACATGAGCGCACGGCGATCTACGCAGGCCAATCGCACGCACGACAGGCCGAACACGCATGCACGGTCGGCCCGAGCCGATCGCACCATGCCGCTAGCGCAGAAGATGTCGTAAAGCCTCGCCCATCCTCGACCATAACCGAGTCTTTGCCGGAACGTGCCGGTCAGCGACGCTCTGAGCCGGTAGTTGAGCGTGGCATTCGCAGGGCGGAGCGTCACGCCACGTAGCCACAGGCGCATACACAGGTCGAGGTCGTCGCAGGCCTCCGCCCGAGGATCAAAACCCCCGACCTCCTCGAACGTTTTGCGGCTGATGCCCAGCGTGCCCCCCATGGATACCGGCACTCCTGCCAGCTCTTCGCCTCCCACGTCGCGGTGCAGAGGGATCACGAAGTAGTCCGTGTCCGGCCGAAACATCGCGCGCACCAGGTGACGCTCGTTCAAGTGCGTTAGCTCGACGCCCGCGCACACGAACTCCCACATTTCGAGCGCCTCCTCGAGGGCATTCAAGTATCCCCCTGTAGCCACATCGTCCTGGTCCAGGAACGCGAGCTTTGAAAAGCGAGCGGCCGTCACTGCATGGTTGATGGCCTTGGCCTTGCCGCGCCGGCGCTGCAGCCGCAGAATCTCGATTGGTAGCCCGGCAGCTTGAAATCGCTCTGCGACCTCAACCGTCTCATCGGTGGAAGCGTCATCTACGAGCACGATCTCCCAGGGGATGCCGTGCGTCCCAGCGAGACTCGCGAGCAACTCGCCGACATGCCGGGCGCCGTTGCAGGTCGGCACGATCGCCGATATCCCACGCGGCTCGGTGCCCATAGCGCGATCACCTCCCAACTTCGTCCGGCTCCCACCGTGTCACCTGCCAGTGCTCCCACACCGGAGCCGCGATCTCGGTCCAGGCCTCCGGGAGTTGGCGGAGCGAGGCATCGAACCACGCAAGCGCTCCGGGGCTCCGCTGGTCGAGGCCGAGCGCGTCTAGCGCTCGCTCTGCTGCCATGGCCTCATGTCGCATGCTCGTCTCGCTTGGATCCTCGGAGTCGACGAAGTACCCCGCCCGGGCCCTGAGATAGCTACGCACTCCGCGCTTCCACTTGAAATGGTGTACTGGCAGCGGCCTTAGCCGCTCCAGCTTCGTGTGCTCTGGCGCGTGGTGTTGGCCAGAACCCACTGCGATGTCGTCTCGGACAACAGTGAGCTTGCGCGGATCGCCATCCAGAACACGGTGCGTGAAGAAGCTGCCCTGCGGGAACGTCTCGTCGAGCTTGTTCGGCGCTGGCATCGATGCCAGCGTGAGTTCGCGATCTGCGAACCGGTCCACGAGCAGTCCCACCGCGAGGGGATGGTCATATGCCTCACAGCGCGCGACGGTCCGTCCGATTCCTCCGGGGTGAGCCTGGAACTCGTCGGCGTCTGCAAGGACATGCCATCGCGAGTCCGCGCGTCGCCTTAGCTCGTCGCGGATCAGTCCGTTGGTCTCGACTCTCCATGGGCCCTTACTCACGATCGGCGCTGCGGCACCCAGTTGTTCCGCTAGGGCGACCAACCTTCGCCGGACTCTCGACGTGATGTTGGGTGTGAAGTGGAAGCCGAGCCTGACGGCGTTCACACCAAGGGATCTGTAGTGCTCGACGAACGCCACCAGAAGGCTCTCCTCGACGGCGCCAACCACCGAGATCAACGTCACATCATCCCGGCTTGCGCTCACGGCACGTCATCTCCTGGTCGAGCCGGCGGAGCATCTCGCCAGGCGTCAACATTCCGAGTTCGCGCGAAGTTGAAGGCGACGGTCGCGTCAGTGCCTCTCGGCAAACCCACTCCAGAGCCTCCGCAAGTGACTCCGGGTCCCCAGCGTGGAACACTCGCGCCCATGACTGCCCCCGCAGCTTGGTCGCAAGTTCGGGATCGTGGTCGGATGTAACGACGGGAACGCCGTATGCACCCGCGTCCAAGAGCACACCGCTCTCGCATCCATCCGGATGCCTGCTCACGATCGTGAAGCTGCTCGCGCCGTACACGGCTCTCATCAGTCCGGCCGACAGCTGTTCGTGCCTGATTATGAGTTCGACGTTCTCAGCAGCTCGCATGCGGTCCAGGAGACGGTCGTCTAGGGGCTGGCCGGCGACCAGCAGCCGCATCGGGGTGCGGAGCCGATGGACCGCATCGGCGACCGTGGCCATGTCCTTTGACGCCCACCATCCCCCTACAAGCGAAGCGATTGGCGTCCCGCTCCCGATCCCCAGGCTTGCCGCCGCTCCCGCTCGCTCGCTCTCGCTGATGTAGTCCACCTCACCGGCGAGGCCGAACGGCATAACTGTGGTTTTGAGCCCCGGCTCCCTGGCGTTCACCGCGAGTGCCACACCGGCGGTCGGGCAGAACGCGTGCGTCAGCGAGAGGCCGCGAGCGCCGAATCGCTCTGCCAGCCGAATCGCTCGGCCCTCGTGACAGCGCGCCTCGTGGATATAGCGCAGGTGCGGGCGGCCAGACAAGCTCGCCGAAAACGCATGCAAGGTCTCATTGGCCGTCAGAATCAATACCATGGGCGAGGGGTGAGCAGTGACCCGGGAGGCCAGTCTGACGGCTGCGGCCTCCTTGAGGGCCCTAGCGAAATGGAGAAACTGGTACGTGACCGCTCGGTCCGGATAACGACGGACGAGCGCATTGTGCACGTTAGTCAGGCCACTCCCCGCGGATATCAGCAGACCTGCGGAGCACATACGGCCGCCAGCGTCCTGCACGATGACGCATCCGTTCTCGATCAGCTCTTCTGCCAGCATCTCATGGACACCGTTCGGCGCGACGATCAGACAGGTCCGGCGCTGGCGCGCCGCCTCCCGCGCCAGTAGGATCAGCGCCTTGGTCCAATGCCCGCTGAGGGCAGAGGCATACGGCTCGATGAGCACCAGCGGGCGCGATGACTCCTCGTCACACATGCCACCAGCGAGATCCTCGGGTGATGATCTGTTCGTCCAAGACGAGGAAGTCCAAGTCCATGCCGCGGAATGCCGCGAGGGCGTCGTCGCTGGAGGACACCAGTGGCTCCGCATTCCTGTTGAAGGATGTGTTGATCAGCGCTCCGCCGGCGCGGTCGCCCCACGCGCGTAGTAGCGCCGTGAGGGTACCCCCTTCGTCCTCGTCGACTACATGAGGTCGCGTGGTGCCGTCGACGTGCACTGCCGCCGGCATCACCTCGCGCGCGCGGGCAGACACCGGTGTGCCACCGATCATGTAGTCGGTCAAGCGAGGCCTCGGCTCCCACAGAGCCCCAGCGCGGGATGCGAGGGCGCTGGCGCCGAACGGGCGCCAGGACTCTCGTCCCTTCACCCGGTTCAGCCGGTCGCGCATGTCCTCATTCGCCGGCGAGGAAATGATCGATCGATGGCCCAGCGCGCGCGGACCAATCTCGCCTCGGCCCGTTACGACAGCGCCAATTCGACCAGCTTCGAGCGATGCGCAGAGCACTTCGATGTCCACGGGCGTGCAACACAAGCCGTAGGTGTCCGGAGGCCCGCCGAGCGATGGGCCGAGGTACGGCGAAAGGCGCTCGGGTGCATCCCGTGGAGGCGCGACGTGCCACGCGGCGCCCAGCGCGACCCCCGAGTCGTTGGGAATCGGGGGCACGAACACGTCGCCGGTTAGTAGCCCGTTCGCCTTACAGTTAAGCGCGACACCGCCCGCTAGACAGAGGTTCGCCGAGCTGGCTTCCACACGGGCTTGGCGGGCCAACGAGGTCACCACCGTCTCGACCGCAACCTGTGCGCTTAGCGCCGCCACCAGCGCGATCTCGTCGTTGTGTAGCTCACCCCGCGGCCGTTGCACGCCATCGACGCCGGCGTAGCGACGAAACTCATCTCGCCACGCTCTGAGGACATCGGCGTATGTGTATTCGCCCGTCGGCCGGATCGGCGATCGTGGCTCGGCATCGGGGAGCAGAGGCCACGGCTCGAACCGTTTGGCCGCCCCCCAGGCGGCAAGTCCCATGAGCTTGCCGGCCTCCAGAAAATCGAATCCAACGAACTCGCACGCAGCGTCGTATAGCCACCCGACAGAGAACATTCGCGGCCATACGCTGCGCCTGATGAGGCCGGTCGCCCGCGAAGCCTGATAGACCGAGATCGACTCGTCGTCCCCATTACCGTCGATTACGAGGACGGCCGCCTCGTTGAAATCGGAGGCGAAGAATGCCGCTGTCGCATGTGCCAGATGGTGCGAGACGAAGCGGATCTCCGGGGCCTCTCGCAGCGAAACCTGCCAGTTCAATTCTGAGTGCAGCCAGGCGACCACGTCGTCAATCGCCCAGGTCAAGCCATACCAGCGCGCGACGAGTGGTATATTCCATCCCACGGCCACGATATCGACATCCTGCACGTCGAGACCCGTCTCCTTCAAACAGTAGGCTGCCGCTGACCGCGCACCGCCTTTGAGCGCATGCTTACTCCGTGTCAGTCTCTCCTCCTCCGCAAACGCCAGAACGTGTCCACGCTCGTCGACGATGCATGCCGCCGGATCATGCCATCCGCCCGGGCCCACATTTATTCCCATCACTACCACAACACACCCCACGCGCCCTCAGGTGGTGCCGATCCGGCGCAGCAGCGCCAAGCCCGGCACAATCGGAAGCCGCGCAGCTTCGTACAGCCCCTGCGGCAGATCCTGCAGTACCTCGTATCCGTCGCTGTACTCGAATCCCGGGTGCACGTCATGTACCAACACGATCGCGTCTGGGCACAGCAAATGCGAGAACTCCACGAGATCGTGGCGCATACCGGTGTAGCTGTGATCGCCGTCGACGTACAGCATCTCGATACCACCGGCAGTGGCGACACTGGCCAGGTACTCCGCAGAGGTCATCTTGAAGTGGGTGATGAACCCGTCGACACCGAACTCGCACCACCGAGCGTCAACCTCTTCTGGGTCGTCCCACATTCCCAGCCCATAGGAATGATTGGGGTCACCGCGGTCGACTGAGTAGGACGGATCGATGAAATCGACATGGCCGGACTCTCTGCTTGCGGGCTCGGTCGCCGAGTGAGTAACTGCGGTGACGCCGGTGCCTTCGTTGTCGCGTACCGCAAGGGCGAAGCAGAGCGGCGCGAATCCCGCCTTGGAGCCGATGACCACCACCTCCCGAGGCCGGAGCAGTCTGGCGATGCCGTAGTAGAGATACCCCATCCCGAGGTTCTGCGTGTCCTCGCATGTGACCTGGAACGCCGGCATGCTCCGGGTTAGGAGCCGCGTTACCATCTGTGCGTCGAGCCCGTGCACGCTATCTTCTTGCTGGCCGCGCTAGCTCCCATGCCAGCCCGAGCAACGAGCAACCGTCGAGGGTTAGGAGAGCCGCCAAGAACCCGGCTGCCTCGCGGCGGCTGAGCGTTCGAGCCGTTTGGGCAGCGGCGCAGTAGCGCTTTCGAAGGTGCCGGATGGGCCACCAGTGCGTGTCCTGGTCCAGGGCGGCGATCCGACGGCCGTCGCCCACTCCGTAGTGAAAGTAAGCGCGCACCGCGTGCGCGAGAGGATTCGGCCTGTGGACCAAGCCCGGTTCTGGCAGGTGCCGGATGGTGATCCCATACTCGCGGATTCGCCACAGCATCTCGGCATCGCAGGGCCATCGGACGCGGCTGTCGTACCAGTATCCACCGAGTCGCTGCTTGACCGACATGCGCCAGGCGATCCCCGGCTTGTACGCCTGCCCGTCGTACGAATTGTCGAAGGTTCTGACTTTCGCGACTGCCCGCGTCACCACGTTGCTACCGGGATCGAACTCGATCGGCACGTTTACGATCTCGGCGTCCTCCAGCGCCGTCCGCACTGCTGCCAGCGTTCCGGGAACGAGCACTGTGTCGCTGTCGATAATGATGACGGTCGACTGCGTGACCTGGTCAAGCCCGGCGTTCGTGAGGATCGCATGGTTTCCGGCGGGGGCGAGCACGAAACGCACGCCTCGGCGCGCGAGGTAGTCCTCGAGAAGCGCGTTGGGCGTCATCGCCACAATGATCTCATACGCTTCCCGTGCGCTCTCGAGCGCATGTAGCACGTCGAAGTCGTTCGAACAGCAGACGATGACCGAGATGTCTACCTGCTCGGTTGGATTCGCGCGATTCACAGGAAGGGCGTCGGATGACCCTGGACGCCGCGACTCGTGATCGGGTATGGTCACCTCCGCGTCAGCCATGCCGTTCCCTCCTTCGACTCGCAGTCATTCGTCGTTCGCCGATGCCATAGAGACGGGACGCCTGACGATGGGACGACACTCGTACGGACGACCGCGCGTCCACATATATCCCGGCGACCGTGTCGGTGTCAAGGTCGGTCCGTTCTGTTCGATCGGCGAGGATGTCGAGTTCTTGCCTGGTGGCATGCACAACGTTGCGTGGGTCAGCACCTTTCCCTTCAGCCTCGTTCTTGGCTTCGACGGTACCCGGGAGAATCCGGTCGTGATCGCTGACACCGAAGTAGGGGCCGACGTGTGGATCGGGCGCAGCGCGCGGATCCTGGCAGGTGTTGCGATCGGACACGGCGCGGTCGTGGGCGCATATAGCGTGGTGGCGAACGCCGTACGGCCGTATGCCATCGTTGCCGGGAACCCGGCACGCGAGGTTCGGCGGCGGTTCTCGGACGACATCGTCGCCGCTCTGCTCGAGCTCAGGTGGTGGGACTGGCCCCTCGAGCGCCTTCGTGAATCCAGCGCTTGGCTGAATGGCGCAATCGGCGATGAGGTGCGCTTCGGCTTGCCCCGGGCGCCCAGCACCTAGAGCGCCTCCATCGAGCGGACATGCTCGTGCCTGCGGTCAGAGCAAAGCCCGAAGGGATCGAAGTGGAGCGCTGCGATCCCGGCCGCGCGCGCGCCATCGACATCGAATGTGATCGAGTCGCCTACATAGACGGTGTCGCTTGCACTTGCGCCAACCGTCCGCAGTGCGTGGAGAAAGATGTCGCCGTCTGGCTTTCTCTTCTGGATGCATCCTGAGTCGACGACCGCCGCGACCCGAGGCAGATGACACTCCTCGACGGAGCAGACGCCGCCGTCCACCAGTTGCTGACCCATGGTCCCATCTGAATTGGTGACGACTCCTACCCGAACGCCTGCATCGAGAAGCCTCCGGATCCCCTGGTCGGCCCGCGGCGCCGACACCCAAGGCTTGGACTGGTAGATCATACCGATGCGCTCGGCGGCTTCCTCGAGCCGGCTGGGACCTACGCCTACGGCACGGGCTACGACATCATCGACCATACGCCAGTCGCGCAGTCGCCGCCGGTCGAGCTGCGAGACGCCGTGATAGAACGCTCGATGACATTCAGCGTCGTCCGGAAAGACACCGAATACGGCGAGTTCCTCTCTCATCAAGCGCGGGTCCGGCAGCAGCAGGACTCCGCCAGCGTCCAACAGGACCGTGGAGTAGTGAGGGTCACTCATCCGACTATCCCCCGGCCAAGATGAGCCCGAGTTACGACTCGGACTTGTAGATACGGTCAGAGCCTTGGGGTTCGAAAACCTGGCGGCCCCGGAACCAGCCGCAGTTTATGCACACGCGGTGAGGCAACTTTGGTTCGTGGCGGTTGGGATAGAGGTTCGCCGCTGGAGGCGTGATCTTGTGTTGGCCCTCCGCTTGTGCGTCCGCGAGTGCGACTGATGTTTCTGGGGTGTCTGTCCTCCAGGCATGCGTTCTTCTTTCCGACTTGTCGAATGATCGATAACGCTCTAACGCTTGGCCGCTGGGAGTCTAACGGCCTACGCCTCTGAGAGAACACGACACATCAACGGCGGGGGCGCCACGAGCGCGCTCCCGCTCGATCCGTTGGCGCAAGTACCGCTCGCAAACGCGGAAGCGGGCGTCAATTGCAACCACCCAGACACGCCATCCACCCACGCATCGTCCGTTGCAGGCACCTCGTCGTGACCGATCGACGCGCCTCCTATCGCCCAAATGCGAGCGCCCAGGTCTCGATCCACCGCGTGCCTGCTATGGACGACGTTCGATCGCGCCGCTGAGGCTCGACAGAGGACCGCTTCCGCCGCCTTCGGGCGTGTCCGCTCATGGAGATACCTGCCTGCCTGCCTGCCTGCCTGCCTGCCTGCGGCTTACTACTACCATCTGCCCATGAATGGCTCCAGGGTGCCCGGAGGGGTGGTGCACAGACTGCCTGCTGACCTGCGTAGCGTGCTGATTGCCAACGCTGCGGCGCTTGATGCCTGGAAGGACATCACGCCCTTGGCCCGCAACGAGTTCATCTGCTGGGTCGAGGACGCCAAGCAGCAAACCACCCGAGAGCGCCGCATTCGGCGCACGAAGGAGGAGCTGGAGGAAGGTAAGCGTCGGCCATGCTGCTGGCCGGGTTGCAGACACCGCGACCGCACCGGAAGGCCACGACCCGCCTAGAGACGGCGCTGGCCGATCTGTTCGGTCAGGTGCTGGAGCTGTGCGCAGAGGCGGACCTGGTGGCAGTCGGGGTGATAGCGATCGATGGCACGAAGGTCCATGCGAACGCCTCCCAGCACGCAGCGCGTGACTACGAGCAGATCGCCAAGGAGATCCTTGAGGAGGCTTCAGAGACCGACCGGCTCGAGGACGAGCGCTATGGGGAGAAGCGCGGCGATGAGCTGCCGCCGGAGCTTTCCACCGAGCAGGGCCGGCGCGGTTGGTTGCGCCAGGCTAAGCGCCGCCTCGATGAGAAGCGTGCCGCAGCGGCCGAGCCGATCCCGCGTTCGCGCCCTGAGCGCCTTTCCCAGTCAAAGCGCTGGCTGGAGGAGGAGCTCGCTGTCGAGTGTGCGGCGAACGCAGCCTATGAGGCTTACCGCGCGCGGGGAGTGATGAAGGATGGGCGGCGCTTTGGCCCTCAGCCGAAGCCTTATACGCCACCGGATACGCCAGCGGGAAAGGTCAACGTGAGCGATCCCGACTCGCGTAATGTGAAGACGCCGCGTGGGTACATGCAGGGCTATAACGCACAGGCGGTCGCGACCGAGCAGCAGATCGTGATCGCCGCCGAGGTGAATGTCGACTCCTCGGATTTCGGGCACCTGGCAGGAATGGTCAATGCCACCGAGATCGAGCTTGAGTGGGCGGGCGTGACCGACACTCCCGAGGTGGTCGTCGCGGACGCGGGCTATTGGCATCAGAAGCAGATGGAGAGCGTGATCAACAAAGGGATCCAGATCCTGATTCCGCCCGATGCAGGCAAACGCCGAGGCACCAGGCCGGGGTGGGACGGCGGCGCCTACGCCCACATGCCACGAGTGCTCGAGACCGACCTTGGCGGCGGGCTCTACCGAAAACGCAAAGCGATGATCGAGCCGGTGTTCGCGAACACCAAGTTCAACCGGCGGATCGTCCG
>Ga0070711_100001904_pt1 | contig 11659 bp, 11 predicted proteins | sample LARL53metaG_FD_65452 | JGI IMG/M metagenome (GOLD analysis project Ga0070711, IMG submission 65452) | Corn, switchgrass and miscanthus rhizosphere microbial communities from Kellogg Biological Station, Michigan, USA - LAR L5-3 metaG | ecosystem: Host-associated > Plants > Roots > Rhizosphere ... | reverse complement strand
GGCCCGGGCATCCCCGAGTGCGACCGGATGCGGGTCTTCGACCGGTTCGTCCGCCTGGAAAGCGACCGTGCACGCAGCAGCGGCGGCACGGGCCTCGGGCTGGCCATTGTCGCCGAGATCGTGTCCGCCCACGACGGCGAGGTCACCATCGGCGATCGCCTAGGTGGCGGCACAGTGGTGACGGTTCAGCTGCCGCTGACCAGGTTGCCCGACTCCAAGCGGTAGCCCACCCCGCGCACCGTCTCGATTGTGTTGGTGCCGAACGGCACATCGATCTTGCGCCGCAAATAGCTGATGTAGACCTCGACGACGTTGTCGTGCCCGCCGAAGTTCTCATCCCAGACGCTTTGCAGGATTTGGGTTTTGGTACACACAGCGTCGGTGTTGCGCATCAGGTATTCCAGCAGGCCGAACTCGCGGGGACTGAGATCGATGGGCACACCTGCCCGTGTTACCAGGTGCCGAGCCGGATCAAGCACTAGGTCGCCGGCGGTCATGACCACGGGGCGTTGCGGTGCGCCGCGGCGCACCAGTGCGCGTAGCCGGGCGACCAGTACCACGAACGAAAACGGCTTGACCAGATAGTCGTCAGCGCCGAGATTGAAGGCGTCGGCCTGGTCGTATTCGCCGTCCTTGGCGGTCAACATCAGGATGGGTGTCCAGATCTGCCGCTCCCGGAGCCGCCGCAGAACCTCGTAGCCGCTCGGGCCGGGCAGCATGATGTCCAGGATGATGACGTCGAAGTGGTTTTCGGTCGCCTGCCATAATCCCTCGGTGCCGGTATCGGCGTGCACCACGACGAACCCTTCGGCGCGCAGCCCCACTTTCAGGCTGGCCGCGACATGCGCCTCGTCTTCGACCAGCAGCACCTTCACCGGACCGAACTCCCTTGTGCTTCAGAGCGACACCGCCATTGACATATGTGCCTTGGCCGGCGCACCTGCCCCGCTGGGAGAACCACGCCCACTCCGGTGTCAACGAAGAGCAGTGATGGACTCATGTGAGCATGTGCGGCGCGCCGGCCCGTGCCGGCTGGTCTGTCAGTCGTACGGTGATTGCGCCACCATGGCAGAGCGGCACTGAGAAAACGCTGAGGGGCACTCGAGCAGCAGGCCCGGCGCGCTCCGTCTTGGTGGGGGCCTCTCGCTCCAGCCCGAGCGCTTGTCGACGTGCTCGACACCACCACGGTGCTCACCCGGTTGTTGATCATCGGGGTGCCGGTGATGGTGGCGGTGGTCGGGCTCACCACCTGGTTCGCCGTGGGTCGCGCCCTGGCCCCCGTCGACGCGATCCGGCGGGAGGTGGACGAGATCTCGGCCGCGCAGCTGCACCGGCGGGTACCGCAACCCAAGGCCAACGACGAGATCGGTCGGCTCGCCGCCACGATGAACCGAATGCTGGAGAGATTGGAATATGCGCGAAACAGCCAGCGCCGCTTCGTATCCGACACATCGCATGAACTGCGCTCGCCGATCACGATCATCCGCCAGTACGCCGAGGTCGAACTCGCCCATCCCGACCGGATGACCGCCCAGGAGCTCGCCGATGTGGTGCTGGCCGAACAACAGCGGATTCAGCGCCTTGTCGAGGACCTGCTGGTGCTCGCCCGGGCCGACGAACACGTGCCGCTCTCGCGTGAGCCGGTCGACCTCGACGACCTGGCCTTCGAGGAGGCGCGTCGGCTTCGCTCGACCACGTCCAAGCGGTGGACACGTCGGGAGTAGGCGCGGCCAGGGTGCGGGGCGATGCCGGCGCATTGCGGCGCGTGTTCCGCAACCTCGGCGAGAACGCCGCCAGGCACGCGGCAAGTCGCATCGATATCGCGCTGGCCGACCGGGCGGCGGCGTAGTGCTGACCGTCGACGACGACGGGCCGGGCATCCCCGAATCCGAACGCGACCGCGTGCTGCAACGCTTCGTCCGCCTCGACGAGGCACGTTCGCGCGACGACGGCGGCAGCGGCCTCGGCCTGTCGATCGTCGACGAAGTGGTCAGGGCACACGGCGGCTCAATGTCGATACGGCGGTCGCCGCTCGGCGGTGCCCGCATCCAGGTCGCGATGCCGGCCGACGAGGGCTGAGGAGCGTTCAGGTTGCTGTCAGGTGGTAGCGGGCACCCTGTGGCCACTATGTATGCCGATACCGGTCGCCGGCTCGCCACGCTCTCGGTCTGTGTGCCGCTCGTTGCCACACTCGGCGTCGCGTGCGGCGGCAGGTCGGAGCCGACGACGGCGGAGTGCGTCAAGATTGTCACCGAATCCGGCGAAAAATCCGATCAATGCCTGTCGGTCGCGCCGGATAGTGAACGCATCGACCTCGCCACGCCGAAGTTCAGCCACCCGACCCCGATCACGAACCCGCTACATCCGACCAGCCGTGTCGAGCAGATCATCTTCGGCGGGCACGTGGACAACAAGCCGTTCCGCACCGAGGTGACCCTGCTACCGGAGACCAAGCCGACGCCCTATCGCGGCGCAACGGTCGACACAGCGATCATCCAGTACGTCGCATACCTCAACGGCCGGATCCAAGAGGTGGCCATCGACCGGTACGCGCAGGCCGACGACGGCTCGGTGTGGTACTTCGGTGAGGACTTCTCCGCTTACGAAGACGGGAAGGTCACCGACACCGAAGGGACCTGGGTCGTCGACGACAAGGTCCCCGCGGCCCTGATCATGCCGGCCCATCCGCACGTGGGTGACGTTTACCGACCGGAGAACGTGCCGGAGGTCATATTCGAAGAGGTGCGCGTCGACAAGGTCGACATGAACGTACCCGGCCCGAGCGGAAACATCAGCGGCGCAATGGAAGTCAACGAGCTGCACATGGACGGTACGCGGGAGGGGAAGATCTTCGCTCCCGGCTATGGCGAGTTCTCCACCGGAAACCCGGGAGGTGACCTTGAGGCGGTGTCGCTGGCGTCGCCGACAGACAAGAGGGCCCATCTGGCTCCCGCCGAGTTCGGTGCCCTGTCCGCCGCGGCGCGCGGAGTCGTCCAGGCGGCCGCCGACTCCGACACCGAACGCGCGAAGCAAGCGGCCAAGACATTCGATCAGGCGTGGACGGCGGCGCTCACCAAAGGCATTCCGCCGCAGATGGTCTCGCAGATGAACAGGGACATGAGCGAGTTCACCTCCGCGATCGACGTCCGGGACTGGAAGGCCGCCCAGTCGGCCGCACTGCGCGTGGCCCAGAACGAGCTCGATCTGCGCCTGCTGTACCAGCGGTCGATCGACGTCGATCTGGCCCGCATGGCGCTATGGGCAAACCAGCTTCCCATCGATGTGGCGGCCGACGACTCGGCAGCGGTGCTGGCCGATGTGGCAGCGCTGGAACGTATTTGGGAGCGCTCTCGACACGGCGTCCAATCGCCCGGACCGGTGGACACTGTGCTGCAGGAGCTCAGGCGGGCTGCCGACAGGCAAGACCTGCATGCGGTCGACCGCGCTGCGGTCGCACTGTCCCAAGCCGTCACGGGTCTGCACACTCGCTGACGCCTAGGGTTCCCGCAACACCGCGGCGGGCCGCACCCGCGTGACCGCGGCGAGCGCTGCCGCCATGGCGACAGCCGACGTCATCACCATGAACAGGATGAACTCGGCCAGGGGCCCCGCCGGCACAGTGAGGATTGGTGGGGGTAGGGCGAAGAACAGGGCGAGCACCCGGACCTCGATCAGTGCGAGTCCCAGACCGACGGGAACGCCAATCAGCAAGCTGCCCAGTACAACAACGATGCCTTCCTGAGCGGGTCCGGTGAGAACCTGCGACGTTTCCGCGCCGACCGCCCGAAGGATCGCGAACTCGCGGCGGCGCTCGAGAACGACGAACGCGCCGAGCACGGCTACTCCGACGGCGGCGATCAGCGCGGCTCCGAGTGCTTCGATGCGCCCGAGCCCTGCGAGGTTCAGCGCGGTAAGGCCTCGCTGGAACGGGTTTCCGGCCGTTGTCACGGCGAATCGATCGTCCAAGCTTCTGCCGAGTTCGGCGGCCGCCGCGCTGATTTGGTGCCCCGGAGTGACGCGGGCAAGGTAGAAATCGGGTGGCGCGGGCACCGTCTTGGGGATCGCGGCTGCTGACACGACCAGTTCGGCCGGCTGATCGGGCGGCGGGGTCGTCGGCGGGAACGAGCCGTAGACGCCGAGGACATGCAGCTTGAGGTTCGTGCTCTTTTCGAAGTCGTCCGGATAGATGGTGATCGGCAGCGTGTCACCGGGTCCGACCTCGAAGTCGACGGCGAGCTCTTTGAGCAGGAGGACACCCAGCGGATCGTTGGCGAGCGCTTGGGGACCCTGGCCCTGCAGGATCCGCGGTGCCATCGTCGACACGGCGGGATAGCTGGACAGGTCGATCGCCATGATCGTCTTGCGATCGCTGCCCGCTTGGGCGGGCACGAGGCGGAACGGGCTGATCGCGGTGATCTGAGAACCAATGGCGGGCAGCTTGTTGGTCGGATCGTTTGGTGTGATGCGCATGTCGGAGCCCAAGGCCGCCTGGGCGTCAGTCACTTTCGCGGTGCGATAGGTTGCGGCGAACGTCAGCACCTGGGTGCCGAATGCCACCGCCAACGCCCCGAGCATGAGCGCCACGGCCATGCGTGCCGGACGGCGGCCGGTCCATCGGGTGGCAGCTGCGCGCCACGAAGCCAACGGCTCCGGCTGCCCTCGCTGCGCCCGTCGACTCAAGATGGCCAGCACCACGCGCACCGCCAGGAAGGTGACGCCGAGCCAGAGGAAGATCGGTGCCAACAGCACATAGAACGATAGTGCCAGCGACGTGCCCTCGATCGGGGTCTGCGACAGCCCACCGGCCAGGCGATTGATGCCGAGGACGGTCAGTCCGAGGGCGATGAAGATCAGATCGAGATGGGCCCGTTTCCACAGCGGCGTCCACCCCCGCTCCAGCAGATGGCGCTCCACGGCGACTTCCGATCCGCGTTCTGCCCTTCTGAGCCGCAGCAGCCGGATGACCGTGGTGACGGCGCCGACGGCAAGGGCCAGGATCGTCGTGGTTGCGAGCTCTCCCGCGGCCACACCCCTCCACACCGGTCCACCGGTGACCAGGCTGACGGCGACGGCCGCGGCGAGGAGTCCGACGATCGATCCGCACAGACCCACGACAGCCGCGTCGGCCGCAGCGACGCGAATGATCTGTCCACTCGTCGCACCCCGCATCCGCAGCAATGCCTCCTCACGCCGGTTCGCCTCGGCGAGGGCGGATCCCGCGGCGAGACCGAGCGCGCCTGCCGCGAGGACGCCTGGGATCCCCAGCAGAAGGAAGAGAATCTTCGCGTTCGTGGCGTCGGTTTCGGCGAGCACCAATGTCTCGGCGGCGTTGTCGGCAACCAGGATCGCGCCCGGCGCCGTGCGCTCGAGGCGTGTCCGGAGCTGGCCGGACCATGCCGCCGCGCGACTCGGATTCGGCGGATATGCCGAGTGATCCACGCTGAGGTGGGATTCGAGGCTCACAGGGGGCAGATCGGTCGAACCGGGATCGAACACCGGCGAGATTCCCCCATGGGTGGCCCACTCCTGCAGCACGGGCAGGATGTCGCGCTGAAACGTCGCGAAATCGATGACGAGCGAGCGGGGAACCGCGACCACATCTCCTTGCACATCTCCGTACGGGATGGCGAACCATGTTGTGGCGTCCCGTAGATCGACCGTTCCGGTCACCGGAAGCGTGAGCGAGAGCTTCGGGGCGTCGCCGGGCAGCGCGATCGAGACATCGCGGGCCGTCGCGAATCCGGGAGTATTACGCAGCGCTTCATCGAGGAGCGCGCCGCCGCGGGGATGGCCGCTGACGACCCGGAGCCACGGCCGGCCGGCGAAGTAGGACGGGTTGACGGCGATCAGTCGGGCCGTCCACTTCCCGGTGTCGGGGGCTTGCACCACGACGGTGGTCGCTGCGAAAGGCTCGGCGCGGGCCACCGCCGGCACCGCGCTCAGATCGTGGCTGACGGAGGTCATGTCGATGTCGAGCGATCTGCCCAGCGCGCGCATCTCCATCTGCACCGGTTGCAACGCGACCCGTGTCATCGCGCGGTCGGCGTCATCGACGAAAAGCAGTGTCGCGGCGAGCATCGCGACGGGAAACGCGACTCCCAGTGTGCCGAGCACGAGGCGTCTCGGGGCACGCCGGATCGTGCGCGCCGTGAGCCACCCGATCATTGGAGTCGCCCCGATCGAAGAGCAACCACGCGGTCGGCATGAGCGGCAACCGTGGGATCGTGCGTGACCATCACCACGGCCGCATTGCGCTCGCGCGCCGCGGAAACCAGCAGCGCGACGATGTCCTGAGCGGTCACCGAGTCGAGGCTTCCCGTTGGTTCGTCGGCCAGCACGACCGCGGGTTCGGAAACCAGTGCCCGCGCGATCGCGACGCGTTGCTGTTGGCCGCCCGAGAGCTGGTCGGTCAGCTTCAGGGTGTGCTGTTCGAGTCCCACTCGCTCGAGCGCCCTGGCCACGCGGCTGCGCCGTGCCGCCGGCTCGAGGGCGTCGAGAAGCAAAGGCACCTCGACGTTTTCGGCGGCCGTCGCCTGGGGAAGCAGCGCCATGCCTTGAACGATGAAACCGCAGTTGCGCCGGCGAAACCGGGCGCGTAGCCGACGGCGCAGCGTCGCCAAGTCGACGCCGGTCACGCGCACCTGTCCGTCGTCGGGGATGTCGAGGCCTCCGAGCAGATACAGAAGGGTGCTCTTCCCTGAGCCGCTTGGGCCGGTAACCGCGACGACCTCGCCGCGGGCGGCGGTGAGCGATACATGGTCGACGCCTCGGACTTCGTGTCCACCTCCTCGATACGTCCGGGACACCGAGAGCGCCTCGATGGCCGGAACGTCAGGCGGCATCGCGGATCTCGCCGTCGCGCATGACGAGTAGCCGGTCGGCCCGCTCGGCGACCTGTGGGTTGTGCGTCACGGTCAGGATGCTCGCGCCCTGCCGGTCCTTCAGCGTTGCGAGGAGGTCGAGGACGCCTGCGGCCGTCGACTCGTCCAACTCGCCCGTCGGCTCGTCGGCCAGCAGCACGCGCGGTTGTGGCGCCAGGGCAATGGCGATGGCTGCGCGTTGAGATTCCCCGCCGGAGAGCTGTCCTCCCCGGTGGCGGCGCCGATCGGTAAGACCAACGTCGTCGAGGAGTTGATCGACGCGGGCACGGATCTGCTTGCGTGCTAACCCCTCCAGCCGCAGCGGCAACTCGATGTTCTCGGTGACGTCGAGCAGCGGGTGGAGGTTGTCCCGCTGCAGCACGAGGCCCACCCGATGTCGGCGCCAGCGCGCCCGAGCGGGCGGAGGCAGGCGTGTGAGGTCCTCGCCGTCGACGATGACGGCTCCGCCGGTGGGCTCGATGAGCCCGGCCAACACGTAGACCAGCGTGCTCTTGCCGCTTCCCGACGGCCCCATGACGCTCGTCCAGATGCCGGGTTCCACGGTCACTGCCGCGCCTCGCAGCGCGATCGTCTCAACGTCGGCCTCGCGGTAGATGTGGTAGAGCCCACGCGCTTCCATCGCCGGGCCGGTTTGCTCGTTCACTTCGGGGCCAGGATGTTGACCAGCCACACGTCTTCTCGGTGGCCGTTGACCAGGCCGCCCAGCTTGACGAGCCCGACGCCCGGCGCGAAGTACTTGTCCTCATCCTTGTTGAGGTCGAGCAGGTCTCGATCATTGGTCACCAGCACATCGGAGTAGCGGCCCGCCGGGACCTCGGCGGATGCGCCGGTCTGCTTGATCAGGGCCACATCCTCCGCGACCGTCGGCCGGTACTCCTGTCGGTACGCGTCACCCTGTACCGGCTTGGCCTGCATGATGATTCCCGGCAGCGCACCGTCGACACCCGCCTCCCAGGAACCGGCGGTGCTCGACACGACGCCGTTCGTGTACTCCTTTGTGTCCTCGCCGAAGTACCAGACATTGCCCGCGCTGTCCTGTGCGTACCAGTCCGACGTGCGCTCCTCGAGTGCTCCGGTAACGATGTCCCGCACGACGATCGTGCGCACCCCCATGATGTCCTTGGTGTCGTTGGTCACCGTGAGCTCGATGCGCAGAGGCAACCCGTCCCGCTTTCCCTCGTAGACCATCACAGTGCCTGGAACGAGCGGGAAGTACCGGTTGGTGATCTTGTCGGTGAACTGGGCCGGATCGATCTTGGGCTGGTAAGGACTCTTCATCAATGGAACCGTCCAAGCGGGCGGCGACTGTTCCGGTGCCGGGCTGCCGGTGTTGATCGGTGCACTCGCCCCGGTCGGTCCCGCCGTCGAGCCATTCGAGCCGCAGCCAGCCAGCGCGACCGCGGTCACGAAAGTGACGATGAGCTTGCGCATGCCGATCACCTCCATGGGATGGATCCGTGTCGAGCATGGGCGGCCCTTCCTGAACTGCGACTGAACATCAGGACCCCGCATACGGCACCGACAAGGGTTCGGATCGCGTCGGGAAACTGTGCTCGGTAGTTGGGCGGAATACCCAACTCCGTCGCGGGGCCGGTGGTTTGGGTGCTTGCACCGGTCTGCGCGACGAATCCGGTGGACTTGGCGAAACCGACCGGCAGCGCGGCTGTAACCGTGGGCGTGGAGTGCACGGTGTCGAGGACGGCCGATGCTGCGGTGTTGGGTTGGACTTCGACTTGCCAGTCGACGGCGACGCTGCGCAGGGCGCGCGCAGTCATCGAATGTTGCGCGGTGCTAAGGAAACTGCCCAGGCAGGCCAGCAGCGCGACAGCTGCGGCGATGCCGGTGGCTGTCATTGTCAGCCGTCCCATGCGGCGGCGCAGCAGTCCCAGGAGCCAGGTGGTGATCATGTCCGGGGGGCAATCGGTGTGGGTTCGGGTGTGCAACAGTCCGTCGCGCATGACCCACTGGTCGGGCAGCCGGGCGGCGATGGCGGGGTCGTGGGTGGCGATGATCACCGCGGCACCGATCGAGACCGCGGCGTCGAGCAGGATGGTGATGACCCGATCCGCGGTGGGGTGATCCAGCTGCCCGGTGGGTTCGTCGGCGAGGATCACGGCGGGGCGGGTGGCGAGCACCCGCGCGATGGCCACGCGTTGCGCTTGGCCTCCCGCGAGCTCGTCGGGCAGTTTGGCCGCCAGGTCGCCGATTTCGACCAGGTCGAGTGTGGCGCGGGCGTGGTGCATGGCCTCCTGGTGAGGCTTCTCGGCGAATAGCAGTGGCAGCGCGACGTTCTCGGTGACGTCGAGGCTGGGTAGCAGGCTCGGGCCTTGAAACGCCATGCCGATTCCGGTCGGCCCGCCGGGGTGGGGGCCCTCAAGCGCCGGCCATTGCACCGATCCCGCGGTGGGGGTGTCGAGCCCGGCGATCAGATGCAGCAGGGTGGATTTTCCGGATCCGGAGGGTCCGGTCAGGGCGATGCGCGCCCACTGCGGGACGCGGCAGCTGACCTCGCGCATCGCATGCACGGCGGTGGGACCGGCGCCAAAGGTGCGGCTGACGTCGGTGCACTGCACCACGACTGCCGCTGCGGCGCTGTGTTGCGCGGCTGCTCGATTGCCTGCCCTGGTTGTCATGCGCTGATCCGCCCGTCGGTGAGCCGAATGACTCGGGTCGCAGCGGCGGCGACGGCGGGGCTGTGGCTGGCGACCAGGACGGCGGTGCCGCGCGCGGCGGCCGCGGAACGCAGCTCGAGCACCCGGGTTTCGGTGGCGCTGTCGAGTTCGCCGGTCGGCTCGTCGGCCAGTACCAGCGCCGGCGCGTTGGCCAGTGCGATCGCCAGCCCGGCGCGGGCCAGCTCCCCGCCGGAGAGCTGGCCGGGGTAGGCGTCGGCTCTGTCCCACAGTCCGAGCAGCCCGATCACGTCGGGGCGATCTGCTCGACCTCTGCGACCGGCCAGGGATCGCACCAGCGCCAGGTTGTTGCGTACGGTGAGGTGATCCCGCAGGTTGACTTGTTGGAACAGCATCCCGATGTGCCGGGCCCGGATGTGGGCGCGTTCGGGTTCGCGGCGATGGCTGATCCGCTGCCCGGCGACGTGCACGCTGCCGCCGTCGGGGTCGTCCATGCCGGCCAGACAGGCCAGCAGCGTTGATTTGCCCGAGCCGGAGGGGCCAGTGACGGCGACGACTTCTCCTGGCCGCAGCGCCAGTGAAACCCCTTGGAGTGCCAGGGTTTCCTCATCGCCGGCACGGTAGAACCGGTAGACGGATCGGGCTTGCAGCACCGGCTCGGGGCTCGGTGGGGCCGTCAGGTCCATTGCAATGAATCGGTGATGGTGCGCCACGGGTCGACGTTGTCGGCGCCGGCCGGGCCGGACAGGGTCAGGACGACTTCGTCGCCGTTTCGCCAGTAGTCGTAGCGTTCGAAGGCGTCGGTGCCGGCTTTGCCGGTCACCGGGTTGGGGGCTGAGGTGCCTTGGTAGGTGATCACGATCACCGGCCCGGCCTTGCGTTGCACCGCGGTCACCGACGCGGGACGGTAACCGGCCGTCGATGACGCGATCGCCGGTAGTTCGTCGACCTGGACCGATTCGGTGTTGGGGGCGTCGGCGCGCGGGATGGTCTCGATGCGCACGGTGTTGGCCTTGTCGGTGAAGATCGTCGCCGCGCCGTCGGTGCTGCGCGCCCATCCTTCGGGCACCGACACCGTGAACAGGCCGCCGGGTGGGGTGAAGGGCACGAACGCCTGGGTGTCGGGGATGTCACCGGCAGGGTTGCTCTCGGGTGCCGCACTTGTGACGGTGCCGTTGTCGGCGGCCGAGCCCGACGGGCCGCTACCGCTGGCTGCGCACCCAGCAACCACCGCCGCTGTCGCCAGGACCGCCATAGCAACCGAAAGCGATGGCGTGGTGAATCTCATGGGTTCCTCCCGGGATGTGTGTGACAGATTTTCGTGCGGTGTGACCGAACGGGAGCGCCGATCGACCCGCCGAGGCAGCAGCGACCGTTGAACACCGCGGGTTGGGATTGGCCATTTGCGTGTCGAGTGGTCATCGGCGTGCCTGCACTGGTGGCGGCCCGGCCGGGGTTGATGTGTCGTGCCGACCGGGTCGGTGGCGTAGGGCATCAAAAACGGCGGCGCCGATCAGCACGAACAGTGCAGCCAGGATCGCCCCGGCGGTGACGTCGGTGAGCCAGTGCACACCGAGGTAAAGGCGGGTGGCGGCGACGAGTACCACGCCGGTGACGACTGCGATTGTCAGCCAGACCCGCCTCGCGCGTGCCCGGTCAGTGCCGACAATCACGGCGATGATGCCCAATAGGGCCGCGGTACCGGTGACATGACCGGACGGGAACGACGGATCGGTCTCGAGCACTGCCTGCCATCGGAGCGGCGGCCGGGGCCGGTCGACCACGGCCTTGAGTGCGGTACTGGCTGCGGTCGCGGCGCCGACCGTGCCGATGATGACGATGCCCGGAATCACCGAACGGGTCCACCACGACAGCAGTGCCGCGCAGATCACTCCCACGGCCGCGGTCGCGACTGGGCTGCCGAAATCGGTGATCACGATCGCGGCAACGTCGAGGCCCACGGATCGGTGCGCGGCCAACCACGATGTGGTTGCCGTGTCGAGTCTGCTCGCCCAACCGTGGCTGTTGATCGCGAGCGTCAGTGCCGCCAACGCCGTGAGCAGCCCCGCCATGCGCAATCCGAGGGCGACATGCCGGTGGGTTGCCAACAGGCGGGCACCGAGCAAGAAGCTCGCAACGACCAACGCG
>Ga0070711_100001901_pt1 | contig 11674 bp, 17 predicted proteins | sample LARL53metaG_FD_65452 | JGI IMG/M metagenome (GOLD analysis project Ga0070711, IMG submission 65452) | Corn, switchgrass and miscanthus rhizosphere microbial communities from Kellogg Biological Station, Michigan, USA - LAR L5-3 metaG | ecosystem: Host-associated > Plants > Roots > Rhizosphere ... | reverse complement strand
AGCGTCGGCGGAGTGTCCGGTGGCGGACGCTAGCGCGTGACGCTATGACCAGGAGGAAGCCCGCAGTCTCGTGGGCCGCGCCGTGCTGTACAGCTCCGTCTTCGGAAGTGGCGGCTGGCGAGAGGGAGCAGCTCGCGGACCTGCCGTTCGTTGAGTTTGTCCCCCATGGGGGACAAACGCTCGGCCAGCGGCCAGGCGTCGATGAGCCGGTAGGCCGGCGATCGTGACATGTCCCACCGCTGCTCGCTACGGGTGATCCTCCCTGGCGACACGCCCGGCCTGGAAATCGGATCTCTCAGCCGTGCTAGAGCTGATAGGCCTAACAAAGGCTGTTGGTCTATCTGAGCTGCTAGTCCTATCAGGGCTGCATAACACCCCTATTCCCTGGCGTCCCTCGCCGTCCTTGCTAGACCTGTCAGAACTATCAGGACCGATAATCCTGCGATGCTTGCGTGATCTAGCAGGACTGCTGGGGTACGGTGCCGCCATGGTAGAGGCACGAATGCGCGAGCCCTGGGTGATTGCCCTGGCCTCGCAGAAGGGCGGAGTCGGCAAGACTACGCTCGCCGTCGAACTGGCGGCAGTGTTCGCCGACACATCCGGCCGCGCGCTGGTGGTCGACATCGACCCGCAGCGCACGGCCGAGGAGATCATCACTGCATCGGACTCGGTCCCGTTCGACTTCGCTGCGGAAAACGACCCGCGGGTCCTCGAGCAGATGCGGACGGTGCGCGACTATGACGCGATTCTTGTCGACTGCCCGGGAAACCTGGAGGACACCGAGACGCTTGCCGGGGTTCTGGCCGCGGCCACGTTCGCGGTCATCCCGATGATCCCGGAGCGGGCGGCCGTACAGCCGACGCTCCGGACAGCCGGGCTATGCCACGACCACAAGGTGCCTCACCGGGTCGTGATCAACATGGCCGACCCGCTTAGGGGAGCGGGGCCGGTAGAGGCGGCCTGGGGCCTGCTCGACAGCCTGGAGATTCCCCGGATGATCTCGTTCGTCCGCCGCTATGTGGCGCACAGCCAGGCGCAGCTCGACGGCCGGATGATCACCGAATACCGCGGTGACCGTTCCTGGCCCTCGGCGCTCGACGACGTCCGGCGGGTCCAGGCCGAGCTCCTGATCGAACTCGGGCGGTTGTGATGGCGGGTCAGCGCAAAACGCTCGGATCCCTTGTCCAAGCCGCTGATGCGGCGGTAGCCGCTCCTGCTACCACGCCTGATAGACCTGATAAGCCTGCTAGGTATAGCAGGACTCCCGAGCCTGCTCAGCCTGCTAGGGCTGCGGCGGCGGACATGACTATGCGCAGCTGGTATATGCCGAAGGCCTCGGCCGACCGGCTGGCCGCACTGGTCGATGACGTCCACTTCGCGACCCGGCTGCCGAAGCACCTGATCATGGGCGCCCTGGTTAACGTGATCGACCGGCACCGGGCTGAGGTGGAAGCCGAGGCCCGGGCAGCCGCAGGTCAGTAGGTCGGCCGCCTAGTGTGCGACCGGTCTTCGCGCTCCAGTCAGGCTGAAAACTTACGGCTGACTAGTAAGCAACAGTCAGTGGGTTCGTGAGTTTGCCGATGGCAGTCTGGCGAGACGATCGGGCACGGACCAGGGCCTGTGGGGTTGGTCGGCTGCCGACGAGTCGTTAGCGTCTGAGGCGGCTCTCGCCCCCGCTGGTTTGTCCCCCATGGGGACAAAGATGCATGATCCCTTTCCGTTGAGCTCTGAGAACAGCGATTCCGAGGAGCAGACTTCTGGCATGACTCCTGAGAACGTGCCGGAACGGCCGCAGCCGTCGCTGCGGTGGCCCCAGGCGAGCCTGGAGGACAGGCAGTGAGCCGGAGTGAGCGGACCCGGCCGGCACCAGGACACGGGATCCCGGTGCCTTCGCCGGCCGTCCCGGCGGTGGAGGGGCGGCCCGCGACGACGATCCGCCTGCGCCCGGCGGCCGCGGCAGCTCTCAACAGCGCCTGGCTGTACCAGCGCATGCATGTGAATCCCAAGCTTTCATATCCCGAGTTCGCGAGCGAGATCGTCCGGCTGGGACTTGCCGCCTTCGAGCCCCAGACCCCGGAGGCAGTCCGGCCAAAGGGCGTGCGGCCGGCCGGAGCCCCGGAGCCCCGGCCTCCGGCAGAGGTCCCGGGCCTGCCGAAGTACCTGCGCCTGGAACGCAAGGAGCTGCTGATCTGGCCGGACCAGATCACGCAACTGTCAATCCTCGCCCGCGTACTTAACAGGAACCGCAGGGGAGCGGGGGAGCGGATAACCACGAACACGCTTATCCGCGTTGCCGCGGCACTCCTGCTCAGCCGGTCCCAGGACCTGGCGGGTACGACAGAGGAAGAACTCCACCGCTCCCTGGGACTCCCGCCGGCTGCCGAGAACGCGCTCACGACCACGCTGCCCGCCCCGCCCCGCCCCGCTCGCCGCTGAGCGGGTGATAACCCGCTGTATCACCCGGTCAATGTCAGCAGACCGCGCTACCATCCGGCCATGCCACGTGACCTCGAACGAATGCCCGCGCCCGTCTCCGCGGCCGCGCCCGGCGCGGGCCCGGCGGTGCTGGCGGGCGAGCTGCTGCACCGGGTGCGGGCCGAGCTGCCCGTGGTCGGCGAGCTGGGGGAGCGGGAGCAGCTCCTGGTCTCCGCGTGGCTGACCGGGCTGCGCTCGGCGCGGACCCGCCGCGCCTACGCCGGGGATGTGGTGGCCTGGCTGGCCTGGCTTGCCGGGCGGGAGACCGGTGTGCTGGCGGCCGGGCGGGTGCACGTGGACTTGTGGGCCGCCACCCAGCTTGACGCAGGGGTGGCGGAGTCCAGCGTGCGCCGCCGCCTGTCGGCGCTGTCGTCGTTCTACCGGTACTGCGCGGCCCATGACCTGATCGGCCGGGTTCCCACCGAGGGCGTGGCCCGGCCGGTCGTGGACCCGGACTACACGGCCACCGTCGGCCTGGACCGGGACCAGGCCCGGGCCCTGGTCGCCGCCGCCGACGCCGACACCGGCGCCCAGGCGCTGCGCACCGCGGCCGTGGTGCGGCTGCTGCTGCACAACGCGCTGCGCGTCGATGAGGCCTGCGCCGCCGACGTCACCGACCTCGGCGAGGATTCCGGCCACCGGGTGCTGCGGGTGGTCCGCAAGGGCGGTCGGAAGGCGAAGATCCCGCTCACCCCGCCCACCGTGGCGGCCCTGGAGGCCTACCTGACCGACCGGGCCGAGCGGGCCGGGGTGGCGGAGTGGCGGCAGCTGAGCGGGCCGCTGCTGGCCACCGCCACCGGCGGCAGGCTCGTCCAGGGCCACCTGTGGGAGCTGGTGCGTCGCCTGGCCCGCACGGCTGGGATCGGCGCGTGGGAGCAGCTCTCGCCGCACTGCCTGCGCCATTCGGCGATCACCTTCGCCCTGGACGCCGGTGCCTCGCTGCGCGACGTGCAGGACTATGCCGGGCACAAAGACCCCCGCACGACCCGCCGGTACGACCACTCCCGCGACAGCCTGGACCGCAACGCTGCCTACACCGTCGCCGCCTACCTGGCATGACAACATCGGAGGCCTGCTCACATAGCTACCGGCATCCGGCATCAGCGACATCGATGCGCCGGGCCGCGGTCATCCGCAACGGGTCACCTGTCCTGCACCCCTCGCCAGGGGAAGGTTAGCGATAAGTACGTCCGCGCGCTCCTTAGGCGCATCCCTGGGAGTCGTGAACCACTGGGCCGTAGTCCGCGGTCTGCAGCACCCGCGCCAACGGCCCGCCGCGATCTTTACACCGGGATTATCCGTGACCCGATTTCTTTACCCTCCAATACATAGCGTGGCGCGTATGTCTCCGCAGCCGGAATAACATGGATGAGCTTGCCATGATCGCGGGCCCGGTGAAGCGCTGTGGCGTCCATCACTTGGAGGTTTCGCTCAAGAGCTTCGGAAGCGGTCAGATCTGGGATAAACGAAGCATCCCCGCCGCCTTGCGGGTCGTGCGGGTCGCGCGTGTAAACGCCGTCCACGCCGTTCTTGGACATGATGACTGCAGGCGCCCCCGTGTCGATTGCAGCCTCAATGGCGGCGACGTCTGTAGAGATCCCAGGCACTCCGAGGCCACCGGAGAGCAATACAATTGCTCCTTTCTGGAGGGAAGTCCGGACGTGCTCGCGATCGTAAGGCTGGCCTGTTCCCTCGGCAGGCCCGCGTGAGAAGACTGCTGGCACGAGGCCGAGGTTGCGGAGCAGGCCGCGGAGCAGGAGGACATTAACTCCAGTTGAAGCCATGCCGACAGCGTCCGCCTGTTCCCGCTCCAGCCCCCACTGGTCGGCCAGTGCGCCGCGGAAGATGTTTCCTCCGCCGACGACTACGGTGACGGTAACACCCATGGAGTGCACAGCGGCGATCATCTGTGCCACCGCGGCGAAACGTTGAGGCTCCAGCAGCCCGTATTCGCCGAGCGATTCACCGCTGATCTTGATTACGATCCCGTCGTATAGCGGCGCTGGTGGCATGGTTATCTGCTCGCTGCTCAAATGACCCGCTCCTTTTCCGCCCAGATCGACTGCGCCGCTTTCCATAGAAGTTCATACGGGTCATCATCGTATTGTGATTTGGCGACCCGGCTGTGGAAGACTCCCGTGACTGCGACCATGCCGTGAGAATTACTCGTATCGAATTCGAGGAGACGGGCGTTATCAAGCGAGTATCGCTTGAGCATGTCCGGTCCTAGGCCGTGGACAACCATCGCCGAACGTGGAATCAGCTTATGGGCGAGGCACTTGAGGCCGAAGTCAAGATCGGTCGCAGCGACGTGCTGGAAGGGACGCAGACGGCGCCAGTCTGGATAACTCCGGTTGAGGAAATCCCACGCCACTCCACCCGTCGGGACTACCAAGGTGACGCCGGTCTCAATGACTTGCCGGACAGTGACACGGGATCGGAAGCCCAGGTCGTCGGGAGCCAAGAGCTGTAGCGGGTCTACCCTGATCGGCAGGACTTCCATCCTGTCGTTGCAGGCGCATATTTCACCGACCGCGGCGTTCTGCACGTCAGACATCAGTACTGATGCTAGGAAGATGCAGGTATCTGCTTCCCGCGCCAAGTCGATCTCTGCCGTTCGCCTGGCTTCCGGGATGGGGTCAAAGGTCCGGTCATGCGGGAGGGCATCACTCAGGTGCCGGAACAACTCGAGACAGTTCGAGGTGCAGATGACCTTGACGCGTTTCGTTGAGCTGGCGGCAGCCTCTACAGCCCCGCGTGTGGCGTCGGTAATGGGCTCGAGAAGATCAACAAGGACCTCCCCAGCGGAAGTGAGCTGATAGCTGCCTCTTCCGCTGGGACGCTCGATGATGTGCAGCTGCTGGGTCTTGAAGAACGCCTCGTCCAGGGTCGTCAGCTGCCGGGAAACAGTACGCTCATCGCACTGAAACCGGGTGCCTATGTCCTTAAACGAGACACCCCGGCTGAAAGACCGCAGCATCTCTATTACCTGGTAGCTCAGTTCGGCGAGGAATGGATCAAGCGGGGCTTCCGCTGGGGAGGGTTCAGTCATGGCTCTCCGATCAGTGCGCGTGGTGATTGCGGCAGCTGCAGTCGTGCCAGACCCGCAGCCGGGCGGGAGGGGAACGGTGCCGGAAGAAGAAGTAGGCGACAGCCGTGGCGGAGGCCGCGTAGGCGGCAACCACCGGATCCACGACCTCGGGTCCGAACTTACCTGCCAGGCCGCCTACGGTGACGAGGATCGCGATCAGCGCGTACGGAACCCAGATGGCCATCGCCAGCCGGTTCCTCGTCGTGCTGAAGTCACGCTCCCGCTCCCGCTCAATCGAGGAGTTCACGGGAGCCTCGGAGACGATTTCAACGGCGGGATACTCGTCTTCCTCGTCCAGCTCATCCTCGGGGATGTAGTCGCTCATGCACTCTCCTGTGAGGTGGCGGCATTTCATGAAATCATAGGTAGGGTTCAAGGCTTCTACAATGACAATTTCTGCCGCTAGTACCCACATCCCGGCACCAGATGCGGTATGTCTGCAGCTATAGATGCAATGGTTGCCGTATTTTGCAGTACAGAGCTTGCCGCGAGGCTACCGGTGCCGTACGTTCGGAACATGACGGAGACAGAGAAGGCAGAAGCACTCGTGACCACTGGCCGCACTCGCCGTGCCCGCCGCGCTAACCATCGCAGCGGCGGCCGCGAGGCCGCACCGACGCCCCGGTGCAGCATCACGCTCACGGGCGAAACTCTTGCCAACGCCCTAGCCCTGGCCGAGCAGCACCACATCACCCCGGGGGATGTGGCCAGGCGGGGCATCGCCGTGCTGAAGCTTCTCACCGATGAGCAGGAGAAGGGCTCCATCCTCCGTATACAGTCTCCCACCGGGGAAAGTGACCGCATCCGGATCGTGTTCACCTGATTCCAGCGGGACCGGCTGACGGTTCAGGATAACGACCTTTCTGGAACTTATATACCCTGCGCCGCCCGTTGCGGTATCCCAGTGGAATCTGCGCCCGCCACGGCTGGTCGTTAAGTTCGTCTATCGCTCCTTGCCCGAAATGCTTCCAGTAACCTGGCGGGCGCAGATCGGTTACTATATGAGACAGGTTACGGCTGTAGGCTATTATCCGCAGTTTCGTATGCTGACTATTCTCAGCTGATATGAGCTGCGGCTCATCGTCAAGCGGTGGCTGGCTACGGCGCCGGCGACGGTTGTGGGGCATTTTCCGCTCGCATGAAGTTGACGATTATTGATCGGGGCAGCTACAAAACTCCTTTGCGGGTGGGAGAGTCCTGCATACCGCTCCTTTTGGAATTTAACAGGGTGAGTGTAGCTCACTGTCATCCCGTGCTCCTCCAAGTTGAGTCATCGCTGGATGCGCCACTCTACTTTTCTGGACGGGCCCCTGGAGGTTATGGGTCATTTGCTGGGGGAGTGCTTCTGGTCACCATTCCCCCGCAACGTTCGGTGGCGCCGGATACGGCGGAGCCGAGCTTTGGGGGTCCCGCGGGGTTTGACGACGCGGGCTTTGAGGGCCCCGCCAGATTCGGCGGGGCGGGCTTGGATGGCTTCGCCGTTCGGAGCCTCGGCTGCTCCGGATGGCGCGGACCACCGCTCTTGCCGTAGCCAGCAGGGCCTCCTCGGCCAGTTTGCTGCCTCGGCCGCCGTGACCGACAGGGTCGGCCGCTTCCCGAAGAGCAGGGCAGTCGCCAGCAGTGGCTTCGCCAAAGCGAGCGGGATGGTAGACCTTACGCCGATCCGTATGGTGTCCACGCGATTGCTCTGAGCTGCCCGGGCCATTGAGGTTCCGGTGGCCATTGCGTTCATGCCAGTGATTAGATCACGATTTCGATTATCTCGGAAGAGGTATTCGAGCAAAAGTTCCAACTTTCTTGCGGGCCTGCCTGCCCTTGCTAATCAGAGGCTTCAGCCGACTGGTGCCAACAGCGCGTACGGGACCCAGATGGCCATCGCTGGCCGGTTTCGCGTCGCGCTGAAGCCACGCTCCCGCGCGACCGGGGAAGCCCGGGGGAAGATCGCTGACGACGTACGTAGCGGGTACCCGGCGCCGTCGCTTATGTACTTCCTAAGTAGCGGCAATTCATGCCATCGTAGGGCACTCTAGAAGAGCCTTCTAGGGGCTTTTCATGTCAACTTCTGCCGTCATCACCAGCAAACTGACACCTGATGCGGTACGACTACGACCATAGATGTGACAGTTGCCGTATTATGCAGTACGGAGCTTGCGCAGGACGGCTTCGAGTGGGCTTCATCGAAGGTGTCGGTCCGCGAGATCGGCCAAGACCGGTTGCTGGCCGAGATGGCCAGGCGGGTGCCGGACCGGCAGGTGCTCAAGCTGGCCTGCCTGTGGCTGCAGGCCGGGTGTGATGGGTGGAAGGCGAGTTCCAGCGAATGGCCGCCGGGCTCTCAGGGCGGGGAACCCTCCTGAGAGGGGTTAAAGACTCGGATCAGACTCTGCGCAGGACGGCGACGACGCGGCCGAGGATGATGGCCTCGTCGCCGAGGATCGGCGTGTAGGCCGGGTTGTGCGGGATCAGCCAGACGTGCCCGTCGCTTTGCTTGTACGTTTTCACCGTGGCTTCGCCGTCTAGCATGGCCACCACGATGTCGCCGTTCTCGGCGATTTGGTCGCCATCATGCGCGAGAGATTGCCGGACCACGACCCAGTCCCCCTCCGCGATCGCGGCGCCGATCATCGAGTCACCGGCCACCTTGAGCAGGAACAGCGTGCCGTCGCCAACCACCTGCCTGGGCATCGGGAAGACGTCTTCCACGGCTTTTTCAGCCAGGATCGGGCTGCCTGCGGCGACCCGCCCGACCAGGGGCACGTAGGCCGCCTCCCGTGACACGATGTCACCGTCGGGGATGCCGGACGGCTTGCCCTCTTCTGAGCCGGGCTCTGGCCGTGCCGCCGGGTGGCCCGGCAGGCGCACCTCGACGGTCCGCGCCCGGCCGAGGTCCCTGTGCAAGTATCCCTTCTTCTGCAAAGTGCTGAGATGGTGGGTAATGCTCGACGTGCTCGTCAAGCCGACTGCCTCGGCGATCTCCCGCATCGACGGTGGGTAACCGCGCTTTTGCGCGGATTCCAGGATGACCTGGAGCACCTTGCGCTGCCGCCAGGTCAGCACGTGATCGGGATCGGGCTTGCCGGGTGTCTCCGGGATGACGACGGGCACACTGCCCTTCGGTTTCCGTCCCGGCCGCGGCGCTGCGTGCTGCGGCTGCTCAAGGGAAGCCTGCCCCTGTGGGGAAGCCCTGGCGGCTTCGGCTCGGTGACCTGCGCTACAGTCCCCGGCCCGCGCCTTCGTGTCCTCTACAAAGTCCAGTGAAAGCCCTAGAGCTTCGGCATACCGCGCCAGGGTAGAAAGCTGCGCGTCATGCCGGCCAGATTCGAGCCTTGCCACGGCAGACTGTGAAGTCTGCATCAGCTCTGCTACGCGCGCCTGCGACAGACCCGACGCAGCACGCGCGCGAGCTAGCCGGGCGATGAGCTCACGCTCGTCAGCGGCCGCATCCGCTTGCTCGGCCGGATCCGGATCCGCATTTGCGCTGGACCCAGCCCCGGAAGTAGCCATCAGCTCCTCACGCCCCTCGCCGTGCTACCTCGCCGTTCCATCCTCGATGGGGCCTCTCTGACGATAGCTGTGACGTCGAGGAACTCGGTTTCTGTTCGTGACGCAGCCGCTATCGAACATAATCCCCAGTTTTTCCTCAGTGCGATAACAGATTCAATATTCCTACCTGAAGTGTGACTCTACGACACGGTGTTGTCCAGGTTTCTACCGGTATGAGCGCGAAGGTGCCGCTGACCCGGGCGACAGTGGGCCGCAACTAGGTGCCGCTGAGCGAGAGTGCGCGCTATCGGAGATGACGAGTGGGAGCCAGTCCCGCCGGAGGTGCCATTCCCGCGGGACAGCTGGCGCTCGACGCCGAGGACCTGGACCTGGCTAACCGGCGCGCTAGGGTGCGCCGCAAGCGCGGGGCGGTCGACGTCATCGTGTGGCAACCCGGGGACGGCCCGGCTCAGCTACCAGCAGGCGGCGACCCTGTTCTCCGAGGCCTCCGGTGGCGCGACGCTGCACCAGCTCAGGCACAGCGCGCTGACCCATGGTGCGGAGGACGGGACAGGGACGCCCGTGCTGATGGCCCGCTCGGGTCACATTTCGGCGCGGTCGCTAACCAAGTACGCACGAGTTTCAGCCGAGCCCTCGAGCGGTACCAGGTCGAGCGTGACCCTGCCCGCCGGCGATAGTCGCCGGGCCCGTGAGGCACTGCGGCCGAGATGGCCTCATGGCCATGTGGGGACAGCTCGGCCTACATCCCCGCCCGCAAGGCGGTGGCTTTTATCTTGAGGTCACGGCCCCAGCAGTCTGACGCCGGATCGGGGACCAGTGCTCGACCTCACCGGGGTTCGAGCGAGTTTCGTGAAGCGCTCACTCACGACCCCGAGGACGGGCACCTGAACGCCCATGCTGAAACGCCGCCGCTACTCCGTAAGGGCCAATACGAAGGAGCCAAATGAAGCAAGAACCCCACCGGAGCACGGCATGAGCCGCGCTGGAGGAATCCCCGTCGTTCACGGCGAGGAGGACGTCAATACGGGAGTTCTCGCAGACGCCGGGCGTCCACCGTGGCCTGCACGGTCAACGTCGTCCCGTCGTCCGCGTAGTAGATGCCGATCTTCCCGGTTGGGAAATACCAGACGCCGGGTTCGGATGTGGCTCGCCCGTAGTTGAACCCCGTCGATGCCATGCGCTCCATCGCCTCGACGGCGGTCAGCGCTGCCGCTGGCATCACGTCCGCCAGGTCTTCCAGCTCTTTAAGGGCACGGTCCCGCCATGTCAGGCGACGCCGGTGCTCGGGCACCCGCTCAGGATGAACCGCGGGACTTGATACGAGCTTCGATTCGCGCTCGGGCCGTGGCTGCGTCGACGGTCTGGAGGGTCCCTGCGTGCAACTCGTCCATCGCGGCACGCAGGTCCTCGCGGAGGCCAGGGGTCGCGTCGAGGAGCGCTTCGGCTTCGGCGGAGACCCAGTCGTCCTCGGGGATCGAGTGCACCACGGGACTCAGCGTAGCACTGAGGCTTTCGCGTCCTGGAAGGCGACGATGAGGACGACATCGCCCGGTTCCTCGTAGCTGTAGATGATCAGCATCCACCGCAGGAACCGTGAGCGCTGGACGCGCTCGATGACCTAAATGTCCTGCTATGCCGAAAGTGCCCTGGTCCTGGCTGTTACCGCCTGTCCCGGACTGCCGGTCAGATGAGCCGGCGCGCCGGCTCACGATCTGGTCCTGAGCCGGCAAGGATGCTGACCGTTACTGGTCTCGAGCAAAAACCGGAGCCGCATTAGCCCCGTAACGCAGCGAGGCCCCCGCTAAAGGGGGGCCATCACAACCGCATACCCGTTCGTTCTGAGTCCCGCCCTCTTTGGTTGGCAGCCGGGAGGCGGGTCCGAACAGAAGGCCTCTCACCTGAAAGGCCGTACATCCGTGGCCACACTAACAGGTCGCACGGCTAGATCAACATTGTCCCCGTGCGACACGCCGGATGTCGCAGCAGCGAATCCGGCCAGTTCTGACGGCCTCTCGCGCAGCGGCGCGGAGGCTGCCTGGCATGCGGTCACGCCCTCGATTGCCGGTACTCCGCATGCCCGGATCTCGCGCGACGGCGGCCGTACTTATCCCGCGCGGCACGCCGGGCCCCTGCCTGCCGGCCCGCCGGGCCAGCCGTGCACCGTGCCGGTGTACGACCCCGGCCGGGGTACCGGGCGGATGCTGGCGCTCGACCTGGACGTGGCCCGCGCCGGCGGCCACGTTGACGATCGTCGCGGACAGCACGATCGTCAACGTGATGCTGATCCTGCGGCCGGGGTGGCCGCTCAGGCCGGGGAGCTGGCCGGGCTCGTGGCCCGGTGCGGCGGCCAGGTCCTCGCTGACGTGTCACCCTCCGGCGGCCGTCACGTCTTCGTCCTGTTCGCCGCGGCGCTGCCCTGGCGCGAGCTGCGCGACCTCGCCCGGGCGATCGCCCTCCGGTTCCCCGCCGTCGACCCGGCGCCGATGGCGTCCATGGGCGCTCAGATCAGCCCTCCGGGTTCCCGGCACAAGTCCGGCGGCTGGAGGCTGCTCTCAACGCCGCTGAGCGAAGCCAGGGCGGCCGCGGAGCACCCGAACGGGCCGGGAG
>Ga0070711_100001898_pt1 | contig 11680 bp, 12 predicted proteins | sample LARL53metaG_FD_65452 | JGI IMG/M metagenome (GOLD analysis project Ga0070711, IMG submission 65452) | Corn, switchgrass and miscanthus rhizosphere microbial communities from Kellogg Biological Station, Michigan, USA - LAR L5-3 metaG | ecosystem: Host-associated > Plants > Roots > Rhizosphere ... | reverse complement strand
CGGGTGATGCTCGGTGGGGAGTGGGTGAAGCGGTAGCCGCTGGCCCATAGCTGCTAGCTGCTGGCTGCTAGCTACTGGCTGCTAGCTACTAGCTGCTAGCTACTAGCTGCTAGCTGCTAGCTGCTAGCTACTGGCTCGCGTGAACTCGCCCGCAGGCGCGTTGTCCTTGCCGAGTCGATACGGCACGGCCAAGGCATCGTGGTTCGATGGGAAACTTCGAACAGCTGCTCGTCTGGCACGAATCGCGTCGGCTCGTCGTTGATGTCTACCGGATTACCCGGGCGTTTCCGTCGGAAGAGAAGTTCGCGCTCGCGCAGCAACTGCGTCGAGCCGCGGTTTCCATTGTCTCGAACATTGCCGAGGGAAGTGGACGGGGTCGCCGCAACGAATTTCTTGCCTTCATTCGAATTGCGCGCGGTTCTGCCAATGAACTCGCGAGCCAACTGCACGTCGCCGCGGATCTCGGTCTGGTCGAAACAGCATCCTGCGAATCGGTGACTGCTCGAGCCGACGAGGTCGGCAGGATGCTGAGCGGAATGCTGCGGATGGACCCTCGAAAGCCAAACAGGGGATAGCGACTGGTCAGCAGCTAGGAGCTAGCAGCTAGACGCTAGTAGCTAGGAGCTAGCCTCTAGCAGCTAGCAGCTAGCAGCTAGCAGCTAGCAGCTAATAGCTAGCAGCCAGCCGCCAGTAGCCAGCCGCCACTACTTTTCCCGGCATGGGGGCTTTTCGCTGGACTCCCGAGCGGATGGAACAGCTGGAGCACGCCGTGCAGCACCGCAAGCGGGTTGCGCTCCGGCGGCGCGGCAACGAGTACGTCGTCGTGGCGTCCGCCCTCCGCCAGTCGCGAGGCCGGGATGCGCTGGTGGGCTATCTCGCCATGACCGGAGAGGAAATGGAGTTCGTGCTGGGCGATCTGGACCACTTTCAGGTGCTTGATCCCTGACCGCCAAACCGCTGCCCGTGGCCGTGGTCCATCTCGACGAGAGCTGTCTCGGCAACGGCAAGCCGGGCGACAATCGCGGCGGGGCTGGCGGCCTGGTGGAGATCCGCACGCCAAGCGGCATTGAGCGGCGCGACCTCTTTATTCATTCGCCCGCGACCACCAACAACCGCATGGCGCTGAGCGGTGCGATTGCCGCGCTGCAGTTGCTGGGGCAGAAGGGCAATCGCCTCAGGTTGCTGGTCGTCTCCGACTCCGAGTACCTGGTGAAGGGTGTCCGCGAGTGGGCGCCAGGATGGCAAGCGCGCAACTGGACGCGCAAGGGCGGGGCGATTGAAAACCTGGAACTCTGGCGGACGCTGTGGCAATCGCTCACCAGGCACGAGACCCAGTTCACCTGGGTTCGCGGGCACGCCGGACATCCGAAGAACGAATACGCCAACGACCTGGCGGTTCGCGCGGCGACCGAACAAGTGACCTCGGCCGGGATTGTGGCATCGGGCTTCCTGGACTGGCTGGCGGTTCGGCAGGCAAAGGGAAAGTTTTCCGGTTACGATCCCGATACCTCGTTCAGTGCACTCGAGGCCCGGCTGGTGGCCGGGGACCGCATCGCCCTTGCGGAGGGAAGATGACCGAGCTGGAACGATTCGCCGCCGCGTTGCTCACTCAGTGGCGCGCTGAGGGCGGTACCGATGGAGCGCCGATCGCGGTGAGTGCCCTGCTCACAAAGGTGTTCCCGTACCGGGTTGCGCGACGCACCCTCGGCATCGACGTGAGTGAGGATTACGAGGCGCTGGTGCTGCGACTTCTGTCGGAGGAGGAGGACCTTGTTCGCGTCGAACCGGTGGATGCAGCCGACATGGCGAGGGCGACGATTACATCGAAACTCCCTGATCTCGACGTCCTGCAGCTTCTGAGGGCCGCCACCGTGACTATCACCTCACGGTCAATCGCCCGTCTGGAAGGCGTGCTCCCCATGCCGACCGCCAAGGATGAATCGAAGTGGGCCGAGCCCGGTTCGCCCGTCGAAGTCCATCCGGACCCAGCACCGCGACCCGAACCGGTGCCGAGCGTGCAGGTGGATTTACCCGCGATGGAACCGGCCAACGACACCAAGGTCATCCCGATCCGGGCGGAGCGCGAACCCGCTCCGGCGGAGCCGATGCCGAGTGGACCGCCGCCGGCGTTCCTGACCACGGTGACGTTCTCGCCTCCCGCCGAGGCGCGGTGCTGGAGTTGCAGCGAACCACTCCCGCCCGATCGCGAGGTCAAGTTCTGCCCGTTCTGCGGTGCGGATCAACGCCAGCCCACCTGTGCGGCCTGCGGTGCCGGAGTGGAGCGCAACTGGAAGCACTGCCCTGACTGTGGTGCGAAGTTGCATGGCTGACCGGATTGACCGCGTGGCCTTTGACCGCGTGCTTCAGCGCGCCGCCGAACTGCAGGCCGCGTCGAAGGACATTGGCGAGGGACTGAGCGAAGAGGAAATCCTCGCCCTGGGAGTCGAGGTCGGTATTCCCGCGCAGCATCTGCGGCAGGCACTTCTTGAGGAACGCACCCGGGCGATCCCGCAACCGGCCCTCGGCACGATCGATCGATGGATTGCACCCGCTGACTTCATCGCACAGCGCGTGGTGCAGGGCACCACCGATACGATTCAGGCCGCGCTGATCCGATGGCTGGAGCAGCGCGAGCACTTCGTCGTGCAACGCGCGACGGAGGGGCGAGTCACCTTTGAACCGATGGAAGCTTTCGCCGGCGCCATGCGTCGCATTGGCGCGATGTTCGACCCGTCACGCGGCAAGCCGTACCTCGACAAGGCTGAGCTGGTGACCGCGGTCGTCACCCCGCTCGAGGCCGGGTTCTGCCATGTGACCCTGGGCGCCTCGCTGCACAAGTCCCGCAGCGCGATGGTTGGCGGTGGTACCGGGCTCGCCGCCACCGGCGTGGCAATGGTTGGCGTGATGACGCTGGCCGGTGCACCCCTGCTGATTGCGGCGCTCCCCGTGCTGCCCCTGGCGTTCGGCGGGTGGGCGGTCGCCCGAAGTTTTCGCGGGCGAGCGCACCGCGCCCAGCTTGGGCTGGAACGTGCACTGGACGAACTCGAGCGCCGGCCGGCGCTCCCGGGGGGCCGGGCCGGCCCAGCCAACCCGGGCGGCATCGCACGGGGCGTAGGCCGGGTGGTGCGGGATGTTGCGCAAGAAGTAAGGAAGGCGTTGGATGAGTGAGCCCAGAGCCCAGGGCCCGGAGCCCAGAGCCGGCGCGGAGCCGGGAGCCGTGAGGCACATCGACCCGCGCCCTCCGGGCTACCGGCTCTGGGCGGGCTCTGGGCTCTGGGCCCTGGGCTCTGGGCTGCTGTTCGCCGCCTGCTACCCTGCCACTACCCGTCCGGCATTTCTTCCCGAGCCCACTGCGCCGGTGGCCGAAGTCGAACTCGCCATTCCGGAGGCCACGCGCGCCGCCGCCGTCGCGCTCGATGCGGACTCGATTCCGGTGCGGCGCACGGAGCCGAAGGACGGCTGGCTGGAGAGCGACTGGTTCGATGCGACAACCTTGCAGCCGACCAGCAGTCGGCGCCTCGGCGCCGAGGTGGTCAAGGTGCGCGTGTGGGTCGATCCGTCGCGTCCGAATTACAGCAACATCACCGCGGAAACGGTGTACCGGCCGTTCGCCGACCCGTCCCGGCCCGATCGGGAGCTCGAGCAGCAGGTGCCGGTGAATCATCGAGTCGGCGCGAAGATCGTACAGGTTCTCGGCAAATTGCGCCAGCAATTCGGTGGCGTGGAACCTGACACGACGGTCACATCCGACAGCACCGTGAAGAAGCCCGTCAAGCTCAAGCCGCCACGAACGCCCTGAGGTAGGTCTCCAGCGTCTTGAGGTCGAGCACGGCGTCTTTGCACGGACCTGCCGGCAGCGTCATGGTAAGTCCCAGCACCGGGACCTTGTCCGCGACGTCGTGCAAGCCACTCACCATGTCGCGTTCGCACGCGACCGCCACAACCGCGCGCGGCCGGCGTTCCCGGATTACCCGCCGGGCCAGCTGGCCGCGGGTCGCCACAAACACCGGTACGCCGTACTGGCCGGCGAGCCCCAGCACCGCATCCAGCGTGGCGCGGGAGAGGCAGCGGGGGATCAGCAGCAGAAGCTCGCCGGTCGCGACCTTGCGAACGCGCCGTAGCGCCAGCGCGTTGTACACCTTCACCGCGGCATTCTCGACCCGGTCCCGGCGGCCGAACCGGTCGGCCACGCGCGACGTGAAACGCATCAGCGGCAGGAGCGCACCGCTCTCCGCGAGGAACCCGGGCAGCAGGTTCATGCCGCCGGCAAAGCTCGCAGCGACCAGCATCCACCACAGGATCGACCCCGCGGCGAGCACGCCGAGGGCGAGCCACGCGATTCCGGGCAGGGCGTGATGCAGCGTACCCAGCCTGGGAGCAAGCAGAAAGAGCAGGCCCGCAGCGAGTGCGAACGCGACCATCATCGTCGCCGCGCCCCAGAACAGGAAGAGCCGGGCGGGTGTGTCGAAATTGCCCGCGTTCGGCAACGGCTTGCCGTCCCATTCGTCCCACTCGTGCCCGAGCCGGCGATCGACTTCGATATGGATGAGTTCGGCGCGCGGGGTAGTCATGGTGGCTGGAATCTACTGATCTTTCCACCATGACACCCCCGCCGCTCCGTACCGATCTTGCCACCCGGTCCCGCTACAGCCAGGGGGCCGGCATCTACCGGCTCATCCCGGCGGCGGTGGCCCGGCCTACGACCGGAGGCGAGCTCGCCGCGGTACTTGCCGCTGCGCGGGACCGCGGCCTGACCGTGACGCCGCGGGGCGCCGGCAGCGGCATGGCCGGCGCCAACGTGACCACCGGGCTGGTGCTCGACCTCACCGGACTGGACAGCCGCCGATGCCGGATCGATCCGGCCGGGCGCCGTGCGTCGCTCTCGCCGGCGGTGCCGCTCGCCACGCTCAATCGCGCGGCCGCGCCCCACGGCCTTCGTCTGCCGGTTGACCCGTCCAGCGCGGCGTGGGCGACCCTTGGCGGCATGGTGTCGACCAACGCGGCCGGCCCCCGCAGCGTGCGGTCGGGCAGCATGCGACGGTGGGTTCGCGGCGTCAGTCTCGAAACCGCAGATGGTCCCCTGGAACTCGCGCGCGGTCGGCAGCCAGACACCAATCATCCGGTGATAGGACGTTGGCGCGATGACGTCGAGCCATTGTTGCAAGCGTTCCAGTCGTCGATTCGCGCCCGCTTTCCGCGGGTGCGGAAGAACAGCGCCGGGTACGGGCTCGATCACTACCTCGACACGCGCGAGCTGGTCGATATCGTCGCTGGGTCCGAGGGTACGCTCGGCGTGATTACCGACATCACGTTGGATCTCGAACCGGTGCCTCGACACCGCATCTCGCTCCGCGTGGCCGTGGGCGATCGCGCCGATCTGGTGACCCACATCGAGGCCATCAGGCTTCACGAACCGGCGACGCTCGAGTTCCTGGATCGATCGTTCCTTCGCCTGATCGCCGGTCAACCGCTCACGCCCGAGCGACCCGGTCTGCTGGCGGCCGCAGCCGGTCTCCTGCTCGCCGATTTTGAAGGTGACGATCCTCCGGCGGTGTTCGCCCGGGCGTCCGAGGCAGCGAGCGCCGTGCAAGGCAGTGCGCTCGATGTGCGGATCGCGACCGATGACCTGGAAATCGACCGGCTGTGGTCGGTACGCCATGCCGCCTCGCCAATCCTGGCGGGGCTCACCGATGGCCGGCGTTCACTGCAGGTGATCGAGGATGGCTGTGTCCCGGTTGCCCGCCTCGCCGAATATCTCGACGTCATCGACGAGGCCTGCCGTGCCGGGCGAATCGACGCCGTGATCTTTGGGCACGCCGGTGACGGTCACCTCCACGTCAACCTGCTGCCCGACCTGGATGACAGTGGCTGGGAGATCCGCGTCCGCGCCGTCTTCGATTCGGTCAGCACGGCGGTCATCCGCCTGGGAGGTACACCGTCCGGCGAGCACGGTACCGGCCGGCTTCGTGCGAGCCTGATGGAGGAACTCTACGGTGTCGAAGTGGTCGCCTGCTTCACGGCCATCAAGCGTGCCTTCGATCCCGCGGGGTTCTTCAATCCGGGCGTCATCATCCACGATGGCTCCGACGCGCTCTCGAGACTGAAGGTCGGAACGGGCGCGGCGGTGCTCCCGACGGGGATGGACGAGTATCTCGCCGCCATCGAGAAGAACGCCGCTTGGGCGAAAAGCAGGTGGTAAGTACTTTCGTGCATGCGCCTATATCGCGAGCCGCTTGTCACCCTGATCGGGCGACCACAATTCGTCGAGCCACCCCAGTTGCCGGTGCAATGGCGGGAGCCCGGAAGCGATGGAGAACGGCTGGCGGAGTTCGCCGGCCGGTTGTGCTACATGAGCCAGCGCAATCCGGCCAACCGCACGACGGCGGAGTACCTCACCAACATCCTGAAACAGGGCCATGGATCCGTATTCGAGCACGCCGTTTACGTGCTGCTGATCGAGGGCGTGTCGCGGTCGCTGTCGCACGAACTGGTCCGGCACCGGGCCGGATTCGGCTACTCGCAGTTGTCGCAGCGTTATGTCGATGAATCGGACGCCGCGTTCGTGATGCCGCCGGCCATTCAGGGCGACGAAGCGGCAGAGGCGGAGTGGCTCCAGCAGATGGAGGCGGCGCAGGCGAGTTACGTTCAGGCCGTCAATCGCCTCATGGAGCGGTACGCCTGGATCGAGGACCGGATTCATCGTCGAAAACTGGCGCGGGAGGCGGCGCGTTCGGTGTTGCCCAACGGCACCGAGACGAAGATCGTGGTGAGCGGCAACATTCGCGCCTGGCGCGGCATGCTCGAACTGCGCCTCGGCGAGGGCGCCGAGCGGGAGATTCGCCGGCTGGCCGCACGGGTGCTCGACACCCTGCGGGCGGAGACACCGCACTTCTTCGCGGATTTCGAACTGTACCCGGCGGAGGATGGCGAGCAGGCGGCGCGCGTCGTCTACCACAAGATCTAATTCCTGGAGGGACCGCATCCTCATTGATCGCTGCGTGTGCAAGCAGGTGCTTTTTGCGGACCTCCTGCCGCAGGCGCTGGCTCGCGGCTGGGACCTGGCCGGACTGATCACGGCAACTGGATGTGGATCACAGTGCGGGCTGTGCCGGCCGTACCTCCGCGCCATGCTGCGCGATCGCGTGAGCGTGTTTCACTCCCTGCTTGCGGATGACTCTCCCACGGGACCCGCATGAAGCCCGGCGCCCTGGTATCGATCACGCTGGTGCTGTTCTGGCTGTCCGTCGGCCTGATTGCATCCGGTCATCGCGACCTGGGTCTGGCGTCGGCAGCGATGTCGAGCTTCGTCACCCTGCTCATCCTGCGGCGGGAGCGCGAGTACGCCCGGCGGCAGAATGAGTCCCTGGAACAGGCCCTGGTGGCGTCGGCGCGCCGAAACCGCGAACTCGACCGGCTTCGTGATCTTTCGTCGGCGCTGCTTGGCGGCAACGACCTCGCGACGCTGAACCGTCAGGTGGCGCAGGCCGCGGCCGAATTGCTGGACGCCGAGGGCGGGGCCATCATGCTCATGGTGGAGGAAGGCCGGTTCGTGCGGGTGGTGGCAGGAGCTGGTCCGCTCCTGGCGGCGGTCGGTGCACTGGTGCCGGTGGAGCGTTCGCTCGTGGGTCACGTCATCATGTCCGACGAAGCAGTGCTGGTCGACAACATGGAGGCCGATCCGCGCAACCATCCGCACGAACAACTGACCGGACGGCTGCGGAGTGCGGCCATGGTGCCGATGCGATCGGCTGGACTGGTGGTGGGCGCCGTGTGCGCCTACAACCGCAAGGACGGCCGGCCATTTTCCGAGCACGATCGCCAGCTGCTCCAGACCCTCGGCGATCAGGTGGTGCTCGGTCTGGACCGCACGTCCTCGCTGGAGGAGCTCCGCCGAAACGAACGCATGCTCGCCGCGAAGAACAAGGAGCTGCAGCGCGTCACGCAGCTCAAGAGCGAATTCCTCGCGAACATGTCCCACGAACTGCGCACACCCCTCAACGCGGTGATCGGCTTTTCCGACCTGCTGCTCACCGAAGGTCTCGGACCGCTGGAAGCGCAGCAGCGGGAGTTCCTCGAGGCCATTCTCCGCAACGGCCAGCACCTGCTGGGGCTGATCAATTCGGTGCTCGACCTGTCGAAGATCGAAGCCGGCAGGATGGCGCTCTCGCTCACGCCGTTCGACGTGCGCGAGGCGATCACTGGCGCGGTGGCGGACACGGCATCGCTGCGCACCGCCAAGAACCAGGAATGCGTGATCGACCTTGCCGAGAACAGTTCGCTGGAAGTCGCGGCGGACGGCACCCGCATCCGGCAGGTGCTCTTCAACCTGCTGTCAAATGCCTCGAAATTCACGCCCGATGGAGGGCGCATCACGGTATCCGCCGTGCGTACCGTCGCCCCGATGCCCACCGGATCAGTCACGCTGGGCGGCGAATCCAGCCGCCTCACGACGCGCGAGGTCGTCTGGGTCTCGGTTTCCGATTCGGGCATCGGCATCAAGACCGAAGACATGGCGCGGCTCTTCCAGGAGTTTTCGCAGGTGGATTCGTCGTCGTCGCGTGCGGCGCAAGGCACCGGACTCGGACTCGCCCTCTCGAAGCGATTCGTGGAAATGCACGGTGGCCAGATTGGCGTGGAGTCGATCTACGGGAAGGGAAGCACGTTCTGGTTCATCCTGCCGGTCGATGGACCGCCGACAAGTAACGGCTAACAAGTAAGAAGTGAGAAGGTAGGGAGGACAGCAGAACCACGCTCCTGCTGTCCTCCCTACCTTCTCACTTCTTACTTGTTAGCCGTTATTTGTTCTCAGCTCCAAGCGCCGGCAAGCTCGGCCCTCGCCTGCCACGCGGCGACCCGCCCTGCGAGGATACGCGCCCCCAGGCGCGCGACAGGCTCGTCTTCGGCGCGGAACCAGTCCGGAGTCTCGCTCGCAAGCGCCAGCCACCCGACAAATTCACCGGCCACCTCGAGCCGCGCCGCGAGCACCGAGCGCACGCGATCGGCGCCGCGCAGGTCGGACGAAGCCGGCCATACCCGGTCGATGGTCCTGAGGTCACCGATGCGAAGCAGTTCGCGCGCGCCGAAGTGATGCACCAGCCCGTCGATCGCGTCGCCTGTCTCGGACTCGAGGCGCAGACGCGGGGCCCCGGTCCGGTCGAGGCCCAGCAGAGTCCAGCAATCAGGTGCTGGTGCCGCAGCGAGGAGTTCAATACGGTCATGCGGAATCTGGTTGGTCAGCGCATCGGAACAGAGCTGGACCAGTTCGCTGCCGTCGCGACTCCTCGCCATGGCGTCGAGCAGCCCTTCGGTGACGCCGGCCGTGATGGCGGTGCGTTCGTCGCCTGCCGGACCTGGGATCACCCATGGCTGGGCGGCCAGGCGGCGGCAACTGGTGGCAATCTGCAGAGCCACTCGGTGCAGCGCCCGCTGAGAGGCGAGCTGGTACGCATCTACCTTGAAGCTGCCGACCACAAGCAAACCGACGTCCTGGACCTCGGCCCGGATCGGAATCGCCATCACCGATCGATAGCCACTCTCGATGATCCGATCCTCCACTGAAAACAGGGCTTCCTGCGCCACCAGCGGTTCGGCGGCCGGCGGCTCGAAGTCGTCGGCGGCAAGCGCCGAGGGCCCGACCAGCACGGAGCCTCCGCGAGCCGGATAGAGCCAGCAGGCGAGAAGGTCCACCGGCATCAGGTTCGCGACTGCCGCTCGCAAGGCTTCGTGCCAGGTCCGCAGCTCGGCGAGGCTCGGCCTGCGCCCGGGCCAGGCGAGTACCGGAACGAACAGGTCCCGCGCGGAGGTGATTTCGGGGTCCATGAGGTTGCTCAAGTTCGCATGGGCTGTGCCAAAGCGGGCCTGGGGCTGGGGGCTGGGGGCTCGGGGCTGGGGCTGCTCCTCGCGAGGAATCCGCCAGCCGATTCGAGCGGAGATTGGACCCTGCCAGCGGAGCAGCCCAAGCCCCCGGCCCCCAGCCCATGGCCATGTTGCATACCCGTACCACCTATAGGTATATTCCCGGCCATGACCCAGATCACCTTGCAGATCGACGGCATGAGCTGCGGACACTGCCTCAACGCGGTCAACCGGGCTCTGGCGAGCGTGCCTGGAGTCTCCGTCCGGAGCGTGCAGCCGGGGCGTGCGGAAGTGGCAATCGATGCGGCCTCACAGGCTGTGACGGACGCCCTCGTCGCGGCGGTGGAAGCGGCCGGCTATCACGCGACGGTCGTGGCGTCGAGGTAACCGGCTCGATGCCCGAATCGATCACGATTCCGGTACACGGCATGACCTGCGCCGCGTGCCAGGCCCGGGTGCAGCGGGTCCTACAGCACGAACCGGGCGTGGAAAGTGCCGCCGTCAACCTGATGCTGGGCAACGCTGCGGTTCGGTTCGACGAGGCGCGCACCACACCCGAACAACTGGTCGCCGCGATCCGGTCTACCGGATACGGTGCCGAGCTGCCGGCGATCGCCGACTCTCCACTCGATACCCAGCTGGCGCTTGACGACGAACAGCGGCACGAGTTCACGGTGCTGCGCACCCGGGCCGTCTTCGCGCTTATTGCGGGAGCGGTCGCAATGATCGCTTCGGTCCCCCTGATGGTTGCCGGCGGAGGTGCCAGCCGTACCAGCATCGATCCGCTGATGCGCACGCTGATGACCGGCATTGCACCAGCGATGCAGCACATCGCTCCGTGGCTCTTTGCCATACCGCGGCCCACGATCACCTGGAGCCTGCTGGGCCTCACTGCGATCGTGATGACCTGGGCTGGTCGCCATTTCTACGTGCGCGCCTGGACAGCGTGGCAACACCGTGCCGCCGACATGAACACGTTGATTGCCGTCGGAACCAGTGCGGCGTTCGGATATTCGGTGTTCGCCACCGTGGCGCCCGGAGTGTTCACGCGGCGCGGTCTTGCGCCTGACGTCTATTACGAAGCGGTGATCCTGATCATCGCGTTCATCCTCGTCGGCAACACGCTGGAGGCCCGGGCCAAGCGGCAGACGGCATCCGCGCTCCGGGCACTGGCAGGCCTCCAGCCACGCACTGCGCGGGTGGTTCGCGAAGGCGCCGACACCGACGTGCCAATCGAGTCGGTCCGTCGCGGCGACGAAGTGCTGGTGCGTCCGGGCGAGCGCATCCCGGTGGATGGTGCCGTGATCGCCGGCGAAAGCGCGGTAGACGAATCGATGCTGACGGGCGAGCCGCTCCCGGTGACGAGAGGCATCGGCGACGTGGTGGTCGGGGGCACCGTCAACGGCACCGGTGCCTTGCGTCTTCGCGCCACCAGCGTGGGCGCGGAATCGACACTGGCCGGCATCGTTCGCCTGATGCGCGACGCGCAGAACTCCCGCGCGCCACTGCAGCAGCTCGCCGATCGCATCAGCGCGGTGTTCGTCCCGGCGATCATCGGGCTCTCGATTGTCACCTTCTTCGTCTGGCTGCTTACCGCCGCCGACGCGCCGGCAATGCGCGGATTCTCCGCGGCGGTGGCCGTGCTGATCATTGCGTGTCCCTGCGCCATGGGGCTCGCGGTTCCCACCGCCGTGATGGTCGCCACCGGGCGCGGCGCACGACTCGGTCTCCTGATCAAGGGCGGCGACGCCCTGCAGCGCAGCGGAGAAGTCGACGTCGTGGTGCTCGACAAGACGGGGACGGTGACGGCAGGGAAGCCCGTGGT
>Ga0070711_100001897_pt1 | contig 11683 bp, 26 predicted proteins | sample LARL53metaG_FD_65452 | JGI IMG/M metagenome (GOLD analysis project Ga0070711, IMG submission 65452) | Corn, switchgrass and miscanthus rhizosphere microbial communities from Kellogg Biological Station, Michigan, USA - LAR L5-3 metaG | ecosystem: Host-associated > Plants > Roots > Rhizosphere ... | reverse complement strand
CCGTCGATCTCACGGTACTTGTCGTACTCGCGGTTGCGGACAGCCTCCATGGCCTTCTCTCGGAGGTCGCTGTACTTGATCCACAGCTCTTCCTCTTCCTCGTTCAGCTCGATGACATCAGCGTCGGGAGCCTCGTACCAAACCTCGATCTTCATGTGTCTACCTCAGTTCGCGCGGTCGATGTACTCAAGGAGAGTGGGCAGGAAGTTGATGGACGTACCGTCCACGTACACGGTGCCGCTGTCGTAGCGACCCTCACCACGGTAGTAGATCGGAGTCTCGATGGTACTGTCGCTACCACCGTAGCCGCAGGTGTCGCAGCCACCCCAACCCTCTTCCGCCTCCGACTCACCGATACTTGCGGTGACGGCGGTGATGTCCTTCTTCTCGCGCAGCCACAGAATCAGGCCACGCTCGATCTTACGCTCGTAGTCGATGGTCTCGCTCACTTGCCATCCCTCTTCGCCTCGTACGCCTCAAGGGCCGGGTAGTCGGTCTTGCTCTCTTCGACCCGAGCATCGATCTCAGCCTGCTGCGCGTCGAAGTCCAGCATCTTCTGGAGAGGAGTCATCTCCTCGTCCTTCTTGCTGTGCTTACCCACGATCCTCAACCTCCAGAGGAATGATGTAGTATTCGTCGGTTTCGAGGTGGTCGCCCTTGGGCGGAAGGTACACACTGGACTCGTCGTCCAGCTCTACGCCCGCTTCACGGGCGATGTCAGCGAGATCATCCACAGCATCCTGGTATGACCAGCGAGCAGGGGAGACGATCTCAGAGAGAGGGAAGTTCGCTCCCTTGGGGAACGACTCGTTCATGATCAGGTAGACAGTAGCCATGGTTCCTCACGTTCTGATCCTGGAGCGCAGGGCCTCCGGCCCCTGCCCCACTAGGATAGAGTTTACATCCTCCTTGGCGGGTAGCGCAAGTCGGATGGCACCGACCTCCCGCACGAGCATGTCACCGAAGCGCTTGCCTGCCTCGTCGCCCTCCTGCCAGACGTACACGCGGGTGAAATCCTCGAAGACGTTGTTCCAGTGCTCCTTCCACTTCTCCGCCCCGGAGATGCCCACACAGGGCACTCCGGCTAGGTTGCTGGACAGAGCGTCGATCTCGCCTTCGGCTACCGCGATGTAGTCCTCGGCTTGAGCGAGGAACTGTACACCCCAGAGAGTAGTCTCAAGACCACTCCATGTCATGTACTTCTGGTGACCGTGTTCCTTGCAGTTGTGGTCAAGCATGCACCGGAAGTTCATGTTGACCGGACCGGAAGGAGTAAGGTACGGGATCGCTAGGCGACCCTCAAGGCCCTCGTGTCCAGGAATAGGGTCACGAACTACGCCAAGTCCTACGGAACGCGCGACTTCCAGATCGATTGCGCGTCCTGCCAGATACCCTTCTGCCTCCGGTAGGTACTCCATGTACTGTAGTGTCGCTCTTTCCAGCGACCTCCGCTGTACGCTTGAGAGCATCGCCATACTTGAGCCCTTCGTGCTTCATGACACACTGCACAGCGTTGCCCTTGATGCCACAACCATGACACACGAAGATCTGTAGTGTCGTGTTAACGGACGCGCTAGCGGTCCGTTCATTGTGGAAGGGGCACTTGTACATGCGCCAACCAGTGTCCTCTACGCACGGCTCTCCGCCGTACGACTCCAGGAGAGGGCCGATCGGAAAGACCGGCCACTCCCTGTCGTCACTTCTTCCTGATCCAGTAGACGATGAGCGCAATGAAGATCAGGTCCCATCCGTTCACACTGCTCGCCAACTCCATGAGCGCTTGCCAGTGGCAGTGATGGTCAGCACGTGCTCACGCACGGGCTTTGTCTGTCGTCCGACCTTGGTCTTCTTCTTGTTACCTTGGTCGTTGTGGGTCGAGTGGTAACGACCCTTCTGCTTCGGAGCACTGTACTTGGCCTTGAGCCAGGTCACCGGTTCACTCATCCTCGGGCTCCTCGTAGTTGATCACCAGGTTCTCGATCTCCGCGATGTCCTGCTCCTGCGGAAGGTTGCCAGTGGACTCATGGAACGCGTCCACTACGGCATTGAACAGCTTGTCCTTGTCACCAGCCACTTTCGTAGTCCTCCTGCTCGTACGGACAGGTCAGGTTGTTCTGGTACTCGTCAAGCTCCTGGATGAAGTCCGGGAACTCACGCCACGTACCGTAGATGAACTCCACCGTACGCGACTTGGTCTTGATCAGAGCCTTGACCTCGAAGCCGTCGTCACGAGTCCACGAGGAGTAGCAACCGCACTCCCAACCCATGTCGGCTTCGAGCACCGTGATGTCGTTGAAGAAGCCGTCCGCGTCTTCGTTGTAGCGGAAGGGATTGCTTCCCTCGTACGACTGCTGACGACCGTCGTTGGCGATGAACTTCGTGATGATCCACGAGTTGACCATGTCGTCAAACTTGTTACTCATCTGCCTTTACCTTTCCGATGACCGCGAACGCGGGAGGAACCTCAAGGTACCGTCCGATTCCAAAAGCAAGTTCGGCATTGTCTCTGAGGTATCCGAGGATGTTGTTACAAGTAGAACATAGGAGACCTCGCACGAACCCTGTTGCATGATCGTGATCCACCGCGAGTCTCTTCGATGTTCCACGTGCACGCTTACAGATGGCGCAGGTTCCACCCTGCGCCTCGTAAAGAGCTTCATACTGCTCTCCGGTTATGCCGTATGTCTTCTTGATCCACCTGTAGTAGGTGAGCTTCTTTACTTCACGCTTGCGTTCACGATGATGCGTTGCGCAACGTGGTCCAGGATGAGGGGCCGGTCGCTTAGACTCCGGCCCACAATCCTTACATCCCTTACTTGACCTTGCCACTGTTCGGCTTCGGGTCCGTGGTGCAGCCACCCTTGCGACAGTTTACATCTGGACAACTCACTGTGTCTGCCCTCCGATTCTACCAGCTCCACCGCAGGTGGAGCATATCTCTGGTACGGTCATGCTCATGGGCTTCCCATCGATGATGAGCAGCTTCTCCTTGAGCACGGTGCGATTACCCTGACAGGTACCGCACGTCTGATCGAACCCCTGACTCAACGGTTCGGCCATCAGTCATACTCCTCCGGACTCCATGACGCTTCGCCATCGTTCCACGCCTGTCCGAACAGGTCGATCTTATCTTCTGGCGGAACATACAGTCCATCACGGAAGACGTAGTCCGATGTGTCCTGCTGCTCAGTCTCCTCAATCCGACAGTAAAGAGGCTCTGCCTTCATTCGGAAATACTTCTTCGCCATTGCGTCACCTGGACCAAAGCGGTTCTTGACGACTGCCACGTCCAGAGTACCAGCGTGACCGTCACCCCAAAGCGTGACGACAAGAATGGGAAGCTGACTTGCCTTTCCCATGATCGCTGACCTTGGCGGGGGCGTCCCCGCCCGTGTGGATTCAGAGGTGTGGTGAACGACAGTGAGAGCTGTCTGCTGATCACGTGCCATCACCTTCATCTCGGCCATTAGTGCCCAGTAGTTCTGCTCACCAGCACCCTCGTAGTCAACATCCATCAGGATGTCAACGATGGTGTGATGCGGATAGGTGCCGTTCACCTCACGGAAGGCTTCCGCCTCCCGCCACATGTGCTCTAGCGTAGGTGCTGCGTGGAAGCTCCACTTCACGTGGCTGAACTCACGTAGCGTATCCTGTGCCAGATGTGGGGTGTTGAGAACCATCTCTTCCGCATCCTCGCCACCGATACCAGACCGCATGGACAGCACACGTGCTGCCATGGTGAAGTCGTCGGAGTCGGAGGAATGGTAGAGAGTGGGTACGTCAGGACCCATGTTGTCTACGATGTTGAGCATGAACATGGTCTTCATGCTGCCGGGCGGTCCGGCAATCATGTGCAGAGACGACCGTCTGAACGTGATCTTCTTCTCTGTGAAGATGGGATAGGGAGATGGAAGGGGCTCTCCAGAAGAGAGCCCACGACCAACCGCCCTTGCGAGCGTCTTCAACTACTACTCCTTGTCAGGAGGTTCGTTTCCTCCGAGAGTTTCCTCGAAACGCTTGGCAGCGTCATCGAGATCCTTGTCCTGCTCCTCGCCTCCCGATGGTCCCCTACCCATCAGAGAGTCGGAGGAACGTACTTGACGGTGTAGACCTTGGCATCGAAACCGCCGTCAGTCTTCTCGCTGGAAGTCCAGGCGACACCGATGGTGCCGTTCTCCTTGACCTCGGAGACGCCAGCAGCCTGGAGTGCACCCTTGAGAGCGTACAGCATACCGCCCTTGAAGTAGATGCGCTTCTCGTTGCCGTCGTTGTCCCGGATGGTGACAGTGAGCTGCTTACGCGGCTGACCGTACGAGTTGAGCTTGACCTCCTTGGTCTTGAAGTCTCGCTCCTCGCCCACCAGAGGCTCACGGGTGACTACTCCCTGAACCGGAACGTTCAGCTCCAGGAACTTGGCAGCAGGGATGGAAGGGCCGAACAGGTCGGACTGTGCACTCATGTGTTCTCCTGGTTAACTCGTTTGTCGCCTCAGAAGAGGCTTACCTTTGCCTGGTTCTCCCACGGCTTTGCGGCAGCAGGCTCAGCAGGCTTCTCCCACGGAGCCTTCGCAGGCTCCTGGTTGTTCGGCTCTTCGCTGATCTTGGTAGCACCAAGCTCACGAGCCATCATCTCTTCCGTCGCCTTCTCAGCGTCGGTACGAGACACCTTGTTCGCAGCGACCTCAGCTTCCTGGTACTCACGAACCGCAGCGACGTACATCTTAGCCACGTCACTGGGGCTCAGTTCACTGGGAAGCTCAAGCTCCTGCTCGGCGAACCCATACGAGAACGCCTTACTCGGGTACCTGAACGTTACCTTGGTGGTCACGTGAATGCCTTGTCCGTCATCTTGAACGTGTCGCCCGTGTACGGGTCCTTGATAAGGGTCAGCCTCTCATCCTCACTCCACGAGATCAGAACCTTGTTGCTCATTTCGATCCGCAGTGCCAGGTCTTCGGCTGCCTCGATGTACTTGTTCTTCATGAGGTAGTCAAAAGCGAGTACCAGCCCAAGAACCTTGCCGGTATCGATGTCAGAAGGGGTATCCATCTTCCTCCGCTCGGTCGTAGAACTTAGCCCGGTCCGTGGGACCGGCTTCTAGCTTGCAGTTCTCCTGATTGAAGCAGAAGCGGCAGTTGTAACCAGCGTTAGTCTGGTAGAGCTTGCGCTCCATCTTCTCGTACACTGCCTGATACTTCGCTCCGACATCCTTCGGTGACACTAGAGAGAGGTCAACCGGTCGTGCCTTGCTGGCACCAGGGGCAAGCATGCCCCATAGTCCAACGTCGTAGTGGTACGGTTCCTTGTTGTACTCGGTCTGCATGAGCAGAGCCTTGTACGTTTCGAGCTGGAAGTTGTCCTTGGGCTTAGAGCTTCCGGTCTTCCAGTCGATGATCACTTCACCGTGCTTCTTGTGCTTGCCGATGATGTCGATGAAACCCTTGATCGGGATGTCCAGTCCTGGCAGCGTGCCACTGGCGTCGTACTCGATCTCGTATACTTCGACATCTTCGAGGAACGTAAGTGCATTATAGTAACACTCGTTGGCCCTGTCAAGGGCCTTGTCTTCTATGATGGGATTCTCGGCGGCCCCGCCGAACAGCCACTTTGACGTGTCAGGTTCGATGCTCATCTGCCGACTGATAAGCTCATAGAAGATCTCAGTGAGGTCATGCTCTTGACCCTTGAGGTACATCTCAACGGCGGTGTGAACCGCCGAGCCGATCGGGATGTACCAGGTCTGCTTTTCCTCAGCCTTGCGTACCTTGCTTAGGTACCAAGACCTAGGGCAACGAGTGTAACTACTGTACTGCGAGTACGAGATGTACTCCATCTAACCTCCCGGAGAGTCGGCCCTTCGGCCTCCTGACCGGAGGGAAAGACTAGCGAAGGTACAGGAATCGAACCTGTGCAGGGCCTTACGCCCCTGTGTCCACCACACCCTCTCACCAGGGTCATGACTCCTAGTGCAACCGATCGGGCCGTCGCCCTCTCGGTACTACCATCCTACACCATGGACTTCTCGGCCGCAACTCGGGCGCGATACCGTCGCGTCCTGTCACGGTTACACTCCAGACAGCGACCGTCCTTGTTCTTCGCCCCGTCGAGCGTCAGGTCGTGACCGTTCGGACAGTGTCCGTCACGCTTAGGCACAGGTGGTGGCTCTACGTACTCGGTAGGCCATGCCCCTGCACGCATGGTAACCTTCTTGTCCGTATGTGTAGCGTGCTCCCAGCAGTCCGTGAACACCGGACACTTGGAACAGATGACTTCCGCTTCCTCGAAGCCATCCTTGTTAGCCTGTCGATCGTCTGGATCTTCTGAAAGAATCCAGAGTGAGGAGTCGTACTCTCTACAGAGAGAATCCTCTTCCCAAGAGCCACCGCCAGGTGGCTCGCTCATAAGGCTTGAGAACATGCCTTCCCCTCATCTTTCCTCCGGTCTCAGTCGGCAGGCCGTAGCCTGCCGCTCACTAAGAGTTAGAAAGGGTGGCCCTTCGGCCACCCAGTTCACTGAGGACAGGAGCATCCCCTCTGTCTACTGTCTCATCCGGCCCGGAGGGGCCGGACTAGTAAGCTTGTAAAGACAGCCTAGCGCCCTCCCCCCAGACCCGTCAAGCCCAGGGGGAGGTAGGCGTGTCACACGAGCTGAGGGGTGGGGAAGGAGCCCAGGCTGGGGTCACGGAGGACCACCTCACCGCTGTCCTCCCACTCCTCGTCGGCCAGGAACAGCACCTCGAACGGAGGCACGTCCTCACCCTCGGAGGGCCAGACCACGCCGACCATGACGGTGTCCTCACCGTCGAACCTGGGGTCGATCAGTTCCGCCGTGAACGGCTCACGGCCCACGGTGGTGACGTTGACCAGCTTGTATTCCATGGGACTCTCCCTTTTGTGGTAGGCTGTAGCCATGACGATCAAGACTACGGTGATTCTGCCGGATATCCAGTATCCGTACTGCGACAACCTGATGCTACAGAAGATCCTCAAGGTTGTCAACAGCGCACAGCCTGACGCTGTGCTCAGCATCGGGGATGCGATTGACTTCCCCCAGGTGTCTCGCTGGAGCGTTGGTACCGCTGGAGCCTATGCTCCCACGCTCCAGAAGCACATAGATGGGTTCCGCAAAGATGTCCTGGTTGAACTTCGGGACGCCGCCCCCAACGCGGATATCACTTGGCTTGAGGGCAACCACGACCTGCGAATCCGCGACTTCGTCGGTAAGTATGCTCCGCCACTCAGGACTCTGCGAGCCCTCGATGTGAAGGAACTCTTCGGACTCGAAGATCTCAACATCAGCTATGAACTTGGTCCACTGCGAGTAGGAACGAACACCTACGCGATTCACGGTCATGAGTGTGGCACGTACGTGTCCACTCCCCACGCCTGGGATCAGAAGTTCATGAAGCGGTACGGTAGCGAGAAGAACTTTGTCTTCGGACACACTCACCAGCCTTTCATTACCACCCGGGCCACCGGTTACGGTGGCAAGGTATCCCCATGGTTCACGATGAACGTGGGAAGCATCATGGACCCGACCGAAGCTAAGTACATCAAGGACGGGTCGGTCAACTGGCAGATGTCTTTCGCGGTCCTGCGAGACGATGGCAAGAGGGTCTGGCCAGAGCTAGTGCTAGCCAACAACCGTTCGTTCTTCTACAACGGTACCAAGTTCTAAATTTTTCAGTTACTCGGGAGTAACATACAATGCTCGACTACGATCAGATCATGCCGATCGTCAAGAGCGTAGCCGCCCAGGTGTCATCCAAGTTCCCCTCCTACGTACAGTACGATGACACCCAGGGCGCGCTACTTCTCTGGACTTATCAGAACAAGTCCACGATCGAAGGTATGATGGAGGACGGGGATGCATACATCCCCAAGATCACATCCATGATGCGCAAGGCTGCATACAGCCATTGCGAGAAGGAGAAGGCGGCAGCAGAGGGATATGATCCCGCTGACATCTACCGCTATTCAGTACCAAAGATCAAGTCCCTTATCTCAGATGCGATGGACTATGAGGATTGGCAGAGCTTCGCTACCTTCGGCGACGGGCAGCCCAAGGCTGCCGCTCAAACATACGGTGACAGGGTCACCGAACTGATCGACATCAAGACCGCACTTACCGCACTCAATGATGAGACTTACAACTTCCTGGTGTACCAGTACAAGTACCATTACACCCTGGAGGAAATCTCGGGAGCGCTAGGGATCAGCCTGGAGGCGTCCAAGAAGAGGTCTCAGCGGGCCATGAAGGGACTCCAGAAGCAGCTAGGCAGGAAGGAGCCCATCACCCCCTACAAGGGGGATAGGCGGGCCGTCAAGACCAACGCTGCGTGGCGTGCTGATCTTTCCACTGTGTACGAAGGCTGACATAGGGTAACCGGGCACACACAAGGTGTGCCCGACTATCATGCGTCAGGTTCGTTCTCGTCCTCGGTCAGATCCGGGAAGTCTTCCGGGTGGAAGTGCATCCACGCAGCAGCGAGGTTATCCCGCTGCTCACGATACATCTGTGCCATGGCACCGACCACTATCAGGCCGATGCCCAGCACGATGTTGATGATCACTTCTTGACCGAGTAGGACGGGAAGTCGTTCTTGGTGAGCAGTGCCATGTACTCCTCACCATCCCCGTCCGTCACCTTGACGGCCGCGTAGTCCGCCGAGTCACCCCACATGGGGTTATCCAGGTGGTACACGTCCATCACGAGAGTGGTCTCGGTGTCCATGCTCCACGACGGACGAGTACGAGTGTACTCCTTGCCCACCTGGAAGAAGGTGGGCTCATGGGTGTAAAAGTCGTTCAGCACCCACTCCGGCTTGGTGATCAGGTCACCGTACTTCATCTCGAAGTGACTGGACGGGTTGGTGATCATGATGATCCACGTACCGTCCATGTGCTTGGCGACGATCTGACCCTTGACGAAGGCACGGACGCCGTCGTCCTTACCGACAACGGTCTCGCCGATCTTCCACGTCATGTTCTCTCCTCAGAAGAGCGAAGCTACTTGCTTCTTGTAGAACTTCTCTAGCGAGTCGTTGGGTTCCACGATCGGACGCTTGGCGTCCGGGTCACGGATCAACACCGCTTTGTCGATGACAGCGAGAACCGTAAACGGCTTCTTCTGTCGGAGGAAAGTAAGCTTGTCGCCAACCTCCCAACCCTTTGCGTTCTTGCCAGGCCCACCAGTCTTCGCCCTGGATTCAGAGGCGTACTTCTGCCACGGCTCAATAGGGCCGAGGTATCCATACCGACTGTCACCAGTCGTAACCCAGCAGAGATCATCCTCTGCCCAGGCTACGTAGTGTACCTTTCCGGTCACAGCGTGCTTGAAAGGTTCACCCACATGAAGGATGGGTGGCTGGTTCTTGAGACTCTTGTTGAGCAGACCATAGAACGCGTCGATGATATCCTCAGCGACCTCTTCCGTGGTCTGCTCTTCGCGTTCCTCAGCTTCGAGGAACTTCACAAGAGCCGCGATCTGATCGTCCTTTAGTGTCACATCACCTCCGTGGTCACGGTCTGAGTCACCGTCGCCTTGAAGACAGGCTTGGGTGTGATCTCCAGGACGTACCAGTCGTCACCGGAGGCACGGGCCTCCGCTATGGCAGCATCCTGTGCGGTGATCTGGTCGGGATACCAGTACCAGTCATCCAGGATCGGATCGGTCTGGCTCCGAGACACGTTGTAGATCATGCTTTCCCCTTCGCTGTGAGACCATAGGGGTGCAGGTCGGAGAGAGAGAACAACCTGCACCCTTAAAGTATCACAGTGATGCAGGGGGAGGAGCATTGAAGAAACACCTCGGGTTGACAAGACCCTCTAGCGGTGCGGCGGTACTTATATTCCCGCTACTCCTCCCCCTACAAGCTCACACTTCGGTGACCGTGATGTTCACCTTGTAGATCTTCTTCGTGTCCTCGTCACTCCACTGGTAACCCAGGTTGTCACGAGCCTCGCTCAGATCGTCGTACACCTTGTACCCTTGCTCGACGTTCTCGAACGCGTCGGTGAGAGACGTGGCGACCGTATAGGCTTCACCCACGATCTCACTCGTTACCATCTTCATGTCACATCCCCATGGCGGCATCGAGGAGCGAGTTGCGCTCACCCTGACGGATGGCGACAGGTTCGTTGACCACGGTCAGGAACCACTCGTCGCCCTGACGGTGCACCTTGGCCAGAGCCACAGCGTTTCCACGCTGACGCAGGGACGGCCAGATGTCGGCCACCTGCTCCAGACTCGTCTCCGACTGGCCCTGAGTGTACACCTTGAGCGACACCTTGGCGGCAGCCTCCAGGCTGCTACCCTTCTTGAAGGCGGCGGCGATGAACAGCACACCATCGACGGGAGTGTTGTTCAGCTTGTTGAAGTCGATGGTGACAGTCTCGTCATCACCTTCTCCGTGCCCGGTCTGGTTGTCACCAGAGTGCAGCACCGAGCCGTTGTCGGCAGGGTCCAGCACATCGACACCAGCATACCGCACCGGCTCACCGTTCGAGGTGAGCACCGCGATCAGGTCCAGGTCGGTACCGAGCTTCCGCTTGATCTTGCCCATGAGACCACCAGACATACCGGCAGTGGTATCCCACGAGATGCCCACGGCCAGCTTCGCCAGACCCGTGACAGGGTTGTCTCCGTCAGCCTTGGAAAGCGTAACCATTGTTCTCTCCCTTGTTCGTTGACCTAACCGGCCACACACAGCCGGTACTAGACCGGCTGCATGCTACTAGTTAGCTCTTGTTCTTGAACCAGATCAGTCCGAGAACGATGGCACCGATGATGATCATCGGCATGAGCGCCGCGATCATCTTGATGACAGCGAACACACCGATCACCGCTGCTACGATCAGCAGAATGCCGATGAGTACGCCGTTCTTCTGGTGGTCCGTCATCACAGCTCCTTGGTGTACTTCTCGATGAGGTTGGCGATGTCCCGGAACTTCTTGCCGCTGTCGTTCAGACCGGCGAGAGAGTCGGAGAACTCGTTGTCCATCTCTTCCTCTTCGGCCGAACCGTCCGGGTAGTTGTTCTCGACCGAGCCGTCGTTGGTCCTGATACCAGCCCAGTCCTTGACGGCCTGCGGAAGCAGATCGTCCCGGTCGTCGAACGTGATGTTGTCGTACCACACCTCGGTCTCGTCGGTGTCCTCGTCCACGTACTCGGTGTGTTCGTGGCTGGCACGATCGAGAGAGACGCCGTTCTTGATGGCGACCTCACACAGCACACCGAGGCAGCAGTGACCCACGACTTCACCGGTCCGGCTGTCCACCTTGGCCAGCGTGCCGGTAGCCTGCTCGTAGTCACCGGAGCGGAGAGCTTCCACCCAGAGATCTGCCACTTCCTGCTTCATTGTTCTCTCCCTTGTTTGCCCTAAGTGGACAACACACAGCTCACAGAGTGAGCTGCATGCAATGCACTTAGTGGTGACAGACGAGCGCCTTGGTGTGGGTCTTGATGGTGACGTACTTCCACCGACCGTTCACCCTGACGTGCTTCCTCTGCTTGTGCGTCACGTTGGACCAGTGACAGCCCTGCGGAGTGGTGTTCACCACGGGCATGTGGCTGTGGTGATCGTGGTGATACGTGCCACCACCACACGCAGTCAGAGTGATCAGGAGCAGCACGGCAGCCACCGCCCAGATGGAAGCGATGATCACCTTGGGTCGTGTCATTGT
>Ga0070711_100001886_pt1 | contig 11709 bp, 10 predicted proteins | sample LARL53metaG_FD_65452 | JGI IMG/M metagenome (GOLD analysis project Ga0070711, IMG submission 65452) | Corn, switchgrass and miscanthus rhizosphere microbial communities from Kellogg Biological Station, Michigan, USA - LAR L5-3 metaG | ecosystem: Host-associated > Plants > Roots > Rhizosphere ... | reverse complement strand
CGAGCCGTCGGCGGTGGCGTCTCGCCGGTCGCAGCTTGGCGGATCAGCAATGTGGAGTCGGCGGTGACGAGCGCCCGTACGCGCTCCAAGTCATTCCGCCGGCAGGCGTCGAGTTGGTGTTCGAGCATTCCAGCCGGTAAAAGGGGAACCGCGCTCAGTCTGTCCAAAGGTTCCGGGCGCTGCGAAGGTAGCGCAGCCGGCACAATCGATGGCTCGCGGTTCGTCAAATCAGGCGATGCGAGACGCTTTTCGCCAGTCCTGCCTCCTGGAGTGCCCCGATCAGGGCCCCGTCACGACCGGCAGGGTGAGGTGCGTCGGGTACCCCGTCGATCGGTAAATCACCTCTGTTGCCTGCTGAAAGTCGCCCGGTACCGCTGCGAAGATGCTCGGTACGAATCGCTGCGGATTGCGGTCGATGATCGGAAACCAGGTGCTTTGCACCTGAATCATGATCCGATGTCCGGGCCGGAACGTGTACTCCTGGGTGTGGAGGTCCACGGTAAACCGTTCCACTTTGCCGGGTACCAGCGCACGCGGCTTCGAGAACGAATCGATGTACCGGCCGCGCAACACGTCGTTCGCGACCATCAGCTCGTACCCGCCCATCACCGGTCCGAGTGAGTCGGGATAGACGTCAATCAGTTTGACAACCCAGTCCGCGTCACTCCCGCTTGTCGAAGCAAACAGCGTCGCGACAATTTCGCCGCTGATCGTCAATGGGCGGTCGAGCGGCGCCGTCTCCCAGCTCAGCACATCCGGACGATGCTCGACAAACCGCTGGTCTTCCACCAGCCAGGTGCGCCACTGTGATCCCGGGCCGTAGGTTGGTTGAATCGGTCGGCGCCGATACGGCACTGGGTTCGCCGGATCGGAGACGAACGAATCGGCCCCGGCCGACACCGTTGGCGGGGCCATCGAAATCACGCCATTGGCACCCGGGTAGATCGCCGTCGGAGTCACGCCGTCGCGTCTTGGAAAGGCGGTACTGGTAACCCACTTGTTGTCACCCCCGCGGAACAGCGTCGCCTCGGCAGGGCGGCATCCCGTCGCGGCGCCCTTCAGGTTGCATGCAAAGAACGGACGCTGCACCTCGGCCCGGTACCAATCGGCCGTATTCGCCCCAAAATCTATGGCACCGAGCGAGCGTCCCGTCCCCCCCCAGCCGCCGTGATTCCAGGGCCCGACCACCAGGAAGTTCAGGTTGTTGGCATCGTGCTTTTCCATCTCCCGGTAGATCGTCACCGGTCCATAAAAATCTTCCTGATCCCACCACCCGGCCACGTTCAGAGTGGGCACCGTCACCGGGCGGTTCAGGTAGGGAACTGCCGCCTGTGTCTTCCAGAACTCGTCGTAATCGGGATGCGCCACGTAATCATTCCAGGTGGGGATCGCACCCTTGAACACCTGCTGCGTGACGCGGGAGAGCGGCCCGAGCTCGAGATACCAGCTGTAAGTATCGGCGCGACCGAACGGAAAGATCGTGGAGAAGTCCTTGCTGTGCTCCATTTCGTAGGCATACTCGAAGCCGTACGAGAGGCGGAAGGCGCCTTGATGATGAAAGTCGTCTCCCATCCACATGTCCGCCGGCGAGGCCTGTGGTGACGCCGCCTTGAACGCCGGGTGGGGGTCCATCAGCGCCTGAACCACGAGCCAGCCATCGTAGGACACCCCGAGCATGCCGACGCGCCCGTTATTCCCCGGCACCCGCTTGATCAGCCACTCCATCGTGTCCCACGTGTCGCTGCCCTCGTCAACGGCTTTCGGATTGTGCCGGTCGCGCGGTGGTCGTTGCATCACGAACCCGCCCTCGCTGCCGTACTTCCCCCGGATATCCTGGAACGCGAAGGCGTAGCCGTCGGCAGCCAGTTCGCGCAGGGAGGATTGCGGAGCGTTGAGCTGTACTCCCGCGCCATCAATCCCGTACGGCGTCCGCTTGAAGATGATCGCCAATGGTCCGGTGTAACCCTGCGGCACCCAGATGCTGGTGTGCAGGTGTACGCCGTCCCGCATCGGCACCAGCGTGTCGACCAGCCTGACATACGAGTACGCCGGCGCCGGCGAGGCCCCGGGAGCCTGTGCCGCGATGGATCCGCCGGACATCGCGAACGCACAGCCGGCGAGAATGAGACGAAGCATCCGACCTCCGCTTGTCCTGGTGAAGTTTTCATCGGGCGCCAGCACTGCGCTGCTCACCCCCGGGCGAGCCTAGCCGCCGGGGAATATCTCTCCGTGTGCCGGCTCGAGTTTGGCCGTGAAATGCCGCAACGCCGGTGGCTGTTCCACGATCCGCATGCCCCGAATCTGGTCCCGGCGCTCGTGAACGTAGAGGAGGACCTCGGCAAGGTAGTCCACGTGGCTTTGCGTGTAGACCCGGCGAGGGAACGCCAGACGGACGAGCTCCATCGCAGCCGGCTTTTCGCTGCCGTCGGGTTGCTGGCCGAACATCATCGTCCCGATTTCCGCCGAGCGTACCCCACCGACCAGGTACAGCGCGCACGAAAGCGCCCACGCGGGATATTCGCTCTGCGGCACCTGCGGAAGCATCGCCCGGGCATTGATGTACAGGGCGTGGCCGCCCGGGGGCCGCACCATCGGCACGCCGGCGTCCGCGAGGCGGTCGGCCAGGTAGGCGACGGAGCGGATCCGGTAGCGGAGGTAGTCCTCGTCCAGGCCTTCCTCCAGTCCGACCGCAATCGCTTCGAGATCGTATCCCGCCAGGCCGCCGTATGTTACGAACCCCTCGGTGAGGATCAGGTTGTCGCGACACCGGCGGGCGAGCGCATCGTCGTTCATCGCCAGGAATCCGCCGATGTTGGCCATGCCGTCCTTCTTGGCGCTCATCGTGGCTCCGTCCACTTCGGCGAACATCGCCTGCGCAATTGCGATCGGGGCCTGCTCGTGATATCCCGGCTCCCGCTGCTTGATGAACCAGCTGTTCTCGGCGAAGCGGCAGGCGTCGAGAAAGAGCGGCACTTGGTGCCGCCGGCAGATCGCACTGGCACCTCGAAGGTTTTCCAGCGATACCGGTTGGCCGCCCCCCGAATTGTTCGTCACGGTCATCATGACCAGCGGGATTCGCGCGCCGTCCTCGGTGATCACGCGTTCCAGCATCTCGAGATCCATGTTTCCCTTGAACGGATGTTCCTCCGCCGGATTTCGGCCGGCGGCGATCGGAATATCCAGTGCCGTGGCGCCCAGCGCCTCCACGTTGGCGCGCGTGGTGTCGAAGTGCGTGTTGTTCGGCACCACGTCTCCGGCACTCACCATCGCGGTGAAGAGGATGCGTTCGGCTGCCCGGCCCTGGTGCGTCGGGATCACGTGCTTGAGCCGCGTGATCTTCTGGACCGCCTCCTCGAACCGGTAGAACGAGTCTGCGCCGGCGTACGATTCGTCGCCCCGCATCATGCCGGCCCACTGGCGGGAAGACATTGCGCCGGTGCCCGAGTCCGTGAGCAGGTCGATGAGCACGTCGCGGGCGCGAACCAGGAACAGGTTGTAGTGCGCCGCCTTGAGCGCTGCCAACCGCTCGCTGGCGCTGGTCTGGCGGATCGGTTCGACGCTCTTGATCCTGAAGGGCTCGATGATGGTTCGCGGATTGAACATTCAGCTCCGAGCGGCGCCCCGGCTGCGCCAGAAAAGGAAGATGGGCATGCCGGCCAGCAGCAGCGCGCTTCCGATCGCGGCGTTGCGCGGATTGGAGGCCACCGAACCAATCACGACATAGCCGGCAGCGGCGATGAACAGCAGCGTCGTCCAGGGATGCAGTGGCGTCCGGAATGGAATCACGCTGTTCCCGTCGTGCCGCCGAAGGATGAACAGGCCGGCGGCGTTCAACCCGAAGAAAATCCAGTCGCCGAACACGACGTAGTCGAGCAGGTCACCGTACTTCTTCGAGAATAACAGCAGGATCGCCCAGACGCCTTGGAGCACAATGGCGGCGACCGGCGTCCGCCACGTCGGATGCAATCGCGCGAACGACCGGAAGAACAGTCCGTCGCGGGCCATCGCCTGATACACCCGCGGTGATACCAGTATCACCAGATTGAGGAACCCGAATGTCGACGCCACGATGCCGGCAGCGATCAGCCGCCGGCCCACGTCGCCGGCCACCACTCCCATGGTGTCGGCCGCCGGCGCGCTGCTCGCGGCAAGGCCGCCGATTCCCAGCGCGCGGATGTACGCCACGTTGACGAGCAGGTACGCCGCCACCACCGCCACCACGCCGATCACCAGCGCGCGCGGCAGGTCCCGCTCGGGTTGAATCAGCTCTTCCGCGATGAAGTTCGTCTGCTGCCAGCCGCCGAACGCAAACAGCACCGGGACAAGGGCCGCTCCCAGCGCCAGGACCACGGACCCGTTCGCGAGGGGAGCTGGCGCCGTCGCGGCGGCATGGGGAGCGGCCACGAACGCCGCGACGACCAGGGCCGCGATGGCGGCAAGCTTGAGCACGGTGAACAGGTTCTGCGTCCAGGCCGCCGGCCGCACGCCCCGGATGTTGATGAGCGTGAGCACCACGATGGCGCCGGCCGCCACCGCGGGCTGCCACGCTGCCGGCCAGCCCAGCAACGATCCGAGATAGCTCGAGAACGTCATGGCGACGGCGGCGATGGCGCCGGTGGCCATGACCAGGAGCAGCGCCCATCCGTACATGAATCCCGCCAGTGGACCGAATGCTTCCCGCAGGTAGGCGTAGCCGCCGCCCACCGTCGGCCGCCGTCGTCCCAGCTCGGCGAACACGAACGCGCCGATGAGCGCGATCACGGCGCCGAGTCCCCAGGCGGTCAATGTCATCGCAGGCGTCTTGACGCGTTCGGCTACAACAGCCGGATTGAGGAAGATTCCCGAGCCGATGATCCCGCCGATCACCATCATCGTGGCGGAAAACAGGCCCAGACGGCGGGCGTAACTGACGTCGTTCAACGATTCTCCCCGGGTACGGGCATCACCGTGCCCCGGAGCATCGCGTTTCCGCTCCCCCAGCGCAAGCACTACCTTTCCGCCGTCCTGAATCACCACTGGAGATTCGCCGCACGATGATGCGCTCCGTTCTGTTCTGGCTGTCCACTCGCCGGTCGATCTTCAACTTCATGCGCCGTAATCGGCTGGCCAGAAAGTTCGCGTCCCGTTTCGTTGCCGGCGAGTCGGTCTCGGACGCCGTGAGTGCCGCATCGGAACTGAAATCCCGGAACATCACGGCCTCCCTCGACATGCTCGGCGAAAGCGTCACCAGCGCCGCCGAGGCCGAGCAGGCGCGCGACACCTATCTCGAAATGCTGCGGGCGATGCGGGGCGCCGCCGTCCAGGTCAATGTTTCCGTGAAGCTCACCCAGATGGGTCTCGACATCGATCCGGACCTCTGCGAGCGCAACGTGCGCGCGATTCTCGGCCTCGCCCGGGAGCTCGATGGATTCGTCCGGCTCGACATGGAGGGCTCGCCGTACACCCAGCGAACGCTCGATTTTTTCGGGCAGCGGCTTTTTTCCGACTTCGGCCCGCACGTCGGCGTCGTCATCCAGGCGGCGCTGCGCCGTTCCACCGACGATGTCGCGGCCCTGATCCGCCTCGGCGCCCGGGTCCGGCTCTGCAAGGGAGCCTACCTCGAAAAGCCCGAGATCGCTTTTCCCGACAAGAAGGACGTCGATGCGCATTACGTCCGCCTGATGGAGCAGTTGCTGGCCTCCGGCAATTACCCCGGAATCGCCACGCACGACGAAGCGATCATCGCGCACGCCACGCAGTTCGTCACCCAACGGGGGATCCCCCGCGACCGGTTCGAGTTCCAGATGCTGTACGGCGTACGTCGCGACCTGCAGGAGCGCCTCGCCCGGGAGGGATACCGCATGCGGGTGTACATCCCCTTCGGCACCCAGTGGTATCCCTACCTCATGCGCCGGCTCGCCGAGCGCCCGGCGAACATCGTGTTCATCCTGGGCAATGTCCTCAAGGAAGGTGCCCGGCGGTCGTGACCGAGTTTACGCTCGGCGGTTACATGCAGGCCCACGAACGCGCCGCGGCGTTCACCGGCAGTGATGGGCGACCATACTCGGTGGCCCTCTGGATCGACGAATCGCCCGACGAGCGCGGACGATTCGGGGGAGCGTTGCTGTTTGTCCGGTGGACCATGGCCGGCGATGCTCCCGACGGGCACCTCGAGTCCGATTACCTGGTCTGGGGCCGGTCCGAGCCCGACGCCCGCGAACGGCTGGGCGCTCTCTCGCTCTACGATGTCAAGGCCCTGCTTGATGAATTGATCGCCGCGGGCAGGCCGGAAGAGCCGTGAACCCCGGGACCGGAGTGGTGCTGGCACGCGAAGGCGGCGCGTATCGCGTCATGCTGGACGGTGTCGAACGGCAGGCGGTATTGCGGGGCAAGGCCAAGCGCGAGGTCGAACGGGCGGTGGCCGGAGACCGGGTTCGCTTTGATCCGGCCACGCTTGCGGAAGATGTGCTTGGCATCGAGGCCGTGGAACCCCGCACGTCGCTGCTCGAGCGCCGGATCCCCGGAGGGCGAGGCACCCGGCCGGTCGCGGCCAATGTCGATCAGGTGATCGTCGTCGTTGCTGCCGCCGATCCAGCTCCGATTCCGCAACTGCTCGACCGGCTCCTCGTGGTCGCCGAAGCGAACGATATCCCGGCACTCGTCGTCATCAACAAGACCGACATCGCACCGGCTGCGGATGTCATCGGCCACCTCGCTGCCGCTGGTTACGATGTGATCCCGACGGCCGCCCGGCGCGGCGACGGCATCGAGTTACTCCGCACCCGCCTCAGCGGGAAGGAATCCGTGTTCACGGGACCCAGCGGCGCCGGCAAGTCGTCGCTGCTCAACGCGCTGGAACCGGGCCTCGGCCTGAGAATCGGCGCCGTGTCGATCCGCGTGGGACGGGGCACGCACACCACGGTGTCCGCCATCATGATTCCGCTGGCGATCGGCGGATTTGTCGTGGACACCCCCGGATTTTCCGACGTCGGCATGTGGGCGATGGAACGCGCGCATCTCGATGAGTGCTTCCCGGAATTCCGGCCGGCAATCGGCGAGTGCCGGTTTGACGATTGCACTCACCGGACCGAACCAGGGTGCGCTGTGCGCGCCTTGGTCGAGCGCGGTACCGTGCCGTCATCCCGGTACCAGAGCTACCTCGCCATCTTCGCCGAACTTGTCGCCCTGCCCGAGGATTGGCAGTAGCACTGTCCGTTGCAGGCCCGTCCGCGCTTCAGTCCTGCCGCTTGCCGCTCATTGTCCGGGCAGAAGTCCGGCGCCTCGCCGGCATTCGGCTTCACCGTCGGCCGCGGCTCTGGCGCACGCCAGCTTGCGGGCCTCCATGTCACTGGAGTGCAGCACGGCGATTTCCTCGCCCACGGCGGCGAAGCACGGACCGCGATTCAGCCCGGGTGGTACTTCCTTGCAGAACGCCAGTCCGTCGTCGGGCCGTGCGGTGACGTCGATGTAGTTCTTCACCACGCCCGAAAAGCAGAACGGCTGGTAGCCCGGATCGCCGTGCGAACAGTCCTCGATGGATTTCTTGGTGTTCTGCAGCGTGATCCCGCTCGCGTTCGTCCCCAGGCTCACGTAGCACTGCGAGCGCCCGATCGGCGGCGCCTTGTCGCATTCGGCCGTCGCCTTGGCAAAGTTGCCCTGAACCCGGTTCAGGATCAGCCCTCCCTGCAACTGGTAGCACGAGAACTGGTAGACGGTATCAACGATCGAGCAGGGATAGAGCGCGTCGGTGGAATCCCGCATCTTGAAGGTGATTTTCGCCGGGTCGGGGGCGTGATCGTGCCCCATGCCAGCCATCGCCGAATCACCCATCGGCATGGTGGCGGACAAGGCATGCACCGACGTGTGATGCCCACCCGGCATCGAGGCCACGGCGTTCTCCATGAACACTCCGCCGTAGCAGGAGTACCGATCCCACGCATTGTGCAGCCAGTCGCAGCCCTTGAGGGCGTGCGGCAGTTCCCAGTTCCATGCCATCTCGAATCCGTGGCCCAGGCCATGAACACACTGGAACCGGAGCCAGCGGTCGGATTCACCCGCCGCGATTTCGTCGCAGAGCTTCACGGTCCGCGCCGAGTCGACCGATCCACCTTCGGTCAGGTACGCCTGGATCACGCCATGATAGCATCCGGACTGGAAGAGTCCGGTGCAGCTGCGGAAAATCGCGGCGACGTCCGCTCCCGGATGCCACGCCCGGATGCCGATGACGTGGGTGTACCCATGTCCGTCCCGCTGAATGTCCGGGTGCGCAGCCGCGAGCGCCGACAGCGCGCCAAGCGCCACGTGCACCCGGTCGCTCCCCGCCAGCCGGACGAAGTAGTCCTCATAGCAGGTCTGCTTTGCAGCACCGCTCCGCGGAGTGCACTCGCGTTCGGCCAGTCGCGCCAGTGCGACGGTATCGCGCCGGGCCGCCGCCGCGTCGATTTCGGCCTTGGTCGCCGCCTGCGGCCGCGCGCAGGCGGCCCCCCCGAGCAGCAGCATGACCGCGAGGACGGCGCGACCCGTCGGGCTACTCCACTCGCTTCTTTCGTGTCCAGCGTTCTGCATCGCGTTGCTCCACCTTGGTCATCATCGCATCGAATGCCTGTTGCAGGTCGATTCCCTCACGGTTCGCCATGCAGATCAGGACGAAGAGAATATCCGCGATTTCCATCGCCATGTCACCGGGCGCCTCACCAGGCTTCTTGGTCTTCTCGCCGAAACGGTGATTGACCTCCCGGGCCAGTTCGCCGACTTCTTCGCTCAGCCGCGCCAGGTTCGTCAGCGGAGGGAAGTAGCCCTCCTCGAACTGCGAGATCCAGACGTCAACTCGACGCTGCGAATCGGTCAGTGACATGGATCTATATTAACCCCGTCTTTACCCCGGACGTCTCATGCGCTCCCGCGATCGGATTCTCGCGAACCTCGAACAGATCTATCGCGAGTCCTTTGATCGCGCCCGCAGCGTCGCCGACAGTGCCCGCATGGTCGACCTCGACAACGCGTACATGCGCGATCAGCTGATGCTCGAAATCCTCCTCGACATTCGTGATCTCTTCGCCGTAAGTCCCGCGGCACCGGCGACTTCGGGCAAGAGCGCCCTGCAGCAACTGGAGGCGCTCCGCCGGCTTACGGGGCGATGAAACACCCGGAAATTCTCCTCCTGGGAGTGCTTTCCTCTGGCCCCGGACTGGCACCGATGCCCGCCGATCTGATCGTCTACGGTACCATCTGGACCGGCGCCGCCGACAGCGCCGACGCCCAGGCGCTCGCCATACGCGGCGATGTCATTGTCGCCGTCGGCGACCGGGCCCGGATCGCCGCGCTGGCTGGCCCCAATACCCGCGTCATCGAGGGCGGCCACGGTCTCGTCGTCCCCGGCTTCGCCGACGGACACACGCACTTTTCCGACGGCGGAGCGCAGCTGGCTCAGGTCGAGCTGCGCGATGCCGCCACGCCCGCCGAGTTCACCCGCCGCATCCGGGCGTATGCATCCGGGATCCACCGCGGCGCGTGGATTCTCGGCGGCACCTGGGATCACGAGAACTGGCCCGGTGCGCCGCTGCCGACCCGCGAATGGATCGATTCCGTCACGCCAGACAATCCGGTGTTTGTCCAGCGGCTCGACGGACACATGGGCCTGGCCAACGCCCGCGCGCTCGCACTGGCACGAATCACCCGCGACACGCCGCAACCCGAGGGCGGCACCATCGTCCACGACGATCACGGCGAACCCACCGGGCTCCTCAAGGACAACGCCATGAATGCCGTGTTCGCGGCGATTCCTCCCCCGACGCCCGAAGACGCTGACGCCGCCGTCGCCGCCGCAATGCGCTTCGCCAACAGTCACGGCGTTGTCGCTGTGTCTGCCGTCTCGTCGCCATGGTCCGAGGTCGCGGCCTTCGAGCGTGCCCTGAGGCGCGGCACCCAGACCGTGCGCGTATCGCTTTACCCCGCCTTGGCGGACTGGAAAAAGGTCGCCGAGCGCGTGCATGCGCAGGGTCCCGGCGATGACTGGATCCGGCTTGCTGGCGTCAAGGGTTTCGTGGACGGTTCCCTCGGATCCACCACGGCCCTCTTCTTCGACGAATATCTCGATGAGCCGGCTTCCACCGGCCTGTTCGTCACTCCAGAAGATTCCCTCCGGCGCTGGATCGCGGCCGCCGACTCGGCCGGGTTGCAAGTTGTGGTGCATGCAATCGGCGATCGCGCCAATGCCGTGCTCCTCGACATGTTCGAGGCCGTTGCCCGGGACCACGGTCCGCGCGACCGGCGGTTCAGGATCGAGCACGCTCAGCACTTGCGCCGGCAGGACATCCCCCGCTTTGGCGCCGCCGGCATCATTGCTTCGATGCAGCCGTATCATGCCGCGGACGACGGACGCTGGGCCGCCAGTCGCATTCGGCCGGCCCAGCTTGCCGGCACCTACGCCTTTCGTTCGCTGCTCGATGCCCACGCACACGTACAGTTCGGCTCGGACTGGACCGTGGCGCCGCTCGATCCGCTCCTCGGCATCTGGGCGGCGGTCACCCGCCAGACGCTGGACGGCAAGAACCCGGGCGGCTGGTTTCCCGAACAGAAGATCGGCGTCGTCGAGGCGCTGCGCGCCTATACAGTGGAAAATGCGTACGGTGTCTTCGCGGAGCGCCGGCGCGGCACGCTTGAACCAGGGATGCTGGCTGACGTGGTTGTTCTCGATCACGACATCCGGGTCATTCCCCCGGATTCCATCCGGCACACCAGGGTGCGGACCACCATCGTCGGCGGGAAGATCGTGTTCGTCGATTGAAGGGCAGGGCCGCGCTTCTTGCAGGTGGCCCTCTCACCTCTCACCTCTCACGTTTTACCTTCAGGTATGGCCACTCGCACCCAGTCTCGAGCTCGATCGGCGATCCGGCTGGAAAAGCCTGACCTGCTGGAATTCTATCGCCTGATGCTCCTGTCGCGCCGGCTCGACGACAAGGAACTCCTGCTCAAGCGGCAGCAGCGCATCTTTTTCCAGATCTCCAGCGCCGGCCACGAAGCCGTCACGGTGGCGGCCGCAAAGGTGTTCCGGCCCGGCCACGACTGGTTCTACCTCTACTACCGCGATCGGGCCCTCTGTCTCGGCCTCGGCATGACGGCGACGGAGCAACTGCTCTCGGCGGTCGCTTCCGCAGACGACCCCAATTCCGGGGGCCGGCAGATGCCCTCGCATTGGGGTCACAAGGACCTCAACATCGTCAATACGTCCAGTCCCACCGGGACCCAGTTTCTCCAGGCCGTGGGTGCGGCGGAGACCTGGCTGCGCGCTTCGGCGGACGATCGCACCCGCGATCTGTCGCCGGGGGACGAAGTGGTGTTGTGCACGGCCGGCGAAGGCACGACCAGTGAAGGCGAATTCTGGGAGTCGCTCAACACCGCGTGCAATCTCAAGCTGCCGATTGTCTACCTCATCGAGGACAACGGCTACGCGATCTCCGTTCCGGTCGAGGTACAGACCGCCGGCGGCTCGATTTCCAGGCTGGTGCGATCGTTTCCCAACCTGCTTGTTCAGGAAGTCGACGGCTGCGATCCGATCGCCTCCTACGATACCATCCTCAAGGCGCATGACTACGCCCGCCAGCGCAAGGGCCCCGCGCTCGTTCACGCGAAGGTGATCCGACCGTATTCCCACTCGCAGTCCGACGACGAAGTCAGCTATCGTCCACCAGCAGAACGGCAGGCCGACGCCGCCCGGGATCCGCTGCGGAG
>Ga0070711_100001880_pt1 | contig 11732 bp, 12 predicted proteins | sample LARL53metaG_FD_65452 | JGI IMG/M metagenome (GOLD analysis project Ga0070711, IMG submission 65452) | Corn, switchgrass and miscanthus rhizosphere microbial communities from Kellogg Biological Station, Michigan, USA - LAR L5-3 metaG | ecosystem: Host-associated > Plants > Roots > Rhizosphere ... | reverse complement strand
CTCGCCGAGCTCTACCAGCGCAAGGACCCGGACCTGTTGATCGTCTGCGCACACGACCCGACGTTGCTCGAGGAGGCGCGGGCGACGGCGTAGAGGAGAGCACCGATGTCCCGCGACGCCGTGACCATTGTCGGAGGCGGCCCGGTCGGTCTGGCCGGCGCCCTAGAGCTTGCCAGGTTTGGTGTCCCAAGCGTTGTTCTCGAACAACATGATTCGACGTCATGGCACCCGAAAACGCGCAACTTCAACACTCGCACAATGGAGATCGCCAGGGGCTGGGGCAGGTTGGTCTACCAGCGTCTGCGTGCTGTTGACACTCCGCCGGGCTGGAAGAGTCCGATCCGATTCTTCGACACCGTGGTCGGCACACAGTTCGGTCAGATCGAGACGCAGGGGTTCGAAGGGCCGGGACCCGGTGTGAGTCCGGCGCTGCCGGTGATGTCGTCGCAGGAGCTGATCGAGGCGATACTGCGCGACGCGGCCGACGTGACGGGCATGGTCGACCTGCGGTTCGGCCACCAGGTCACCGAGGTGGTTTCGGGCTGGCGTGAGTCCGACGCCGAGGCCACCGTGCAGGTGCAGGTGGTAAACACCGGCGAGGCGTACAACCTGTCCGGGGCGGCACTGGTCGCGGCGGACGGAGTCGATAGCCTTGTCCGAGGCCAGCTCGGCGTCGCGCTGGAAGGCGAACAGGGCATCAACTACTTCGTCAACTGTTACTTCCGGTCCGACATCGAGTCCTACGTGGGGGACCGCACAGGCGTCCTGTTGTTCGTAGCCAATCCGGGAGCCGCCGGCGTGTTGCAACCGTTGGACGCACGCGGGCGCTGGCTGTGCCAGATCGCCGTGCAGCCCGACCAGTGGAGACGCGAAGCATGGGACGCCGACCGCGTCCAGCAGTGGGTCCGCGGAGCAGTCGGCGTGCCCAACCTTGAGGTCGAGGTCCGCAGTGTCGGCCTGTGGCGGATGAACGTCACCGTCGCCGAGCGATTGGTCGCCGGCAGGGTCGTGCTGTGCGGCGATGCGGCACACCAGTTTCCGCCGACGGGGGGACTCGGCGTGAACACCGGACTGCAGGGTATGCACAACGCGATGTGGAAGCTGGCGTTGTGTGTCCAAGGTGTCGCCAATTGGTCGCTGCTCGAAACCTACAACGCCGAGCGCCGCGCCCCGGCGTTGCGCACGGCCCGCCAGTCATTGGAAAACCACCGCAACGTCGGGCGCATCGCTGCTGCAGCCTACAACCCCTCGGGCAGCGACATGGAAACCAGCGAAGTCATCAGGGAGTCACACCGTTACGGCAACCACCTGGGCGTCGAGTTCGGCACCAGATACGAATCCTCGGCGGTGATTCCCGACGGCTCAGAACCACCCGGCGTCGAGGACACCTATTCCGATTACGCACCCTGCGCGACGCCTGGCTGTCGTGCGCCCCACGTGTGGCTGGGCAACGACACCGAACAAGTGTCGACGCTGGACCTTTTCGGCGCCGGGTTCACCGTGCTCACCGGCCCGGACGGCGACGTCTGGCATCAGGTGGCCTGCGAAGCCTCCCGAACGCTGCACACCCCGGTGGCCTGCTACACGATCGGCGCGCCGGGTTTGGCTGATTACCGCAACGTGTTCTTCGATCAGTACGGGATCACCGACGACGGAGCAGTGCTCGTCCGCCCCGACGGGTACGTCGCTTGGCGTAGCACCACCGGGAACTCCGACGGTGCTTCCCTATTCGGCGCGGTCGAGCAGATCCTCGGCCTGCGGCACTAACACGACCTTGCCGACGTTCTCGCGCGCCGCCAGGATGCGGTGGGCCTCAGCGGCTTCGGCGAACGGGACTGCCGCGTGGACTACGGGCTCGACGACGCCGTCGGCGATCGCCCTCGACAGCGGCTCGATCCATGGTTGCAGCGTTCCGCGATCGTCCCACAGCGCAAGCATGTTCAACCCGATCACCGCCTTGGACTCGTGGAGTTGCGTGACCAGGTTGAAGCCGCGCAGCATCGACACAAGTTGCGGTAGCGCAGTGCGCAGCGACCGCTTTTCACCTTCTTGCATGGCGGAAGCGCCGTACCCGACGAGCCGGCCACCCGGACGCAGCTGGCCGTATGAGCGCTTCAGCGACTTGCCGCCGATCGCGTCCAGCACAATGTCGTACGGCGGCAAGTCTTTCCACCAGCCGTCGCGGCGGTAGTCGATGGCGCGGTCGACGCCCAGCTCGGCGAGTCGCTTGTGCTTGCCCGGTGAGGCGGTCCCGTGCACCTCGGCCCCGGCGGCCTTGGCGAGCTGTATCGCCGCGATGCCGACGCCGCCTGCCGCAGCATGGATCAGCACACGCTCGCCGGCGCGCAGCGACCCGTAGCCGTGCAAGGCCGCCCATGCGGTGGCGTAGTTGACCGGGATGGCCGCTCCCTGCCTGAAGGTGAGCGAGTCGGGAAGTGGCACCGTATCGGCCGCTTGCACGTTGACGATCTCCGCGTAGCCACCGAACCGGGTGCCTGCGAAGACCCGCTGGCCCACCCGCGCCGGATCGACTCCATCGCCGACGGCCTCGATGATCCCAGCCACCTCGTAGCCGACGACGGCGGGCGGCTTCGGCGCGTCCGGATAAAGCCCAACGCGGGCGAGGTGGTCGGCGAAGTTCACTCCCGCAGCGCGCACCACGATGCGTGCCTGCCCTGGGCCGGGCGGTGACGGGTCCGGACGTTCCTGCACTTGCAGGACCGACAGATCACCGTGTTTGGTGATGACGACCGCGCGCATGGTCTCAGACGCTAACGGGCGCGCTTTTCCGCGGGTCGGCGGATCCGGCCGTGCGGATCCGCCGATAGACAACTGCGCGGCCGCCGCCACTCGGCGCGAAAGCGACGCGCTTACCCAAGACCTGCACCATGCGTCGGCGCGAGGCCAGGTAGGCGAGGCCATGGATGGGCATCGGCCGCTCTGGCCGCGGAGGCAGGTGCACCGCCGTCACGACACGGTCATCTCGGGTGCGGCGTTCGCCTGACTGCGTCGCCGCAGCACAGACTCGAGGCGTCCCAGCAGGTCGTAGTAGCGCGTCGGCGCGAGGCGGCCGAGCGTATCGAACAGATAGGCGTCGGGGCCGACGAGGATGCGCGCCTTGCCCTGCTCCACTCCGCGATGGATGATCTCGGCGGCCTTGTCCGGCTGCGTCAAGGTGATGGCGGCGAACTCTTGCACCATCTGTTCCTGGCTGCGGCCGCGGTCCTCGGGATCCTTGCGCCACCGCGCGTTTCGCACGATGTTGGTGTTGATGCCGCCAGGATGGACGTTGATGGCGGTCACACCGGTGCCGCGCAACTCTTGGCGAAGCGAATCGGTGAAGCCGCGAACAGCGAATTTGGCCGAACAGTAAGCGCTTTGGTTGGGCATACCGACCAGGCCGAACACGCTTGACGTGTTGACGATCGCGCCTTCGTCCTGCTCGACGAGGATCGGCAGGAACGCGCGGGTGCCGTTGACCACACCGTGGAAGTTGATGTTCCACAGCCAGTCGTCGTCCTCGGGAACGGCGTCCAGCACGCGGGAGGCGGTGGCGACGCCTGCATTGTTGAACACCGCGCCGATCGGCTGAGACGCCCAGTCACGCACCTCGCCCGCGAAGTCACGCTGCGCTTCGGCATCCGCCACGTCGAGCACCCGCAGCAGCGCCGGTCCGTGCAGCGAGGCTTCGGTCTCCTTGAGACCCTTCTCGTCGATGTCGGCGATTGCGACGGGGCAGCTGTGCGCGGAAAGTCGTTCCGCCAGAGCCCGGCCGATGCCGGACGCCGCGCCGGTGATAACCACCGTCCGGCCGCTGATCGTGCGTTTCGTCTTGCTCATGGGTGCTCCTCGAGTTCGGTGTGGGTGACAGGGGCGCCGCGGTGGACCGCGAATTTAACCGATGCGGTGTGGTCTGTGATCAGGTCGATGATCCGGCCCCACCCGCCGATGGGCAGATCGTGACCGAGGCCGATGATCGTCTCCAGGCGCGCTCCCGGTATCGCTCGCGCGGTTGCCGAGCCACCGGTGGGATGCACCATCCGGTCGCGATCACCGTGGATCACGAGGGTCGGGACGTCGATGTGGCGGAGTTCGGCGCTGCGGTCCCCGGAGGCGAAGATGCCCGCGAGCTGCCGGACGATACCCGCGGGACTGGAATCCCGGTCCCACGCGACCCCGGCGTACTCGCGCACGGCTTGCTCGTCGAATGGAAAGCCATGAGATCCGATGTGGGAGAACATGTTCGCGGCGCGGTTCATCGCCTCGGCCCGCGTCCGTGGCGGGCGCGACGTCAACATCCGCCGCCAGGTCGACAACGCGGGGCGGCCGAGGCGGGGCGCGCCGGTAGTCGACATGATCGACGTCAACGTCCGAACCCTGCCCGGATGGTGCGCTGCGACCGTCTGGGCGATCATCCCGCCCATCGAGATACCGACCAGATGGGCATCGGCATAGCCGAGCGCGTCGAGCAGTCCAATGGTGTCGCGGGCCATATCACCCAGGTGGTACTGGTTGCGACCCCGGAACATTGCCACCGGATTCGGCGGCCGGTACCTCATGTGGGTCGATCGGCCGGCGTCCCGGTTGTCGAACCGCGTGACTCGATAGCCGCGCCCGGCCAGCGCGGCCACGAAATCAATTGGCCATGAGTGCAACTGCTGCCCGAGCCCGGCGATCAACAGGATCGGCGGGTCAGCGGGATCGCCGGTTTGGTCGTAGCACAGTTCGATGCCGCGGCCGACGTCGACGAGAACCTCCTCGCGCGCGATCATGCCGAGGCCCGCTGCGTCTGGCCGGTGTTCGACGCGGACTTGGTTGTTCTTCGATAGACCACAGCGCGACCGCCGTGCGCGGGTGCGGTCGCGACTCCCCGCGAATGCAGGCGTTCACCGGGTGCGTACGTCGTGCCGAACTCGAACTCCCGCAGCAATGTGCGCAGCGTGACGTTCATCTCCATGTTCGCGAACGCCGCACCGATGCAGCGGCGCACTCCGCCGCCGTAGGGAATCCACGCGTAGTTGTCCGGCGGGTTGCCCACGAATCGGTCTGGATTGAACGCCTTCGCATCGGGAAACCTGTCCTCGGAGGTGTGCGCGAGCGAAATGCTGGCAAGAACGGCGTGGCGCTCCGGAATAACCCACTCCCCCAATCGGATACGCGTCCGCGTCATCCGAGCAGTGCCGTTGATCACGGGGCGGCTGCGCTGCACCTCCCAAATCGTGGCCTGTACGAGCTCGGAACCGCCTGTGTCGACCTCGGCGGTCAGCCGCGCCAGCAACCGCGGGTGCCGGCGCAGCCGCTCGACGGTCCATGCCAGTGTCGTCGCGGTGGTCTCGTGACCGGCGGCGAGCAAGGTCAGCAGCTCGTCGGCGACGTGGTCGTCGGAGATCGGCGAGCCGTCCTCATGGCGCGCCTGCAGCATCAGCGTGAGGACGTCGTTCCGTTCGTCGAACTTCGGATCATCGCGGATGTCGGAGATGAGTCGCCGAATGATCTCGTCGTAGCGCGCGCGATACGACGTCAGCTTCCCGCCCGGGCTCCACGCGCCGAAGTCCCGGCGCACGACCGGAAGCATCACGGCCAGCCGCGAGGCGTTGAGCACCATTGGCGGCAGCAGTGCACGCAGTTCGTCGAGCGCGGCACCCTCGGCGCCGAACACTGTCCGCAGGATGGCGTTGAGCGTGATGCGCATCATCGACGGCAGGGTTTCAAATTCCCTGCCCTCGGGCCACGACGCGGTCTCGCGCAGGACCTCCTCTTCGATGATCCCTTCGTAGGAGGCCATCCGCTTGCCGTGGAACGGCGGGACGAGAAGCTTGCGGCGCTCACGGTGCTCAGTGCCGTCGAGGCTGAATGTCGAGCCGGGACCAAACATCTCACCGAGCACCCCGGCCCTGGCAATCAGATCGGTGTTGGTAGTGAACAGATCCTTGATCAAGGCCGGATCACTCACCACGACGGTCTCCCCGAAGATCGGCAGCCGCAACGTGAAGGCCGACCCGTATCGCTTGGCCAGCGCGGCGACCGATTTCTCGCGGGCGGCGACGAAGCCAACGCCCTGTAGGAGCTTCGGTATCCGCGGCGCGGGGGGCAGTCGCACCGGTTCCGTGGTCGCCACAGCCATGTTTCACCTCCGGGGTGGTACTCCAAGGTACCGGTCACGGTACGCCTTTGTACCCGAACTTCACAACCCCTTTCCACACGCGTCTAATAGTGGTACCGTCTAGTACCGATATGGTACCGAGCCGTACCGAACAGACCGACGAAAGGGCGCTGCACATGTCGCGAGCAGCGGAAACAACCGATGTCCTGATCGTCGGGGCAGGACTGTCCGGCGTCGGGGCCGCATGCCAGCTGCGCCAGGAGTGCGCCGACAAGTCGGTGATCGTGCTCGAAGCCCGCGACGCGGTCGGTGGCACGTGGGACCTGTTCCGCTACCCGGGTATCCGGTCGGACTCGGACATGTTCACGCTGGGCTACCGGTTTTCGCCGTGGACCGACCCCAAGGCGATCGCCGATGGGCCGAGCATCCTGCGCTACATCCACGACACCGCCCAGGCGTTCCGCGTCGACAAGCTCATTCGGCTGAATCACCTTGTGGTGAAGGCGAATTGGAAAAGCGACGAGGCCCGTTGGGCCGTCGAGGTGCATCGCACCGATACCGATGAGCGGTTCACGATCAGCTGCTCGTTTCTGTACGTCTGTAGCGGCTACTACCGCTACGACGAGGGCTTCAGCCCGAAATTCCCTGGCGTTGAACAGTTCCGCGGGCCGGTGATTCATCCACAGCACTGGCCAGAGGACCTCGACTACCGCGGCAAGCGGATGGTGGTGGTCGGCAGCGGTGCCACCGCGGTGACGTTGGTGCCCTCGCTGGCCGAGTCGGCCGCGCACGTGACGATGCTGCAGCGCTCGCCGACCTATGTCGCATCGCGCCCCGCCAGTGACGCGATCGCCGACCGGCTGCGCACCTGGCTGCCGCCCAAGCTCGCCTACGCGATCGTCCGGTGGAAGAACGCCTTACAGGCAATCGCGACCTTCAACCTGAGCCGGCGCCGTCCCGAAATGATGAAGACGATGCTGCGCAAGGCCGCGGTCAAGCAACTGCCCGAGGGCTACGCCGTCGACACCCATTTCGCGCCCTCCTACAACCCGTGGGATCAGCGGATGTGCCTGATTCCCGACGGCGATCTGTTCACCGCGATCCGCGACGGCCGCGCATCGGTCGTCACCGACCATATCGACACCTTCACTGAATCCGGCATCCGGCTGCAGTCCGGCGCCGAGTTGGAGGCCGACATCGTCGTCAGTGCCACCGGCCTGAACCTCCTCGCCATCGGGGGAATGCGGCTCGAGGTCGACGGGCGCGCGGTGGAACTGTCAAAGACGGTGTCCTACAAGGGCATGATGCTTTCGGGCGTGCCGAACTTCGCGTGGACGATTGGCTACACGAACGCGTCGTGGACGCTGAAGGCCGACCTAGTGGCCGAGTACGTGTGCCGGTTACTCAAGCACATGGACGAGAACGGCCACGCGTCGGTGACGCCCGATGCGGCGGCCGCCACTGCGGCCAGGCCGTTCCTGGACCTGGCATCGGGCTACGTCAAGCGCAGCCTTGCAGAGCTGCCCAAACAGGGTGATCAGGCACCGTGGCGGCTGCATCAGAACTACGTCAAGGACGTCCGACTGCTCCGCCGCGGCCCGATCGATGACGACGTGGTGTTCACACCGGCCGTCGCGGACGATCGGGCAAGGAGCATCGCCTGATGCGGGTCGAGTGGGACGAAAGCCGTTGTGCCCTATCCACTTTGTGCACCGGATTGGCACCCGATGTTTTCCGCGTCGACGAGGACGCCCGGCTGGCCATCGGCACCGAACTCGACGAGGCGCAGCGGCAGGCGGTTCAGGATGCCGTCGACTCCTGCCCAACGCAGGCGATCACCCTCGCCGGCTAATCGGGCGCACCGCTCGGGGCTAGCAGCGCAATAGACGCATCCACCGCTTCCTCGGTGATGTCGCTCGTGCGGCCGCCTTCCTCGACGGTGATCGCGGTGAGTTCGCGCAGACCACCGAGCAGCATGATGATGCGTTGACGGGAGACCGGACCGATACCTGCGGCGCGGAACTCGTCGGAGTCGCCGAGCGCCTGCACCATTTCGATGAAGTTCTCCATCGCGTCGCGCTGCAGCCGGCGCGCCGCATCGCCCAGTGACGGCACGTCGCGGATCCAGCTCAGCATCAGTGAGGACCGCGATTCGCCGGACGAGATCCAGGCCTCGACCGCCTGTCGCACCTGGTTTCGCCAGGGTGCGTGTGGGTCGACGGCGGCCGATATCTGCCTGACCTGCTCGGCGTTCGCGTCGGTGAGAAGCGCGACAAAGCAGGCTTCCCTGCTGTCGAAGTGTTCGTAGAAGGTGCGGCGCGACGTCCGCGCCCGCCGGACGATGTCGGCGACGGTCGTGCGCGGGTAGCCGTCCTCGGCAATGCCCGCCTCAAGGGCGTCAAGGAGGCGTTGGCGGAAGTTGCTCCTGTCCTCGTCGGCGCGTTGCTGCGCCGTCTTGGCTACCGTCACTCGATGCCCTTCATACAACAGGCATCCTACTGCGAGGGCCGGTTGTGGCCTGGGAAGCGCAACATGCGCTCTCCCAGGCCACAACCATCAGAGCGGAACTACGGCGGGGCACGGCATCAGCGGCGCGCATGGCGCGGGACCACCAGAGTTGGTGAGCATGAGTCTGTGATTTCCAGCAGCGGATAGGGTAAATAAGTTGGGGCCCTGCTTATTTAGCCGGACGCCGCCGCTTTACATGTCGCTGCAGGTGCCGTGCGAGCCCGTCCTTTCCAAAGAACCGTGCGGTCTCGAGCGCAGACGGCGAGCCCGCGAGCGGATCGGCACCCGCTCGCAGCAGCAGCTCCATGATCGTCGTCTCGTTTTTGAAGACGGCGCCTGCCAACGGAGTCTGCCCTCGATTGTTGCGCCGATCGACGTCGGCACCGCGCTCGACCAGCGCAGCGACCGCCGACTCGTGTCCGTAATAGGATGCCAGCATCACAAGGGTGTCCCCGTTGGTGTTGGTGAGGGTTGCAGGTACACCCGCGTCGAGGTAGGCGGCCAACGTTGCGGCGTCTCCGTTGCGAGCCATATCGAATATGCGTGACGCGAGGTCCAAGACTTCGGGTTCGAGCTTGTACCCCGCGCCGTCAACGAAGTGGTCTGCCATATTGAACTCCAAGCTGATGGTCATCAAAGCGACCACCGAATCACCTTCCCGCGCTGAGAACCTGGGGTGGGAAGGCTCCGCCGGTATTCGGTCGCGGTTGGCGGCTAGAGCGCGCCGAGGGCCTCGCACGCCTTGCGCACGCCTTCGCCGTAGGCGGCGTCGGCCTGGCTGCAGTTTGCGATGTGCGTCTCGACGGTCTCACGGCGGGCGCCCTTGATGGCGCGCGCGGTGTTCTCGAAGAGCCTCTGCTGTTGTTCCCCGTTCATCAGGCGGAACAGGTCGCCGGGCTGCTCGAAATAGTTGTCGTCGTCCGCGCGGAAGTCGAAGTGATCCGCGGTGGATCCGATCGACTGGGCGGGATCGGCGTAGGCGGGCTGCTCGGCCCAACGGCCGAAGTTGTTCGGCTCGACCCCCGCCACTCCACCCTGGTTGCCGTCGACGCGCATGGCGCCGTCGCGGTGATAGGTGTTGACCAGCTTGGCCGCACGTGGGTAGTTGACCGGGATCTGGTGGTGGTTGACGCCCACCCGGTACCGGGCTGCGTCTCCGTAGGAGAACAGCCGGCCCTGCAACATCTTGTCCGGGCTGAAGGAGATCCCTGGAACGAGGTTCGCCGGAGTGAACGCTGCCTGCTCGACGTCGGCGAAGTAGTTGTCCGGGTTGCGGTTCAGCTCGAACTCTCCGACCTCGATCAGTGGATAGTCTTTCTGACTCCACACCTTGGTCAGGTCAAATGGGTGGAAGCGGTAGGTCCCGGCATCTGCTTCGGGCATCACCTGGATGTGCAGCGTCCACTTCGGGTAGTCCCCGCGTTCGATGGCCTCGTAAAGGTCGCGGCCGTGGGACTCGCGGTCCCGGCCGATCAGCTCCGCCGCTTCCTGATCGGTGAGATTTTCGATGCCCTGCTGCGTGCGGAAGTGAAACTTGACCCAGTGCCGCTCGCCTCCTGCGTTGACGAGGCTGAAGGCGTGTGAGCCGTAGCCGTGCATATGCCGGAAGGACTTGGGGATGCCGCGGTCGCTCATGGTGATGGTGACCTGGTGCAGCGATTCGGGCAGGTTGGTCCAAAAGCCCCAGTTATTCTCCGGGTTGCGCAGATTGGTGCGCGGGTCGCGCTTGACCGCGCGGTTGAGGTCGGGAAACTTCAGCGGGTCGCGGTGGAAGAACACCGGCGTGTTGTTGCCCACGACGTCCCAGTTGCCTTCAGTGGTATAGAAGCGCAGGGCGAACCCGCGGATATCGCGCTCGGCGTCAGCACCGCCACGCTCGCCGGCGACAGTGGAGAACCGGGCGAACATCTCGCAGGTGTTGCCGACCTGACTGAAGATTTCAGCCTTCGTGTACTGGGTGATGTCATGCGTCACGCGGAACGTGCCATAGGCACCTGAACCCTTGGCATGCATGCGCCTTTCGGGTATGACTTCGCGGGCGAAGTGGGCGAGCTTTTCAATAAGCCAAAGATCCTGCAGGAGCAGCGGGCCGCGCGGACCGGCACTCATGCTGTTCTGATTGTCCGTGACGGGCGCTCCCGCCGCGGTGGTCAGCGGTTTGGTGTTCTCTTCGAATGCCATTTCTTCTCCTTGTTAGTTGGTAGCGGCATATTCACGCCGCTAGCAGTGGTTCGGGACGTGCGCACAAAGGGCACAGGTGTCTCCCGGATGGCGCCTTATTGGACTGATTCCAGTCTGGTCAGTACACGGCTCCCACCACAGGGCACGAAGCGACAGGTACTACACAGATTCGGACACCCGAGATGCGCCGGGCCGACACCGCAGCTCCGCGCGTCGTCGTGCCGCCTGCGCTTGCCGTAGTCACGTTCACCTCCGGTGCTGTTCGCCCGACTCCCCGCGTCATCCGAGGAATGGTTGACGAGGAGTCGGAACTGTGCTGACTTACCACTAAATGACCTGGCATCAGGACATCCCGGTGGTACGAGGCCGTCCGATCTCTCATTGCGGTAGCGACTGAACTAGCCGAATGCCGTCAGAGATGCTTTCCGACAATGCAACTCGATAATGTCGGCCGATACAGTGGGCCGCTATTCGACCCGCGGATGATTAGCACGGCACGTCCAGGAAGCCGTCCGTCGTGTAGGCCTCGTCGCGGTTGGACACGTAGTAACCGAGCACTTAGGGTCCTATGGGGTTTGTGCCGTAAGGCACGAGTGGATTGGTGTCGGCGCTGGCGGCCGGCGCGAATGCAATCGCTGCGGCGATCGTGACCGCGACCAACCCTGGTGCACTGTTTGTCAGCGTTGTCTTCATAACTGTTCTCCTGCTTGCCAGTTCGTCCTTTTGGACTAACCAAATCCTTGCGCTTACGCACATCGGAGTCTTCACTGCTGGCACCCAATGAGTCCTGTTGCTGGCCTCAATTGTCGATCTCCCTGTACGGCATCGCGGTGAGCCTCCCGGCCTCACGACGTGCCGCCAAATACTCTTGCTTGTCTCGGCATGTCTTGAGGGTGGTCGCCACGGTGACCGCTAGTCGCCAAGGCGAATATGGACGCCT
>Ga0070711_100001879_pt1 | contig 11736 bp, 8 predicted proteins | sample LARL53metaG_FD_65452 | JGI IMG/M metagenome (GOLD analysis project Ga0070711, IMG submission 65452) | Corn, switchgrass and miscanthus rhizosphere microbial communities from Kellogg Biological Station, Michigan, USA - LAR L5-3 metaG | ecosystem: Host-associated > Plants > Roots > Rhizosphere ... | reverse complement strand
GCCTTGGCGATGGTCCCGTCGTCCAGCGCGACCTCGACCTCGAGGGTCGGGTTACCGCGGGAATCCAGGATCTGCCTGGCATGGATCGCTTCTATGGAGGCCACCGCCGGCTCCTTGCCTATGGTCGTGTCACGGTCTGCAACGGCTTAGGGGGCGTGGGCGCCTGCCCGCCCAGAGCGAGCCTAATAGAGCGAAGGCACTTCGCGAGCCGGCCACGCCGGGCACCGGGTGAACACTCGATGGCGATCAGGCCGGCTGTCCAGACTCAGCTGGCGTCCCTGAACACCGGCGAGGGTCCGTTTTCCCGGCCCCGGCCGCGGGGTCACCGGTTTACCGGTACGAGCCCTTTGCGAAGGTCTATGCTCATCCACGGCATTCATCCTGGCTCCACGTATCAGGGTCGTATTTCACTCGCTCTTATTGAATGCTGCGACGCGAGCGAGTCAGTGGGTTCCCCGAGACGTACAAGGGGACATGAGCTTCGACGGCGGAGAGAGAAGGTGGAGGCGATAGCGCAACAGACCGGCACTCGGCCGGAAGCGCCCGGCCGCTATGACATCCTGGTGCTCGACGCCAGCTACAAGCAGTCCCTGGCCTGCGTCAGAAGCCTCGGCCGGGCCGGACTGAGGGTGGCGGCGGGCGAGAGCGCGGCTGAGAGCGACCCCGCGCATCCCGCGCTGGCGTTTCATTCCCGTTATTCATCGCGCAACATCGTGCTGCCCGACTACGCGGCCGGCCCGTCGGCGTTCGCCGATGCGGTCGTCGGGTTCGTCAGGGAGAACCCTACGACGGTCGTGCTGCCGACCGGAGACGCCACTATCGCGGCGCTGACGCCATACCGGGCGCGGCTGGCCGAACTTGGGTGCGTACTCGCGCTGGCTCCGGATGCCGCGCTCGAGATCGCGCTCTACAAGGACCGCACGCTGGAGGTCGCGCGCAAGCTAGGCATCGATCAGCCCAGAACAATGCGCATCGACAACCTCGATGACCTGCGGGCCGCGATCGCCGAATTCGGCTTCCCCTTCGTCCTTAAGCCCACCACCTCGTGGTCGGAGCAACTGAGCGACCGCCTGGTACCCGTCGAGGTCGTCACTGAACGCGAGGCTATCGACGTGACCAGGCGATTCCTGGAGGCGGGCCCGGGCGTGCTCGGACAGGAATGGGCCTGCGGCCGGCGCGAAGGAGTGACGCTGTTCATCGTTGACGGCGACATCCGGGCCAGTTGCGGGCACGTGGCCTACCGGACGAGTCCGCAGCTGGGCGGTGCCTCGGTAATGCGGGAGAGCATTCCGGTGCCGGAGGATATCCACGCCGCGGCGATTCGCCTGGCCACGACCATCGGCATGGAGGGAGTGTGCGAGGTGGAGTTCCGGCGCGATGCCGGAAATCGCGCGCTGCTGATGGAAATAAATCCGAGGCTGGCGGGGACGATCTATAACGCAGTACATGCCGGTGTCGATTTCCCGCTCATGGTCTGGCAGTGGGCCACCGGGTTGCCAGTCGAGCACGTACCCGGCTACCAGACCGGCGTCCGGACCCGCTGGCTGCACGGTGACCTGCGATGGCTCCGCGACAACCAGCGACGGGCAGGCCGTCCGGACAGCATGCCCCTGGCGGCCGGCCTATGGACCTTCGGGACGGAATTCGTCCGCACTCGCCGCTACGACTGCTTCGATTCACGTGACCTCCGTCCTGTCGCGGCAGAACTTCGGGCCACGATGGCGGCTATTCGGAAGTCGCGGAACCAGTCATCCTTCCAAGGGATCCGCATCTGAAGGGAATGTCACGTGCCAACAACCGAGGTGCTCATCATCGGCGCCGGTCCTTTCGGAGTATCCATCTCCGCGCATCTTCGCGGGCTGGGCGTGGACCATCAGATCGTGGGACGTCCCATGGATACCTGGCGCGCGCACATGCCGGCGGGCATGTTCCTGAAGTCGGAACCCTACGCCTCGGAGATAGCATCCCCATCAGGAGGCTACGACCTCGCGGCCTGGTACCGGCTGCGCGGATTCGACTACGTCAACCGGGTGGCGCCGGTCCCGCTCGACCGCTTCCTCGGCTACGCCGATTGGTACGTGGAGCAACTGGTGCCGGATGTGCGCGACGTGACGGCGGCCAATATCAGCGTCACTGACGAGGGCTTTCTGGTGACGTTCGCTGACGCCGAGCCGGTTACCGCGCGCCAGGTCGTCGTCGCCACCGGCGTGCTGCCCTTCGCCCATGTTCCCGCCGAGTTGTCAGGCCTGCCGGGCGACCTGGTGACGCACAGTTCCGAGCACGACCGGCTGACTCAGTTCCGCGGGCGCCGGGTGGCGGTAGTGGGAGCCGGCCAGTCTTCGCTGGAGACGGCGGCGCTGCTGCACGAAGCGGGCGCTGACACCACGATCGTGGCGCGGATACCGAAGGTCCGCTTCGTCGACCCCAATCCGGCCCACCTGAGCGCCCTCGGGCACGTCAAGCGCCCCGTGGTCAAGCTCTGCGAGGGATGGCACTGCGCCTTCTGGAACAGCCCGATGGCCTTCCGTGGCCTGCCGAAGGACATGCGGATAACGAAGGCGCGGACGGTCCTCGGACCGGCCGGGGCGGCCTGGCTGAAAGACCGGGTCGATGGCGTGGTCGAGACACTCGGGGGCCACCGGGTACGTGAGGCCACCCCGCAGGGAAGTGGTGTGCGGCTCCTCCTTGATGGCCCGAAGCAGCCGTCCATCGACGTTGACCACGTGATCGCGGGAACCGGGTTCCGCATCCGCCTAGACCGGTTGCCGTTCCTGACGGACGGGCTCCGGACCAGGATAAAGACGGAGAATGGCTATCCGGTCCTGTCGCGCGCGTGCGAGTCGACCGTCCCCGGCCTCTACTTCGTGGGTGCGCCCGCGGCGGTCAGCAACGGGCCGTCGGCGCGGTTCATCGCGGGGACCCACAACACAGCGGCCAAGGTCGCCCGTTCACTGAGCCGCCGGCGAGGCTCCCGAGGTACTATCCCGGCGGGGCCGCCCGGGCGATGTTCAGCAGGCGAGCGAGGACACCGCGTTCCAGCGGACCGCGTGAGCAATTTATAGGTACGACGGCATTTCCTCCGATACGCAACGGTCACAGCGCTCAGCCGGCGGCGTGATCCTCGATGGCCTCGAGGATCCGCCGGTGATCGGCGCCGAGCGAGGCGCTGTGCCGCCCGGCCATGGCCGCCGACCGCATGAGCGCCTTGGGCGGCGCGGCCCGGAGGGTGCAGTCGAGCATGGACCAGGACAGTTCGTTCAGGGCTCCGCGCACCGTGGCCGGGTCCTGCGTCCGGTCACAGACCTCGGCCAGCGAGGACAGCAGCTTCACCGCCCTCGGCTCGGGCGCCATGTCCACCCGGAAGGCGTCCACCATGGGGCATGGCGAGCCGACGATGGCACCGGCCTCGAAGGCGTTGAGCAGCGGGCTCACGTCGCCGGCCGTCATCGGGTCGTAGAGCCCGGGGAACGGGATCTCCTCGTACCCCTGGTCGTACCCGCTGAGGTAGACCGGCGTGGGCGAACCGGACCGGGCCAGCACGTCGAGCGCGAGGTCCATCAGGCTGACCGGCCAGCCGAGGTCGCTGATGGCGAAGACGCGGAACTCACCGCGTTCGGCACCGAGGCAGGCGTTCAGGAGAAGCTGGGCCGACTCGAGGGCCGACTGTACATAGAAGGCAATGTCCGGGCTATGCAGGCGGATTACCTCCGCCGCCTCGTCCGCCCAGCCCAGCAACCGCTTATAAATAATTGAATTATCCAGCACATGGGTAAAACGGCCGGCCGAGATCGGCATGCCGCTGTCAGCCGCCACCCCCGACGCTACCCATTCGGCCGCTCGCTTGGACGCCGTGTACATGTCCGGCGAGTACGGCCGCAGGGCCTTGCCGGTCGACGCGCACACCACCTGCGGGACCCCAGCCTCCGCCGCGGCGGTGAGCACCGTGCGAGTGCCCAGCACGTTGGTCGACACGGTGCGGTGCACCTCGATTTCGGCCAGTCCCGGATCACGCTGCGCGGCCACATGGAACACCAGGTCGGGACGGATCTCGGCAATCAGCGCCTCGATGGCGGGACGATTCCTGACGTCGGCGTACCGGTACTCGGCACTGGGCTGCCGGGGCCAGTCGCCGGTGACACCGCGGCTCACGCTGACCAGGCGGCCAGAACATCGCGCGGCCAGCTGGGCCATCAGCGTGGACCCGATGCAGCCCGTCCCCCCCGTCACCAGCACCGTCGCGTCCCGCAGGCGGCCGGCCAGCCCGGCTTCGGGCAGGCACAGGCCGCGTTCGGCGATAGCCAGGAATCTCGCGTGCTCCTCGGCGGCCCCGGTCCTGGCCGCGATGAGCGCCTGGGTCAGCGCGCGCAGCTCGGCCAGGACATCGTCATCGAGACGCGGCTCCCCGGGCGGCGCGACCGCGCGCATGCTGGCAATAATCTCCGAGACCGTTTTCACACGCCCTGGCCGGTGTCGAACTTCCAGGAGCGAGTGTCGATGCCGCCGCCGGCCTGGCCGTTGAACTCGTCGGACCAGACCTGTTTCCAGGGTCCGTTCGTGCCCGCCTGAGCGGGCGCAGGCGAGCTAGCGGGGGGGCGCGTCAGGCTGGGATGAGCCTGTCCCGGCCGAGCAGCCGACGCTGACGGCAACTACCAGAACGCTCGCGAAAGCGGCTGCGGACCGGAAACACCTGTTCAAGGCACGTGTGCGCAGGCTTACTCCCTCAAACTGCCGGTCCCCGTCGGTACAGACCGCCATATCCTCTACGCGATCTTAGGGGCTGTCTGCGGATCGCCTGGACGGAAGCCATGAAGGTCAGCTCGTGAAGACCTTTACGTACTTGACGATCATCGTGCCCTGCGACGAAGTCTGGGCGTCGGGCGTGGTGCACCGGCACTGAGCGTCGGGGAAGGCGCCGCCGATCGAGACGTTGAGCAGGATCGACTTGCCGCTGTCCACCCCGGCGGTCCAGGCTGCCTGCCCGACCTGGGCCTCGCTGCGGCTGAAGAACTGGTGGCCGTCCAGGTACCAGCGGATCTGCTCGTGCCCGGCGTCGCGGCGGTCGACGATCACGCTGTAGGTATGGAAGCCCTGCCCGCAGCCGGCGCAGGTCCGTAGGCCGCTGCCGAGGCCGCTTTTTTCATGACATGGGCCGAACGAGTCATCCGGATTGCGCTGGTTCAGGTTCCCGCAGTGCAGGGTGCCAGAGGTCTTCTCGAGGCCGTTGACGTTCTCCATGATGTCGATCTCACCGGTCGCGGGCCATCCGGTCGGGGCTAGCATCCAGAACCCCGGCCAGTACCCCATCGGGCTGGCCGGATCGGGTTGCTTGATCGACGCTGTCACCATCAGATCGCCGCCGGCTGGCGGCGCGAAGGTGCTCCTGGTCCTGATCCGGGCCGAGGTCCAGGCTGCGCCGGGACTCCCGGCCGCGCCGTGGCCCAGCACGATCAGCTTGAGGTTGCCGCGACCGTCGAGCTGGGCGTTGAACCGGGACGAGGTCATCGTCTCGATCTCACCGGTGCCGAAGATTCCCCGGCCGGTCTCGAATCTCCAGTTCGCGGGGTTAACGCTGCCGTCCGCCGGGCCGTTGAAGTCATCGGCCCAGACCTGCTTCCACGGCCGGGGCTGGGGAGCGGTTGCCGATGAGCAGCCGGCGATGACCAGGACAGGGAGAACACTCAGCCAGGCGGCCAGCTTCCGCAGTCGTCGTGAATCACCGGTGTGCAGCGCCCTGTCCCCTCCAGGATGGTCGGCTTCGCTCACTAAAGCCTAGCGCCGGTCCTGCCCGGGCGTGCCCGCGCTAGGATCGGCTGCGGGGAGGCGTCGTGAAAGTTGATGAGGTTCCGCGTATCGCCGGAGCGCTGCTGTTCCGTCCAGTGCCGCATGTCGACGAGCGCGGGTTCTTCTCCCGGACGTTCGACCGGGAGATCGTGCGCTCGGCCGGGATCGACCCGGACGGCTTCACTCAGGACAGTCTGTCCCGTTCGCGCCGCGGCGTGATCCGCGGCATGCACACCCGGCGCGGGGCCGGCGAAGCCAAGCTGGTGCGCTGTTCGTTCGGTGCCGTCTTCGACGTCATCGTGGACCTGCGGCCTGACTCTGCGACCTACCGCAACTGGGAGAGCTTCGAGCTCCGCGACGACGAGCAGACCTCGCTCTATGTCCCGGCCGGCTGCGCACACGGGTTCCAGGCCCTCACCGACCCGGCCGATGTGTCCTACCGGATCGACCGCCCCCATGACCCATCGGAGGATGTGTCGATCGCATTCGACGATCCCGACCTGGCCATCCCCTGGCCGCTGCCGGTCACTGTCATATCCGGGCGGGACCGGAAGGCCTCGTCCCTCGCCGCCGCGGTTAAGCTCATGACCGGAGCGGAGTGACCCGACCGGCTCAGCAGTTCCGGTACACGGTGAGCGCCTTGACGAGCGCACCCCAGCCGTAGACGATCTGGTAAGGCCAGCTGCTCAGCGGCAGTGGTGCCGTGACCACATAGGTTGAGCCGCCGAAACAACGTTCAGCCATAACCCGCGCACGGGTGTCCTGAGGCCTGGTGGTCACTAGCACCACCGAGCTCCAGCGGTATTGTTTCGCCAGCCTGCCGAGAGCCTCGGCTTCGCCACGGGTAGTACCCGGATCCGGGTTAAAGCACATGAGTTTCACCCCTGCTACCGGCGGCGGGCATGGGCCCCCGTAGCCGCGCCAGCCGCGCGACACCACCAGCACCGGCGCCCGGTGCTCGCGGGCGAGCCGCAGCGCCACGGGCAGGCGATCGCCCGGGCCGGCCAGCATCACGATCGCGCTTACCCGGGCCGGCATTCCTTGCGCAGGCCACACGAGTAGCCGGGCGGTGAGCACGCTGAGCGCTACTATGACCGCCGCCACGACCGCGAATGCCCGCCGCCAAGCGCGCGAAAGCCGGCGCCGCCCGTCCGGGGTGGCGTTGCGGGTCCTGAAGCTCATGCCCGGGAACGCGGGTAGAGCAGCAGATCAGTCACCGGCCGAGGACACCCACACCCGCCTGCTCGTCTGAGCGGTGCACCAGCCCAAGGCTTTCATCCGTCTTGTCTGCCCCGATCAGTATGACGGAGTCCAGCCGCATCCCGGCGAGTCGTACCATCTCACCGACGCCATGGATCCGCTCCGCTGACGACTGTCCGGCACTCACTACCACGACCGCATTAGCCGCCCAGGTCGCTAGGTGCTCCCCGCCAAGCGCGGGGTCGAGGGTGACCAGGGTGAGCAGCAGATCCGCGGAGACACCGGGAGCGATCAGCGCGTCTCCGGCGTGCGCGGGCTGCGCCGACGAGGTGGCGGAGGGCAGCGGACCGGCAGGCACCGGGTTGTCACGGTCAGGAACTGCCAGCATGAAGTTCACGCCGTCACGGCTGACCGTCTGAACCCCAGGTCCCTTGACCCCCGCCAGGTGCGCCAGGTAAGCACCGCTGGAAAGATCGGCCGCAACGACCTGGGCGCCCTGGCTGGCGTACGACGTGGCCAGCGCCGCCGCGGCCCGCGCCACGACCGGCCCGTTGTCTACGGCCACGATGGCCAGGCTGGCCGGGACCTGGGAACCTCTCGGTACTGCATTGTGCAGGTGAGCGATGACCCGCTGCATATCGAGGTTCCGCTTGGCCGCCCGGCCAGGCCTCGGCGTTAGCGTGCGGCGCGCGCCCAGCGAGGTGACACTAAGCCTGACGGGAGCGTCGAGCGCATAGGCGATGTCATCCCGTCGGCGCAGCCGATCGGACATCAAGGCCCGCAGGATGACGATGGCCAGGCCCACGGCGAGCCCCCCGATGACTCCGAGGAGACCGTAGGTAACCAGCTTCTTCGTCTTCGAGTAGGGAATCGGGGTGACGCTGAGGACCCGGCTGTTGTCCAATGCGGCGTTCAGCTGGGCAGCGGTACTCGTCTGGTTACCGGAGATGGCATCCTGCAGGGTGGACAGCGCGGTTGCCGCACTGGTCTGTTCCACCTGGAGTTTGCTGATCTGCGACTGCTGCGTGGCTGAAGTCGGCTGGCTTTGCAGCTGCCTGAGCTGCGCGTCGATCGAGCTGACATGCTGCTTAGCCTGGTTGGCCTGCACCCCGAGCGACTGCAGGACGAGATTATTCTGCCCGCGCAGCTGGTCCGCCCGGAACTTGAGGAAGGCATTGCCCACGGCAGTTGCGTTAAGCACAGCCTGGTTAGGTGACGATGCACTGGCTGTGATGGTCAGCAGCCGGTCGATGTCGGACGCGACGGTGTAGGACTTGAGGAATTTGCCGGCGTTTTCCTTCAGCCCTAGCTTTTGCATGGCAAGCTCAGCGACCGCTGAGGTCTCGGCAATAGCCTGGTTGTCGACGGACGCCGTCAGGTTGTTCTCGTAGGAACTGAGGGTAAGCAGCACCGACGCCGAGGCCTGGTACGAGTGGGGAACCGAGACGAAGTATCCGACGCCGGCGAGCAACCCGACAGCGGCCATGACGAACAGAAAACGCGTACTGCGCCATATGGCCGCTTTGATGAATCCCAGGCTGACCAGGCCAGGCGCGAAATCGACCGGCCGGTTCTCGCCAGCTGCGAAGTCATCATAAGCTCCGAGGCTATTCGGCTCGCCGCGATTCCCGTTTCGGGAGAAAATAACTTGGTCGGTCACCTTCTGATCTCCGTCGCTATACCAGTCATGCGGGTCGGCAGTGTGCGCTGGTCCCGTCGTCCCAGCTGCGGTACACGGCCCGTCGTCATGTCATCAGAATCTGGATCCGCTACCAGTATTCCGGTGATTTCGCGGCCGTCGGAGACGGCACTCACGGCGGCCCGGGCCAGCTGGTCGGCGGTCGCCGCCCCGGCCGAGACTCCGAGCAGCGTCGCAGTGGTGCGCATCATGTCGGGCACTTGCGGGTCCCGGCCATCGACGACCCCGACGACCACGGTCAACTCCGCGTCCAGCTGTCGCTCGACTTCACTATCGGTGACTAGTACCTGCAGGTGCGCCGGCCATTCCGATGATGCGGGCGGCGCGGCGCAGGCGGTTTGCAGCGCGGCCGTAACCGTCGCGCCTGGCTGGAGCGCGATGACCAGGGCAGTAGGAATCCCCTGGGACGCGCCGAAGGCCGCCAGCTGGGGACCGAGGGCGAGGGCGCCGGGATCGGAGGAAAGAGACAGGACGGTGAATGACCACCTGCCATTGCCGCGGCCGAAGTTCACCCCGGCCGCCATTTCAAGTTGCTGAAGGGTCTTCCGTAGCTGCAGGGCGTGCAGGGCACCTGGCTTGTAATTCTTCAGCAGCCTGGTCCACTGCCCGGGATCGGACGGGTGGCCGACCGGGAACGATGCGAGAACAGGAACCCCGATGGAGTTCGCTATCTCATCACGCTGCCTGAGCCGCCGGTCGCTGCGGTCCCTGGCAAGCGCTATGACCGCTCCTATCGCAGTGCCCAGGACCGCGCCGAGCAGAGCGAAAATAGCGTACGTCATGATCTGCTTTATCAGACCGGACCCCGTGCCGGTTGTCGCCCTCTGCAGAACCTGGGCCTGAACCTGGCCGACCGAATTATTCGGGGAGCCGATGTAGGTGATGTAGCTCGCGGCAACGGCATTGGCGTCTGTCGCCGCGTCGGCGCCCGTCTCGGCCGTCACGCTCACCGAAAGGATGTACTGAGTCTCGGTTCCGATCTGAACTGCCTTGCGGAGCTGATCGATCGACATGGCCGGCTTGATATGTGGCAGCGCTCCCGTGAGCACCGGATTGCTTTTCGCGATCACCAGCTGGGTCGTCGTCCAGGGATTGGGCCCGCCGTTGGCGGCCGCCTGTGCCCCGGCCTGCGCGGCCTGCCCGGACTGGGACAGCAGGACAAGCGCGGTGCTCGTGACCGCGGGCGGCTTGAGGGTGGCATAGGCGCCGCCGGCGAGGATGCCCAGGGTCACCGTGACACCCATGAGTAGCTTGTGCCGTCGTATGATCCGGATGGACCTGCGAAGGTCAAGCGTTTCCTGGCTCATCGGGCCTCCGCTCTTAGCCCGGGGGCTTTACTCACCCGCGCGTCGGCGTCGGATACGGACCATGATAGGGCAGGTTTCGACGAGGAACCTGTCTCGAGGAACTCCAGCCGAGTGGCCAGGGGCGTACCTGGTAGGCAGCGTCCGGAGCCCAGGACGGCGAAGGCGGGAACGCGGCGTCCCAGGCCGGAAGAGTACCAGCCGAGAATGGGATCGGTCTCGCCCCGGTGCAGGCTCCAGCGGAGCCCGCTCGGCAGTTCCAGCCGCGCCGATCCCGGCGTGCCTTCCTGTGGCCAGCTCAAGGCCACGCAGGATCCGTCGAGTTCCACCTTGACCTCAGGGCCGAAGTGAAAGGCAAGGCGGATGTCATGGCAGCCGCCGTCGACCTCGTCGATGATGTCGACGCTGCGCGAGGCGCGGTCGAGCAGAACCGAGCGGCGATGCAGCGCGGGCGGGTCAAGCGAGGCATAGCCGTCGTGTTCCGCGGTCCATCGGGCGATGTCGCCGTCGTCGATTACCTCGATCTCACGGGCTCGCGCGTGACGCGCCCACATGAACGGACCATGCTCACTGGACTGGTTCCGGCCGCCGAGCTCGGCCGTGTTGTGCGCGATCGTCGACCGGAAATAGGACCGCCAGGCCCGCTCACCGTGATAGCAGTACGTGCCGGGATCGGCCAGGATGTCGATTCCCGCGTAACGTACCTCGACGGACAGGGCGTCCGCGTGGGCATGCGCGGCGATGCTGAGGTATCCGTGCGGGCCGCCGTCGCAGCGGCACCAGATCTCGTTCTCCCCGGTGGTGCGCAGCAGCGTCACTCCCGCGTCGGCGAACCGCGACGGCCGCTGGCTGGGCCTGCCCGCGATAGCGCGCTGCGCGCCGGCCAGGGCGCCGATCATGACACTGCCCGCACTGACCGGCGGCCGTGACCACCAGTCGAGGGGCCCGACCAGCACGCCGGCTAGGCCAAGCAGCGCGGGCCAGGTGTTCGGCGCGGGTGGGTCGAGCAGCAGAGCCTGCCCCTCGTCGGAGTCGCCCTGGCGGGGCGGCCGCATCCGCTCGTCGAGCAGGGCGGCGGCGCTGTCCGCCATCGCGGTCAGCCGCTGCCACACCGGCGAGCTCAGCGGGTACCCGCTCGCCTCGGCCTCGACCGCGGCCAGGAAGCCGAGCTGGGCCACGAACGGGTGGTAGTCCGAGGCCAGCTCACGGTTCACGCCGGACGGGAACGTGTTACGCAGCAGCTCGCGCTCGAGCAGCCGCGCCGACTCGCGCCGCCATCGGTCGCTGCTGGCGTACCAGGGGAAGGCGCAGCTGGACACCAGCTGGCCCGCCGCCTCGGCGATCACGTGGTTGTTGGCCGAGGAGCCGCGGCTGCGGAAACCAGCCAGATACTGCTGGTGCCACCTGATCTGCCGAACTGCCAGGCCATTGTGCTCGAAAAGGCTGGTGACGCCCGGCCAGTCGTCCAGCAGCCGCCGGATCCACACCAGGCTGATCAGGCGGAGGCCTATCTCGATCCCGCTGGTCCAGTGGATACCGGACAAGAACGGGTTCTCCTGCCAGAAGGAGCGGAGCTGCTCGTCGACCCGCTGCGCATAGCGGTCGTCGTGGCTCAGCGCCCAGGCGCTGGCCAGTACCGTGAGGTGCTGCAGCCGGGCGATCTCCCAGACCTGCTTGACGTTGCCGACCCGCTCCTCCGAGCGGTGGTCGAGGCGGAACGCGAAGCGGTCCGGGTCGGATCGCCGGCCGGTC
>Ga0070711_100001874_pt1 | contig 11750 bp, 10 predicted proteins | sample LARL53metaG_FD_65452 | JGI IMG/M metagenome (GOLD analysis project Ga0070711, IMG submission 65452) | Corn, switchgrass and miscanthus rhizosphere microbial communities from Kellogg Biological Station, Michigan, USA - LAR L5-3 metaG | ecosystem: Host-associated > Plants > Roots > Rhizosphere ... | reverse complement strand
CATTGATCGCAGGCTTTCTCATTTGGAAAACATCCAACATCGAACACTCAACATCGAACATCCATTGAGTCTGGCAGCATGCCGCATTGGATGTTGGTTGTTCGATGTTGGATGTTGGATGTTCAAAATCACAGAATCACCAAATCATCCCGGTGCACGAGTTCTTCCTTGGGTAATTTGCGCTCGCGGACAGCGGCGGAATCGAATCGCGCGATGCCGCGCGCGAATTCCGTTCCGTCCAGGTCGCAAATCCGCACCACGTCGCCGGCGGCAAACTCGCCCTCGCACCGCGCGACTCCCGGCGGCAGGAGGCTCTTGCCCTTTTCGCGCACCGCCAGCTTCGCGCCGTTGTCCACGAACAACGCGCCTTGCGGATGATGGAAGAACGCAATCCAGCGCTTCCGGCTGTGCATTTTGTTCGGCTGCGCGACAAAGAGCGTGCCTTCCTTTTCGCCGGCCAGGATTTTCGCCAGCACGCCTTTCTTTTTGCCGGAGGCGATGACGAGCGGGATGCCGGAACGGACGACTATTTTTGCGGCCTGGATTTTGGACGCCATGCCGCCGACGGCGGTCTCGCTGTCCGTGCCGTGCGCGATTTTCTCCAAATCCAAATCAATCTTTTCGATGAGCGGAATCGTTTTCGGATTCGCCCTGCCGAAATTTTCGATGACGCCGTCCACGGTCGTGAGAATCACCAGCAAATCGGCGGGCAACAGCGCCGCGACCAGCGCGGAGAGCTTGTCGTTGTCGCCGAACTTGATTTCCGTGAACGACACGGCGTCGTTTTCGTTGATGATGGGGACGACGCCGCGGCCGAGCAGCGTGACGAGGGTGTTGCGGGCGTTGAGGTGGCGCTCGTGATGTTCGAGGTCGTCGTGCGTCAGCAGCACCTGCGCGACGTGGAGGCCGTGCGCGGCGAAAAGTTTTTCGTAAATGGTCATCAGCCGCGACTGGCCGACGGCGGCGCAGGCCTGAAGCTCGGCCAGTTCGGCCGGGCGCTTCGCGTAACCGAGCGCGCCCATGCCGGCGCCGACCGCGCCGCTGGTGACGAGGACGATTTCCTTGCCGGCCCGGCGCAACGCGGCGACCTGCGCGACGAGCTGCTCCAGTTGCGCCAGGTCGGGCTGCTTGCTGCTGTCGGTCAGCACGCCCGTGCCGAGTTTCACGACGAGGCGGGCGGCGGCTTTGACGGGTGAACGATGCACGGAAGGAAATTAGGAAAAAAACCGCGCGCAAAAAAGGCGAAAATGGCAGACGCTTGGGCGAAGACAGACAGTTTGGGGTGGACACGCCATGAAGGCTGATTTAGGGTCGTTTCCATGAAAGCAGACAGCTTCCCACAGGAGGAAATGAATTGCCTCCGGTTTAATTGCTGTGGACTGACCCATTTACCTACGACCATGCGCCTCCTTACGATAATTTTGGTGCTTCCCTTGCTGGCCGGTTGCATTAGGCCATTCACCTGCGAGCGCTCCGCTGAGGTTTCAGGCACGCTCTTGGATGAGCGCACACGAACCCCAGTCTCAGGCGCGGATGTGTTCTTCAATCCTGATCCGAAGTTGTGCAGTAAGTCTGACAGAGACGGGAGATTTAAAATAAGTGCAACTCGATATCACATATGGGCCAGCGGTGGCACTCTCGGCGGGTCGAGCGACCCATGCGGCCCGCTATTGGATCCTGAGATTATGATTACGCACACGAATTTTGCCACGCGGCAAATCCACTGGGACCAATCTCCCCAAACCATTCTCCTACAGAAGTTACCCGAGCCTGCCGTCATTCGGCCTTGGATGACATTCGATGGCAATGGGGTTATCCTCCAAGATGGCGGCGCAACGCGTTACTTGGCAACTAGGCCTTTAGGGACCAGTCACGGCTTCGCACGTGGGGCCATAAACTTCGATCCCATCACGGACGCGTTGGTCCGCTCCAACAGCGTTCGCGAGGAGATCAAAAGATTACAGGCCGACGGCAGCCCCGTCCCGGACACGTTGACTCGCTACAACGGCGACCCGAACGGGACACTGGCCTGCATAAACGTCAATTTTGCGCAAAAGGTGTATGACCCTCACTTGACCGTGTTGCAGGGTCAAAATAGACCCTCCTTCACCGCCACCATCCCCGCCACCACCGCAGCACGCCTCAGTTGGAGCTTCGATCTCCACTACGAAGGGACCACCAACCTGATTCGCATCGAGGACACATTCTATGTTTACAAGCTCGAATTTATCCGTTGAACGTAGAGGAGTCAGTCCGCAGCATTGACACACTAGGCTTTGTCCCGATTTCGCGGGATGTCAAAACCCGTGTCATTCCCATTGCCCGTTTTCGAGGACGAGGACGATTAGGATTAAGATTTAGACTGCGGAGGCGTGGCCCGGCGCATGGCCCTACAATCCGAGTTGTTTCAAGACGCCCTGGCCGGAATTTTTCTGGCCCACCAGCGGGTCGAAGAAACCGTTGCTGCGCAGCGCGATTTCCGCCGCCAGGCCAAGGAGGTCGTTCACGGATTTCACGTGCGGGATGACCTGTTCGTCAATGCCGATGACCTGCTCGCGGTTGTTCCGCTGATCCTGCAAATCAATGTATTTCACCCTGCCGATGGAGACGTTCAGCATGTCAATGCCGGTGAAATCGTAGCCGGATTGTTTTTTGAAATCCGCCAGGGAATTGACGCCGCCGGATTTGGGGGCGGACAGCTTGACGCCAGGCAGGAAAATGTTCGTCTGGCCGGACTGGTTTTTCACGATGTCCAGTTCGGCGAGATTGAAGCGCACGAGGGTGAGGTGCAATTCGTGGCGGGCGAGCAGAGCGGCGCGGTCGTATTCAACGTGGATTTCCGGTATGTCCAGGAACGGCGTGCCGCCGAAGTCCCGCGAGTTGTGGATTTTAATGTTCTGGATTTCCACGGTCGGGGACATGAGCGCGACCTTCATGCTGCCGATCTCCACGTCCATGCCGGTCTGCGCGCGGATTTGACGCTCGATCACCGCGCGCAAAATCGAGTTGTAGGACAGCGCCAGAACGATGACGGCGATGACGATGAGTGTCACCGCCGCGAGGAACAGCCCGATCAGCCATTTGAAAATCCGCTTCATGGGGAAGTTATACCAGTTTCAGTTTGAAATTGCACTGTAGCGGCGTTCTGTGAGCGCCGTTTCGTCCGCCCATCGGCGGTCACAGACCGCCGCTACAACTGTCAGCGAATGGCGCAGTTTCAAGCCAGAGATGCTATTATACGGCGCGATTTGCCGCAACTCGCAGGCGTGACGCCTGCGCCACATGATTTCTGGAAACGCTCTATTGCATGGCCGGGCGCGTCGGCGGATGCACCGGCAATCCCACAACGTAGCCGCCCCGGACCCAGAGTTCCTGCGACAGACCGGGGAGATTCGCGGACGTGACCACGTTGGTGTAGATATGGTTCTGGATGCCGATGGCCACCGACCGGTTCCGGCGCTGGTCCTTCAAATCAATAAATTTCACCGTGCCGACGGAAAGGTTCAACAGGTCAATCCCGGTGAATTTATAGCCGCCGAGCGGGGCGAACGTCCGGCTGCCGCCGCCAGATTGCTGGGGCGCCAATGTGGTGAGGTAGGACATGATGTTGGTCTCCGCGCCGGAATTTTTCACCACGTCCACCTCATGCAGGTTCACCCGCATGAGCTTGATGTGGATTTCGTGCCGGCGCAGGGCGTCGCGGTCGTATTCGATGTGCATCTCCGGCACGTCCAGAAACAGCGTGCCGCCGAATTGCGCGGAGTTGTAAAAGCGGCTGGCTCCGAGTGTCACCTGGGAATCCATGATGCCGAAGGAGAAGTCCCCGATCTCCGACTCCAATCCCGTCGTGGCACGGATCTTCTGCGTCATGATTTCCTTGGCGAACCAGTCGCGGTTCGCAAGCACGACGATGACCACGAAAATGACCATGAAGGTCAACCACCAGAGGATTCTGAAAAACCAACCTCGAAACGTTTTCATGGGGCCGTTTATACGCCTTTTCCCGGCGCATGACAACAGGATTTCGCACTTCAAATTTGGACGTCCTCCGGCCGGACTTCCAGGCATTCGTCCTGGTCTTCCCAGACGGCTGCGGCGTAGGAATTCAGCAGCTTTGGCGCGATTTCGCGGCCGGCGCGCGCGAGCAATTGTTCCGCCTGTTCCGCCGCGTTTTCGTAGGCCGCGTCGTAATTGCCGGCGCGGCGGCGCTGGTGGTCGTCCCAATGCGCGACGGCGTGGACGGGTTCGTATTGCCGCGCCCACGCTTCGATCCCGGCGCGAACGTCGGCGGGGATTTCATCAAACGGCACGAGGGTTTCGTTGCAATGCTGGCAAATCAAACCCGACTCGCGCACATCGCGGGTGAGCAGCGGCAGGAACGGCGCGCGGCAGCACGGCGATTCCGCGTAGGCAGCGGGCGGCGTGGCCAGCCGCTTGAACCAGATTTGCCGGTCGTGCGCGAGCTGCGCCCCCAGCCGGTAGGCGCCGACGAGCGGATGCGACAGCCGCCACGCGCGGCCTTCCAGCTCGCCGAGCGTCTGCGCCAGCCAGCGCGCGAGCGTGAGGTCGTCCCAATCCTGAAACGCCCGGCCGTATTCCTTCCACAGCGAGTCGAGCGGCGATTCCGATTCAAATGCCATGCGTCCAGCATGACGCGGCGGAAAAGTTTTGTCGAGCGGCGTTGGAGATTTACAATCAGAAGCCTCTGCCAAACCCGCCGGGAGCGCCGGCATCTTGCCGGCGAGTGACGGTTGCTCCAACAATTCGCCGGCTGGAAGCCAGCGCTCCCGGCGCAGCGCCGACTTTTGCAAAGGTTTCCAATCAAAATTACCTTTGCCATGCGGCGGGCTGGAGAACACTATTGGAAGGCGTTATGATTGAAAGAAATGGCGCTGGTTCAAGGCCCGGAGAACGCCTCGCAAAAAAGGTGAAGTCTTTAACAACATTTGTGGAGCATCCCGTCCGCAAAAGTAGATTATCTGTCAGCGAATTAATTTATGCTGGAAACGCTTTTATATCCGAAGAGCATCGCCGTCATCGGCGCCTCGCGCAGCGAGGAGAAGGTCGGTTACGCGGTGCTGGCCAACCTGGTCAACGGCGGCTTCAAGGGCCCGATCGTGCCGGTCAACCCCGGCGCCACTGAAATCCTCGGCCTCAAATGCTACAAATCGCTCGACGAATACAATGGGCAGATTGACTTGAGCGTCATCGTCGTCGCGGGCAAATACGTGAAGGACGCGCTGCGTAGCTCGATTGACCGGGGCGCGAAGTCCGTCATCGTCATTACCGCCGGGTTCAAGGAAGTCGGCGCGGCGGGCGCGGCGGCGGAACAGGAACTGGTGCAAATTTGCCGGGCCGCCGGCGTGCGGATGGTCGGGCCGAACTGCCTCGGTGTGTTGAACACGGACCACGCCATGAACGCCACGTTCGCGCCGTCGGTGCCGCCGCCGGGAAAAATTTCCGTCATCTCCCAGTCCGGCGCGCTCTGCGTGGCCATCCTCGACTGGGCGGCGGAACAGAAGCTCGGCCTCGGCAAGGTCATCAGCTTTGGCAACAAGGCGGACCTCAACGAGGTGGATTTCATCCAGACGCTCGCGGAAGACAAGGCAACCAACGTCATCGCCGGTTATCTCGAAAGCATCAAGGAAGGCGACAAGTTTTTGCGCATTGCGGAACAGGCCGCCGGAATCAAGCCGGTCGTCATCCTGAAGGTCGGCATCACCCAGGCCGGCGCGAAGGCGGCGTCGTCCCACACCGGCAGCTTGGCCGGCGCGGACATGGCCTACGGCGCGGCGTTCAAGCGCGCCGGCGTCATCCGCGCGGAAAATTTCGAGGCGCTGTTCGATTACGCCACGGCGTTTGCCATGCAGCCGCTCCCCAACGGCACGCGCGTGGCCATCATCACCAACGCCGGCGGTCCCGGCATCATGGCGGCGGACGCCGCTGAAGGCCTCGGCTTGAAAATGGTTGCGCCCACCAAGGAAAGCGACGCGAAGTTGCGCGCGTTCATGCCGGCAACGGGCGCGTTTGGCAACCCGATTGACGTCATCGGCGACGCCGACCCCGTCCTTTACACAAAGGCGTTCGAGGTGTTGCAGGACGACGAAACGATTGACGCCATCGTGGCGGTCGTGACGCCGCAGAACATGACCAAGCCGCTGGAACTGGCGGAAAAACTCGGCGCGGCGCACAAGGGCAAAAAGCCGTTGCTGACCGCGTTCATGGGCGGCACCGAAGTCGCCGCCGCCCGGGAAAAACTGATGGCGCTGGGCATCCCGAATTATCCCTCGCCCGACCGCGCCATTGTCGCGCTGCGCGCGATGTGCGATTACGCGGCGTGGAAACGCCGCCCCGCGCGCATCGTCACCCGTTTCCCGGTCAACCGCCGGCGCGTGGACCGCATCATCAACGCGCAGGAACGCAGCCACGTCACACAGATTGGCGAGGTCGAGGCGAAGGAAATTCTGCGCGCATACGATTTCAACGTCCTCGGCGGCCAGTTGGCGCAGACCGGCGACGAGGCGGTGGAAATTGCCGAGCGTATCGGCTATCCGGTCGTGCTGAAAATCTCCTCGCCCGACATCATTCACAAATCCGATTTCGGCGGCGTGCGCATCAATCTCGCCAACGCCGAACAGGTTCGCGACGCGTTTGATTTGATGATGCTCCGGATTCAAAAGCGCGCTCCCAAGGCCTACCTTCGTGGCGGGTTTGTCGAAAAAATGGGCCAGCGCGGACGCGAAGTCATTTTGGGCATGACCCGCGACCCGCAATTCGGGCCGATGCTGATGTTCGGACTCGGCGGCATTTTCGTCGAGGTGATGAAGGACGTGACGTTTCACCTTGCGCCCATCACGCCAGAGGAGGCGATGCAGATGCTCAAAGGCACGCGCTCCTACGCGCTGCTGCAGGGCGCGCGTGGCCAGGCGCCGGTGGACCTGGAGGCCATTGCCGGCGCGCTGCAACGCATCAGCCAGCTCGTTACGGATTATCCGCAAATCACCGAATTGGACATCAACCCATTCATCGTCGGCCCGGTCGGCATGCAAGCCTACGTCGCCGACGCGCGCATGACACTTTCAAACGTCGCAACCGATGCCAAGAACCATGAGTAAACCCATTTCCTACGATCCGAACTGGCAGGAGACTTACAAGTCGCAAGTCCTCTCCACCTCCGAGGCGGTCAAAAAAATCCGGCCCGGCCAGCGCGTTTTCATCGGCACCGGCGTCGGCGAACCGCTGGAACTCGTCAGCGCGTTGAGCAAGCGCGCCACCGAGCTGCCGGACACCGAATTCGTCCACCTGCTCACCTTCGGCGACGCGCCCTACGCGCACCGCGAGCTGGCGCAATACTTTCGCGTGAACAGCTTTTTCATCGCCGAAAACGTGCGCGACATCATCCAGGAAGGCCTCGGCGATTACACGCCGGTTTTTCTTTCCGACATCCCGCGGCTTTTCGACAGCGGGCAATTGCCGCTCGACGTGGCGTTGATTCAAGTGACGCCGCCGGACTCGCACGGCATGTGCAGCTTCGGCGTGTCGGTGGACATTGTGCGCAGCGCGGCGGAGAACGCCTCGCTCGTCATCGCGCAGGTCAATCCGAAGATGCCGCGGACGCTCGGCGATTGTTTCATCCACGTCAACGACATTGACGTGCTGGTGCCTTCGGAGGCGGAGATTCTGGAAGTGCCGCCCGCCGAGGTCACCGAGACGACCCGGCAAATCGCCGAATACATCGCCGCGCTGGTGGAGGACGGCTCGACGATTGAGTTCGGCATCGGCCGCATCCCGCAGGCGATGTTCGGCTTTCTCAAGGACAAGAAAGACCTCGGCGTCCACACCGAGATGGTCACCGACAACCTCATCGAATTGATCGAGTGCGGCGCCGTGACCGGCAACCGCAAGTCCATTGACCGCGGCAAGATCGTCGCCAGCTTCTGCCTCGGCACGAAAAAAATTTACGATTACGTGGACAACAATCCGCTGTTCGCGTTTCATCCGACGGAATACGTCAACGACCCGTCCATCATCCGCCAGCAGCACAAGATGGTCGCCGTCAACACCGCGCTGGAAATTGACCTGACCGGCCAGGTTTGCGCCGACTCCATCGGCCCGAAATTTTTCTCCGGCGTCGGCGGACAGGTGGATTTCAACCGCGGCGCGTCCAAGTCGAAGGGCGGCAAGGCCATCATCGCGCTGCCTTCCACGGCCAAGGGCGGCACCATCTCGCGCATCATGACGCACCTAAGCCCCGGCGCGGGCGTGGTGACCACGCGGGCCGGCGTGCATTATGTCGTGACCGAATTCGGCGTGGCCTACCTGCACGGCAAGAGCATCCAGGAACGCGCGCTGGCGCTCATCAGCATCGCACATCCGAAATTCCGCGCCGACCTGTTGCGCGAAGCCATCGCCGCGAAATATCTTTCCACTGAAATGGCCGACAAGGAAGGGAAAATCCTCGTCGGCCCGAAGGAACTGCGCACGACCTATCTGCTCAACGACGGCACGCAGATGAATTTCCGGGCAATCCATCCCACCGACGAGCCGCGGATGCGCGATCTGTTCTACAAATTGTCCGAGGCGACGATTTATTACCGGTTCATGAGCCACCAGAAGCGGGTGTCGCGCCATCAAATCCAGGACTTCGTTTACATTGACCACCGCAACGACGTGACCATCGTCGGCACATTGCCGGAGGCGTATGGCGAGAACATCATCGCCGTTGGCAGCTATTACCTCGACCAGAAAACGAACATGGCGGAGGTGGCGTTTGTGGTGGGCGACGACTGGCAGAACCACGGCATCGGCACGTTCCTGCTGAAGCACCTGATGCGCGTCGCGCGCCGCAACGGCATCCGCGGCTTCACCGCCGAGGTGCTCACGGAAAACAAGCCGATGCAGGCCGTCATCAACAAATCCAACTGCAAAGTCAGCAGCAAGCTCGCCGGCAACGTGTATAGTTACGAGATGGATTTTGAGTGACGCAGGACGGCGCGTCCCGCCTGTCTCCAAAATTCTTCAACGCAAAGGCGCAAAGGCGCGGAGTTTTTTGACACGACTTGAGCCGTTTGGGAAACGGCGAAAGGAATTTGGTGAAACCGAAGGCCCGCGAGGGCCGAGCGAGCGGGCGCGAGCGAATAAATCTTAACTCTGGAAAATTTCTTCGCGGTGGAAACGAATGAATTCTACGTCCGGCTCGGCTAATTTTTCCGGCAAACGAATCGGTCTGCCCTCGAACGGAACGAAATTTTGTTCCAGCGCCGGCTGTGGAAAGAACCGCCGAAGCTGTTTGCTCAAAACAACGCTCAATTTGTCGTCGAGCGTGATGAGTCCCGCATCAAACGCGGCATCGTGAAGTGTGGACAAGCAAAGTCCGTTTCGCGGATTCAGCCGGTCGTTTGGAAATTTTCCCCACGGCTTGATGTGACTCGCGACCAACAGGCGCGGCACGTTGATGCCGCTGATGCAGCAACGAATGTCGTAAGCGTTGAGAACCGCCTGTCGGAAGAATTGCTGGCCGCGCCGGATTTTGACTGTCGCTTGCTTTTCCGTCGGTCCGCTCGGCGCGACCAGTCGGGGCTTGTCGCGCTGCAAGAAATCCACTTCTTTCGTTTCGTCTTTTGTGAATAAATCGTGCAGCAATTGTTCGCTCTCTGCGCCGAGCACTGGAAGATTGACTTCAAATTCATCCCACATCAGCCGGTCTTGTCTGGATGCGCCAACGAGTCCTTTGATTCCGCGCGCCCGCTGAACAGGATCAAGCGAAGCCAGATTGCAAAGTTTCATCGCCAGACTGTTTGAGGTTCGTCCCATCTTGGCGGCGACTTCTTTGACGATCGCATTATCGCGGTCAAAGCTGCCGAATGGCAATTTGCAGTATAGATTCAACGCGATGAGCAGGTGTTCGCGCGTCCATTTCACAGCCGGAGCTTTTGCCATGCGGTCAGACTGCACTACTCGCTCACAAAATTGAAGCCAGAAAAGACTTGCCGAAACCCGTCAACCTGGCCAGGTGTATTTGCCGAGTTATGAGCGAACCGGCTTTTTGCATCTACATCAATACGCATTGCGAAGGTCCAGTTCCGTCTGTTCGTGACGGGAAAGGCAAGCCTTGCGTTTTCAAAACCGAACTGGAGGCGCAGCGCGAGATTGCTGATTTCATAATTACACGGCTCCAAGAGTTCATTGATGGCGAACGCGATTTTGAAGACGCGATGACCGTCGAGGAATATGTTGTTCCTGTGGATGTTTATCCCGACGGTTCGATTGTTGACGCTGACGGAAATTGTTTCGGAATTGAACGAATTGCACCGAATCAACCGGCTGGGCTGGATTGATTCCAAACAACTTGATTCCAGCGGCATGCTGAAACCCTGCAACGCGCCGCAATGCGGCGGATTCACATTGGAGGCAGAACTGGGCATTCCGAAAAACAGCGACGCGGAGCCGGATTATCTTGGCTGGGAAGTAAAACAGCACAACGTGGCCAACTTCGACCGCGTGGAGGCGGGCACGATTACGTTGATGACGCCCGAACCGTCCGGGGGATTTTACAAGGAGCGCGGGCCGGAGGCGTTCATCCGCAAATTCGGCTACGCGGACAAAAATGATGTTCCTGACCGGCTGAATTTCGGCGGTGTCCATCGCGTCGGCCAGCGTCACGGGACGACGCACCTGACGATGAAGCTGGAAGGTTACGACGCGGCGCGCGAACGCATCACCGATACGAACGGCTGCATCGCGCTTGTGAGCGACGCGGGCGAAGTGGCGGCGACGTGGGCGTTCGGAAAAATTCTGGAGCACTGGTCGCACAAGCACTCGAAGGCGGCTTATGTTCCGTCGCAATACCGCACCGAGCCGGGTCGCCAGTATGCCTACGGCCACAAAGTCCGGCTGGCGGAGCGGACGGATTCGCTCAAGCTGCTCGCGGCGCTAGCGGGCGGGGAAGTTTATTACGACCCCGGCATCAAGCTGGAACACGCCTCGACGAAGCCGGAAGTGAAACGCCGCAGCCAGTTTCGCGTGGCGTCGAAAAACATTTCCGCGCTTTATGAGACCGTTGCGATAGTGGAGGTGTGATTTGTGCCCGACGTTTTCACCAAGGCGAAGCGGTCGGAGGTGATGTCGCGCATCCGTTCGCGCGGGAACAAGGACACGGAACTGGCGCTAGCGAAATTATTTCGTCGGAACAAAATCACTGGCTGGCGTCGGAACCAAAGAATCTTCGGCAAACCGGATTTCATCTTTCCAAACCACACGCTGGCAATCTTCGTGGACGGCTGCTTTTGGCACGGTTGCCCCAAGCACGCGACCAAGCCAAAAAACAATCGGGCGTTCTGGCATCGGAAATTATCCGCGAACAAAGCCCGTGACCGGCTGGTGAATCAAACATTGCGCCGGACAGGCTGGTGCGTCCTTCGGATTTGGGAACACGAGCTTGCCAAGAAGAACGAAGCAAGGGTGGTGAAGCGGCTAAAATTCTTTCTGAAAAAAAGAAGGCGTTGACGCCCATTCGTGTCAAAAAAACTCCGCGCCTTCGCGTCTTTGCGTTAAAATTCGGGTTCCTCCCGCCTTCGCCCGGCTCCGGCGCGGCAAGCCGGGCTTGTTTTTCTGCCCAAAAAAAATCAAGCAATTAGCAAAATTTGTTGAGACGGCAGCGCTTGCGCCTGGCAGCTTATTGCCAACACTGCAACAACCTCCGCCGTCCATCGTGGCGCGGACCGCCGGGAAGCCGGTCGGGCCGCCGCGCC
>Ga0070711_100001873_pt1 | contig 11750 bp, 10 predicted proteins | sample LARL53metaG_FD_65452 | JGI IMG/M metagenome (GOLD analysis project Ga0070711, IMG submission 65452) | Corn, switchgrass and miscanthus rhizosphere microbial communities from Kellogg Biological Station, Michigan, USA - LAR L5-3 metaG | ecosystem: Host-associated > Plants > Roots > Rhizosphere ... | reverse complement strand
TTGTAACTGTAAACGCCGAACTCCAGCGCGACATAGTGCGTGCTGCGCAGCACAAATTTCTGGATTGCGTCGATCTTTTCCTTGTCGCTGCGCAGGCCGTTAGTTACCCTCGCCAGTTCGCTCTCCAGCGACTGGTCCAGCGCAAACTGGGGACGAATAAGGTCGGCATACCAGGCCCCAAGCTGCTGCCAGTTGCCCAGCGTTGAAACGTGCACGTAAGGAGAAATCTCAGTCGCGCCGGGGCTGCGCGGCTCGCGCGGCAATGCGGCAACAGAGCGGGCCTCCCAGACAAAGACCTGGGACCCGGACTTGGCGGAAACCGTGGCCGGTGCAATTCTTTCCGCGTGGACAAAAACTTTCTGTGCCGCGGGGGCGATCAGCACATATCGTTTCAACTGCGCCGGGCTTCGGCCGGCAAATAACACAAGCTCGCCGAAATAACCGCTGTAGGGAGCAGAGCGCCGCTTTGGCGTGAGCGAGTATTCCAGTTCCACGACGTCACCCTGCTCCAGCCCGCTAAAGCGAAGCTGGCGCAGCCGGGCGTCGTAATACGTGGAGACCAGCGTATCGTCATATTCGCGATCGCCCAACTCCTGCGCATCCAGGACGGAGCCGTTGGGCTTCCATGCGCGCGCGTGGACCACACGCAATTCCTGCGTGGACGGCGAATAACGAATCGTGCTGACGCGGTGCGCATCCAGGGTAGATTCAGAGCCCACATAATAAAGCTGCTGGACGTGCACGCGGTCCAGTCCGCTGGATAGAAGTTCCTGCACGCGAATATCGGCCAGCGCTGTATCGGCCGGGGCCGGCGGGTTGTTGAATGCTTCCTTGACCAGCAGCCCCGGATCAGCCAGGTATTGAGCGTCTGTGGCCATGATGTCCGGCCGCGCCGCGCTGGAAGCCCGTGCGCGCTCCTGCTCGGCTTCACGATCCAGGTGCAGGGTTTCGTAAACCTTGGCCAGGCGGCGATGCGCGTCCGCATTCTCTTCATCCAGCGCGATCATGCGTAGCAGGGATTTTTTCGCGCCCTCGGCGTCGCCGCAATCGATCTGCACCTGCGCCAGGCGCGACCATATGTCGGGTTGGCCGGGTTCCAGGCGCGAAAGAGCAATGTAGTCGGCCTGCAAGTCATATTTCATTCGCCGGCGCTCATGAAAACGGGCCAGCAGGGCAAGCTGCTCGCGATCGTCAGTCTTTTCGGCGACCACTGAAGCCGCCAGCCGGGCGGCATCGTCCAGCAGGCCTATTTGCTCGTAATCGAAAGCCAGCCGTGCCCGCAGCCACAGAGGAGCGGGCCATTGCTTTTCCAGGCGGCGCAGTTCAGGCAATGCCGCGGAACGCAGGCCCAGGTTCAGAAAGAGGCTCGCCTTGCGCTCACGGATGACAAAATCGTTGGGCGCGGATTCCGCCGCGGCGGCCAGCACGTCACGCGCTTTCTCAAGCTGCTGGCGGCCAACGTAGTAAGCGGCCAGTTCTACGTTGAGGCGGGCATTGGAGGGTTCCAGGGCCAGCCCATTGCGCAGGGCGGTAAATTTGCGGAGCGGATCATCCAGAAATTGGGCGGCATGGAGCCAGTGTTGCGCTGTTGGATCAATGCCGGCAGCCTGCAACATGTGGTCAGCCGCCTCAGGAGCGCCGGACGCGTGTTCCAGTTCTGCCAGGGTTGCGCTTTTTTCTGCGCTGTCGCGCGCTTCTGACAATATGCGCTGCCGCGATGCCTCCACAGCGTACCAGTGCTGCGTGCGCGGCTGTAACGGCATCTTAAAGGCGCGAAGATCATCAATGTAGGCGGCGGCCTCACTCCTGACCAGATCATTTTCCGCCGCTGATTGGCGTACGTTTTCAAAAAATTGTTGCACCTGGGTGCGATCGTCAACGTAGTCGCGTAGTCCGAGTGCGCGCTCCAGCAGAGTCAGTTTTTCCAGTTTGCTAGCGGAAGTCCATTTGGAGCGCAGATTTTCAAGGTCAAGATCGTAAGGATTGCGAGATTGTGCGCAGAGCGCTAATGAAGGCACCAGCAGACAAACCAGCGGCATGTAACGCAGCAGGTTTCGCATGATATTTCCGGAAACTCCTGAACCGCCGGGGGAGTACGAATGCCCCAGGCGGCTGTTTGGCCGCCCGGGGAAAATCGCAAATCAATCTAAGTCGCTTCGCCTCTTCCTGGCTCCGTTTCCCCCAGGTTTTAATCTGCCGTAGCCGGAGAGTCAGCTCAACTCTTCATGATTGGGGTTAAGGTGAGATAAGTATCAAGCTACATACGATTTACAGCCATTGATCGAAAAACCTAGAGGGTAGGTAAATAGACCTTAGGAAAGGGGGAAGACGATGACATCCCCAGGTTACGTAGGTTCATCTGATTGAACGACTCTGGAGGTTGACCGGTTCAATGGCCCGGATGATGCTTGCTCTTTTTGTGGCTGCGGGGCTCGCTGCTTCGGCGCAAGCGCAGGACCAGCATTTGAGCGAGGCCGGTACAGCTGTCGTGCTCTCCCATTCGGCATTTGCACACGGTTACCGGCATGGCTATGAAGAGGGCTATCACGTGGGCAATGTGGATGTTAGCCTGGGCACCGCGGCCCGCGCGAAACTGAAAGACATCCGCGGATTGAAGCTTGGCTATGCGCCGCAATTCGGTCCTCGTCACGCATTCGAGCAAGGCTTCCAGGCAGGATTGAAGGCCGGATACAGCGATGGCTACTTAGGACGGCTGTTCCGCGCCGTAGACTCACTGCGTTCCGTGGCCGCTTCTTTGCAAGAGACGGACCCGCGCGCCGATCCCAAATTCATCTACTTTGACGACGGTTTTTTCTCCGGCTATAACGAAGGCTTTGATCGCGGCGGGTCCGACCAATCGTCCACCGCTCAGGTCGATTTCCATTTTGTAGGCTGTGCGAATTTCCATCCCGCCAGGCACGGCGCCCCCCGCGCCGAGGAAAGCTATTGCGATGGCTACCGCCGCGGTTTTGCGCTGGGCCACGCCGATGGTTTCCTGCTGCGTCCTGAGAGTGGCCGGCTGGAAGCCAGCAAGTAAACCCGAGTAGTACCTCCCAACCTTGCGCTTCAACTTCAGTACATGTACCCTGCTAAGGAATGGGCTTGGGCCAAGGTTCATGATACTTTCAGGTCGCGCGCTCCATTTTTTGCTTACAATGCCCTCATCACGCCACGGTCTGGGAAGGAGTTTTGATGAAAGCAGGCGCATCAAAGAGAACGATCCGCATTGCTGTGGTGGAGAGCGATCCGCTGCGGTTTATTGGACTGAAGTCGCTATTCGATACCGAAACAGATCTTGAACTGGTCTCCTGCAGTCTGGCGGAGTTGGGTCCGCGCAAAGATATTGACCTGGTGCTGCTGGGTACGCGCGCCGGGCAGAACCTGTTTGACGTAATGGCGGGACTGAAGGCGGCTCGCCCCGATCTACGCATCATCGTAACCGGAAGCGGAGCAGATGACGAAACAATCTTGAAGGCCCTTGCCGCCGGAGCAAAAGGATACGTGGATGAAGCCGCTTCACCAGCGGAGTTCATTCAGGCCATGCGAATCGTGCATGCCGGTTCGGTTTGGGCGCCGCGGCGCGTCCTCTCGATCTTTATCGAACGCGTGACGTCGTCACCGGGGCGAATCTTCCCGGCGGGCCGCGTTACGTTCACCGATCGCGAAAAAGAAGTGCTTGAGTTGCTGGTGGTGGGCCGCTCCAACAAGGAGATTGGCTCCGTGCTGGGCATTGAAGAGCGTACCGTGAAGGCCCATGTAGCCAAGCTCATGCGCAAAGTCGGGGTGCAGAACCGTATTGCGCTCTCCGTACACGCGATTACGCATTCGCTGGTCACCTCCTCAAAGTAATCCTTCCGCAACAGCACGGGCCCGGCGGCCAATCTGCCGGGCCTTTTGCTTGGTGTAAAAAACTTGTTGTTTATGGTTTAGGTTCTCCTCAGGTACATGTCCTAAACGGCATTTTCAAAGGAACCCCGGTTACTTGCCGGGAAAATGGTGTGGATGGATACTCTACTCACCTACCACAGAACCTGGGAGACGGGGTTGGACACGGTAACGAGGGTCACCGTATCCAACCCTTTATTATTTTTCAGCATCTTCTTACCTGCTCCCAGCGACTAAAATAATTTTGAGGAAAATATGAAAACACTGCTTCGTGTAGTGCTGTTTGCCATCACGCTCTCAAACGTAGCATTTGCCGCGGAAGCCGCATCCAGCCGGTTGCAGGCGTCTGCCACGGTGTTGAATGAAATCATGGCTGCTCCCGATAAAGGCATTCCTTCCGATATTCTTAGCTCGGCGAAGTGTGTTGCGGTGGTGCCCTCACTGCTGAAAGGCGGCTTTGTGGTGGGCGGCGCCCATGGCCGCGGCATGGCAACCTGCCGAACAGCGACGGGTTGGAGCGCTCCGGCGCCACTGACTACCACAGGTGGAAGCATTGGCCTGCAGATTGGCGGCCAGGCCGTGGACCTAGTAATGGTGATCATGAATGACCGTGGCATGCAGGCGCTTCTTACCAGCAAATTCAAGCTGGGCGCGGATGCCTCTGTGGCTGCCGGTCCTGTGGGACGGCACACCGAGGGCTCGACGGATTGGAAGTTGCGCGCTGAAGTGCTGACATACTCCCGGGCGCGCGGCCTGTTTGCCGGCATCAGCTTCAATGGAGCGGTGATCAAGCAGGATGAGGACGCCACGCGCGAGGTTTACGGCCGCATGGTTGATTTCAAAACCATTCTGACCGGGTCGGTGACCACACCCCAGTCAGCAGAAGCGTTTATCGCCGCCGTGCGACAGGCGGTGGGCACGGATACGGCGCCTCCGCCCACCCCGCGAAGTGCGTCCACAGAACGGCCAACGGCCCCGGTAAACCCGCCGCCTGCGGCAAGACAGTCACCAACGCCTGAGCCGACTCCTGCCGCGGAACCCACTCCGGCGACAGAAACAACGCCGACTCCGACGCCAACGCCGCCACCTGCCGCTGCAAACCGGGTTGAGGCAAAGTTTGACCCGGCCATGCTGAGTTGAGACTCGCGCCGCTCGCCTGCCAAACGGCGACGTTAGCTGAGTTCCGGCTAAAAAGAAAAAGGGAGCCATTTTCCTGGCTCCCTTCTTCGCAACAAAAGTGCGTTTAGTGTTTGTGGGTATGCGGTTTTGCGTCTTTGTGGTCGTGAGCTGCAGCGCCGTGCATGTGCTCATGCTCTTCCTCTTCTTCCTTAAAGATCGGGGGAGCGCCCAAGCTGCCTTTCGCGGGGAGATGGCGAATATAGTGGACGATGTTCCACATCTCCTCGTCTTCCAGAATCCCTTTCCATCCCGGCATGCCGGAAGGTTTTATGCCATTCTCGATGATCCATTTCAACTGGCCGTCCGTGTAATCCTGCACGTCTTTGACTGAGAGATCAGCCACCGGCGGGTCCATCTTGGCGGCAAAAGGCACGCCTGTGTTCTGGCCGTCGAGACCGTGGCAGATCTGGCAATGATGCTGGAAGTGCTCGCCGCCTTCTTTGGCAGCGTCGGCCGTGTAGGCGATCGGGTTCTTTACATCTTTGCCGCCGATGGTCACCTCATGCTTCACTTCATTGATCACTTTATTTTCCGTATTGCTGGGCGTGCCCGCCTTGCAGCCGGCAATCGCGAGCAAAAGGGCCAGGACGGCTGGTGCGTGGGGAAATTTCATTATCTTCTCCTTCATAAATTCCAAGCTATTTTAATGGCCGCGGGGTTCTGAGGGGAAACCGGCCTATGCCGGGAATACACATCAACATCATTGGAGCGCGGAACCGCGCCACTGGTTACACGGGTTTGAATTATTTTTCCTGCGATGATACCGTCCCAAGTTGCCCACATTCCGCCACAAGCTTGAGTACTTCCCTGTCTGGGTGCTGGCCAAAGGCATCGGCATATTGCCGCGCCCATTGGCACGGGCTTTCTGCCAGGGCATCGGCATGTTGATGCATGTTGTGCACCGGCGGCTGCGCACCGTCGGCCTGCGCAATCTTGATCTGGCATTCCCGGAGAAAAGCCGGAAGGAAAAACTGCGTATCCTGCGCCTGCTGTTCCAGGGGCTGGGGCGGCAGCTAGCCGAGTTTGCCTTGTTTCCGCGCTATCGCCAGGAAAGCGTTTCAAAGATCGCCGTCTATGACGGCTTCCAGAATTTTGCCGAGGTCCGCGCGCGCGGCAAGGGCGTCTTGTTTCTGACCGCGCATTTCGGCGGATGGGAGATCGGGTCGTTTGTGCATTCTCTCAACGGCAATCCCATGAACATCGTCGTGCGGCCGCTCGATAATCCATACGTGGATGCATTTGTGGACCGCTATCGCACGCTGCATGGCAACCATACGTTTGGCAAGCAGGATTTTGCCCGCGGCCTGCTGACTTCCATGAAGCGCGGAGAAGTCGTCGGCATTCTGATGGACACCAACATGACGCCGCCGCAGGGAGCGTTCGTGGATTTCTTTGGCGTGCCCGCCTGTACGGCCACGGGAGTGGCCCGCGTGGCGTTGCACACCGATGCCGCGGTGCTTCCGGCATTTACCATCTGGGACAAAGAGCTGGGCAAATACAAGATCCGCTTTGATCCCGCACTGCAACTGGTCAAAACCGGCGATGACGAGGCCGACGCGGTCGCCAATACCGCGCTGTTTACCAAGGTGATTGAAGGCTACGCCAGGCGATATCCGGAGCAGTGGCTGTGGGTCCACCGGCGATGGAAGACGCGCCCGCCGGGCGAGCCTTCACTTTACTAACGAAAGATACCGGCGCAAAAAAGGCGCACTGCAAGCTACCAGCGCGCCCCTACAGGGAAGGGAAGTGTCTCGCTTCCGTCAATCGCCAATTGCCTGGTTTGCAGCCCCTTCAGGACGGTCTTTCTCGAAAAATTCAACCCAATCGCCGATAAATGCCCAGATGGCAACCACCATGGATCCGGCGAGCCCAATGAAGAACAATGCCTCCAGAAACAGTACTAAAAAATGCAGCATAATTTGGGTTACTCCACTACTTCCCAAATTACGCGGCAAAGCCATTAAGAACTTATAAAGAGTTCGGAAAGAAAGCGTAGGCGAGCACAGAAATCTTTTGAATCGAATACGGAAGGGCCTGAGTTGGCCGAAGATTGTGATTATTCCGGATCAAAGCGGTAACCAATCCACGGCTCGGTCTTGATGTACCTGGGAGTGCGCGGGTTCTGCTCCAATTTTTTGCGCAGGTTGGCGATGAAGACGCGCAGATATTCGGGCTGCTCCGTGCTGTTGCTGCCCCAGATGGTAGTGAGAATGGCGCGATGGGTGAGCACTTTGCCGCGGTTGGAAAGGAAGTACTGGATCAGGTCGTATTCTTTTGGCGTAAGGTGTACCGCTTTGCCGTTCACTTCCACCAGGCGCTGCTGCGGGTCGATCTTGAAATCGCCAGCTTCATAGGCGGCATCGGACTGCGGCTGCGCAGTAGTGCGGCGCAGCAGGGCGCGCACGCGGGCGGTGAGTTCAGCCATGCCAAAGGGCTTGGAAACATAGTCGTCAGCGCCCAGATCGAATGCCTTGACCTTGGTCGGCTCGTCTTCCTTGACGGAGAGCACAAGCACCGGCACATCCGACAACTGACGGATGCGCTCGCATAATTCCAGTCCTGTGTAGCCGGGCATGGAGAGATCGGTGATCACAACATCCGGGAGCCACGACCGGAACGTCTCAAGGCCGGCGCGGCCGTCGGTGGCAATGCGCACCTGATAACCGGCGGATTCAAGGCCGCGCAAGAGCACGCGCGTGATCTGGGCTTCATCATCCACCACAAGTATCTTTTTAGGATCGTCAGTCATGGTCAGCCGATTCGCTCACGCCCTCCTTCACGGGGACCTCTTGAACAGGCGGCTCCGGCAGAGGGAGCTGAAACTGCACGCTTGTGCCTTTTCCGTCCGGGCCGCTTTCAATCCATATTTTTCCGCCGTGCGCCTGAACAATTCCCCGGGCGATGGCCAGTCCCATGCCCAGACCAGGCTGCAATCCGGCGCGAAAGAACTTTTCAAACACCTGCACGCGCAGCTCCGGGGGGATGCCCGGGCCCTCGTCATCCACGGCGAAGCAGATTCTGTTGCCTTCACGCCGGACTGAGATTGTAATCTTGGCCGCGGGGCCGGAATATTTGGCCGCATTTTCCAGCAGGGTGAAGATTACCTGCGCGATCAGGCGCGGGTCCACTTTTGGCGCGGGCAGGCCGCTGGCTATGGCAACTTCAACCGGATGGCCTTCCAATATCGGCTCAGCACGCAGCAGGGCGTCTTCCACCATCTCATCGGCGGCAACGTTTCGGCTAGCCAGCGTGACTTCGCCCGCCTGGAGCTTGGCCAGGTCCATCATGCCCTGTATGAAATGGTTCAGCCGGTCGGATTCCTGCTCAATCACTTCAAAAAGTTCGCGCTGAACTTCAGGCGTGACCGGCTCAGAGCGGATCGTGGAGATGGCGGCTTTGATCGACGTAAGCGGCGTGCGCAGGTCGTGCGTGACCGCATCCAGAAGAGCGGTTTTGAGCTGTTCGCTCTTGCGCAAAGCGTCGGCCTCAGCGGCCTGGGCGGCGGCCTGCTCAAATTTTCCGCGAACATGCACCAACTCTTTTCGTTGCGTTTCCGTCAGCAACACCCGCTTTTCCAGGCGCGATGAAAGCTGGCCCACCAGCACCGCGGTTGTGACGAAGACGATAAACGCGACCACGTCTTCAGGCCGCGTAATCAGGAAGGAATAGTACGGGCCGATAAAGAAAAAGTTAAAGGACAGGCCGACAAGTATCGATGCAAAAAGCGCGGGCCCGCGGCCCTGCGTTACCGCCACCAGAATCACCGGAAGGACCAGGACCAGGGCAATGCTGGTCTGGCTGAGCTCAGGGCGCAGCTTTTCCAGCACGGCGATTGGCAGCGCCACGGCCAGTGTCGCAATCAGATAACGGACGGGCCAGCGCCCGCTCCAGGAGGTCACGAATCTCATTGTAGGACATTCAGGCCAACAAGGGCTTTGCTGCCGTCCACAGTTTGGGGGTTCTTAAAGCGCGGGAAACCTGCGAAAATAGCCTTATGGCAATCGTGGTGATTGGCGGGCACTCGCGCAGCGTGGGCAAAACCAGCGTGGTTGCTGGCCTGATTGCGGCGCTGCCGGAGTTCCACTGGACCGCGCTCAAGATCACGCAGTTCGGCCACGGCATCTGCTCCGCCGACGGCAAGCCCTGCGACTGCGATACCGGCGATGACCATTTCCGCGCGCTGAGCGACGAGAAAGACCTGAGCGGCGAAAGCGACACCTCGCGTTTTCTTGTGGCCGGGGCCAAGCGGTCCTTGTGGGTGCGCACGCGGCAAGGCCGGCTGAGCGAGGCCATGCCCGATATCGAACGCAAGATTGCCGGAGCAGAGAACGTGATCATGGAGTCAAATAGCGTGATCCGTTTCCTGCGCCCCGATCTTTACCTCACAGTGCTTGACGCCGACACGGAAGATTTCAAGGATTCCGCGCGAGAATTTCTGGATCGCGCGGATGCAGTGGTCCTGCACCAATCCGACAGCAGAGCGAAATGGAAGACGGTATCGATGGACGCCCTGGCAGGAAAGCCGATCTTCAAGATCCAGCCGCCTCCGTATGTCACGGAAGAGATCGCGGCATTCGTGCGGGGCAGACTCGCGGCCACACCAGTTGCTATTCGTTAAACGAAAGCCCTGCAAACTAATCTCGGACTATAATTCCTCACCGACTGATACCCTTGCAGTTCAGGTCCCGGGCCCCCAAAACTTTTTTCGGAGAGACATGCGCATGTTTCGTTTTGGTATTTCTGCCGCACTTTGCGTGCTCCTGGCCGCCCCTTCTGCCGTAGCGCAGGTACAGAATCTGGGCGATGTTTCTTTTTCTGTTCCTGATGGCTGGCAATACGCGCAAAATGCCGGCGGCGGCTTTGGCATGATGACCATGAAGCGGGGCAACAATTTCTGGGCGATGACCGTATTCACACCCTGGCCATCAAGCGGAAACGCCAACACGGACCTCAACACCGCCTGGCAAAAGATCGTGCTGGCCGGGGGAGCATACAGCGGCTATCCCCTGCAGCCTTATTACGACATTACGCACACGGTCGGCTATCCCGGCAAGCGCGCCGATGCTTCCAGCATCAACCGGGCCACTTATACCCGCCTATACGTTCTGGAGGCGGGAAAGAGTTTTGTTCCCGTAGTGGCGATGAGCAATGACGGCCAGGTGCTGAACTCACAGGAATATGTAGCCAATGCGCTGCTGGGAAGTATTCGCCTGGCCCCTCTCCAGGCTTCGCCGGTCAAGACGAACCTTACGCTCGCCGACCTGGCGGGTGACTGGACCAGCGGTACGGCGAGCAGCCTCAGTTATGTCAGCAGCACGACGGGACAATTCACCGGCAGCTCCAACAGCGCCATGGGAGCCGGCTACCACATTTCCGTTAACGGCGCGTTTACTTACAAAATGACTGGCGTGGTCAACAGCTCATCCGCCAGCGATGCGGACACCGGAGTAGTGGAGTTAGGCGGAGAATTTGTGACCTTCAAAGGCCGCAATCATGTGGTGCGCTATCGCTTCCTGAATCTCCAGACAGCACTCAACGGCAACATCGTGCTTACTCTGCTGCCGCCTGGGGACATGGCGCACATCAGCATCATTCGTGACAGTGAATACTGGACCCGCCCTGGATCAGGGAGTCCCGCGAGAAAATAGCGGTCGCGATCTTCAAGATCCTGTTCTAGCGCGGTCCAGTTACGGGCGGCATAGGCTGCTCGCGGCGCGGCGCTTCAGTCCGTTTCTGCGAGGTGCCATCGGCATCCGGTTCACGGATAAAACTGGCGGTCTTGGGCAGTGCGCCGCGTACACCCTTCTTCAGGTTCTTGAGGACATCATCTTTGTCCAGACTGTAATCACGCGAAAGGCGTGTCAACGCCAGCGTAACAATGTCGGAGTGGTGGATGTCCTCCGTTCCCGGAATTTTCTTGATGTCCAGCCAGATTCTATGCACCAAGTGGACGTCCTCGGTCTTCATGGTGGGCGTGTGCGGGCCAATGCGGTAGCTTTCAACCGTGGAATCGGCGCGCACCACGTTGAATACGAACTGGCGTTTGGGCTCCGGCATGGCTTCCCACGCCTGGCCCAGGCGGAAGGCCTGCTCTTCGCCGGTCATCTTGCTGGAAACTCCAGAGACCACGGCGGAAGACTCCAGGGCATTGGCGGTCTGCACAATGGCGGACCAGACGTCGCGCGCAGGCACCACGAGAAGGGAAATGGTCTTGCCGTAACTCTCAGCGATCGAAACGGCTTTGGTGAAGAGCGTTTGCTCGTAATCGCTAAAGATCTGCTCCATGGCCAAACCGGAATCCGCGCTGCCATAGCCGGTGAGCCGGGCCTCCATCACCACCACGTCGGCGTCGTGCGTATCCGTGGTTTCAAGCGTCCAGCGAAGGTGGTTGAGCGTGTTGTAATCGCGCACGGTCACCAGCACGTTACCTGGACGCACCTGCACGGCCTCGCGCTCAATGGTTTCCTGGTGCAGCAGATGGAAGTGCTCCTTCATCTGCTGTTCCACATGAGCAAACTTGCGCTTATTGATCTTTTCGGAAATGGTGAAAATGGCGAAAAAGACAAGCGAGAAGCCAACTCCCGCGATGGTGGCGTGCTCCTTGGTGAACAGGTTCACCACAGCCACGGAAAACAGCACCAGAAAAACCGACGCCAGCCCGATGGGGATTTCAAATTTGCCGATTT
>Ga0070711_100001871_pt1 | contig 11759 bp, 10 predicted proteins | sample LARL53metaG_FD_65452 | JGI IMG/M metagenome (GOLD analysis project Ga0070711, IMG submission 65452) | Corn, switchgrass and miscanthus rhizosphere microbial communities from Kellogg Biological Station, Michigan, USA - LAR L5-3 metaG | ecosystem: Host-associated > Plants > Roots > Rhizosphere ... | reverse complement strand
TACGTACTGCAGGGCCGACCGGTGATCGTCACGCGCACCTTCTCCAAGATCGCGGCGCTGGCCGGAATGCGCCTCGGATATGGCGTGGCGCCCGCCGGCCTGGTCCGGCAAATGAGTGCCTACACGACGGAGGGCATCAACGCGGTGGTGAAGTGGGGCGGGGTGGCCGCGTTGAACGACACCGATTCACAGGCCGCCGTGAAGCGGTTGACGCTTGACCTGCGCAAGAGCACCACTGACGCGCTGACGGCCATGGGCTACAGCGTGATTCCGTCCGACACGAACTTTTTCATGGTTGACCTCCGCCGCCCCGTCACACCCGTCATTGCGGCCTTCCGGGCGCGCGGCGTGCTGGTTGGGCGTCCGTTCCCGCCAATGATGCAGCACCTCAGGGTGTCGATCGGGACCGCCGATGAAATGCAGCGCTTCATGGCCGCGTTCCGCGAGGTGATGGCGTAGTCACTGCCCTGGCGCCGTCAGATTTTCCGGTTGACGACGCCGAGAATCTCGGCTTCGAGCGCCTGTGCCTGCTGTTCCAGGCGCGCCCCGCGCGTGACGATGTCGCCGGCGAACGCCCGGTCTGTCAGTTGCTTCGCGTTGATCCGGACGTTGAGATAGGCGCCCATGACTGCCGCGCGTGCGCACAGCGCTCCGACGCCGGCATCCGATACCGAACTCTCCTGGCCGGTCTCCGCCATCGCCTTGATCACCGCCATTGACGCGAAGGCAGCCTCCATCACCCTGAAGGGGACTTCGGTGGCCTCGCGGGTCGCGTTTTGGATCGCAGCTTTTCGCGCGAGCCTGTCCTCGTCAGTTGCCTTGGGAAGCGCCATTGCGGCCATCACCCTGCTGAACGCTCGCGTGTCTTCGTCCACCAGGCGTAACAGCTCCTGCGCGTGGCGCTGACCCTGCTCCGCAACATCGGAGAACTCCTTCCAGCGCTCATCCCAGCCGCGCTTGTGACTCGACAGGTTCGCGACCATGGTGCCCAGAGCCGCACCGAGGGCACCGACATAGGCGGCGATCGAGCCCCCGCCGGGTGCCGGCGACTCGCTCGCAGTCTCCTCCATGAATGTCGCAAGGGACATGTTCGCCAGTTGTGAACTGGCAGGATCCTTGAGCAAATACTCGATCACGCGTTCCTCCGGCTTGAAAGGCGCCAGGTCATCCAGTCCCAGTGACCGTACCGCAATCCTGACCAGTTCCCGCTCGGAAATGCCGGTCGAGCGTTGCTGCTTCTCCAGGTAATACCGTCCTGCATCGAGCAGGCAGCCGAGCGGCACCAGCCCGACAAGTTCGGAACCGGTGACGCGGATGCCGCGCTTCGCGGCCGCGCGACAGACCTCGTCGAACGCCACGTGCAGCGGCGTCACGTTGAGATTGGTCAGGTTCATCGAAACCTGGGCGATCCCGTACTCGGCGATGTACCAGCCGATCGCCTTGACCGCCTTGAGCGTCCCGGGCTGCGCGACATCGCGCCCCGCGGCGTCCGTGACGGTCCGCCCGGCTTCGCGCACATCGAACGCAATGGCATTGGCACGTCGGGTCGACGTGGTGTTGAGGTTGACGTTGTAGGCGACCAGGAAATCGCGGGCGCCGATCACCGTGGCGCCAGAACGCGCGTTGAATTCGGCAGGACCGAAGTCCGGCTTCCATTCCGGCATCGCGATCTTCCGGGCGAGACCTTCGTACTCTCCGGCACGGATCGTGGCGAGGTTGCGGCGGGCAGCATCGGGTTGCGCCGCCTCATACAGGTAGACCGGAATGTGCAATTCGCGTCCAACCCGCTCGCCGAGCCGGCGCGCGTATTCAACCGTTTCATGCATGGTGATGCCCGACACCGGAATCAGCGGGCAGACATCCGTCGCGCCCATGCGCGGGTGCTCGCCGCGATGCGTCCGCATGTCGATCAGCTCGGCGGCCGTTCGAATCCCGCGGAATGCGGCCTCGATCACCGCGTCGGGGTGCCCCACGAACGTCACGACGGTGCGATTCGTGGCGTGGCCAGGATCGACATTCAGCAGACGCACACCGGCGACGGCGCCAATGGCGTCGGTGATCTTCCCGATCTGGGCCGGGTCACGGCCCTCGGAAAAGTTCGGCACGCACTCGATCAGGGGCGGCATGTGAGGAATATGGCTTCCCATCGTCTCCCTCGCATGGCCGCTCCGTCACGCGTGTTCCTGCTCTCGCCCGCAAGCACTGCCGGGAAGCATGCGCAACTGCTCCTCAACACCGCGGCGACGTTCGACCTCTCGCTCCGGGTGCGCGATGCCCCGGGCGCTCCACTCGGTGAGGTGTTCGCCTTCCTGAGCGGACTCTACTTTCGCGGCAAGCTCGGTTACGCGCGGGCCTTTGCCCGTCCGCCGGGCGCCGTCCACGTGATCACCAGCGATCGCGGCCTGGTGTCACCGGAAGATTCGATCACGGCCGCCGACCTCCGCGCGATGTCGGCCGGGTCGATCGATCACGCGCATGAACCATATCGAACGCCGCTGTTGCGCGACGCCCGGGCCCTGCAGGCGTCGCTGGACCCGGATGGCGAAGTCGTCCTGCTTGGCAGCATCGCGACGGAGAAATACGTGGCCGTCCTCCTGGACGTATTCGGCAGCCAGCTCGTCTTTCCGCTCGCGTTCGTCGGTCGTGGCGACATGAGTCGCGGCGGCCTGATGCTCCGGTCGGTCCGCGAGGGCCGCGAACTCGAATACGCACCGGTATGGAATGCCGTCCGGCGAGGGACCCGCCCGGGCAAGCCGGCCTGACCGCTCGGCAGGACTATCATTCGCGCGTGTCCGACCTTGTCACCCGTTTCCGCACTGCGCGCACCGACCCGGCGCTCGCCGTGCTCGAAGGCTTTCACGCCATCAAGCACGCCATTCGATTCGGCGCCGCTATCGAATCCGTGGCCACCGCCGATGCCGCGGGGCTTCAGTCGCTCGCGAACCGCCTGGCTGCCGACGTCGCCCCGGCCCTGGGCGCGCTCACCACGGAAGTCACCCGTGACGTGTTCGAGGAGCTGGCGCCGACACCGCCGGAAACAGGCGTCATCGCCATCGCCCGGCGGCGCGTGACGACCACTGCGGAAATTGCGACCATCACGACCGGCGCACCGATCGTGCTGCTCGAGTCGCCGTCCCATAGCGGCAACATCGGAGCGGCAATCAGGGTTGCTGCGGGCGCGGGAGCCGCAGCCGTTGTCACCACCGGTCCGGTCGATCCATGGAACCCCGGCGCGCTCCGAGGCTCGGCGGGGTTGCACTACGCGTTGCCCGTGTTGCGGACGACCAGCACCGAATTCGCGGGTCGGATCGTCGTGGCTGTTGATCCGGCGGGCGATGATCTCCTGCCCGGGTGCGTTCCGGACAATGCCGTGCTCGCATTCGGTTCCGAACGCTCGGGGCTTTCTGCGGCCGTGCTCGCGGGTGCGCAACAGCGCATTCGCATTCCGATGCAACCGGGTGTGTCGAGCCTGAATCTCGCCACGGCCGTTGCCGTGGTGCTCTACGCCTGGCGGCTGGCCCCATGATCCACCGTCGGCGGGATTCCCCGGTCGCGTTCGCCGCGCTCGCCGGAGCCGGCACCATCTGGGGCGCCTCGTTCGTGCTCGGCAAGGTGGCCTTGCTCGAGCTCAGCGTACCGCACCTGATGCTGTACCGGTTCGTGTTTGCGTCGATGGCCTTCGTACCGCTGCTGGTTCACGCCCGCCCGCGACTTGAGCGGCGGGACTGGAGTGCCGTGGCGATCGCCGCCATCGTCGGTGTCCCGGTGCAGTTCCTGCTGCAGTTCGAAGGACTGGCCCGAACCACGGCCTCGCACGCCGCACTGATGATTGGCACCGCTCCGGTGCTGGTCGCGATCGCGGCGTTCATCGTGCTGCGCGAGCGGTTGAAGCCGGTGGCCTGGTTCGCGCTCATCGCCTCAACGGCCGGCGTCGCATTGATAGTGATGCAGACCGGTGCGCACGCGACCGGCCGGGCCGCGCCGCCGACGCTGGCCGGCGACGCGCTGGTGCTCACCTCGATGTTCGCGGCCGTGGTGTGGATTCTCGTCAGCAAGCAACTCATGGTGCGGCACTCGGCGGTGGTGGTGAGCGGCGTGATCACCATCACCGGTACCGTGGCGCTTGCCGCATGGGTCATCGCCCGTGACGGACTGCCGCCGACGGCACTCGCCACCGAAACGTGGCTTGCCGTCGCCTCGCTGGGATTGATCGCCACGACGCTCAGCACCGTGTTGTGGAACTGGGGACTGGCCCACACCGACGCGGGGAAGGCCGGCGCGTTCATCAACCTCGAGCCGGTGGTGGGCGCAGCCCTCGGAGTCTGGCTGCTGCACGAGTCGCTGGGAACCACCGCGGTGCTGGGCGGCGTGCTCATCGTGGCGGGGGCGCTGGTCGTGGGGACCCAGCGCGGCTAGCGTCACCCGAGTCGCTCTTTGTCGGCTTCTCAGTCCTCGCCATCGAGCTCCGGTTCAGGTGGCGATGGCTTCTTCCGTTTCCTGGCCTGGCTATTCCGCCACTTCTCCTTTTCCGCCTTGATTGCTTCGGCGCGATCGGCGCCAAGCGAGGAATCGTTGGGCGTCCCCGGATCGGACGGGTCGACGCCGCTGGGAAGATTTCCGCTGGGATCGGACATCAGCTACCTCCCGGATGAATTTGTGCCCGGAGGGACGGTCGATCAGTATCGCGATGCACACGCGGCGAGACGATACTGAAGAGGCGATCTACTTTCGTCACTCCGCGCGCAATGCCACCATCGGGTCGATCCGCGTGGCGCGCCGGGCTGGAACGTAGCAGGCGACCACTGCCACAACGACCAGCAGCGCAGGCGTGATAGCGAAGGTGATGAGGTCGGTCGGACCGATGCCGTACAACAGCGTCCTCAGGTAACGCGTAAGTCCCAGCGCGCCGACGGTTCCGATCAATGCGCCCAGGAGCGCCAGACGCAGGCCCTGGCCGACAACCAGCCGGAATGGCACCTGCCGACCGGCGCCAAGCGCCAGGCGGATTCCGATTTCCCGGGTCCGCATCGATATCGCGTAGCTGACGACGCCGTAGATGCCGACGACAGCCAGGATGAGCGCGATCACCGCAAATCCTGCGAGCAGCGCGAGATAGAATCCCGGCGCCGCGACCTGCTCGGCAATGGCTGCCTCCAGCGTGATCACGTCGGCGACCGGGACGTCCGGGTCGAGTCCGGCGACGATTCGCCGGATCGACGGGATCAGGACCATCGGAATGCCGGTGCTGCGAATCACCAGCGACATCGAGTTCGGATGCAGCAAAGATGCGAAACTGCCACTCGGCTCCCCACCGTTTCCGGCCCAGTACGGGTAGTACATCTCGCCGGTATGGACGCCGGACCAGTTCGATTCGCGAACATCCTTCACCACGCCGACGATCGTAAACCAGTCGGCCCCGGTGTCCGGATCATCAACGCTGATGCGGTGCCCGATCGGGTCCGCTCCCGGCCAACTCGCGCGCGCCATGCTCTCGTCAATCACCACGACCCGCGCCTGATCGTTCATGTCCTGGGCCGTGATGCTGCGGCCACGGAGCAGCGGAATGCGCATGGTGGCGAAGTATCCGGGCCGGACAACCCGGAAGATCGCCCGGGAGCGCTGGTCGGGCGGTGGTTTGGGCCGCCCGGCAACGAAGTACGTGAAGTGCCAGTAGTCACCGTGCAGCGGGACATGATTGATGGCTCCCACGCTGGCGACCTGTGGCAACGCCGCGATGCGGTCGAGCACGTTGGAGTAGAACACATTCCGGCCGGGAAGGGCTTCGTCGGCGGTACCGTGAGTCGAGATCACCGTCGTGACGACGCCCTTCGGATCGAATCCCGGATCCACTCCCAGCATCGCCGCAAAGGAGCGCAGCACCAGTCCTGCACCCACCAGAAGGATCACCGCCATCGCGTATTCCGACACGACGAGCACTCGGCCGGCGCGCTGGCGTCGGGCGCTGTTTCCCCCGCCGCGGCCGGACTCCTTGAGGACCCGGTGAGGATCGACGGCCGCCATGGACAGCGCCGGCGCCAGTCCAGACACGAAGCCCGTGACCACGGCGACCGTCAGCAGCACTACGAAAACCCGCGCATCGATCGAGATCGAGTCGATGCGGGGGATGTCGGACGGCGCCAGCGCGACAACGGCGCGGACCCCTGCGACGGCGAGCACCAGACCGGCGCCGCCTCCAGCGAGGGCGAGGAGCAGGCTTTCGACAAGAGATTGCTGAAGCAGGCGCCCACGGGTCGCGCCGAGCGAGAGCCGCATGGCGTTCTCGCGCTCGCGAGCCGCGCCGCGCATCAGTTGCAAGTGGGTCACGTTGGCGCAGGCAATGAGGAGGACCAGTGTGGTCGCGATGAGCAGGACCAGTAGTGCCGCGCTGACGTCGCCAACCACAACCTGCTGGAGCGGAAAGATTGTCACGTGCAGGTTGGTTCCCGGGTACAGCGGTTCGAGTCGTGCAGCGATCGTCGCCATTTCGGCGCGCGCACCCGCGAGCGTCACGCCTGGGCGCAGCCGGGCGAATCCGCGCATTGAAGCTCCGGCGCGGTCCTGCCTCCGGGCATCGAGCGGCAGCGGCACCCAGAATCGAGATTCGGCCGACCAGAACGGCGCGAACAGGAAGCCCTTCGGCATTACGCCGATGATGGTATAGCGATCCCCGTCGAGGACGATGGCATGCCCGAGTACACCGCTATCGAGGGCAAACCGGTCGCGCCAGAACTCATACCGCAGCACCACGACGCGATTCTTTCCGGCGTGTTCCTCTTCTGGAAGGAATGTGCGCCCCAGGAGCGGTGCCACTCCGAGCAGCCGGAACATGCCGGCTGTCACCTGGAGTGCCGTGAGCTGCTCGGGGTGGCCAACGCCTGTGAGAGTTGGCGTCCAGTACTGCGCCAGCCCCATGCTCTCATACGAGCGACTGGCATCCTGCCAATCGAGAAAGGTGCCCGGAGCGACCGTGGCGCCGCGGCCTGGCAGTACGACGATCCTGCCGGGATCGGCGTACGGTAGCGGACGCAGCAGCACGCCGTTGACGACGGTGAAGATGGCGGTATTGGCACCGATGCCGAGGGCCAGCGTGAGGATTGCGATCGCAGTAAAGCCGGGAGTGCGGCGAAGCCCCCGGAGTGAATACCGCACGTCCCGTCCGATATTCTCGAGCGGTCCGATGCGGCGGGTCTCGCGAATTTCTTCCTTGCGCCGTTCGATCCCGCCCAATTCCCGCAAAACGGCGGTACGGGCGTCAGACGGAATCATGCCGCGAGCGACGTACTGCTCAGTCTGCTGGTCGATGTGGAAGCGGAGCTCTTCGTCCATCTCCTGCTCCACACTCCGCCGCCGGAATAGCGAGCGGATGCGAAGCGGGAACGTGTAGATCCAGTGTTCGGCGCGCACCGGTCACGCCTCGCGAAGCTTGACGACGTGATTGATGGCGCCGGCGAGCCGTTCCCAGTTGCTGGTTTCCAGCTTCAGCTGCCGGCGACCAAGGTGGGTGAGCGAGTAGAACTTGGCGCGGCGGTTGTTCTCCGTGTGGCGCCACTCTGCTGCGACCCAGCCCTCCTGTTCGAGCTTGTGGAGGGCGGGGTAGAGCGATCCGTCGCTCACCTGCAGGATCTCCGACGAGAGCTGCTTGAGCCGGAGCGAAATCGACCAGCCATTGAGGGGTTCGAGGGCGAGCAGCTTGAGGATGAGCAGGTCCAGCGTGCCTTGCACCAGGTCGGCGGGGCGGCTCACGAGTCTCTCCTATCGGTTACCGATATAACGATACGCCCGCTCATCTCGGTAAGCAAGGGGAGAGCCGCGGGTGCGACTAGTCGGCGCGCAGCACCGTGACCGGATCGACGCGGCCGGCGCGGCGCGCCGGCGGAACCGTGGCCGCAAGGGTGGCGACGGCGAGCAGCAGCAGCGCGCCGGCAAAGGCTAGCGGGTCCGCCGCATGGATGCCGAAGAGATACGGTGTCAGCAGGCGCGCCAGCCACGCCGCAACCGGCAAGCCGAGCGCCACGCCGATGCCGGCACCGATGAGCGTTTCCCGCATCATCAATCTGGTGAGCGACTGTGCCGACGCGCCGAGTGCCACGCGAATGCCCGCCTCGCGCATCCGGCGCGCGACCGTGCGCGATATCACGCCGAACATGCCGACCGCCGCAAGTACGCTTCCGATGACGCCGAACAGCGATCCCAGCAGCGTGCGATACCGTTCCTCGGCGTACGAACGCTGTACCAGGGTCGGTACCGCCGTGATGGCGGCGATCGTGACCGCGGGATTCACGCCGGCGAGACGCTCGCGAATGGCGCGACCGAGGCTGGCGCCGTCGCTGGCACCGTTGGCCCGGACCAGGAAGTACATCCAGTCGCCGCCGCGTTGCCCGCTCGGTACGTAGATCGTCGGCTGGAAGTCGGTCGCCAGGCCGGTGTAATGGACGTCGCCCGCCACGCCGATGACCGTCCACGGCTGCCCCTGCCACAGGACGCGCTGACCCAGGGGGCTTGCCGCCGGGAAATCGCGTCGCGCTTCGGCCGCCGAGATGATGGCCACTCTCTCGGAAGAACTATTGTCCGACTGCGAAAAGTCCCTGCCGGCGACGATCGGGACCCGCATGGTGTGGAAGTAGTCCGGCAGCACGACCCGCTGCTGGATGTCGCGCGCGGGGCTGTCGCCCGGTTCGCCGATCACCTTGACGGGCGAACTGCTGCTGTTGCCGTTGAACATGCCGCTGTTGGAACCACTTACGGCGGCGACGCCCGGGATGGCCGCGAGTTCACGGACAGCGGCGTCGACATACCTGGTTGCGGACAGCGAATCGGCCCAGATGCGAAGCGGAGCGGTCGTCTGCACGAACATCAGGCCCTCCGGAACGAAGCCGGTGTCGACTTCGGTGAGCCTCACGAGCGACCGTCCGAGCAGCGACGAGCCGATCAGCATGACCAGCGAAAGCGCTACCTCGATGGCGACGAGTGCGCGCTGAATCTGCAGCTCGCCCCGCGCCGTCTGGCCCGCGCCGATCCGCACCGCCGAGTGCCGCCCCCAGCGCAGCAGGGCAAAGGTGGGAATCACCCCGAAGGCGATGCCGGTGGCCACCGCGCAGATCGCCGCGAAAAGAAAGACGCGTCCATCGAAGCGCACATCGGCGAGACCGGGAATCTTGGCCGGTGCCAGGGCGACCAGCGCACGCGTAAGCCCCCAGCCAAGGACCAGGCCGACTGCGGCACCGCATCCGGAAATGACCACGCTCTCGGTGAGCATCTGTCGCGCGAGGCGTGACGGCGTGGCTCCGAGTGCCGCCCTGGCGGCGATCTCAGGCTGGCGTCGAGCCGCCTCGCCGAACATCAGCGTTGCGACATTGACGCATGCAATGAGCAGGAGCAGCGCAACCGCGCCCGCCAGGATGAGCAGCGAAGACCGGACCGGCCCGATCTGGTCATCCTGCCAGTTGACGGCCCGGCCCGAAGTTCCATCGGGCGTTCCCTTCCACGACGCCTTGACGTCGGCGAGTATCCGGCCGACTTCACCGTTCGCCTGCGCGAGGGTGGCGCCCGCGGCGAGACGACCGAGGCCGCGATAGCTGCGATTGTGATGCGACGGGATGTCCTCCGTGCCCTGGAATGCGGGTATCCAGATGGCGGCGGGCGCAATGGTGCGATCGAGCCGTACGCGTGGTGGCATGATCCCCACGATCGTGTACGGGGCGTCGTTGAATGTGACGCTGCGGCCGATGATGCCGCTGTCGCCGTTGAACCGATTCTGCCAGGTTTCCCAGCCGAGCAGTGCAACGTGGGGACCACGGAGCACATTCTCGGATGGCAGGAAGGCGCGTCCGAGCTGCGGATGGACACCGAGGAGATCGAAGATCGACGCGGTAACCCGCACGCCGCTTACCTGGGTGAAGCTGCCTGCGGCATCGCCAAGCATGCCGCCATCCCTGCCCCAGGCTGCCACCTGTGACAACATGCGGGCCCGATCGCGAAGCGCATCATAGTCCTGCTGTCCGATGACCACGCTGTTCCACGCAATCGCGCTGGCATTGTCGTTCTTCCAGGCGTTCTCGGTGGCCCAGATGGCGACCAGTCGTTCCGGGTGAGTGAACGGCAGCGGCCGGAGCATGACGCCGTCCACCACGCTGAACATTGCGGTCGTAGCGCCGATACCAAGCGCCAGCGGCAGCAAGGCCATCACGGCGAAGCCGAGCCGATGGCGCAGCATGCGCACCGCGAAGGCGACATCCTGGGCGAAGTTGGTGATGTACCGGGTGCGGCGCACGGTGTGCTCCCTTTGCTCAGCGATCTGGTGACATTCATCCGTGACGTGGCGGAAATCCTGAAAGCGCTGCAGCGCCTGACGGCGGGCGTCTGCCGGGTCAACGCCGCGAGCGACGAGTTCGCGGGTCCGCATCTCGATGTGGAACTCCAGTTCATCGGCCACTTCGTTGGCGGGCGACAGGGGGAAAATCGGCTCCGGCAACGGATCGCCGGCCTGGCGATCGCCGGTCATGCCGGCACCTCAAGCACCCGCGCCACCTCGCGCGCGAAGACCAGCCACTCCGCCGTTTCGGTGCGGAGGCGGCGGCGGCCGGCGGCCGTGAGCTGGTAGAATTTTGCGGGCCGTCCCAGCTCGGACATCCGCCGGTCGCTCTTGATCCAGCCGCGATGTTCCATCCGATAGAGGGCGGGGTAGAGCGAGCCTTCCTCCACCCGGAGGATTTCGCCGGTGGTGTCCTCCAGCCAACGCGCAATGGCATAGCCATGCCGCGGCCCCCAGGTCAGGGTCTTGAGGACTAGCACTTCCAGGGTGCCGCGCAGCTGGTCACGGGCGGGCATCGGGCCTCCATACCTAGAGTTCTACATAAGACACCCGACGACCGCAAACCGTTGCACCTCCCGGCAACACTCCCGGCGGTACCCGATCCGGGTACTCGGGCTCGATACCGATAGCTTTCACCGATGCGAGCCCGCACTGGTTTCGATCCGGCGCCCTCCCCCCCGTCCGCAGGTCGCCGGCTGGCGGCCCTGATTGAACGCTCGGCGAACGGGACGCAGATTCCGCAGTCGAAACGACCAGGCAAGGCGTGACCCCGGCCGGTTGGACCGAGTTCTCACCCCACCTTCATTCAAGGATGTCCGATGAAACTCTCCACGCGCGCGCTGGTGATGGCAACGGGTATCGGCACGGTCCTGCAACTGGTCATGGTCACTCTCGGGCACAGTACTCCGGCGGTGAAAGCGGTGTTCGCGGCGGGTGGCATGGGGTTATCCCTGGTCGCGGGCATTCTGTACGCCGTCATTTCGACCGAGGTGATTCTCAGTGACAATGTGATCGGCGGCCTGGTGGCGGGTGCGGCCTGCGCGTTCGTCGGAATCCTGGTGTCCTGCCTGTTGGGCGATGTGCCGGCGTCACTGCTCCTGCTTGGCACGGCGAGTTCGGCAGTGACCGGAGCGCTGGGTGGCTGGATCGGAAGATTGTTCTCGAGCGGCCGGGTGTGACGGAGGCAGGCGGTAAGCGGTTACGGCTGCTCGTGCGGCGCTGCCCCGGCGGCGTACGATGCGTCGCGCGGATGTTGGGGGGAGTTCTGCCACGTAACCCGTCGCAGCCGGCCGGGGCCGAGGGAGCGAACGACAATGGCGGAGTTCTCGAACCAGGCCACTGAATCGTCACCCCAGCGAATGGGACCGGCGCCCGCGGGCGCCAATGCAGTGGAATCGCCCTTCGGTCCGACGATGCAGAGGCCGCCGGCGGCGCAGCCGATGACGCG
>Ga0070711_100001868_pt1 | contig 11769 bp, 11 predicted proteins | sample LARL53metaG_FD_65452 | JGI IMG/M metagenome (GOLD analysis project Ga0070711, IMG submission 65452) | Corn, switchgrass and miscanthus rhizosphere microbial communities from Kellogg Biological Station, Michigan, USA - LAR L5-3 metaG | ecosystem: Host-associated > Plants > Roots > Rhizosphere ... | reverse complement strand
GACGCCGGGCATCACCACGCGGCCGATCCTGACCATCGGCGGCGACCACGAGGTCAACCAGGTGTTCTTCGACGACGTTCGCGTGCCTGTGGCCAATCGCGTCGGCGAGGAAGGCAAGGGCTGGACCTATGGCAAATACCTGCTGGAGTTCGAACGCGGCGCGGGCATTGCCTCGGCCAAGCTGCGCGAGGCGCTGGGCTCGATCTCCGACCTTGCGCAATCGGAACTGACCGGCCGCGCCATCGACAACCCCGATATCGCCGTTCGCATGAGCGAGATCGAGGTCGATATCGACGCTCTCGAGATGACGGAGCTGCGCGTGCTCTCGGCATTGCAGACCGGACAAAATCCGGGCGCGGTGTCATCTGTCCTCAAGCTGCGCAACAGCGAAATAAGACAGGCGGTGACGCGGCTTGCGGCCGACGTGATCGGCCATGACGCACTCGCGGTCGAGCCGGGGAGGCCGTTCTACCGCCTCAACCACGAGCCGGCGATTCCGGAGGACATGCTGACCGTGATGCCGGAATATCTCAACGGCCGCGCCTACACCATCTTCGGCGGCTCGTCCGAGATCCAGCGCGAGATCATCGCGAAGCTGATGCTGGGGTTGTAGGTATTGCCACACGAAAGGTGTCGTCCCCGCGCAGGCGGGGACCCATAACCACAGGGAGACATTGTTTCGCTGTGGCTCCAACCTCTCAACTACGCAAGCCTGTGGTTATGGGTCCCGGGTTCGCGCTTCGCGCGCCCCGGGACGACAGAGTTTTTTACCCCGCCCGCCCCCTCGCCTCCCGAAGGGCCTTCCAGACCTTTTGCGGGGTCAGCGGCGTCGGAAGCTGGGTGATGCCGAACTCGGCGAGCGCGTCCATCACGCCGTTGACGATGCAGGGCGGGCCGCCGATCGCGCCGGACTCGCCGCAGCCCTTGGCGCCGAGCGGGTTGGTCCGGCACGGCGCAGAGCCATCCAGCGTCACCTCGATCTGCGGAACGTCGTCCGCGCGCGGGATGCAGTAATCCTGATACGTTGCCGTGAGCAACTGCCCCTCGGCGTCGTAGGCCACGCCCTCATAAAGGGCTTGTCCAATACCCTGCGCGACGCCGCCATGCACCTGGCCGGTCACCAGCATCGGATTGACGGCGACGCCGACGTCGTCGACGGTGGTGTAACGCACCACGCGCGTGACGCCGGTGTCGGGATCGATCTCGACCTCGCAGATATGCGTGCCGTTCGGCCAGCTCGGGCCATCGACCTCGCCTTCGCTGTCGACCGACAGCCGCGCGCCGTTCTCCCTGTCAGCAATCTCGAACAGGCTGATGCGCCGGTCGGTGCCGACCACGGTGAGGACACCCTCGCGATATTCGATATCCTCGACGGAGGTCTCGAGCAGCTGCGACGCCCTCTCGCGCGCCTTGTTGATGAGATCGTTGGTGGACACCGCGACCGCCGTGCCGCCCACGAACAGCGAGCGCGAGCCGACGCTGCCGAAGCCGGTCGCTAAATCGGTGTCGCCCTGCACCACGTCGATGCGGTGCATGGGAATGCCGAGATTGTCCGCGACCATCTGCGTGTAGGTGGTCTGCAAGCCCTGCCCCATCGCCATGGTGCCGGAATGCAGGATGACGCGGCCTTCGCGGGTCGCGTGCAACGAGACCTTCTCATTATGCGCGCGGCCGCCGGTCCACTCGATATAACTGGTGAGCCCGCGGCCATAGAGCAGGCCCTTCTTCTTCGCCGCGCGCTTGCGCGCGTTGAAGCCGTCCCAGTCCGCAAGCTTGGAGGCGCGCTCGAGCATGTGCGCGAAGGCGCCGGAGTCGTAGACCTGGCCGACGGCGTTGGTATAGGGAAACTGCGCCGGCTTGATGTAGTTCGCCTTGCGTATCGCGCGCGGATCCATGCCGATCTGGCGCGCGGCGGCGTCCATCAGCCGCTCCACGATGAACACGGCCTCGGGCCGGCCCGCGCCGCGATAGGCGCCGACCGGCGCCGTATGGGTCATCACCGACTTCACCTCGAAATGCACCAGCGGCAGGTCGTAGACGCCGGTCTGCACGAATGGCCCGAGCACCAGCGGAATGATGTTGCCGGCGCCGGACGAATAGGCGCCGGTGCCGCCGACCGAGCGCACGCGATAGGCCAGCACGCGGCCCTTCTCGTCGAGCGCGAACTCGCCGGTCGACGTCAGGTCACGGCCATGGGTGCCGCCGACGAATTCGTCGGTGCGGTCGCCGCGCCAGCGGATCTTCTTGCCGACTTTCGTCGCGGCATAGGCGACGATGCCGTCCTCGGGATAAAGGCTGGTCTTCTGGCCGAAACCGCCGCCGATATCGCCGACCAGCACGCGCACACTCTCCTTTGGCCGCTTCAGGATCGATTCCGCGAGCAGGTCGCGGGTCGAACCCGGCGTCTGCGACTGCACATGCAGAAGAAGCCTGCCGGTCTTCGCTTCGACTTCCGCGATCGTCGAGCGCGGCTCCATGGCGGACGGAATGAGGCGCTGGCTGACGAGGTCGAGCTTGACCCTGTGCGCCGCCCTTGCAAAGGCGTCCTCGACCTTGGCGGCGTCGCCATAGCTCATGGCGGCAACGACATTGTCGGACGCATCGGGCCACACCACGGGCGCGCCGGACTTGATCGCCTCCAGGGGATCGACCACCGACGGCAGCACCTCGTAATCGATCTCGATCGCCTCGGCCGCGTTCTGCGCCAGAACGCGCGAACGCGCCACGACAGCCGCAACAGGCTCGCCCGCGAAGCGCACGATCTCATGGGCGAGCAACCTGCGCGGCGGCACCGTCATCGGCGAGCCATCCGGCCGCTTGAAGATCGCGAGCGTCGGCAGCGTACCGATATCGTCCTTGATCAGGTCGGCGCCGGTGAAGACCGCTTCGACTCCCGGCATCGCAACCGCGGCCACCGTGTCGATCGACGTGATCTTCGCATGCGCATGCGGTGAGCGCAGCACATGCAGCCACAATGCGCCGTCCTCCGGCTTGTCGTCGATGAACTGCCCCTTCCCGGTCAGCAGCCGCTGGTCTTCCAGACGCTTGACCTTCTGTCCCGCACCAAAACGCATATTGCCGGGAAGAATATTCATTAGTTTGTCCTTCGAGTTTCTTGAACGAATTCGGGCGGGTTTTAGCGGGTTTTCCGAGCGAAACAACCTCACTCGTCATTCCGGGATGCGCCGAAGGCGCAGGCCCGGAATCCATAACCACCATCGTGAGTATGGATTCCGGGCTCGCCGCTACGCGGCGCCTCGGAATGACAACGGAGGATTGTGCAGGCTACGTGCCACTAGACGACATCCGCCAGCGCCGTCTCGAGCGCCTTGCGCTGCTCGGCCGTGAGCGCGGCTTGCGGCGGCACGGGATCGCCGACGTCGTAGCCCTGGATCGAAAGCCCCGCCTTGATGCAGGCGGCGAGGTTGAAGCGGGCAAAGGCCTCGTTGATGCGCCAGAGCTTCCGTTGCAGCGCCATCGCCTCGTCCCAACGCTGGCGCCGGCAGAGATTGTAAAGCGCAACGCTTTGCCTCGGGATGATGCAAGCGGGTCCGGCCATCCAACCCACGCCGCCGATCAGCATCACCGCCGCCGGAATATGGGCCGACGCTGAAAAGACCTGGATGCCATCGCCGCAGCGATTCATGATCGACAGCAGCCGGCCGGTGTTGGTGGAGGCGTCCTTGATGTAGCCGATGCGCGGATGCACGGCGAGCCGCTGGATGACGTCGAGCGTCAGATCGGACCGCTGGAATTGCGGATTGGTGTAGATGACGACGGGAATGCCGACCGCATCGGCAATCGCGCGGAAATAACTTTCGACCTGCGCGTCCGATAACGGGAAATAAGCCTCGAGGATCGCCAGGATGCCGTCGGCGCCGAGTTTCTCGTAAGCCCGCGCCTGCGCCACCGCGTCCGCCGTCGAGGTCGAGACCACGCCCGCGATCACCGGCACGCGGCCGGCTGCGGTCTCAATCGTGGTGCGCACGACCGACATACGCTGTTCGGCATCGAGGTAGGCGAATTCGCCGGTCGAGCCGAGCGGCGTCAGCCCGTGTACGCCGGATGCGATCAGATCATCGCAGAGCCGCGCCAGCACGGTCTCACGGATGTGGCCGGAGGGATCGATGGGCGAAACGAGATAGGGGAAGACGCCGTGGAAATCGGACATGACCGCGCTGATATAGCGGGCAGCCGTGGGGCGCCGCAAGCAGCGCGCGGGACGTCAGGACATACGAAAGCCCGCGGCGGGAGCGCCGCGGGCCCTCGGTTTTACCGCTCAACGCGATTACCAGCCGAAGCGGTGACGGTGGAAGAACGGACGGTAGCCGTAGCCGCCGTAGCAGCAATCGTCATCGGTGGCCGAGGCAATCGCGCCGGCAGCGAGACCGACAGCGGCAACCGCGCCGAGGGCGCCGAGACCGCCGCCGAAGTGGCGACCGAAACCGCCATGGCCGAAACCGCCGTGGCGGAAACCGCCATGACCGAAACCACCGAAGCCGTGGGCTTCAGCGGGAGCGACGGCGGTAGCCGCCAGCGCAGCAACAGTGGCAATCGTCATAATAAATTTCTTCATCGCAATGCTCCTTCGTTTGGATCCCAGTTGGGGGTTGGGGCAGGACGTCTGGGATGCCGCGAACCCTACGTGCGATCGTGCGAGGAGTATGTGCGCGCTGTCACAATGGTTTGCGTCGGGAGAGAGCGGCCCGGCAATGTGCGATAGCGCACAAAGCGTCTCGCGCGACGCGTGCGCCGGCGTCGAACGAGCAGAGCTTCGGCAGACGCACGGGCCGCGCCAGCGCGCCAACGGCCGCGATAGCACTTCGGCGGTTCATGCGTAGCGCGCTGAACCTGCGCTGCGTCAGTCGCCGGGCAAACTCACGCGCACCGCCCAATGCGAGGACCGTTTCGAAGCCACGATCGACGAGCAGATGATGCCCGCCTTCAAGGCGACAGCCGAGCGACTGAAGGCGCTCTGCAAATGGAAGTGAGCGGAGGATCCCCCGGAGGGCGGCCGGGCAAGGCTTCGTTAACCTTAATTCTTAAAAAATAATTCAGGGTTTTTGTTCATTTTGGCCGCGCTTGGTCGGCGGCCCAAGCGCCTCGGCTGCATCCCGCGACCGATGGCGCTCCATGTTCGAGGCCCGACCAAGGCGATGACAGGCAGTGTTGGCAAAGCCTCGCGGATCGCGCGCCGCCTTGCGGTCGCCTTGGCGGCGCCGGCTTCGCTTTCAGCCTGCGCGCCCGGCCCCTCCCCCGAAACGGCACAGGTCGCCGCCATGCAGCAACCCCCCGTTTGCCGGCCCGATCCCGCCCTGCTGACACCGCCAGCCGCACCCGACTGTGCGTTCGGCCGGCTTGAGTTGAAGACCCTCGACCCGGATCGGTGGGCGCGGCTCAAGCTCGAATATGAGCGGAAGTGCTATCAGCAGGCCGAAAAGAACATCCGCGAGCGGCTTAGCCTGTTGCAGGCCGCCAGCAGGTGCTGAATCCGCCCAACTGTGCGCATTAATCCCAGTTCCGGTCGCTCGCGTCCGAGTCGTGACCGTTGGCGTGCACAATTCAGTCATTTTTTTGCCGTCGTGCAACGGGACTATCCACAGGCATCAGCGCAAGGGTTCTCCCGGCTCAATTCGTGGCGGCGATTTGGGGAGAGTGTAAGGGTAAGTGTAGCTCGAGTTCGACTATGCACACGCTGTACGATTTGCTCGGCGCGCTGGCGCGCGACGACGCGGAGGAGCTCCGGGCCGCCTTTCGGCGCGCCGTCAAAGGAGCACATCCTGATCTAAATCCAGGCGATCCCGACGCTGGAGAGAGGTTCAGGGAGATTCTGCGCGCCAACGAGATCCTCGGCGACGAGGAGCAGCGCGCGGCCTATGACCATTTGCTCGACCTTGCCCAGCAGGAGCAGAACCGCCAGGCTACGGCCAGGACGATGTACAATATCGCCACCGCTGCGCTGGTGCTCGTCATCGTCGCCGCCGGCGGGGTCGGCGGTTATTTCACCCATCAGAACATGCCGGAGATTTCCGGACGGCTGAAACAGATCGCAGCCATCGCAACGGCCAGTCCCGGAGATTTCGCCGGGTACACGCCGGCGCCGGCAGACGCCAGGCTGCAGCAGGCCGTCGCTTCCGACGCAAGGGCGGAAGCCTCGCCGGCAGAGGTCAACGCCGCCGAGACCAAGGTGGCGGAGACCAAGGCGGGGGAGACCAGGACGGGGGAGACCAGGGCACAAGCCACCTCGGTCGAGCCGCCGGCCTCCGACAAGCCAGGGAAGACCGACGCGGCAAGTGTTCTGGCGGATGCGGCCTCGCCGCAGGCCGATCCCGATAGCGCGCCGCGGACCAATGTCGGCTCGCCGCTCGAGATCGCCCCCGGCGACGCCAAGGTCTTCCGCGAGCGCGGCATCTTTGCCTATCGCAGCGGCGACCTCGATGGCGCCGTGGCCGAATTCGACCGCGCCATCCAGCTCGACCCGAAATTCTCGGCCGCCTATGTCGACCGCGGCATCGTGCTCTATCGCATGCAGAAATTCGAGCGCGCCTTTGCCGATATCGCGCACGCCAAGCGGATCGAGAAGACCAGGCGCACCAGGGCCACGCAGTCTGACGGAAAGAAGAAGACGGCCGCGGCGATGGGCCTCCTGCCGCCGTTCGTCCAGCGCCGCACCGCGAAACTGGAGTGACCCGGGGCGGCGGGTGGCGCGTTAGCCTGACTTCGCGCGCTCCGCCGCCTGCTTCACGCGCTCCGGATCGGCCGCGATCGTGACACCGGCGCGCTCCTGCTGCAGCACCATCACGACGCGCGAGTCGCGCCCTTCCCAACCGCGATTGCAGGCCTCCACCATCTCCGCATGCGCGAGATTGCACATCCGCATGGGCACGCCGAGTTCGCGCCCCAATGCGGTTGCAAGCGCGACATCCTTGGTGGCGAGCTTGAGCGCAAAGGCCGGCGGGTCATATTTTCCAGGCAGGAACTGCTCGAGCAGCCCGTCGAAGGTCAGACGGCGGCCGGAAACGCCCTGGCGCACGGCTTCGTACACCACGACAGGGTCCATGCCGGCCTTCACGGCCATGGTGAAGGTCTCGGCCAGCGCGCAGGTGATGGCGTAGCTCGACATGTTGTGGACGAGCTTGGCGACGGTGGCGGTGCCGATCGGCCCGATATAGGCCGGGCGATCGCCCATCGCGTCGAGCACGGCCTTGTGCTTCTCGAAGGCGGCCTTCTCGCCGCCAACCCAGATCGCCATCTTGCGCGAGGCCGCTCCGGACGGCCCGCCGCTCACGGGCGCATCGAGCATGTGCGCGCCTTTCGCGGCGAAGGCCGCATGGACCTTCTTCACCACGGCTTGCGCGTTCGTCGACAGGTCGAAATAGGCCGCGCCCTTGCGCACGCCCTCGATCAGGCCGTCGGCGCCGAGCGCGACGCGCTCGACATCGGCCGGCTCGGGCAGCGAGGTGAAGATCACGTCGGATCGTTCCGCCAGCGCGCGCGGCGTATCCGCCCATTCCGCGCCAGCCTGCAAATGATGGCTCGCGGCCTGACGGTGCAAATCATGCACCACGACCTTGTAGCCGGCCTGCTGGATGTTGGTGGCCATCTTGCCACCCATGGTGCCGAGCCCGATGAACCCGACCACGACCTCATTTGCCACCGTCAACCTCCCTTGTTGCCTTCGACCAGCACCGTGTAAGCAGTCTGAGCGGCCGACATCGCGGCGGGCCACCCGGCATAGAACGCCATGTGGGTGATCACTTCGGTGATCTCTTCCTGGGTGACACCATTGTCGATCGCGCGCGACAGATGTGAGACGAGTTGCTCCGGCCTGTAGGTCGCGACCAGCGCCGCCACCGTGATGAGGCTGCGGTCGCGTTTGGAGAGGCCCTTGCGCTCCCACAGGTCGCCGTAGACGACGTCGTTGGTGTAGTCGACCAGCGCGGGTGTAAATCCCTTGATGCGGTCGCGTTTGGCGGAAGGCGGTGCCTTGGCCATGCGTCTCTCCCTGTTTGATCCGCGTATCGGGGCGCGGCGCTTTCTTGTTGCCTTGAAGGCTTGCCTTGGAGGTTCAGGTTGACCCTGGAGGCGAGAACCGAAATTTCGTTACCATCGCGGAAGGGACGAGTCGACCGATGCAAACGCCGGGCTGACATCGTCGGATTGGCGCCCCGGCAGACGCATTGACGCGGCGGTACCGCTTCGCTCACTCAAGCGGCACCTTCAGCGTCAACACGGAATGAAAGGAAACGCTGGTCTGGCCGACCAGCGCGGTGCCGTCGATATCGGCGCGGCCGGACGAGTAAGTCCCGGTAAAGCCGCAGGTCACCTCGCGGCCACCGAACACCAGGATCAGTCCCGGCGCTTCCGTGTGCTGATGCACAATCATCTCGCCGCGCCACTTGCCGCGACTGAACGAATAGGATCCGGTGTAATAGAAGAAGCTGTCGCCGCCCAGGATGCGCCCGCCCTGCAGGACCGCGATGCCGGTCGCCCGCCCCTGCTTGGCCCCGTTCATTTCGATGGCGAGACTGTAGAGCCCGTCCTTGACGCGCGCCTCGGCGTCCGATCCCTCGTGGGAGCTCTGCGTCACGTTTTCCGTCCCTGCTCTCATCATCAGACCACGATTACAGCGCCTCCACGCCGTTTCGCAACGGGCAAGAGCTGCGGGCTCTCCGGGCAGCCCTGCGCGTGGCGCCGTTGCGCATCCTGCCGAAACCGCTATTGACTGACTTCAAAAGGACACGCAGCCGCCACGCCTGACGGTGGCTGTCCGAACAATTTTCCGGGGAAACGCGGCATGGAATTCGTCGAGATCAACGGCGCCGGACTGCGCTACGAGCTGAGTGGCAAAAGCGAGCGCACGCTGGTGCTGGTGCACGAGATGGGCGGCTCGCTCGAAAGCTGGGACGACGCGGCGCGGCTGTTTGCGACCTCGCGGCGGGTGCTGCGCTACGATTGCCGCGGCGCCGGCCTGTCTCAGAAGGTGCGCGGCGAACTTTCCATCGACACGATGGCCGACGATATCGCGGGTCTGCTCGACCATGTCGGCATCACCGGAAAAATTGCGCTGGCTGGCGTCGCGGTGGGCGGCGCGGTCGCGCTTCACTTTGCCGCCCGCCACAGCGCGCGCACCAGCGCCGTTGCGGTCGGAAGTCCCGCAACGGGTATCGAGGCGGATCGCCGCGCGGCTGTGCTCGAACGCGTCGCCAGGCTCGAGGCGGCCGGCATGGCCTTCGCGGTCGAGGATTCCATGCGCAACGGCTATCCCGATGAGCTGCGCGGCGACATCAGGCGGTTCCAGCAATATCGCGCGCGCTGGCTCGGCAACGATCCCGCAAGCTACGCCACCGTCTATCGCATGCTGGCAACCACCGACATGAAGGACGAGATGACAAAAATCCGCTGCCCGGTGCTCGTGATCGGCGCTCTGTTCGATCGCACGCGCCCGCCGGCGACCGCGAAAGCCGTGGCTCAAACGATTCCCAACGCCACCTATGACGAGCTGCGCACCGGCCATTACATGGCCGCGCAGACGCCGGACCTCCTGTTCGAGCGCATCGACGCGTTCCTGCGCGCGGTCGATGCGTGAGCCGATGTCAGTCCTCATTTCAGCAAAGGTCTTCCTATGAGCTCGCAACCGGCACAGCAGATCCCCGGCGTCTATCATCGCAGGATCGGAGACATCGTCGTCACCGCGATCAGCGACGGCTATCTCGACGGCAGCATGGACGTGATGCGCAATGTCGATCTCGACAGAGCTCACCAGCTTCTCAAGGAAGCGTTCCGCCCGGCGCGCCGCACCAACGTCAACGCCTTCCTGATCCATTCGAAGGGGCGCACCGCCATCGTCGACACCGGCTCGGGCAACTATCTCTTGCCCACGGCCGGCATGGTCCAGCGCAACCTCGCGGCCGCCGGGATCGATCCGGCATCGATCGATACCGTGCTGCTCACGCATATGCATCCGGATCATTCCGCCGGACTAACCGACATGTCGAACGGCAAGCGCCTGTTTCCGAACGCCGAGCTCGTCATGCACGAGAACGAGCCAAAGCACTGGTTCGACGACGGCGCGATGGCAAAGGCGGACGAGCGCGCGAGGAAGCTCTATTTCCAGGCCGGGCGCGAGCAGGTCGAACCCTACAAGGACCGCACCCGCCTGTTCACACAAGGCGAAGTGTTTCCGGGCGTGACGGCGGTGCCGAGCCTAGGCCATACGCCGGGCCATACCGCCTACCTGATCGCGTCCGGCAAGGATCAACTCATGATCTGGGGCGATACGGTGCACGTGCCGGAGGTGCAGACCGCGATCCCCGAGGCCGGCATGGCCTTCGACACCGATCTCGCGGCAGCCGCGGCCGCGCGCAAACGCATGTTCGACCGCGTCGCCGCCGACGGCATCCTGGTTGCCGGCATGCACCTGCACTTCCCGTCCTTCTCGCGGCTGGCACGGCGCGGCAACGCCTACGAGCTCTTTGCCGAGCCCTGGGTACATACATTCGAGGCGAGTTAGGATTTCGCCGGCGGCATCAATGCCGGCCGCCGACGAGGTCATACTGCGACGCATTCGACAGCGACGGCGTCCGGGTGTCGGTGTCGATGCTCGGGGATTGCTGGGCGAAGCCTACCCCGAGTTGCAGGCTGAGATTCGATGTCGGCCTGAATTCCACGCCGGCATTCACGCCATAGCCGCCCACACTGCCCGACGTCGAATTGAACGGCGCGACGATGCCGCCGAGGCCGGGATTGTATTTCAGCGTGTCGAAGCCGGCATAGAAGGTGACCGGTGCGTTCTTGAGATTGTAGCCGAACTGCACGCCTTGGGTCTGGAACGAGCCTAGCGCGCCGGACTGGCCGATGCCGCTCAAGCCAGGACTGTTCAAGCCAGGACTGTTCAAGCCGAGGCGCAGACCCGACCCCAGATCGCCGCTTGCGCTGCCGACGAACCAGCCATTGCCGAAATTGAAGCGCGTGTTGGCCGACGTGCCGTCGAAGCCCGGGAAGTTCGCATATGTATTGGCGTCCTCGCCGCCGGCCGGATGGCCGCCGAAGCCGAGCGGCCAGCCCGGCGTCCAATAAGACAACGGCGCGGATTGGGCATGGGCCGCCGGACCGCCCAAACAGAGCGCCGTCAACAAGATCAGGAACACGAAACCGGATTGGATTCTGAACATGGATATCTGCGCTGCAGCAAAGCGTCTGGAAATATAGAAGCCGATTGCGGGGAACGCCAGTTACATTGGCGCGCAATCGGGCAGGGCTACCGCCAGCCACAATTCCTTCGCAAAGAAGGCCTCTTCTTGAAAAGTTGCAAAGGCGGTCGCGGACGACCGGTACCCCTCAAGCACTGACCTCGGGTGGCGGTATCTTCGAGTATATCGGCAGCATCACTTGAATGCCTCGATTCCCACTCTGATGCCCCAAAGAGCATCGTCAGCATCAGCCTGCGCGCGGTGTCGTCGTCTCCGCCCAGGCATCGGCCAGCGACCAGGCGGCCAGCGTCGCGATTGCCGATCTCTTCGAGCGTGCTGAGCAGGTCGCGGGTGCTGCGAGCGAGCCGGGCGAGCCGCGTCACCGTTTGTTGACAGGGCCTACCGCGGCGTGTTGAACTTAGGTGCATACTGCTGGCGGCTCTGCAGCCGTGCACAGAAGTGAGCAAGACGTAACAAAAACAGACGCAACGAGGGAGGCAAGGATGACGCGCAAACGTTTTATGGCCACGGTTGCTCTTCTCGCCGGCCTATTGTCGAGTACGGCACTTAGCGCGCA
>Ga0070711_100001866_pt1 | contig 11781 bp, 6 predicted proteins | sample LARL53metaG_FD_65452 | JGI IMG/M metagenome (GOLD analysis project Ga0070711, IMG submission 65452) | Corn, switchgrass and miscanthus rhizosphere microbial communities from Kellogg Biological Station, Michigan, USA - LAR L5-3 metaG | ecosystem: Host-associated > Plants > Roots > Rhizosphere ... | reverse complement strand
GCTGGAGGCACCCAGATCAGTTTGTTTCCAAAGATCTCTAGGGTCACCTTCTTTCAACAAACCGCGAGTAACGGTATCCATTTCAACGGAGTCCCGTTTTGCCAAGGCGATTATCTTTAGTATTTTATTTGAGGGATATTGCTTAAGTACTTGGTCAAGTTGTTCTGGATCATTGACCCTTCCGAGGGCAGCCTGGCCTTCCCTAACGGAAATGGCATCCTGGAATCTTGCCAGGTTGCCCACGAAATACAGCGCGCCGAAGCAAACGATCATAAACGTGCACAGGATGAATACGGCCAGTAACCTTGAACTTCGATCCGAAAACGTTGGCACGGATTCGACTCCAATCATTTCGTCACGGTTTCCTGCAACATCTTAAGACCGTCTGCGAGCGCACCTTGCATGAGCAGCGTGTCGACGCCGTAGGCGATCATGCGAAAGCCTCTGCCACGAAACTCGCGCGCCCAAGTCTCATTGCCGGCGAGAAATCCCGCCGTCTTGCCGTGCTTTCCGCACGCTTTGACGAGGTTGTCGACAGCCGCATGGAATTTTGGATTGTCGAACTGTCCGGGAATACCGATCGAATTCGTCAGGTCGTAGTGACCAAGCCAGACCACGTCGACGCCATCAACCGCGGCAATTGCATCGACATTCGCGATGCCCTTGGCCGTCTCCACCAGCGCGATCACCATCGTGCGCGCGTTCGCTTCTGCAATCTTGGTGGCCTCGGGTCCGCCCGAATAGTCATCGTGGGCCGCGACATTGAACGCAGCACCTCGTCGCCCCGTCGGCGGATATCTCGTGCAGTCCACGATTGCCTTGGCCTGGTCAGCCGTTTCAACCATGGGCACCATGATGCCCATGGCGCCGATGTCGAGCGCGCGTGCGATGAAATGATAGTCGCCAGATGGGACACGGACGAGGGCGACGAGATCAAGCCCGCGGCAGAATGCGAATTGTGCCTTCATTGTCTCGAATCCGACGCCTGAATGCTCCATGTCATAGAGAATGAATTCGGCGCCTGCCTCGCGACAGATCGCGGGATAGCCGGGCGTGAAGAACTCGAAGGTCATTGTTCCGAAGGCGCAGCCGCCGGCCGCAAGTCGTGGTTTCAACGGATTTGGTCGCAATGCATTTCCCCCGAGGTATGTTCAAGCACAGTGCGCGCGGCGACGGTACTCACCGATTGTTCCGACTTTGCCGGGTGACGTTAGTGCCGTTCATTCCTGGTTCATACGCAAAAAACTCGATAAATACAAAGACCCGGCCTCAGGTCTCGCCTTTTGACGCGGATCAGAATGTTGATACGGCCCTGCTCGATTCTCTGCGGGCGACAACTTCGGCGACGCCCCGATCGTGCATGGTTGACGGATGCTAACCCTCTTTGGGCCGTTGCATCTCTTGTTTACCAATCACCACAAGGCACTGGAAACCACTTCCCCTAAGCTGAGCTCAAGGGTTTTCGCGCACGCTTGTCGAAGGACAGGTGGGGGATGTTGCGATCCAACTGATCGTGATTGCCGTTTGCAGCTATGGCGGCAGTACGTTTGCGGGATGGCAATTCTCCGAACGAATGTTCGACGTTGATTCACGAAATAGGTTCGCTCGAATTTTTATCGATGCGACAGCTATCGAGTGGAGAGCGACATGAATGTGAAGCAAGTCTACATCACTCGCCAATTGGTTGGCGCAACTTGTGGTCTTACCGGCGTTGCATTGCTGGCGATCGGCGCGCACGCTGCCCTGGATCTCCGCACGTTGGACGCGCCAAGTGTGGTATCTACCGAGGAGAACGTCGGCGCCACCCAGCTCGCACTCATAATCGGCAATGGACATTACCCGGACGCGGAAAAACCACTAAGTCAACCCATCAACGACGCAAGCGGTCTGGCGGATGCAATGCGCCGGCGCGGGTTCGATGTTGATATGGTCGAGGACGCCACAAAGTCAGATATGGCTCGCGCGGTCGAGCGGCTAAAGTCCAAAATCAAGCCCGGCTCGGTCGTGATGCTGTTTTTCGGCGGCTACGGTGTGCAGTCCGGCCGCGAGAGCTATATGATCCCAGTCGATGCAACGATCTGGAAGGAAAGCGACGTCCGCCACGAAGGAACGTCGATCGATGCTGTGCTCCACGCGATGAGTGAGCGGGGTGCTCGCGCGAAATTGGTTGTGCTCGACGCCTCTCGACGCAATCCCTACGAACGCCGCTTCCGCTCTTACTCGCACGGGCTTGCGCCAATTAGTGCGCCAAATAACGCACTGATTCTCTTATCTAATACGCCCGGCAAAGTCGGCGATGACACGACAAGCGAGCACAGCGTGCTTGTTACTCAGCTTCTTAACGAGTTCGACACGCAGGTTAGCGCTGAAGGTATCTTCAAAAAGACCCGCATTGCAGTCTCTCGCATCTCCAATGGCGAGCAGATGCCTTCGGTATCGTCCTCGCTTTTAGAGGACGTGGGCTTCAGCACTGGCGAGGATCCAATAACATCGGCGTTGCCATCCTCAACACCGCGGACAAACCCCGAGATCGTTCCCTCTCGTAGCGCAGAAGTGATCCGGGGTCTTTTGGGCGCAAGCGCACCCTAACGTTTTAGCTACAGCAAGGTCGGCCATTGGCTATTGTCCCATGGCATCTAGTTTGTGAATGCTGCATCGGACGCTGCGAATTGATCGTGACATCGCCGTCGGGTTTATCGCAGCTTGGAGCATGCTGACGCAATAGTGCGTCTTTACGGCCTCGGCGATCGCGAACGACTCGTTTGCCCAGTCTCTCGGATCAGAGGCGCTCCACTCGGTGCCGCGCAAAGCGTGCCGGGCTCTACGGGAACGTTTTCATGACATCGGGGCCCCCGGGTATTGCGGGAGTCTCAGACCCTTTCCACCGGAACGTCAAACACATACCCGACGCCGCGTTCGGTGCGGATGACGCGAGGCGCGCGCGCGTCGCGTTCGAGCTTGCGGCGCAGGCGAAGAATTTGAACGTCGATGCTGCGATCGAAGACGTCCTCGTGAACGCGCGTCGCTTGCAGAAGGTGTTCCCGGCTGAGCGGACGCTGTGGAGCTTCCAGAAAGGCGACCAGCATCGCGTACTCGCCCTTGGTCAGCGCGACCTGGCTGCCCGTCGGATCGACGAGCTGCCGGGTCCTGCGATCGAGCTGCCAGCCGGAAAATCGAAACCGGCCACGCTCCGGATCCGGCGTGGGCGCAGCTTTTCCGACATCGAACCTCCGCAACACGGCACGGACGCGTGCAAGCAACTCACGCAGGTTGAACGGCTTGGTGAGATAATCGTCGGCGCCAAGCTCCAGGCCAACCACCCGGTCGATGTCGTCGCGACGGTGACCGGTGATAATGATCACCGGCACCTCCGAGCCCGAACGAATCTCCCGAAGCAAATCCAGTCCGTCCTCGGACCCAAGCCGCAGATCGAGTATCACAAGGTTCGGCTCGGTCTTGCCAAGGCGATCGACCATTTCCTGACGGTTGTTTGCCACATGGGTGCGGATGTTGTTCTCCGCAAAATAGTTTAGGATCATGCGCTGCAAGGACGGATCGTCCTCCACGACGAGTACGCTCACCTGCCGATCAACGCTTCCGCGAGAACCCGGATTATTCGACGATGATTCGCTCATTGCGTCCGTTTCCAACCGCACTGGTCTCAGAGAGGGCAAATGCAAGGTCTTGTCACGTCATACATCTCTTGCTGATGCTTGTCTGCCTTTGCGCGATCCCGCCCGCACAGGCGCAATCGGCCGCCCCCGAGACCCGCGCCAGCCAGGAGCCGATCACGCCAATTCCTGCGGCGGGCGGCCTCGATCCGCAGCGGGTCCTGCTCGGGGAGCGATTGTTCAATGATCCGCGTCTGTCGCACAATAATACACACACTTGTTCATCGTGCCACGATGTAGGGAGCAATGGCGCCAGTGCCAATGTCCGCGATAGCAGCGACGGGCGGCTGGCGGTGCTGAATACGCCGACGATCTTCAATGTCAGCCTGAACTTTCGGCTGAACTGGGAGGGAAATGTCCGCCTGCTGGAAGACGGCATCGAGCAGAGCCTTGTCAACCCCGCGATCATGGCATCGAGCGTTGATGAGGCCGTCGGCAAGCTACGCGCGAGCCCCGACATGGTCGGTCAATTCCGCGAGGCCTATGGGAGGGAGCCGGATCGCGCGGCGCTGTTGGATGCGATCGCGACATACGAGCGCTCACTGATGACACCAGGCAGCCGTTTCGATCGGTGGCTGATGGGGGATGATGGCGCGATGTCGCCGGATGAACTCGCCGGTTACCAGCTTTTCAAATCGCTCGGGTGCGTCACCTGCCATCAGGGCGTGAACGTCGGAGGCAATCTGTTTCAGCGTCACGGCATCTTCCGTCCTTTGGGCTCGCCCGAGCCGCTCCTGGTTCGTGTCCCTAGCCTGCGAAATGTCACTACAACAGCGCCGTATTTCCATGACGGCAGCGCCGCCACGCTCCAGGAAGCCGTCAAGGAGATGGGCCTGGCCCAGCTCGATCGGGTGCTCACAGATCAGCAAGTTGCCGCCATCGTTGCGTTCCTCACCACGTTGACCGGCACATATCGAAATCAAGCATTGAGGCCGGCCACGTCACGTTTGGGATCGGCGGGCCGATGAGAAACTTGCCATTTGCGCTCGGGGTATCGTTTCTGCTCGCACTGCTGACCTGGCTGCTGCTGCGCGGAATCGACACGAATGCGGCTACGTATGCCGTCATCCTCCGCGCATTCGATGACTACGCGCTCGCGGAGGCGTCGCTTCACCGCGACGTTTTGCAGGCGCGCGCTGGCCTGCTTCGCAACTACGATAATTTCAATGGAAGTGCGCGCTCGATGGAGGATGCGGTTTCAAAGCTCCGCCTCCACGCGAAGGCCGAGGGGCTCGACACGAAGCCCATCGACCGGCTTGCAGCCGCGGTGATCGAGCAGGAAGCTCTGCTTGAGCGCTTCAAGACCAGCAACGCGTTACTGCAGAATTCGCTTTCTTACGTCGGTCTTCTCAGTACAAGTCCGGAGTTTCTCGCTCACGAGGTGCGGCTCGCGCCGGCAACGGGTGCGCTGGCCGCCGCGATCCTCCGTTTGGCGCGTGACACGTCATCCGACACCCTCAAAGCGCTGCAGAATCGGATTGACCAGTTCGCGCAGCAGGCTCCCACGACGGGTCCGGAAACGGAAACCGCGCGGGCGATGCTCGCGCATGCTCGTCTGCTCTATGAGCAGCTGCCAATTGTGGATGAGACGTTGAGGACATTCATAGCGGTGCCCAGTGCGCAGGCCCTCGATGAGATACGGACGCTGTTCTCAAGGCATCGAGTCGCAGTTGAAGCCGTCGAGCAACGCTATCGGCTTTTGCTGTACGTCGCTTCTCTTCTATTGCTCGTTATGCTGGTGTTTTTGGGCCTCAGGTTGCGGGCCCGTGCCGCCGCGCTGCGACGTCGGGCGGCGTATGAACACGTCATAGCCGAGAATTCGACCCGTCTGATCAATTGCACGCCAGACGAAACCGCGACGCGGCTGAGGCAGGTGTTGGGTGAACTCAGCCGGACCATCGACGCAGAGCGGGCCTATGTCGTGCTGGATGAAAAGCCCATGCGCGTTCACACGTGGTCTAAGGAAGGGGTTGTATTTCCGCCAAACTGGCCCTTGCAGGCATTGGCAGCAGCCGAGCAACTCGGCCTTGCGGAATCGGACAATATCACTATCGCGGACGCGAACGGCTTGCCGCCTGGTCCTCTCAGGGATGTGCTGATGGCAGCCGGCGTGCGTGCGTGGACTTACCTGCCGCTCATGCGACCCGGCCGCGTCCGCGGCATCATTGGCTTTGACCGCTTCCGTCCGATTCGGCACAAGATTTCTCCGGCGCCGATGGCGCGGCTTGCCGGCGACGCCGTGGCCAACGCCCTCGAGCGCGAATTTCTCGAACGCGATCGCGCGAAGCTTTCGATGCGGCTCGAGCGTGCACGGCGCATGCAAATGGTCGGTTCTCTCGCAAGCGGCATCGCGCACAATTTCAATAATATCATTGGCGCGATTCTCGGCTATTCGGAAATGATCGAGCCGCAGCTGGCGCGGGGGACCAAGCCGGCGAAGCATGTTGAAGAGATCCGCCGCGCGGCGGAGCGCGGGCGTGATCTCGTCGACAACATCCTCGCATTCGGGCGCAGGACCGACGCGCGTTCCCGTCCCGTCCAGGTGCAATCGCTGTTCAGGGAGGCGACCTCGCTCTTCCGCGCTTCGCTGCGGTCGGGCGTTGAGCTGATCGTCGACGACGTTCCGCAAGACATTGCCGTATCGGGAGAACCCGCTCAGTTGCAGCAGGTCATCCTGAATCTTGGCGCCAATGCTGCGCAAGCGATCGCTGATAGCGGCTATGTCCATCTGGCCGCAAGACGCGAAATGGTGGCTGATTTTCTTCAGGTCGGCGACGTCATCCTCCCGCAGGGCGACTACGTCTGCATCTCCATCGCGGACAATGGATGCGGTTTCGATCGGAATATCGCACGGAGAATGTTCGAGCCATTTTTTACCACGCGGCTGGCCGGGACCGGGCTTGGTCTGGCAACGGTCCGTGAAATCGTGCTGGATCATGATGGAGCCATCGGGGTGCACAGCGAGGTGGGGCAGGGGAGCCGCTTCGATGTCTGGCTGCCGGCGACGGTGGCGGCAAGCGGCGCGACAACCACCTTGAGCAAGCTGCCGCTTGGGCGCGGCGAGACGGTGCTGATCGTCGAAAACGAGCGGGAGCGCTTGCTGCGGGATGAAGAGAAACTCGCTGCGTTGGGATATGAGCCCGTTGGATTCGAGAAGGCAGACGATGCGCTTGTGGCGTGTCGGTCCAAGCCGGATCGGTTCGATCTGATCGTAATCAGTGCCGGCTGGCAGACGCTTGAAGGTCTCGATCTTGCGCGTGCCATGGCCGAGGTCGCGCCTTCCGGGCCCATTCTGCTGGCCGTCGCATCATCGATCGACATCAGCGGCAGCGCACTTGCGGAAGCCGGGGTTTCCGAGGTCCTGCCATGGCCGCTGACGACAGCGGAGCTTGCCTCGGCACTGGAGCGCTGTTTGCGGGCGCGCGGTATGTTACAGCTGTAACGCAATTCCTTTGTTCTGAAATTCTTCCGTAGCGCAGCGCCGTCATGGTGCGGGTCTGCAAACGCGCCTGCGCGCGTATCGAACGACGGAGGAAGCCATGCCCACCAGATCGAGCCTTTTGCCGGGCGTTGGCCGGATCACCAAAGCGAGTCGTCCCTCGCTCGCGTCTGCCACCCGGACCGACACCGAAATCTTCGGAATGGTCGCAGCGTTTTGTACAGCCGGCTTCCTCATTGCGGCGCTCCTGGTCATCGAGGGCTTCGAGCTGGGCGCGGAGTTTCTCCGAGTTTTCTGAACTTCCGCGGACCTTTCCGTGCAGCGAAACGACGAACAAACCGTCGCGCCCATCATCAACTCCATCTCCCTGCGCAGTGGCGCTGAGCAATCCAGAAAAGGACGTCCACCATGGCTGTTACTGCAAGTCGTTCTCCCGCCAACGGATCGTTGTCCGTCTTTGGCGACGCCCTCGACAACAACGTTACCGTCAGCCGCGACGCAGCCGGGGAAATTCTGGTCAACGGCGGCGCGGTCCCGGTCCTGGGCGGCACGCCGACCGTCGCCAACACCTCCTTGATCCAGGTCTTCGGCCAAGGCGGCAATGACACCCTCTCGCTCAATGAAGCCAATGGCGCGCTGCCTGCCGCGTTGTTGTCCGGTGGCGCAGGCAACGACACCCTGACCGGCGGCTCGGGCAACGATCTGTTGTTTGGCGGCACCGGCAATGACATCCTGCTGGGCAAAGGTGGCGACGACATGCTGTTCGGCGACGACGGCAACGACACGCTCACCGGTGGTTCGGGCAACGATCAGATGTTCGGCGGTGCAGGCAACGACCGCATGATCTGGAATCCCGGTGACGGCAGCGATGTCATGGAGGGCGGCGACGGCATCGACACCGCCGAAGTGAATGGCGGCAACGGCGCCGAAGTCTTCACGGTCACGGCCAATGGCAGCCGCGTGCTTTTCAACCGAGTCACTCCGGCACCCTTCACCCTCGACATCGGCACCACCGAGAACCTCGTGCTCAACATGAACGGTGGCGACGACGTCTTCACTGCCGGGAGCGGCCTTGCCGGCTTGATCAATCTTGTGATCGATGGCGGCGCGGGCAACGACACTATCACCGGCGGTGATGGCAATGACAGGTTGCTCGGCGGTGACGGCAACGACACCATCACCGGTGGCGGCGGTAATGATGTCGCGGAGCTCGGCAGCGGTGACGACACCTTCATCTGGAATCCGGGGGACGGCAGCGACACCGTCGGGGGCCAGGACGGTACCGACACGCTGGTCTTCAATGGTGCCAACACCGATGAAAACATCAACGTTTCGGCCAATCAGGAACGGGTCAAGCTCACCCGCGACGTCGGCAATGTCAGAATGGATGTGAACGGTGTCGAGAACATTGACATCAATGCGCGTGGCGGCGCCGACAACATCAACGTCGGAGACCTCACGGGTACCGGTGTGACGCAAGTCGCCATCGATCTCTCGGCGACGCCGGGCAGCGGCACCGGAGACGGCGCGGCCGACAGCGTCACCGTCAACGGCACGGCGGGGGACGATACCGTCCACGTGAGTGGTGGAGCAGGCTCAGTCACGGTCGCGGGCCTGTCTGCGACTGTCGTGCTCACGGGCGCGGAAGGCGCCAATGACCGTCTCAATATCAACGGCGGTTCGGGCAACGATTTCATCGATGCCGGAGCCCTTGCCGCCGGAAGCGTGTCCCTGACGATCGATGGCGGCGCCGGAAACGACACGATCACCGGTAGCGCCGGCAACGACCGGCTGATCGGCGGTGCTGGTAACGATCTCGTCACCGGCGGACGCGGCAGTGATTTCGCGGACCTCGGTAGCGGCGACGACGTCTTTGTTTGGAACCCCGGTGACGGCAGCGACACCGTGGAGGGCGGCTCCGGCAACGACACGCTGCTCTTCAACGGTGCGGATGTCGCCGAGAAGATCGACATCTCCGCCAATGGCAGCCGCGTACGTCTGGCCCGCGACGTGGGCTCCGTCACGATGGACCTCAACAGCATGGAGCTGATCGACGTCGCCGCGCGAGGAGGTGCCGACCAGGTCACGGTGGGCGACCTGACCGGCACTGGAACGAAGCAGGTTCTGGTCGACCTCACAGGCGTGCCCGGAACGACGCAGGGCGACGGCGCGTCCGATCAGGTGATCGTCAACGGAGCCGACAAGGGCGAGAAGATCAAGGTGACGTCGGACGGAAACAACGTCAGCGTGACCGGTACGCCGGAACTCGTCACTGTCCTCGGCGCTGAGACGATCGACACCCTGACCATCCAGGGTCAGGGCGGCAACGATACCATCGATGCGTCCGGCCTCGCGGCAGGCGTTATGGGCCTGACCATCGACGGGGGCGCAGGTAGCGACACCATCACCGGCAGCCAGGGCAACGACTTCCTGCTCGGCGGGGATGGCAACGACACCGTGATCGGTGGCCGAGGCAACGACGTCGCCGACCTCGGCGCCGGCGATGACACCTTCATCTGGAATCCCGGGGACGGCACCGACACGGTCGAAGGCAATACGGGGACCGATACGGTGGTGTTCAACGGCTCCAATGCCGCGGAGAACATCAGCATCATCGGCGAAGCCAGCGAAGCGCTCCTGACCCGCGATGTCGGCAACGTCGCCATCGATCTCAGCGACGACGAGCATGTTCAGATCAACGCCGCGGGCGGCAGCGACAACATCACGATCGGCGACCTGACCGGCAGCGGGATCACACAGGTCGCGATCGACCTGGCCGGTACCCCCGGCGGCAGGACCGGCGATGGTGCTGTCGACACTGTCACGGTCAACGGCACAGCCGGTGATGACCACATCACGATTGTCAGAAGCGGCGGATCGATCGTCGTCAACGGCCTCTCCGCGCAGGTGTCGATTGCCCACGCGGATGCCGGCGACACGCTCACGGTCAACGGCGGCAGCGGCAACGACATCATCGACGCCTCCGGGCTCGGCGCGGGCGCGATTGCCAATCTCATCATCAACGGCGGTGACGGCAACGATACCATCAGTGGCAGTGCCGGCAACGACACCGTTATCGGTGGGCGGGGCAACGATATCGCCAATCTTGGCGCGGGAGACGACACCTTCGTCTGGAATCCGGGCGATGGCAGCGACGTCGTCGAAGGCCAGGGCGGCACGGACACGATGCTGTTCAATGGCGCCAACGTCGCCGAGAAGATCAACATCTCTGCCAATGGCAGCCGGGTACTGTTCACCCGCGACATTGCCGGAATCACCATGGACCTGAATAGCGTTGAAAACATCGATTTCAACGCCCTGGGAGGCGCCGACAACATCACGGTCAACGACCTGACCGGGACCGGCGTGAAGCAGGTCAATCTAGACCTCGGCGCCAATGATGGCGCTGCGGACACGGTTACGATCAACGCGACCAGTGGTCACCACGCCATCACGCTGGCCGACAACAACGGCGTGATCACGGCGTCGGGTCTGGCGGCCGCAGTGAACGTCACCGATGCCGACTCCAGTGATCAGCTCGTCGTGAACGGCGGCGGCGGCAATGATGTCATCTTCAGGGCTCTGGGGGGCGGCGCCGACAGCATCACGGTGGACGACCTGACTGGGACCGGCGTGAGCCAGGCCAATCTGGACCTCGGCGCCAACGATGGCGCGGCGGACACGGTCACCATCAACGCGACTGGTGGCGACGATGTCATCAAGGTGACCAATAACAACGGCACGATCACGGTGTCGGGTCTGGCCACACAGGTGAATATCACCAATGCCGGTGCCGGCGATCAGCTCGTCATCAACGGCAGCGCCGGCAACGACGTCATCGATGCCTCCAGGCTCAATGCCGGCGCGATCGCAAACCTGACGATCAACGGCGGTGACGGCAACGACACCATCATTGGCAGCGCCGGCAACGACGCTGTGATCGGCGGGCGCGGCAATGACGTCTCCATTCTCGGCGCGGGTGACGACACCTTTGTCTGGAATCCAGGTGATGGCAGCGACGTCGTCGAAGGCCAGGGCGGTACAGACACGATGGTGTTCAATGGCGCCAATGTCGCCGAGAACGTCAATATCTCGGCCAATGGCAGCCGGGTGCTGTTCACCCGCGATGTCGCCGGCATCACCATGGACTTGAACAGCGTCGAGCACGTTGATTTCAATGCCCTGGGAGGCGCCGACAATATCACGGTCAATGATTTGACCGGGACCGGTGTCCAACAGGTCAATCTCGACCTCGGCGCCAATGATGCCGCCGCGGACACGGTCACGATCAACGGGACCAGCGGCGCCGACGTCATCAGAGTGACAGAGACCAACGGCGTGATCACGGTGTCCGGTCTGGGAACCGAGGTGAACATCACCAATGCCGGTGCTGGCGACAGACTCGTCATCAACGGTCTCGACGGCGACGATGTCATTGAGGCTTCCGGGCTTCAGGGCGGGATCCAGCTCGTTGCCCATGGCGGTAACGGCAACGACGTCCTGATCGGCAGCCCCGGCAATGACGAGTTGCACGGCGACGCCGGTGATGACGTTCTGATTGGCGGGCCTGGCCTTGATATTCTCGACGGTGGTCCCGGCAACAACGTCCTGATCCAGTCAGCGACCACGGCGCCGCCGGCAGGGCCCATGCCCGCGATCGCGAACGCCACC
>Ga0070711_100001862_pt1 | contig 11790 bp, 9 predicted proteins | sample LARL53metaG_FD_65452 | JGI IMG/M metagenome (GOLD analysis project Ga0070711, IMG submission 65452) | Corn, switchgrass and miscanthus rhizosphere microbial communities from Kellogg Biological Station, Michigan, USA - LAR L5-3 metaG | ecosystem: Host-associated > Plants > Roots > Rhizosphere ... | reverse complement strand
ATTTCTTGAGCCTCGGCGATTGAAAGGGATTGCATATCGTCTCCTTGGCTTGGCCAATCTTTTCTATACCGAGGATTTAGAGCTTAGTGCAGGGCGCCAGGCTGGTCGAGATGCTGCTGGAGGTACAGCCCGAGCGATTGGATTGAGTATTCCTCCTACGGTGCTTGGACGCGCCGACGAGGTGATCGATTAGGACGCATTTTTGCTGCGGTGAATGAGTCCGGTAATGGCCCTTCGCGTCATTTCGCGTGCGCACAACAATCAGGTCGCTTTCGGAGAGAAGCGGACATCAACCGGCAGGCAGAGCCGGCCGGTTCGGTCGAGAATGACCCAGAACGGACTTGGGTGGTTCCGGATTTCTGCGGCGCATGTTGCCGGCCCTACCGGTTATTTGTCGAGGCGGCGGCTGTCCGGCTAATCACCAGCCGTGTGGCGTTGATGACGAGGTCCGGTTGAGACAGCTGGATGTTATGTGCGCTCCCGGTCGCAAACACCTGTGGCGTCGTCGGCACTAGCTCAACAAAGTAGCGCTGGGCATTGCCAAACGCGGTATCGATCGCGGCCCATGATTCTGAGGTGATGCCGGCTGGCAGTGACCCTGGTTGGAGCTGAAAGGGCTCCGTCTTTGTAAGTACGGCTAAGGGCATCGGCGGCAGTGGCAGCGCCTGCCGAACTTGGTCGATGCTGGCGTCAATGTCTACCCGTTCTGACTCTGGCTGCCGCAGCGATGGAACAGGTTGATCTTGCAAGGGTGGGTTGAGAACTCTGAGATAGAGGGGCCAAAGCGCGCCCAGTTGTATCGGGAGAGTTGGACTGAGCGCATCAACGAATACGATGCCGCGAACATCGCTGCTGTAAGTTCGTGCGTAGAGCAATGCGATCAGCCCGCCAAGCGAATGACCCACCAGGACATACGGCGTCGGTACCTGGGCTGCGGACAATAACCCATGAAGCTCGGATACCAGATCGCGCACAGTGCGGGGTTGAGCGACAGGGGTGCTGCGATCCGTCAACGGCGCGTCTGCCATGGCCCGCATGGTTCCTGGCCGGTCATAGGCACAGACCCGGTTCTCGCGTGCCAGCCCTGGCAATACTGCCGGGCCGACAGCGAGCGGCGACAGTTCGAGAGGTTCGCGCTCGGTCCATGAATCGGACGAACCATAGTACCCGGAGATGAGCACGACCGTAGGATAGCCGGCGGGCGCTGCGCCACGGCATTCCAGAAAAAGCTTGCGGCCCGCCCCCATGTCGAATTGTCGAGCAAAATCGAGCTTAGTATCTGGTGTTTGGGCAAGCACCTTACCACACACCGCAACGAACGTCGCGAGAGCGAAGAGTGCGTGCGCTAGCGGAAAGTCTTTCGCGGCACGGGCATGGCGCCGTCTACCCGCAACTAGATAAGTGCCACCTCTAGTGATGCGCCGCAAGTCCGCGAAAGCGACAGGCCCAAGTCGCGCACGCGAAAAAATCTGGCCTTGGAGTGAATAGGTCAAGTTGGCGCCCGAAACCGAGTCTTCCAAGCAATTCGTCATGGCTGTCAGTCCGGCATAATATCGCGAAGCACTGTCGGTTGAACAACAAAGCCGCCGACGCCAAACGGTCGATCGGTGACCCAGGCTGCGCGGCAATCAGGCGGAGGCAGAGCCCTAGAACGGGGCAAGGCATTGCCACCAAGAACATTGGAAACAAGTCAAGCCTAGAGGCGTTGGGCGGACAGCTCGAGATTGTCTCTTAGAAGGGAGGTCACGTTATGCCGAGAAAAGAGATCATCGACCAAATCCAGAACTACACCCACCCGTTCCGCATTACCAGCGGCAAGGGCTTTCAACTGAAGGACTTCGACGCTGGTGACACGCGCAGCCTGAAGATGGACAAAAGCGAAGCAGCCGACCTCCTTCAACGCGGCACTCAGTGGCTCGCAGAAGAACAGGACATGCTTTATGCCCAGGACCGTTGGTCGCTGCTGCTCATCTTCCAGGCTATGGATGCGGCTGGCAAAGACAGCACGATCAAACACGTCATGTCAGGGGTCAATCCGCAAGGCTGCCGGGTCTCTTCGTTCAAGCAGCCCTCGCAGGAGGATCTCGACCACGACTTCCTGTGGCGTTACGTCAGACGCCTGCCTGAACGTGGGCAGATCGGTATATTCAATCGCTCCTACTACGAGGAGGTCCTCGTCGTGCGCGTGCACGAGGATATCTTGAAGCGGCAGAAACTGCCTGCGCAGGTCATGGGCAAGCGCATCTGGGACGAGCGGCTCGCCGACATCGCGCACTTCGAGGACTACCTGACCCGGCAGGGTGTGGTCATCCTCAAGTTTTTCCTGAACTTGTCGCGCGAAGAACAGAAAAAGCGCTTCATGAAGCGCCTCGATAGCCCAGCGAAGAATTGGAAGTTCTCCGCGTCTGATGTGCACGAGCGCAAGTACTGGCGCGACTACATGCGCTCGTTCGAGGACGCGATCCGGGCCACGGCTTCGGAGCACGCGCCCTGGTACGTGGTGCCGGCCGACAACAAGTGGTTTACCCGGCTTGTCGTCGCCGCGGCGATCGTGGAGGCGGTGGAGCAGCTCGACCTTGCATACCCGAAGATGAGCGCGGAGCAGAAGAAGGAGCTGGCGGCAGCGCGCGAGGAGCTCGCACGCGAATCGTAAACACCGCGATTGTCCGTAAAATCGACGTTCAACGCCACTGGTCCGAAAGATAGCTGCGACCGAAGACCCTGATCCGCCACGCCACGAATATTCAACTTTGACTGACTTCACCTTGCAATTGCGCTACATTGAATAGCCTGATTGTCGATGCCCCCTGGGGAAGCGCGTATGTCGACCACGGTTTCGGTCCTCGGTGGCGTGGGTCTGTTCCTGCTTGGCATGAGCGTCATGACCGCGGGCCTCAAGGGGCTCGCCGGATCCGGGCTTCGGACGATACTGAGCAAGGCGGCGGCGACCGCACTGTCAGGCGTCTTCTGGGGCGCCATAGTCACGCTGATCGTGCAATCCTCCAGCGCAACGACCATGACGACCATCGGGCTGGTGAGTGCGGGGGTGCTGACGTTTGCGCAAGGGCTGGCCCTCGTACTAGGCGCGAATGTCGGCACAACGGGAACGGGCTGGCTCGTTGCACTGATCGGTGTCCGCGTCTCGCTCACCGCCGCTGCATTACCGATGATCTTCGTCGGCGCCTTGATCAAGTTGCTGGGCCGTGGCCGTGTATCTGCGGGAGGAGCCGCACTTGCAGGGTTTGCCCTTGTGCTCTTTGGCCTGACAACGTTGCAGCAGGGGATGGGCGAACTGGCCGAACGGTTGCACCCGGCGGACTTGCCGGCTGTTCTCGGCACCACATGGTTGTCGGGCTTGTACGGCGTGCTGGCGCTGGTCGCGGTCGGACTGGTGATGACGGCCGTGATGCAATCATCGACCGCAGCTATCGCGGTCACACTGTCCGCACACTATGCTGGAGCCGTCGGACTAGACCAGGCCTGCGCGCTGATCATCGGGCAAAACATCGGAACGGCGACCAGTTCCGCCCTGGCAGCCATCGGCGCCAGCAGCACCGCCAAGCGTTTGGCCCTCGCGTATATCTTGTTCAAGATGATCGCAGCCTTGATCGCGTTGGTGCTCTTCCCCGTCATTGTTCCTTTGCTGGTCCGCGCCTCGAACACGATCGATGGCGTGACGCTGCTTGCAGGTTATCACACCGCGTACAACGTCGTCGGCGTCCTGGTGTTGTTGCCGGTGATCGACAAATTCACGCGACTCGTCGAGCGTATTCTGCCCGAACGCGGCTCGCCACTTACGCGGTACCTCGACCCGGCCGCGCTGGTGACACCCATTGCTGCCGTGGAAGCCGTACGGCGGACGGTTGCGCGCGCACTTGGAGCGATGTGCGAATCACTCGCAACGGCGCTGGCGGCGGCGAATCCGGGCGCATCCGTCCGGACTAAGAAGGATGTCGTGTCAGTGGCGGAGGGCGCCGATGCGCTACGCCAGGCTCAGGAATTCATGTCGGAGGCAAGTGGCCCCCCCGAATCGGAGGACGAGCAACGGCGCCTCACCAGCACATTGCATGCGCTCGACCACGCGTCCCGCCTGGCCGAAACAGTGGGCGAGGAGGCCGAATTCGGTATGCCGCACGGCGGGTCGCAGGATATGTGTGCCGCAGAGATGTGCGCAGAGGCCATGCGTGGCGCGGCCTCGGTCGCCGCTGACGTCGTCGCCGCTCTGCCGGCTTCTTCACACGCTAGTCCAATCGCGACCGCAAGTGGGCCGAGGGGGCCGCTCGTCTCTGAGAAAAAAAACCTTGCGACCGAAGCCTCGACCGAGCAAACCCTTGCCCAAATGGAAAACTGCGCGAAAGCACTTGGCGAGCTGCGGAAAGACCACCGGAGTGCGACGCTCAGCTCGGTCGCGGTTGGAGGATTGACCGTAGATGAAGCGATCGTGCGAGTCGATACTGTACGGCGCCTTGAGGCACTAGCGTATCACGCCTGGCGCTCCGCGGCGCATCTGGTCGGTCGCGGCGTATAGCGCGGCAGGAGATCGGAGCAGTTCTCTGCTTGGAAACGAGCCGCTCACGCGCCGGCTTCCGCCGCGACAACAACCTGCCGCAACGAACCTGACGAGCGAATGATCAGCTTCTCCGCCTCCACGACGAGGAAGAACAGCAAACCGCCTGCCAGGAGCCAGGGCCAGACCCAAAGCGGGATAGCCTCGTTGCCGAACATCGCCTGGAAAGGTGGTGCGTAGGTGAAAATCAGCTGCAAGATGACGACGGCAACTATGCCAAGCGGCAGGTACGGGTTGCCCATATGCGCCTTGAAGGCGAGCGATGAGTCGAGCAGGTAGCGGCTGTTCAGCAGATAGAAGACCTGGCCGATCGTGATGGCATTGACGGCCACCGTCCGCGCCAGCCCGTCCGAAGCGCCTTGGGCCTTCATCCAGAAGAACGCCAGCAGGGTGTAGGCAAGCAGCGCCAGACCGATAAAGATGATCCGCCAAATCCCGAAGCCGGTCACGATCGGACGGTCCACCGCGCGCGGGGGCCGGTGCATGACATCAATCTCATGTGGCTCGAAGGAAATGACGAGGCCCAGCGCAACCGAGGTCACCATATTGACCCAGAGCACTTGCGGGGCCGTAATTGGCATGGTGAACCCGACAAAGATCGCCACCGCAATGACCAGCGCCTGCGCGACGTTGGTCGGCAGCAAGAAAAGCATAGCCTTCTCGATATTGTTGTAGACCGTACGTCCCTCCTTTACCGCTGCCGAGATCGAGGCGAAGTTGTCGTCGGCCAGGATCATCCCTGCGGCTTCCTTGGTGACCTCGGTGCCTTTGATCCCCATCGCAACGCCGATGTCGGCCTTCTTGAGGGAGGGCGCGTCGTTGACGCCATCGCCTGTCATCGCCACGATCTGATTGTTAGCCTGAATGGCCTTCACCAGGCGAAGCTTGTGCTCAGGACTGGCACGGGCGAAGACGTCCACGGCGCGGACGCGTTCCTGCAGCGTCGCGGTGTCCATCTCCTCGATCTCGGTGCCCGTGATCGCCGTCTTGCCGTCGCCGAGACCGAGCATCTTGGCGATGGCGGCTGCCGTGATCTTGTGATCGCCGGTGATCATGGTGACCCGGATGCCGCCGCCGTGACACTCCTTCACGGCCTCGATGGCCTCTTTGCGCGGCGGATCCAGCAGGCCGATTAGGCCGAGCAGGACGAGCGTCCTAGGCAGGTCGGCTGCAGTGAGACCGCCAGCCTTCACAACCGGATTTTCGAGCCACGCGAACGCCAGCACGCGCTCCCCCTGGGCCGCAAGCCTGTCTGATTGTTTCAGGAAGCGCTCGCGGTCGAGCGGCTTCGGTTGGCCGTCCGCGGTCTGCTGGCGGTCGCAGTGCTCAAGGATGACTTCCGGGGCGCCCTTGACGAGCAGCACTTGCTCGCCGCTCGCGGCTCTCTGAAGAGTCGCCATGAACTTGTGCTCGGATTCGAACGGAATGGCGTCGACACGCGGCGATGCAGCCTGCTCGGCCTGCCGATCCATGCCGAGCTTGGCTGCGAACGGGTAGAGCGCGCCTTCAGTCGGATCGCCCTCCACCTTCCAGGTGCCTTCCTGCTGGAACAGTTCGGCATCGTTGCAAAGCAGGGATACCCGCCCCATCAGCGTAAGTACCGGGTCCTTGCCCGCCGGCTGACCGTCCTTTTTGATTTCCCCCTTCGGTGAATAGCCGTCGCCGCTCACCTGATACGCCTGTTCGGCGGTGACGGCGGACACCACCATCATTTCCATGAGCGTCAGAGTGCCCGTCTTGTCCGAGCAGATCCGCGATACCGAGCCCAGCGTCTCGACCGCGGGCAACCGCCGGATGATGGCGTTGCGCTGGGCCATGCGCTGCACGCCGATCGCCAGGGTGATCGTGATGAGTGCCGGCAGTCCTTCCGGAATGAGCGATACGGCGATGCCGACGACCGCCTGGAACAACTCCACAAAGTCCATACCCTTCACCCACTTGCCGTAGGCGAAGATCAGGATGCTGATCACCCCGATCGCCGCGGTGATGGCGTAGCCAAATTTCTTGATCTGGCGCAGCAACGGAGTCTCGAGCGGGCTGACGCTGGCGAGCAACTGGTTGATGCGGCCGAGTTCGGTCTGATTGCCGGTCGAGACGACTACCCCTGCGGCTCGGCCGGACACGACCATAGTGCCGGAAAATGCCATGCTTTCGCGATCCCCGACCGTCGCGTTCGCAGACACTGCATCGGCGCTCTTTTCCGCCGGCACCGATTCGCCGGTGAGGGCCGCCTCTTCGGCCCGCAGATTCTTCGCTTCGATGAGCCGCAGGTCTGCGGGAATCTTGTCACCCGATTCCAGCAGCACGATATCCCCCGGAACAAGTTGCTCGGCGGGGATCATGCGGGTCTCGCCGCCGCGCACCGTCCGCGCCTCGGCGGACAGCATGTTGCGGATGGAATCCAGTGACTTCTCGGCCTTTCCCTCCTGAATGAACCCGAGCAGCGCGTTGAGAACGACCACACCGAAGATGATTGCCGCGTCGACCCACAGGTTCAGCATCAACTTGGTGAATCCTGCGGCGAGAAGGACGTAGACTAGGATGTTGTTGAACTGCGCAAGAAACCTCGCAAATGGGCCCCGCTTCTTGCCTTCCGGCAAACGGTTTGGTCCGTACTTCCGAAGCCGGGACGCGGCCTCGGCCGGATCGAGACCCTTCTCGGAACTGGTAGCAAGCCGCTCCACGACCTCATTCTGAGGTATCGCGTGCCAGACCGCGACGTCGTTGGCTTTCGTCGCATTCGCTGCTGCGCTCATGCTCATGCTCCACGAAGTCGGCTCCTCTCTCCCGTCCGATCCGGACGAAAGGGTTGGAAGCAACCGTGATGTTTCATCATGAAGGGCATCCGCATCCCCTCAGTTATTTCGGGCGGTGCGATGCCCGACGGGGCGTCGGCAGCGCCGTGGCTGCGTTACCGGTCGGCGAATGATCGCGATCACTCCAAGGGAGAACTCGAATGCTCGCGATTGTGAATTCCATGAGCCTATCGTGCGAGGCCGACGGTCAGGGCCAAATTCGAACGATCAGATTCAGATATGCCTCTATGAGCGTCTGCATCATCGCACCGCCCGACGCGAAACACAACGTGATCCGAGATTCTTAAACCTGGATCGCCTTCGGGTAGCTGATTTTCCCTGCCGAGATTCGTGAGTCAAATCAATGGTGCTCAGTTTGCGTTTTCGGGGGGCTTTTCGGTATGGGCATCAATCGGCACAGCCAGGCGGGCTCGTAAGTCCTCCTCGATCATAGCGACGTCTCGCGGCTCACCGCTGACCTTGCACGCCTCGATCACGTCAAGCAGGCTTCGCCGCGTTGCCCACGCTTCCGGCTCCAAATTGCCGGGGCGGGCGCTGTGACCGAGCAGCGGGTTTCCCCGAGATAGATTCTCACTGTGACGGCACTCATTAACGCACACCGGTGAAGCCGCTGGAATTCAGCCGCGACGAAGGCAGTCCGGGTGACCGTGCACCTTGCCCGGGACTTTCGGTTCAAGCGGCGAAGGGTCCGATCTAAAAGCGGTCCGTTCAGCGCGGTGTTTGATTTAAATCAACACGCATCAAGGATTCGGTACTGGAAATGCCGGTTGGAAGAGTGACAACCGGGGCCGGTACATGATCAACATCGACCGAACCATATTGGAGGCTGCAAATCTCGCGGCCATTGAGCTTAGCTATGGCCCCGGCGAGACTGTCTATGAACGGGGCGCGCCAGCCCGGCTCGTCTGCGCAGTCGATCAAGGCGCGTTGTACCGTTTTCGGCTCATGCCCGGAGATAAACGGTCGATACTCCAATTCCTCTTTCCCGGTGATGGCTTTGGATCCGAGATCGGTCGGCACCACCGCAACACGGTTCAGGCTTTGACACACATCAAGGTGCTTGCAGCATCAAGGGACGCGCTGTTGGCGGCTGCCGCATCCGATGTACGATTGTCGAACTTGCTGTTCTCTCTTGCCGCAAGTGCCGCTATAGCGGCTGACGAAAAAGCCGACATGATGCGCGTTAAGAATGCAGCGGAAAAAATCGCGCAGTTCCTATTGGAATTGGAGGACCGTCTGTCAATACGCGGTGTGATCGATCTGCCGATGGGGAGGCTTCAAATCGCTGACTATTTCGGACTTCGCATAGAGACGGTATCTCGGACGTTTAGTGCCTTTCACCGGGAGAAAATCATCCAGTATAGGAATCGGGTACAACGGCGGATTGTGATCCGCAACAGGCAACGTTTGCAAGAGCTCGCATCGGATGCCTCAGACCTTGACTATTGGAGCATTCTGAAAAATCGAGAGACGGAGAACACGCTGATAGCAGCTCGCGCCTTAACAATGAGCCTGTAGTTTTTCGAAAACAGGAGAGACACATGTCGCGCACAGTATTTGCGATTGCTGTTGTTGGTCTGATTGTTGCGGCCACTTCCGGCACCGCTCAATCTGCACCCCTCACGCCGCTCCCTCCGGGAATTACGGCCCACCTCACAGATGATCTGATGGATGTAGGGTGGCGGCGCTGCTGGCGCGACCGCTGGGGACGCTTGCGTTGTCATTGGTGCTGGCGGGACCGATGGGGGCGCGTGCGCTGCCGGTGAATTCAGGTCTTTGCGAGGAATGCACAATGAAACTCAGAATTCTCGGCGCCGCCCTAGTTTTTGCCCTGGCAGCAGATCCCACGATGGCCAGACAGGCCTCTCGCACCGGTCAGAGTATTTACTGCGCAACCAGGCAAGCAGGAAACCCGTTCAGCAGGTATTGCAACCCAAGTGCTTGGCGCGAATGGCGGCGGCGGGGCAATTGGGATAGTCGGCTCGACAATGCTTGCCGGCGCAACCCTCAATATGTGCCACGAAATTGTCCTTCGCGACATGCGCGCTGATCGCGGATGAGCTGAAGGCTACAATACTACCCAACGGAGGATCGCGATGTTCTTCTTTCAAGAAGGCTTCACTTATCGAAATTTCCTAATGGATATGATAGCGATTTTCGCATTTGTCGTTTGGTTCTGGCTGCTGGTTGTAATCTACGGCGACCTGTTCAGGCGTCACGACATTTCCGGTTGGGGTAAAGCATTATGGGTGCTAGTGCTGGTTCTCACCTCGTACCTCGGCATCTTTGTCTACCTAGTCACCCAGGGGAGAGGCATGGCCGAGCGTAACGCAGCGCAGGCTCAGCAGGCACGCGATGAATTGCGACGCGTCGTTGGCTTCAGTGTCGCAGACGAAATCACTAAGCTTGATCAGCTTAAAAAGTCCGGATCAATAACAGACGTCGAGTACGGACGTCTTCGCGCCAAGCTGGTCTCGTAGTACGGCTGCGTGTGATTTACCCGGCCGTGTTCTGCGGATGCACCAGCACAGCCGGGGTGTGTTTGAGAGGCCGAAGCCGCGACGACAGCGACATTCGATCACCGTTGGTCTATATTTGTAGGTGGTGGTAGCGAAGGCTTGATCACAATGCTGCAGACGCTTCGCGAGACTTTGAAGCTATCCAGCAAAGGCAGTCTTGGCCAGGGCGTTCTTGCGCTTGGGCTGGGCTGGCCTTTGGATCCAGATCGTTATCGGTTCGATCCCCGTTCTCCTTGCCATCTACGCTCTGATATTTGGCCGCAACGCTGGCGTGGGCACACGCGGTGGGTCCTGCTAATTGAATGTCTCACCATTGCTGGATTGATCGTAATGGTGTTCACCACGATATGGTCCTATCGATATACCCGCCTTGGCAAGCAGATTGCCGATCCTGCACGGCGGCCATCGGAATTTGAGATTCGGCGAGTAGCCTGGATAGGAGTTGCCGCAAGCGCGGTAGGCATACTCTTTTCGATGCTCGTAATATTGTTCGAGGTCGTGCAGCTTCTGATCTATTTCCTTCGAGCTCCCCAGGCCGGCGTACCAGCGGTCCAGACTACAGGGGGTGGACAGGCGAGTTGGGTATCCGCAGCAGACATGATGAATCTATTGGCCCTGACCCTTAGCCTTTTTGGTGAACTCACCGTTTTGGTATTCAGCATATGGCTGCTGTTCCGCAGCATGATGGCTTCTGCTGAATTCCCCTACGCCGGCAACGAAGAATAGTAGCCGAAATGGTTTGAGATCAAACTCGATACGTCGATTCCGCCGTAGCGCTGATCTACCATCTACCTTCCCCTTCCTTGCCGATGCGGGTTCGTGCCCTGGCAACTGTTCGGGTAGGTGGGCGCGCGGTAATAAGGTGCAAAACAAGATCTCGAGGATGAAGGCCGCCAACCGAGGCGGCCTGTGCCAACTTATTGCATCGTAACACTACTAATTTCCCGCAGAATCCGCGTTGCGTGTGATCGGCGTTGTAGATTTGGGCGGTTCCCGGTTGGAAATAGAAGGTCCGAGGCGCATACTCCGTAGATGGCGACAATTGTTCTATGCAATTGCGGCGCCGAGTACAGACGCACTGAAGAGAAGTTCTTGGCACCGCATACGGGTGACGCGATCTCTGTGGGGCTGCGCTGGAATCGTGGTCGGAAAGCACCCACGTTCCTACATACGAGCTTGTTGAACGTCCGATAGAGAAGCGCCATCCAAAGTAAGGCAGCCTCAGTTGGCGGCCTATTTTTTTAAAATGAAATGTCACCTGTTGGCCCATCGCGTCATTTCGCTACGGTTCCCTGCCAAAGCATCACCGAAGCCATCATGGAGCGGAAACTACGGCGTCAGCGCAACTCTTTGGGATCCCGTTTTCGGAACGGTACTGAGATAGGCGCTGGATTTGCTGAGTTATCCTGCAATGAACGTCAGCCCTGCGGTCTATCCGTCATCAGATCGTAATCTTGGCGCAAGGCGCGCTGGACCTGGAGTGCCGCGCGAGCCGCCGTATTGGCATCGGCAGCACCAGCAGAAACCACGCACATCGACCAGTTACTGTTTGCACGGTCATTGGTGACGCGATTTATTGCGATACTCGCTACACTCGAAGACGGGCGGTCACGCCGCTTCGACACCAGCCCCTCTACTCCCTTCACATCACGCAGCGCGAAGCAGTTCAGGTCCGATCACGCCACGCTCGAACGGATTCACGACCGTGCTTTTCGGCCTGTTTGGTCCCCTTCTCGCGCTTGTACATGCAGCGCGTGCAGAGGCGCTGCTCCCGCTGAAACCTTACGGTCTCGGACTGGGCCTGAGCCTCCTCGCTGCCGACCACTACCTGCACCGAGCATTCGATGCAGAAGAAGCGGTCCTTTGCTTCTGTAGGCATTGGACATCT
>Ga0070711_100001861_pt1 | contig 11790 bp, 11 predicted proteins | sample LARL53metaG_FD_65452 | JGI IMG/M metagenome (GOLD analysis project Ga0070711, IMG submission 65452) | Corn, switchgrass and miscanthus rhizosphere microbial communities from Kellogg Biological Station, Michigan, USA - LAR L5-3 metaG | ecosystem: Host-associated > Plants > Roots > Rhizosphere ... | reverse complement strand
CCTACGATTTCAATAGCCATGGCATTGAAATCATTGAACATCTTGACGAGGAACTACCGGAGGTTATTGGCGATGCGCACCAGTTGCAGCAGGTCTTCCTTAACATTCTGAACAATGCCAACGACGCCGTGCACGAAGTGGGGCGTCCGGCGCGGATCGAGATCATGTCGACCAAGTCCGGAGACTCTGTCGAGGTTTCTTTCACCGACAATGGCAATGGAATCTCCCATCCCGACAAGATTTTTGACCCGTTCTTCACCACGAAAGAAGTCGGCAAAGGAACCGGGCTCGGCCTCAGTATCTGCTACGGCATCGTGAAGGAGCACGGGGGCGAAATTCTTTGTCACAATAATCTTGGAGGGCAGGGCGCGACCTTTATTGTCCGCCTTCCCGCAGCGTCTCACGCCGCTTCCCTGGGTGTGGCCGCAGGAGTTATAAAACCATGAGCTTACCCGCTCTAAGATCCTCTCCATTACCCGTCCTCCTAATCGAGGACGAGCCTGCTGTCATGGCCTATGTTCAGGCGGCCCTCGAACGCAGCGGATATCCAGTGGTTTGCTGCGAGTCGGGTGTCGACGCGCTGCGTTTACTCGAGAATGGATCGTTTCTCGGAGTAGTGTCCGACATGCGAACCCCGGGCGGCGTGGACGGTGGTCAGGTTCATGCCTGGATCGCCGAGCATCGTCCGGATCTGGCGTCGCGCATTGTGTTTATTACTGGGGACATCGCCAATGAAGAGACGGTCGCGACGTTGCGACAGACCGGAGCTCCGTGCGTGGAGAAACCGTTTCGGGTGCAGCAGTTTATTGATGTGATTTCGAAGACGATGGGGAAGGTACAGTGAACAGCGCAGTCGGCAAAGAAGATTTCCGCATTCGCCTGCTGATCGTGGACGATGAGCAGAGCATCCGCAAGCTCTGCGTTACGGTCGGCGAGGCCTTGGGTTTTGTCTGCCTCGAGGCGGAGAGCGGCGAGTCGGCTCTTGCGCTTCTCGAGGAGCAGCCCGCCCATATGGTCTTGACCGATATGGTGATGCCGCACATGTCGGGCCTCGAGTTTCTAGAGAAAGTAAAGAAGCTTTTGCCGCGAACCGAAGTTGCCGTCATGACCGGACACGGCTCGATTGAAACTGCCGTTCAGGCCATGAAACTGGGCGCCTACGACTACATCAGCAAGCCCTTTTCTCCGCTGGAAGAACTACGGCTGTTCTTACGCCGGATGGCGGAAAAGATTCGTCTGGTCGAAGAGAACGAATTCCTGCGGCAGCGCATGGATTCGGAGACTGCGGTGCATGGCATCGTCGGCTCGTCGGCACGCATTCAGGAAGTCCTTCGCATGGTCTCCCGCCTGAAGGATACGCGCACGCCCGTGCTGATATATGGCGAGAGCGGGACGGGTAAGGAGCTGGTGGCTCGAGCTATGCACTTCCGCGGCGCCTTTGGCAGTCGCCCGTTTGTGGCCGTAGATTGCGGGTCTCTGGTGCCGACGCTGATCGAAAGCGAACTCTTCGGCTACGAAAAAGGAGCGTTTACCGGAGCGCTGAAATCGAAGCAGGGATTGTTCCAGGCTGCCGATGGCGGCACCATCTTCCTCGACGAAGTTGGCGAGCTGCCGCTCGAACTGCAGGCGAAACTGCTCAGAGTGCTGCAGGAAAAAGAAGTGCGGCCCGTGGGCAGCAACCAGCGAATTAAGGTGGATGTGCGCGTCATCGCCGCCACCAACCGCGATCTCGAGTCCGCTTATAAAGTGGGAGCCTTCCGCAAAGATCTGTATTTCCGCCTGAATGTCGTGACCTTATACGTCCCGGCGTTGCGTGAACGGCGCAGTGATACTCCCATGCTCGTGCACTGGTTCCTCGAACGCTATGCGCCCGGGACCGGCCTGCAGGTTTCGAGCGCCGCGATGAAAGCCTTGATGCAATATGAGTGGCCGGGCAACGTCCGTGAACTGGAGAACTGCATCGAACGTGCCGTCGCTTTGGGCAACGGACGCAGCATCGATCTCAGCGATCTTCCGCCCGCCATCGCCGCTGGGGTTACCCCAGCATCCGTGAGTGGTCCGGTGGCGGAAAGAGTGGCGGTCTTCGATCCCGATCTTGCCGCGGCCCTGGCGGTTCCACCATCGCCGCAGGGCTCACCCTCGACCACCGATCTCGAGGATATTGAACGGGCGACCATCCAGCGCGTTTTCGAACAGGTCAAAGGCGATAAAGCCCTGGCCGGACGCATGCTCGGCATCAGCCGCGCAACGTTATACCGCAAACTGAAGCGCTACAACATCGGTGGCGGATCGTCCGGTGCGGGATCGTCAAGCCCCACGCTGCAATAGGGCAGTGGTCAATAGTCATTGGTAGTTAGAATTCGCTCGAAGGCCGGAGAGATTTTGCTACCCACCAACCACTAATCACTAGCCACTGATGTGAGACTCTCGTCTCACCATGAGACTTCGAGCCTAGGAACTCCTCATCTAACACATCGAAATCAATGCTAACCCGCTGAAAATGCATTCACCTCAGTGCTAGTCCTTCCGTTCTCAGCGATGGCTGCCATGTTGCTCCTATTCTCTGCGAACCGCGGATCTGGCTCACCACAGTTCTTCCTAACCGGGAAGAAGGGGAGCCCGACCGCATTCTGAAACGGGCAGAGCGAGTCTGGTAAGGGGATTTTCATCCGCTTGGCGCAACAAGCCACAGCAACGGGACGCGCGGCGCAATCCGCCAGTACGGTGGAGGGACTCGCGCGTTTTTTTCCAGAAGCTACGCCGGTGCGTATCCCCGTTCAGCTCGCCCGCACGCTGCAGCCCTGCACCAGCGCCGCCGCCAATTTTACAGAGAGCACAATCATCGAATTTGGCACACCTCGAGAAGTACTTTTTGCCTGCACCACTCTGCTGGAGTTTGGCGACGTGCTCCGGCTGCGAAACTCTGACGCCTCGCTCAATATCGAAGCAAGAGTTGTCGCTGTGCAATATCACCCCGGTAAAACCATCGTCGCGGCACGCTTTATCGACGAAGTGCCCAACTGGATCGTGAAATCATGACTCCTTCAACACCCGTGCAAGATCTCGCAACCCAATGGAAGAATGCCTGCCAGCTTTATCCCATTTACTTCGAACTCGCGCGTGAGTTCGTGATCGACGTGCAGGCCTGCGCCGACCTCGAGGCCGGAGTGGACACACCTGGAAAAGAAGCCGTCGAACAGGCGAACCGCTGGCTCGAGGAGATGGATCAGCGCATACAGGTGCATCAGTTGCGCCAGTTCCTGCAGACCAGTTCGCTGGTCAATCAGGAGGGGCTGGTCAACCTGTTGCAACACTTCCTGGCGAAGTCCACCAAGACCGATGCCATCCGCGACAAGATTGATTTTCTCTCGGTGCAGTACTTCAGTCAGATTGCACCCAGCGGCTTGGGCGACGAAGACGTGGATCTCGCCTACGTGGCTCAATCGCTCGAGCCAGTCCTGGGCCAAGTGGAATTGAAGACCCCGGTATGGCTGAACGCTCTCGACCGCGTACTGGATGCGGCTCGGAAATGCCGATCACTGGATGAACTTCTGCATGGCGGCGTTCTCGAACAGGGTCGCAAAGCGAAAGGCCAGGCCGGCGATCTGTTCTACCTGCCGATCGCGCTGGTGGCCTTCACGCGCTTCGGTTACCTGATGCGGCGTGCGTTTTTCCGCCTGATGCTCGGCGATCTCAACCTGATTCTCGATGGCCTGACGGAACTGGAAGAAAAGGGCGTCCAGACCATCGATTGCCGGCGCGCACAATTTTCCGAAAATGAGCCCATCCTGCGACTGCGCATGATTTGCCAGTCGTGGAAGGTGATGTTCCAGGCCGAGTATTCGTCGGGACAACCGTTGCGCATGTTGGTGGACCTGCGCGCCTCGGTCGAGTACGCTCTAGGCCGCAAAGCGCCGGAAGCGGGCGGCAAGGCAACACCAGCACCTGCGGCGAAACCTGCTGCAGCGAAGCCTGCCGCGAAACCTGTGGCTGCGACAAAGCCCGCACCCGCAATCAAGCCTGCTGCGAAAGCCGCTGCGGCCGGGGCTACTCCAGGCACTAAACCAGCCGCCAAGCCCGCCAGCGCACCTGCGGTCAAAAGCAAGCCTGCCGCTGCGAGTTCCGATGCTCCAGAGTTTGAAGTGTCGGGCACACCCGGCTGGGATTCAGACTCGTCGGCGCCGGCAAAGAAGAGCTAGGAGGGAACGTTTACCAGTGGACAGTCCGACTGTGTTGATCATCGCTGACGAAGCCGATTTTTCCCGGCGCGTCACTGCCCGCTGGCAGATGGAGCGCAACGTTCCCACGTTTACGCTTCTGAGCGGTGATTTGTGGCCGCGCTTTGCGGTGGATGTTTTTGATGTAGCGATCGTTGGCGACCTACGGCGGGACCTGCTTTCGGTTGTCCTTGAGCCGCTGCACTCCACGGGCCAGCCGATTTTCTGTGTTTGTCAGGATGCCGCAACTGCACAACTGGTGCGTGAGCGCTGGCCGCGCATCTCGATTCTGCGGCCGAGCGAGCACTGGCTCGAAACTCTGGTTCTGGCCGCGAGCGAGGCGGTACACCGTTCGCGCTCTGAATCCCGTGCCCGCGCTGCGGAACTTGCCTGTGCCGTGCTCGAGCGCCAAGCGACTCTTGGGCGGTACATGGTGGAGATGCGCCACAGCATGAACAACGCCCTTACATCCGTTCTCGGGAACTCGGACTTGCTGCTGCTCGAGCCCGGCAGCCTCTCCGCCCAGACCCGTGCCCAGATCGAGACGATTCGCAACATGACGCTCCGCATTCACGAGATCATGCAGCGGTTCTCGTCGCTGGAAAAGGAAATGAACGTAGTCGCACAACAAGCAGAAAAAGATTCAGGAAAGTCGTACGCGGCGGTTGCCGCGGGCGATTGAAAGAACAGTTGAAAATGCACCTCCCCTCGTATTTACGCCGATGCGGCAAGGTTCGGCGGACACTTTTGCGCGCACCCTCCGGGGGAAGGATCTATGCATAGATTGATGGCAGGCCGCACTATTCTTGAGCACGAACTCTCCGAACTGCGCCTGCTGGTCGAGCGCCAAACAGGAATCCTGTTGGACTGTCCCAACAGCGCTTTAGCGGCTCACGTTGCCGAGTATCTCGAGCGTTGGGACTTGGAGAGCACCGCGAGCCTGTTGGATCGCCTGCGCGCCTCGGATCAGGATCCCTCTGCGCTGCACGGGTTCCTGGACGGTGTGCTTAACGTGAATACCGGATTTTTCCGTCACCCCGGGGCGATGAATGCGCTGGCGCGGCAGGTGATCCCGCAACTCTACACCCGCAAGTCCGATGACGGGCCTTGCACGCTGCGCATCTGGAGCGCGGGCTGTGGCACCGGCGAAGAAGCATATTCGATTGCGATGGCCCTTTGTGATGCGTCGCCTAGCGGAAACGGAAATGGCAACGGCAACGGCTCCAGCAACGGTAACGGCAACAAAGAAAAGAATGCCGCTAGCCGCAATGGTGGCGTCGCCGAAAGCTCTGTCCCCCTCACCGCTCGGGGAACGAAGGACTGGGCCGTTCACATTGTCGGCAGTGACCTGCTGCCTTCAGCGATTGAAGTCGCCGAGCGCGGGCTCTATCCGCAATCTGCGCTCGCAGGCTTGCCTCCGGCGACGATCCGCGCTTGTTTCTCAAAAATTGGCAACGCGAACGGCGGTTCGAACGGAGTGGTGGATATCTCTCAGAATGGCTCGACGAATGGGTCAGCGAACGGCTCGTCGAACGGCTCAGCGAACGGCTCGTCGAACGGATTGACCAATGGCGCGCACCTGCTCGTGAAGCCTCGCTTGCGCAGCCTGGTTACCTTCAACACAATGAACCTGACCAAACCGGTTTATATTGGCCGCTTCGACTGCATCTTTTGCATGGACGTGCTGCCGCACCTTTCCCGCGCGCAACGTACGGCGCTGATGGAGCGCTTGCACCTTTATCTGGAGCCGGGCGGATACCTCTTTTTGAGCCAGACGGAGAAGCTTTGTGCCGCCAACCTGAACTTCCGCTCCGAGACGTTTGACGGGTATACCTTTCACCGCAAGCCTCTGGCGGCCAGCGCAGCGTACGGGCGGTAAGCTAAAGTAAAGATTACATTTCGTCCTATTCTCGTATAGACTAAACTAAGTAAACTTAGTCTATGCGATCCGCGAAGACCGTAAACATCCACGAAGCGAAGACTCAACTCTCCAAGCTCGTTGACGAAGCCTCCAAGGGAGAGCCTTTTGTGATTGCGAAGGCTGGAAAGCCCATGGTGAGGGTGACGGCCTTGAATGTTCCGGTAGGAACAGACGTCAAACGTCTCGGTTTTATGACGGGACAAATCTCTGTCCCCGACGACTTCGACCGCATGGGTCAAGAAGAGATTGAGCGCATCTTTTCGGGCGGGAAATGAAGCTTCTGCTGGATACGCATGTACTTCTGTGGGCCGCTGGCCAGCCGGACCGGCTATCCGCCACGGCCCTGAGGCTAATCGATGCCCCGGCGAACGAGCTGCTGTTCAGCGCAGCGAGTCTATGGGAGGTGGCGATCAAGCGCGGGCTGGGCCGGAGCGACCTTCAAGCCGATCCGAGGCTTCTTCGCCGCGGCTTGCTCGACAATGGCTACAACGAGTTGCCGATTCTCAGTGATCATGTGGTCGCTATCGAGAGTCTGCCGCTGATTCACAAAGATCCATTCGACCGTTTGTTAGTGGCGCAGGCTACGGTGGAAGGGATCACGCTTCTCACTTCAGATGCCGTCGTGGCCCAGTATCCTGGGCCGGTGCAGATGGTGTGAGAAGAACGATGTAGGGACAGCCGCCCTCGGCTGTCCGGTCGGACGACAGCCCGACAGCGCCTCTTCATCTCCAGATGCCATTCGGTCGATAATAGAAATGATGAAAACGATTATGGTCACCGCAGCGCGCCGTCACATCGGCGAACTCCTCAATGCCGTCCAGCAGGCCCCGATTCTTATTTGTCGGAAGAACGGAGACAAAGCCGTGATGATTTCCGCAGAGAGGTATAAGCAACTGTACCGCGTCCAAAGCTTCGAGTCAGAGCCAGTCAAACCTGCCCGAAAGAGGACAAGTCCCCGGAAGTTGCGCTGAATGACAGGGCAGATGTGATTATTACTGGCGATCGGGACTTGCTGAGGATTAATCCGTGGAAGGGGATCGAGATTCTGTCGCCTGCGGATTCTCTCAGGCATGAACGGAATTTGGGAGGCCGGACCGCTCACAATGACGTGTTTGGGCTTCACTTTGTCGGCTTATTCGCGTCGTTACCAGGAGTTGTGTCGATGTAATACTGGCCTCTTGCAAGTCTGTACGAATCGGTCTCCGAGAATGCCTCACACCCTTTCTCATGAGTGGGGATATCGGAGGTTGATACGGCTCCCGAGGCGAAGCTCATGGTCAACATGTGACGGTGACATTTCTCCGATATTGGACCGTAAGCATCCGGACCGTACGAGGCAGATAGGCCGTGCGCATCCCAGGAGTTGATCTCCCATGTAGTCTCTTCAGGATCTTGGATAAGCACTGTTCCACCCATGGGTGCTAGGACAACCTTTAACTCTTGGCACTTTCTTAGGGAGCGTGTGCATGTGATGTTAACCTGTTCGGGAAAGAGCAGACGTTTCGAGGGATCCTTGGATTCCAGGACCCACATGCCAGAGACGACCCGGAGACCATCGTCTCCGGCTATCGCGGTGTCCTTGTCCTCGGCCATCTTGAGCCGATCGTCGTGAAAAGCGCCGGGAGACAACTTTCTCTCCTGCGCTGTTGCCCAAGAGACCAGAAGAAGTAGAACTAGCAGAATTCGTTGCATAGTAGCGTCCCGTAGGTGACAGCAAGGGCCGAATTGTGGCACCTGCACAAGCGATTTGCAAACAACACTTGTGGAACACCGTTCTCCGCGATACTCAAGCGCAAGATTTGGGGCGCCCTACCCGAGGACAGGGCGAGAGTTCGCTCGCTCGGGAATCAGATAATCGGAAGAATACGCTCGCAACTTTCTGAGATCCTCTTCGAGCGAATCGCGATCTCGCCGCCTAATGTTCCTCTCGCAGGCCTGCACGTCGTTGGCAAAAAAACAGCAACGGATCAACACGCCCGGAACAGTGGCGGCGAGAGTGTCCATGGCTTCTCTCCGTGAGTCAGTTCGGCAAAAATCGATGTCCGCGATTGCACACCTGCTGCCGGCGCGTAGGCGCACGAGCAAAGATTGAAATCGGCTCGACATTTTGAACTCCGGAGAGTTATTGATCGCTTCTGACTTAAAGTCGTCAAAGCATTCCCAACCTTCCCTACGGAGTTCATCAACGTAGGCCGTCTTTCCGCAGCCGGGAAGTCCAACTAACAGCAGAATCTCTGGTTTCACGACTGTCTACCTAATCGTTCACGCGAACAGGAACTCCTTCGTCCTCAACTCCTTGATCGTATCCCGTAACTTCGCCGCCTTTTCGAACTCAAACTTCTTCGCCGCTTCGCGCATATCGCTCTCCAGCTTTCCGATATACGTGTCCACTTCTTCCTGGGATTTGAACTCTGGCATGCCCTCCGCTTCGCCGGCGGTCAGGTCGGCGTAGTCGGCGGCGACGATTGCCGCCAGCGTCATATCCAGCGGGCGGATGATCGACTCTGGAGTGATGCCGTTCTCTTCGTTGTAAGCCGTCTGGATGGCGCGTCGCCGCAGAGTCTCGTCCATAGCGCGCTTCATCGAGTCCGTATGGCGGTCGGCATAGAGAATCGCACGACCGTTCAGATGGCGCGCGCAGCGACCGATGGTCTGGATCAGCGATCCGCTGGAGCGCAGGAACCCTTCTTTGTCGGCGTCGAGGATCGCGACCAGCGACACTTCGGGCAGATCGAGCCCTTCGCGAAGCAGATTGATACCAATCAATACATCGAACTCGCCCTTGCGCAGGTCACGCAGAATCTTGACTCGCTCGAGCGTTTCGATCTCCGAGTGCATGTACCGGCACTTCACGCCGACCTCAGCATAATACTCAGCGAGATCCTCCGACATGCGCTTGGTCAGCGTAGTCACCAGCACGCGCTCGCCTCTTTCCACCCGCGCCCGAATCTCGTGCAGCAGGTCATCAATCTGTCCTTTGACGGGACGCACTTCCACCTCGGGATCAATCAGTCCGGTAGGGCGAATGATCTGCTCAACCACAACGCCCGCGGACTTCGTCAACTCATACGGCCCGGGGGTCGCCGAAACATAAACGAGTTGGTTGGTGCGGTGCTCGAACTCTTCAAACGTCAGCGGACGATTGTCGAGCGCCGACGGCATGCGGAAGCCATATTCCACCAGTGTCTCTTTACGCGATCGGTCCCCGGCATACATGCCGCGCAACTGTGGAACCGTCTGGTGCGACTCGTCAATGAACATCAGGAAATCGCGCGGAAAATAATCGAGCAGCGTTGGCGGAGGCTCACCTGGCAGGCGCCCGGTGAAGTGGCGCGAATAATTCTCGATGCCATGGCAGTATCCCATGGCCTTGATCATTTCCAGATCGAACATGGTGCGCTGGTGAATGCGCTGCGCTTCGACCAGCCGTCCCTGCTTCTCCAGTTCCGCTTCCCACCACGCCAGTTCCTTCTTGATCGAGTCGACCGCCGACGCCCGCGTCTCTTCCTTCATCACGTAATGGGTCTTGGGATAGATCGGCAGCCGCATATATTTCTGTTTGACCGTGCCAAACAGAGGATCGATCTGCGTGAGCGATGAAATCTCGTCGCCCCACAACTCGATGCGATACGCCATGTCGTCGTACGTCGGGAAGACCTCGATGACATCGCCGCGAACGCGGAAGGTCCCGCGGCGAAAATCTCCGTTGGTGCGCTCGTAGAGAATGTCCACCAGTCGTCGTGTGATTTCCTCGCGCTTGATCTTCTGGCCTTTTTCGAGAAACATCATCATCCCGTAGTAGGCTTCTGGCGAACCCAGGCCGTAGATGCAACTTACCGAAGCCACAATCAGCGCGTCTCGTCGCTCGAACAACGACCGTGTGGCCGCCAGGCGCAGCTTGTCGAGTTCGTCATTGATGGTCGCTTCCTTCTCGATGTAGAGATCGGCGGCCGGAACATACGCCTCAGGCTGGTAGTAGTCGTAGTAGGAAACGAAATATTCGACCGCATTGTGGGGGAAGAAGCTCTTGAACTCGTGGTAAAGCTGCGCCGCCAGCGTTTTGTTATGCGCCATGACCAGCGCCGGACGGTTCGCCGCCTCGATCACTTTGGCCATAGTGAACGTCTTGCCCGATCCCGTGACCCCGAGCAGAACCTGATGCTGTTCGCGGTCATAGATACCTCGCGTGAGCGCCTGGATCGCGGCGGCCTGGTCGCCTTGCGGCTTGTAGCTGGAAACTAATTTGAAATCCATAGGAAGAAGCTCTCAGCCGTCAGCTTTCAGCTCTCAGACAAACCCAAACGTGCAGGAGGTCTACAGAGGCCAATTTCGCGGACAGAGAATCTTTCTATTATAAACGGTGTGAAATAGACCCAAGAGGGCGCCCTTGCAACGAACTACCGGCAGGCTAGGTCGCTGATGTTTGGACGATGATGTTCGGACAAACGACAGCCGTCCACCCTTTAGAAGCCCGGCGGTCTTTCTCCGGTTACTGCAAAAGCGCGCTCTAGAGCGATTCCCGCAGCACCGAGCGTACCTTCGTCGAACAGGCGTCCGATCAGCGTTACGCCATGAGGGACGCGTCTCGGCGTTGCGAACGTTGGCAGGGGATGAGCCGGGTCTGGCGCCCAATCGCTGCGCGCTTTCGTGACTTCGACAAATCCGGCGCGCAGGGTGAGCGAAGGATGTCCCGTGAAATTTGTGATCACCAGCATTTCATCACGGAGGGACGGCACCAGCAGCAGATCGACTTCTGAGAACACGCGCGCCATTTCATTCGCCACCTTACGGCGCATGCGGTCGGCCTGTACGAAGTCCACTGCCGAGAGGAACCGCGCCTGCCGGAACAAGTTCGGCCAGGCGTCCGGCACCTGGGCTTTCAATTGAGATAGGCCGCCACTGAGCGTGAGTTCTTCGAACGCCGCCGCACCTTCGGCAAACAGGATCAGATTCAGAGAATCGTACGGCCAGTCCGGGATCGAAACCTCGACCGGCACCATACCTAATTTCTTCACAGTCTCGAGCGCCGCACGATCTACCTCGGTTGCCGGATGTTCTTTCATCCAACGCGGAAAATATCCGACCCGCAGGCCCTTTACGTTGGCGTTGGCATTGAAGTCGAGATGACTCGGTACGCTCGCCGTATCTCTCGCCTCCGGCCCAGAAATAGCTTGCAGCACGAGCAGCCCATCTTCCACGCCGCGTGTCATCGGTCCGAGTTTGTCGAGCGACCAGCACAGTGTCATCGCGCCGGTACGCGGCACACGACCGTAGGTGGGCCGCAGTCCGGTCACACCGCACCGCATAGAAGGGCTCACGATACTGCCGCCTGTTTCGCTGCCGATCGAAAATCCCACAAGTCCCGCGGCCGTCGCAGCACCGGGTCCGGCGCTCGATCCAGACGCCCCTTCTTCGAGCAACCACGGATTCATCGTCTGGCCGCCAAACCAAATATCGTTGAGCGCAAGAGCGCCCAAGCTCAACTTCGCCACGAGAACGGCGCCTGCAGCGTGCAAGCGTTTCACAACTTCGGCGTCTTCTTTGGGAATGCGGTCGCGATATGGCTCGGCGCCGTAAGTCGTCGGAATGCCTGCCGTGTCAAGCAGATCCTTTCCTCCCCACGGAATTCCGTGCAGCGGTCCACGGTATTTT
>Ga0070711_100001860_pt1 | contig 11792 bp, 10 predicted proteins | sample LARL53metaG_FD_65452 | JGI IMG/M metagenome (GOLD analysis project Ga0070711, IMG submission 65452) | Corn, switchgrass and miscanthus rhizosphere microbial communities from Kellogg Biological Station, Michigan, USA - LAR L5-3 metaG | ecosystem: Host-associated > Plants > Roots > Rhizosphere ... | reverse complement strand
AGTGTCGGGGCATCGATGCCCTCGACCCGCTCGTCGCTGGACACCGCGAGCACCCGCAACTCCCCGGCCTCAATCTGGTCGATGAGCTCGCCGGGACTCGACGTGCCGACCGTGATCTTCTTGCCGAGGAGCGCGGTCAGAAGATCACCGCCGCCGTCGTAGGAGACGAAGTTGACGGACTTCGGCTCGACACCGACGGCTTTGGCCAGCTCCATCGGAAATAGGTGGTCGGGTCCGCCGGGTGACGAACCGCCGCCGATGGTGACTTTCGACGGATCGGCCTTCCACGCCGCGACGAAATCCTGCACCGTCTTGAACGGCGAATCGGCCGGGACAAAAACGGCACCCGGATCCTCGATCAACTTCGCCAGCGCAGTCGCGTCCGATGCGCGCGCCTTGGACCCGTTGGTGTAGGTGGCGCCGACAACACCGAGCCCCATCGTCATCATGAGGTCGCCGTTGCCCTTTTCGTTCATCAAGCGGGCCATCGCGACGGTCCCGCCGGCGCCGATGACGTTGAAGACTTCGACGCGACCGGTGATGTCGTCGTCCTCCATGATCTTGACGGCGGTACGCGCCGTGAGGTCGTAGCCGCCGCCAGGGCTGTTCGGCACCATCATGCGGAGCCGGTGCAGTCCGTGGCCTTCGTCGTCCCTCGTGACGCCGCAGGCCGTAAGCAGCAGCGCCGCGATCACGGCGATCACCAAGCCGGTGATCGCTTGTCTTCGCAACATGGTTGTCCCCAATCACTGATTTGTGATGCTCAGCAATACTGGACCCCGGCAGTGACCCACGTCACTGATATGTACGCAAAGGAAGTATTGGTCGTTTAGAACAGTGAAGTCACCCGTTCGTAGCTTCCGCAGCCTGGCCGGCCAATTCTTGGTGTTCCAGTTGCTGGTCGTCGGTGTCGTGCTCGTCGCCGTTGCGGCGGTATCGGTGGCGCAGTCGACGCGCGAGTTCCGTGAGGTGCGTGGGCAGCGGATGATCGCAGTCGCCGAGAACATTGCGTCGACGCCCATCGTGCGCGACCGGTTCGCCGACCCGTTCGCCGGGAAGGTGCTTGCGCCGGAGGTGGACCGCGCCGTCGCGCTGTCGGGCGCCGGCCTGGCCGAGATTCTCGACCCGGACGGAACCGTGAGAGTGTCCTCGGACCCCGCACGCATCGGGCAGCGGATGGACCTTGGCCCGAGTCGGGCGGACGAAGGCCGGGCGTGGTTCGGCGATGACAACATCGACGGCCTTCACAGTCTGGTCGGTCAGGTACCCATCCTGTCCATCGACGGTGACGCGCTGGCCGTCGTATCGGTCAGCGAGCCGTACCCGTCGGTGTGGGAACTGCTCAGCGGCGCAGGCGAGCGACTACTCATTTATCTCGGCCTTGGCGCGGCATTGGGCCTGTTGGCGTCGTGGCTGTTGTCCCGGCGGATCAAAAGGCACACCCGTGGGTTGGAGATCGCCGAGATCGCCGGCCTGGCCGACCATCGGGAAGCGTTGCTGCACAGCATCCGTGAGGGGGTGGTCGCGGTCAACAACGAGGGCGATATCACTCTGCTCAACGACAGCGCTCTGGAGCTGCTCGGGGTGCCCGCTGAATCGGTGGGTCGCCGTGTCGACGGTGTCGGCCTCGAACCTGCCGTCGTCGAATTTCTGTTGTCCGGCGAAGACGGCCGCGATGTCGTGATCGCCACCCGGACACGCGTTTTGGCGTTGAACCGCCGCGCCGCGACAAGCCAGGGCCAGCGGATCGGGACCGTGACGACCATGCGCGACAGCACCGAACTGGCTGCGCTACAGGGCCAGCTGTCGTCGCACAAGAGCGTGACCGACACGCTGCGCGCACAGACGCACGAATTCGCCAATCAGCTCCACACCATCTCGGGCCTGGTGCAGTTGGGAGAATACGACTCTGTGCGTGACCTGGTCGGAACACTGACGCGGCGGCGTGCAGCGATAAGCGATGCAGTGACGCAACGGATCTCCGATCCGGCCGTCGCGGCGCTGTTGATCGCGAAGACGTCGCTGGCCGCGGAGAGTGGGGTGGCGCTGGAGATCGCGCCTGATTCACACCTCGGGGTGTTGGACCCGGCGCTTGCTACCGATGTGATCACCTTACTCGGCAACCTGATCGACAACGCGGTGGACGTTTCGGTCGGCGCCGTCCCGGCGAAGGTGACGGTCGCCATCAAGGATCATGAAGGCCTCGTGATTTCGGTGGCTGACTCCGGACCCGGTGTGCCAGAACATCTTCGGGAATCGATCTTCGCCCGCGGCGTCACCTCGAAACCCGATGTCCCCGGCGGCCGGGGTATCGGGCTGGCGTTGGTGCGGTTGGTCAGCGCTCAGCACGGCGGGGCGGTGGAGGTCAGCGACGGGCCTTCGGGTGGCGCGTTGTTCGTGGTGCGGCTGCCGGTCGGGCCTGCCGCGGTTCCGGTGGAGAGGGCTGCCCATGCGTGACGTGCTGGTGGTCGACGACGATTTCATGGTCGCCGAGATCCACCGCCGATTCGTCGAGCAGGTCGACGGCTTTCGAGCCGTCGGCGTCGCCCGCACCGGCACCGAGGCGCTGTCGGCGGCCCGCGAACTGCGCCCGCAGCTCATCCTGCTCGACGTGTATCTCCCGGACATGACAGGTCTGGAAGTGTTGCAGCGACTGCGATCCGAGGGTGATCGGGTGGGCGTCATCATGATCACCGCGGCCCGCGAACTGGACACGGTCAAGGGCGCACTTGACGGTGGAGCAGCCGACTACCTGATCAAGCCGTTCGAGTTTCCGCAACTGAAGGCCAAATTGGAGGCCTTCGCCGCTCGCGCCGATGCGCTGGAGTCCACGGGCGGAGTCGATCAGTCGTTGATCGACTCGTTGTTCGGCGGGCACGGTACCACCTCGGCACAGGAGGTGCTACCGAAGGGGTTGGGCGCCGAGACCGGCCGGATGGTGTTGGATGCGGTGCGGGATGCCGGCGAGGTGTCCGCGGCGGAATGCGCTGACCTGGTCGGTATTTCGCGGGTCAGCGCACGCCGCTATCTCGAGCACTATCTCAGCACCGGCGCATTGGAACTGCGGCTGCAGTACGGCGTCGGTCGCCCAGAGCGGCGATACCGGCCGGCCCGCTGACCATCTCAGCTATGTCGCGTGGAGGTCTACGAGAGCGACACCTATCCTCACTTCGACTTCGCTGACCGCGATCAGCGGTGCCCCCGGCAGCGGTGGCGCTATCGAGCGATAACGAACACCGGTGGGGGTGACGAATTCCGCTGTGTGCACACCGTTCTCGTCGATCGCATTAACCTGCCAGCCCGGAGCTTCCTTGGCATTGTTGCACCGCTCACACTCACCCAACCCATTGACGGCGCTGGTTGGCCCGCCGCGGTTACGTCGATGGCACCCACCCGCCGGCGCGATGCCCGAACGGGCGTAGCCTCGGCCCGAATCAAGTCCTCGTCGGGCATGTCGCCTGCCTAGGACACGGCGGTGGCGGACACACGAGCTGGCACTGCCGGACGTGTGATGCTGTGATGTATGGGCCGCCGCTCAACACACGCTGCACCGCGCTGGAAGGGCCTGCGGCGGCGCGGATCTCGACCCATCGGCACTAGACGGCTCGTCTACCGGTCATGGGCGATTCCAGCGCGCGCGACACGGCCCAATACGTCAGGCCGAACGCGGCCGCTGTGAGTGCGATTGGCCAGAAGTACGCGTCGACGAACCCAATCAACAGCAGGATGCCGACGAACTGGGCTACCTGCCTCATTGAGCCAGCCTACGACCTTCGGCGTGTCTGTCTGTTCAGCAAAGCTCGGGCTAATAGGATCCAGTCTCATGCGGGTGGCTTTCCGACGTCTGCTTGCGGTCTTCCTGGTGGCCGCCGGCCTGTTGGGAGGTACGGGAATTACAGCACCGACTGCCGGAGCCTTGGGGTGGGGAGCGATCGCGATCTCACCGACGACTGGGAGGGTGGGCTACTCGCAGGGCCTCAATTCGGCTATCGAGGCCGAACAGGCGGCCGTCGGCCTGTGCAAAGCCCGCGACTGCCGGGCAGTCGTGAACTTCACCAAGGCGTGCGGCGCGGTCGCCCAAAGCACTCAAAACACGTCCTGGGGATGGGGCTGGGACCTCAGCAGCACCGGCGCGCAGAACAAGGCGCTAATCTCATGCAGTCAATACGGTGCCGGCTGCCGGGTCGCCGGCTGGATATGTAGCTGATCGCATACGGCGCCTCCACGTTTTTTTGGGGAGCCTTGATCTTCGTCGGGCTAGTCGCGGCCCTGTTAGTCGCCGGAATGCGATTATTAGGCTACGCAACCGGAGATCCGGCGGCAGAGCGGTGGACGAAGAACACAGGGAGGATCCCCGGTTTCTCCATACGTTGGCAGAATTATGGCACCAGACCGACGAGGTTCCACTGACCGACCAGACCCGTGGACAGCGCAAGGCGATCAAGGAACGCCGGACGGCGCGTGAGAAAGCGCAAAAGCACCAGAACAGGAAGTCCGACGCTGTCGCGGTCGAGGCACATTCGCAGTACGCCCCGCTTCAAACTTTTTGCATACGGAGCCCGTTGCTGAGGAGCTATGCCATCTCGGGCATGTGGGGGCCGTCGGCGGGTATCGGTAGGAGATCTAACTATCTGAGCGGTCCCGTCAGCACCTTGGACGCGGGCCGGGTGCGCTGACCGCATCGGGGGATCACGTCGGCGCACGCCGACCCGCTATCACCGCGACGCCGCCCTACAGCTCCCGCGGTGACTGCCTCTACTACATCCACGAGGGCCGGCCGCGTTTGGTTCGTCCAAAGCCAAGTTCTGTTATTTCCTTCGGCGACGCCGGAGATGGCGCGGTGGTACTTGTCGAGGATCGTCTCGGGTCTTGGCCGGGACGGCGGGTGGGACGAGACCCCCCGCCGAGGCCGAAAGACAGGTAACCAAGTACTCGTTCCCTCGTCGCTGCTGAGCCTCAGTCTTGTCAACAGCGACCTTAGGGGGACCACCATGACCATTGACGTGCTCCGCACCTGCGGCCCGAGCGTCTTCGAGGCCGAATTACCGACCATCGCCTACCAGCATGCTCAGAGTGCCGGCGAGGCCCACGAGCTGATTCGACAGGCACGAAGGCACGGCCCGATCGCCATGGGACCGTTCGGGCCGGAGGTGCTGGCCTACGACCTTGTCAGAACGGTGTTGCGTGACGACCGGTTCGCCACGCCAAAGGGGGGCACCCTTGCGGCGCAGGGCGTCACGTCCGGCGAGTTGTGGGACATCGTCGTCAAGGGGCCGCTGAGTCTCGACGGTGCCGCACACCACCGGCAGCGGCGCCTGGTGTCGAAGGCGTTCACTCCTAAGGCCGCAGGTCGGCTACGTACGACGTGCGCCGACGTCATCGCCGAGCTCGTGTACCAACATGTCGGTGCCGGCCGGTGCGACGTCGTTGCCGACATTGCCAGGCAATACCCGATTCCCATTATCTGCGCCCTGCTCGGCACCCCTCGCGAGGACTGGCATTTGTTCTCGACCTGGGCCGACGACATCTTCAAGGTCTTCGACTGGAACGTCGTCAACGACGCGCCGGACATCGTGGGGGCTTGGAAGGAACTCGAGGCCTACCTCGATGAGATGGTCACCGGGAGGCGTGACGCGCTGACGGACGACCTGCTCTCCGACATGATGCGCGCAGAGGTCGACGGCGACCGGCTGGGCCATGATGAACTGCTCACCCTTGCCGGCACTCTGCTGATGGCGGGCACCGACACGACGCGCAATCAACTGGCCGCCGCCGTGCAGGTCTTCTGCGATCACCCCGATCAATGGCGGCTGCTGGCGGAGTATCCCGAACTGGCGCCCCAAGCGGTGGAAGAGACGATGCGGTTTTCACCGATCGTCTTCATGACGGTGCGCATCGCCGTTGAGGACGTCGAACTCGGCGGTGTCACCATCCCGGCGGGCACGCTCGTCATCGTCAATACCGCGGCGGCGAACCACGACCCGGCAGTCTACGACAAGCCGGAGCGGTTCGACATCACCCGCGAAGGGCCCTCGGCAATGCTCACCTTCGGCGGCGGCATCCATTACTGCCTCGGGGCGCATCTGGCCAGAATCGAACTCGCAGAGGCCCTCACGACCATGGCTCGCCGGATGCCCAACATACGTTGCACTGGCGCAGCACCGTGGAAGCCGTTCATAGGCATCACTGGTCCGATAAGCCTGCCGGTGGAATTCGACTGCGGATACTGAACATTCACGCCCTCCCTCTGAGCCGGTCACGATACGACCGACCGTCCGGGTCATAGATCATCCGGTACGCGGGCTCGGCCCACATTCGGGTGAGCAATCCAAGCTTCTCCGGTTTGTGCGGCCGCAGCCTGCCCGGTGGTCGCGGCCCGCTGCGGCCGGACGCATACCAGGCGTCCAGAGCCTCTGCCGCGGCGACCATCTCCCGCACCGCGGTAGTGGGATCGACCAGCCGGTCGTCAACCGTCCTGTCCAAATGTTCACGCATCAGCCGCAGCCGCAGATCACGCGCGAACTCGCCTGTGTCATCCAGTACGGCACAGGATAATTCGCTGTCGTGCGTCCACGACCGGCGATTGAAGTTGTCGCTGCCGACACAAGCCCAGACGTCGTCGACCACACAGACCTTGGCATGGACGTACACGGGTGTGCCCACGTGGTTCTCGACGTCGAATATATGAACCCGCTGCGGGCTTGCCTCTTTGCACGCATCGATCGCCTGACGGCGGCCAATCATGTTGGGCGGCAACGCCAGACGCCCGTCGACGTCAGGGTACCGCGGCACCACCGCGACCAGATGCAGGTCCGGGTTCTCCTGTAGCGCACGGGCAAACAGCTGCGCAACCCGCTTCGACCACAGGTATTGGTCTTCCAAATAGAGCAGCCGCCGAGCCCGTCGCACCGCCTTGCTGTAACCCCGCGCGACACTGCGTTCGCCGCGTGGTGCGAAGTCGTACTCGAAATGCGCGTCGGGATAAGTGCGCAGCACCTGCACCGCGTGCGGACCGCACTCGGGCGGATCCGGCGGCTGCTGCGGAAGCTTGTCGGGCTTGAGGTCGGCACCACGCAGCTTGTCCTCGATCCACGCGATCGGCGACAACGTGTCCAGCGGCGCGGGATCGTTCCAGCGCTCCCGAAAAGTCAAGTCCAGCGCACCGACGACCGGGCCTTTCAGCTGCAGTTGCACGTCGTGCCAGGGCGGATGGTCGCCGTAGCGTTTCGACATCTGCACCGCCTGAGCGTCACCTCGATGCGACAAGTCGTCGCGCCGCGAGTGGCACAGGTCGATGCCGCCCGCGAACGCCACATCCTGCGACGGCGCACCGGGATGACGGAGCACCACGAGCTTCTGATGATGCGATCCACCGAACCGCACCCGCTGGTCCAGCAGCACCTCCCCGCCGGCCGCTTCGATCGCCTCACCGAGGTGCTGGTTCTCCTCCTCGCTGTACTGGAAGCGATCGAGGTGCGAACGCCACACCAAGCCCTTGACCACGACGCCGCGCTCGGCGGCTGCACTGAACAGTCCGGCGACGGTCGGTCCGCCGTCGCGCATGTTCTGGTCCGGATCGCCCCGCCAGTCGGTGAAGAACAAGTGGTCGCCCGCGCGCAGCGCCTCGACTTCGGTCGCCAGCCGGTCGAAGTACGTCGCACCATGGACCAACGGCTCCACCCGGTTTCCATCGCACCATGCAGGCATCCGGGTGGCCGGATTACCACGTTCCGCCGCTTTGAGGAACCAGTCGGCTCTGTCCACCACGCCTTATGGGATGCCCGATTCACGGCCAAAGTACGCAATCCCGCGCGGCCGCTCTGCCAAGATCCGGGCATGCCCGCCACACGGCGCCTCCTTGCGATCGCAAGCGCCCTTGTCATGCTCACCGGCTGTGCGCCCGGCGCGCTACCGACCGAGTCCCCGACCACCACGACCTCCGCCGACGCCGCCAAAGCCGATGCGGTAATGCGCATCGTCCGCGACACCATGGCACAGGCGCATCTGAAGGCAGTCATCGTGCGGGTGACGGTCGACGGCAAGGAGGTCGTCACCGAGGCCGTCGGCGAATCGATGACCGGAGTTCCCGCGAACACCGCCATGCACTTCCGCAACGGCGCCGTCGCGATCTCCTATGTGGCCACACTGCTACTCAAACTCGTCGACGAGAAGAAGGTCAGCCTCGATGACAAACTGTCGAAGTGGCTGCCCGAGATTCCGCACGCCGACCGTGTCACCCTGGGCCAGCTGGCCCAGATGACATCCGGCTACGTCGATTACGTCATCGGCAACACCGCGATGAACGATGAACTGTACGCGAACCCGTTCCGGCGCTGGACCGTCCACGACATCCTGAGCTACGCCACTTCCCAGCCGCTGCTCTACGAGCCCGGGACCAATTGGAACTACGCCCACACCAACTATGTGCTACTCGGCCTTGCGCTGGAGAAGGCAACCGGCCATGAGATGTCGAAGCTTTTGTCGGACAAGGTACTTCGTCCCCTCGGACTGACGAACACCGCCAACTCGCTGACCCCCGAGATCCCGTCACCCGTCCTACACGCGTTCACCTCCGAGCGACGAGACTTCCTCAAGATCCCAGCGGGCACACCGTTCTACGAGGAATCCACGTTCTGGGACCCGTCCTGGACGATCACCCACGGCGCGATACAGACCACCAACATCTACGATATGGAGGAAACCGCGGTCGGCATCGGATCCGGGCGCCTGCTCACCGCCGACTCCTACAAGAAGATGGTGTCCACCGATCTTCGCGGCAAGACCCACAAACAGCCGGGCTGCACCACCTGCGACGCGATGAACGACATCTACACCTACGGGCTCGGGATCATCATCTCGGGCAACTGGCTCCTGCAGAATCCCCTGATGTCCGGTTACGCCGCCCTGGAGGCCTACTTACCATCGCAGAAGATCGCAATCGCCGTCGCCGCCACCTACGCCCCCGAAGCCTTCGACGACCAGGGCAACTACCGTAACGAAGCCGACACGCTGTTTCGCAGGATCGGCGACGAACTGGCACCCGATGATGCGCCGCCCTTGCCACCACCGAAATAATGTCGGCGTGGCGCCCAAGGTTCTGTTCGTCTACAACGAACATCTCGCGACCGAAGCCCTGGTGGGCGAGGCGTTCACGGAGTGCGGCTTCGACGTCGAAACCTTTGAGGTGGTGCCTGCCGAACGCATCGACAGCCCGGCAGGAGACGTGACGTTCCCCGATCCCGCCGGCTACGACGTCATCGTCCCACTCGGCGCTCGCTGGCCCGTCTACGATGACGCGCTACGCCGCACCTGGGTGGGCGCCGAATCCCGACTCGTACGCGACGCCGCCGACGCCGGGGTCGCGCTGCTCGGTATCTGCTTCGGCGGCCAACTCCTGGCCCAGGCGTTCGGCGGGTCCGTGACACGATCAACCGTCCCCGAGATCGGTTGGTACGAAGTCGAAACGGACAAGCCGGATGTGGTGCCCGGCGGGCCGTGGTTTCAGTGGCATTTCGATCGGTGGACGCTGCCGCCCGGCGCCACCGAGATCGCAAGGACCGCTAACTCGTCGCAGGCCTTCGTGCTCGGTCGCGCGCTCGCGCTGCAGTTTCACCCGGAGATCGACAACGCACTGCTCGACTTGTGGCTGGCCGAGGACCGCGACGGCGAAGTCGTCGACGCCGGGCTCAGCCACGACGAATTACGGAACCGCACAACCGAACTCGCCGACGACGCCGGAAACAGAATCCGCGGCCTGGTGCGCGGCTTTCTGACCCATGTAGCGCGTCAGCCGTGTCCGAGTTCGTGAGCCAACGCGTCTGTGAGGTGTGACCGCCGGAAGCGGTGGCCCAGCGCCTGCAGCTTTGTCGGCACCACCCGCTGATTCGCCTCGGCCAGCTCACGTGCACCCTGCTCGCCCAGCAGCAATCGCGGCCCCACCGACGGAACCGGCAGCAGTGCTGGGCGATTCAGAACCCCCGCGAGCGCCTTGGTGTAGTCGACGTTACGCACCGGTTCCGGTGCGACGGCGTTGACGGGCCCGGACACGCGATCGTCGTACAACGCCCGGTGGTACACGTCGAGAAGGTCGTCGAGGCCGATCCACGCCAACCACTGCGCGCCACTGCCGAGCCGGCCACCCAACCCCGCCGCGAAAAGCGGTCGCATCAGCCTGAGCGTTCCGCCGCGGGCCGACTGCACGATTCCCGTGCGCACAGTGACTACCCGCAGCCCTGCCTCCGCCGCCGGTGCCGTCGCCGCCTCCCAGTCCGCCACCACATCGGCCAGAAAACCGTCGCCGCGCACACTCTCTTCACACAGCAGCGCGTCGCCGCGATCGAACCCGTAGTAGCCGATGGCCGACGCATTGACGAAGATCGCGGGCCCGTCGTCGGCCAGTGCCGCGGCGTCGGCGAGCCTGCGCGTCGGCTCGATGCGGCTGTCGCGGATCGCGGCCTTGTGGCGATCGGTGAAACGCCCGGCGATCGACGCGCCCGCCAGGTGCACGACCACGTCGACACCGGACAACAGATCAGGTGCCGGCCGGTCCGGATTCCATTGCCGCTCAAGCTCGTCGCGCGCCGGCCGGCGCACGAGCCGAATGACGCGATGCCCACCCGTGCTCAGGAACGCAGACAACGCGGAGCCGACAAGACCGGATGCACCGGTGACGGCGACGACCATCGGTTGCATACCCGCGTTGGCGGCCGCGCGGTGTGCGGCCAGATCGTCGGACAGCTGCCTGTGCCGATACACGAACGTGGAGCGCAACGCCACAGCGGGCACAGAGGTGTCGACATGGTCATACACCCTTGTGCCGGCAGGGGCCTCGCTGAACTCATGGGTGTGCCGCCACCAGCCGACGATCCGCGCCGGCCACGACGTGAGGCCGTCCGACGACAGTTCGTCGACGAATCGGTGCGGCGGATCGAAAGCCGATGGATCGTGCTGCGCCACCCATTGCAGCCCACCCGGCAGCCCCAGCACCGCCCGCCCGTCCGCCAGCGATTGCGCCTCCGCAACCACACTCATCGGCTGCCACGGCGGCACCAGCCGGGTCATCGCGCCGGGGCGAGTGTGCCACGCGAACACCTCGGCGAGCGGATGGTCGACGACGCTTTCGTATTCGATGCCCATGGTCCTCCGTTGGTCCCCTCCGTCATTGGTATTCGTAGCCGCCGCCGCACCGGATTGCCCCGACGTTGTTTGGGTACCCATCCGATACCGATGTCAGAACAGGCCTGTCGACGTACGCTGAGGATGTATCCGATATCGAAAATGATCGCGATGAGCGGATGGAGCGGGCTCGCCCGACGAAATGCAGGGCGCACCTTCCGGGACCGCCGAGAAGCCGGCCAAGTCCTGGCTGAGGAGTTGGTGTCCTACCGCGGCAAGGACAACCTATTGGTGCTCGGCCTTGCGCGCGGCGGCGTGCCCGTCGGGTGGGAGGTCGCCTCGTTCCTGCACGCGCCGCTCGACGTGTTCTTGGTGCGCAAGCTCGGTGTGCCGCAATGGCAGGAACTCGCGATGGGTGCCCTCGCGACCGGAGGCGGCGTTGTCGTCAACGACAACCTGGTGCGCAATCTCGGCATCAGCGACGAACAACTGCGGATTGCGATAGACCGCGAAACCGCGGAACTTCATCGCCGCGAGACCGCCTATCGCGGCGGACAAGGACCCGTCGACATCCCGGGTCACACGGTGATCCTCGTCGATGACGGGATCGCCACCGGCGCCAGCATGCTCGCAGCGGTTCGCGCGGTGCGGGCGGCCAATCCGGCCCAGGTCGTTGT
>Ga0070711_100001857_pt1 | contig 11794 bp, 18 predicted proteins | sample LARL53metaG_FD_65452 | JGI IMG/M metagenome (GOLD analysis project Ga0070711, IMG submission 65452) | Corn, switchgrass and miscanthus rhizosphere microbial communities from Kellogg Biological Station, Michigan, USA - LAR L5-3 metaG | ecosystem: Host-associated > Plants > Roots > Rhizosphere ... | reverse complement strand
CCGTCGTGGCTCGACCGGATCGCGCCGAGCATCCCTGAGTTTGTCGCGTGGTGCGTCGTGCAGGACTGGCCAACGGATGGGAGTCCCGATGCCTGACGTGTACGTGCGTCTCAGCACGAAGCCGGTCGCTCGAACGATGTCGAGTGTCGACACGGGCGTTAATGTCGATCTCGACGAGCGCGGCGAGCTGGTCGGTGTCGAGTTGATTGGCGCGGTCTCTGTCACGTGGGATGGTCGCGAGATCGTCGGGAGTGACGAGTGACAACCGCCACGCTCGATCTCCCGCAAAGTGTCTCGCTGTTCGCCGGATACGGCGGTCTCGACATTGCCGTTACAAACGTGTTCGGTAGCGAGCTGATCGCGTATTCGGAGATCGAGCCAAACGCCTGTCTCGTGATGGGCAAGCATTACCGCAGCGCGCCAAATCTCGGCGACGTGACTAAGATCGATTGGTCGAAGCTCGATCGCGACGAGCGCCGGTCGCTCATCCTCACCGGCGGGTTTCCCTGTCAGGACGTGTCGACGGCCGGGTTCCGCAAGGGCCTGCGGCCGGGCACGCGAAGTGGTCTGTGGTCGCACATGGCCTACGCAATCGGCGAGCTTCGGCCCGAGCTGGTCGTTATCGAGAACGTGAGAGGACTCACCAGTGCCGACGCACATAGCGACTTGGAACTCTGCCCGTGGTGTCTGGGAATCGGGGGAGGTCACCATCTGCGGGCACTCGGTGCCGTACTCGGAAGTCTGGCCGACCTCGGGTATGACGCGCAGTGGTACGGCCTTCCTGCTTCCGACGCAGGAGCACCGCACCCCCGTTTCAGAGTCTTTATTCTCGCCTGGCCCGCTACTGCCGTCGCCGGACGACGAGACAGCGGCGCTACTGCCGACGCCAATGTCCTCGCTGCGCGGCGGGCGACCGGGGAACGGCCATCAGAGCGGCGAGACGCTCGACGCGAAAGTGCGCCTATTGCCGACCCCGCTGGCATCGGAGGGGACCGGGCCGGGCGAGGGGCGCAGCGACTTGCGCTCGGTGGTGTCGCTGCTCCCGACACCGACAACGGCGGGTCACGGCTTGGGCGCGGGCGCGACGGATCTCGTGAAGCTGCGCGAGCTGGGCGTGATAACGAGCGCGGGCCCGGCGCCAGGGACCTCGCCAATCTCGACACCGTCGCGCAAGCGCTCGACCGCGGAATCTCCCGATGGACCGACGTCGAGTGGGGGATCTATGAGCCCGCCATCCGACGATGGGAAACCATCACAGGCCGAGCCGTCCCGAGCGCGCGACAGTACCGACTCGGCGGCGGAGGACTGCACCTAGCCGAACGGCTTGTCGAGTGGATGCAAGGGCTACCGGATGGCCACGTGACCGGCGTCCGAGGGATCACGCGCGGCGCGATGTTGCGCATGCTCGGCAATGGCGTTGTGCCACAACAGGCCGAGATGGCGATCCGGATCATGCTCGAACGTCGCGAGCGGTTCGGAAGCGACATGCCCGTAATGGCCCCTGAGACCGCCGTACACTAGATCGTTTATTGGCTGGTCCCCACGCACGGCTCTAGCGTGTACGCCAGTCTCCGTGGATCGCAAGATCACGCAACGCTCTGACCTGCGCAAACGAACATCATCTAGAGATCGGTTAGAGCGAAGTCGATCTCCGAAGATCAACAGGTCGAATGGCTGTTCGAGTTACTCCGAACGGGTGGCGAGACGGTCAAAAACGGCTCAGGAGAAGGAAGAAACGGGAAGTGACACGAGCCAGCGTCGCCCGTCACTTGCGCGGCCAAACGGCAAGTACGCCGCCGCACAAGAGACGAGCGCCACGCGGGAAGGACACGCAGTGAGTTGTGAGCAGATCGAGCCGTGCGAGCGGTGCGGCGTATCCCTGGTCGTCCCGAACCCGCACGCCGGCGGCATGCCCGTGTGGATGGAGATTCCTTGCGCGTGCGAGGCGCTCGATCACCATCGCGCCTACTCGTGCTTACCGCGGTGCGAGCACACGCCCGAGCGCTGCCGAGCGCGTCGCGAGCGCAGCCACCCCGCGTGCCCTGGTCCGTCCTACCCGGCCGAAGCTCGGCGAGAGTGGGTCGACGAGTGGCCACCGCCACGCCAGGAGGCAAGATAAGATCATGCCCTTGTTGCCCTACGAACCGGCCGCGCAAGCCCTATGGGCCCGCATGATCGAAGCGCATCGCCTGTGCCCGAAGCCCACCGCGACAATGAAATCCGCCTATCGGAACGGGCTGCTCGACGCATGGTGCACTGTCACCGGCGATCCACCCTCGGCCGTGATGGAAGCGCTCACCAGAGAGATCGAGGACAGACGGCCGTAACCTCTCAGACCGCGAACGGGTCGGGCTCGCCCTGCACGTGCGCCCGCAGCGGCGCGGTGAGGTAGTCGAGCGCGATGCTGAAAGCGGCCTCCGCGCCATGCGTCTCGCCGAGGATCTCACGGTCGCCGGCGACGATGTCAAACGCGCGAAACTCGCCAGGGCACACGGTAGCCGTGCGCAGGGCCGGCCCGTCGAACTCTGCGAGCTGCAACGTGAGATGCGCCGGCCGAGGAACCCACGCGATGATTTCGTAGCCGGGGGCGATCATGAAAACCCACTCGGCGCCATGCGTGGTGGCCGGGAACTGTGCCGACAGCGCGTTGACCACGCGAGCGAACTTGTCGGCGTTGGGTGTGGCAAAAATGGCTGTCGCGTGTGTCATAGACAGGACTGTACGCGAGGACATGCGTCGGCGCAAGCGACTTGCGCACACGCCAGTTTGCGGGTAGAGTCCACCTCATGACACAGGCGCAGGCATCCGTCAAGGAACTGATCGGCAAATTCTTCGTCAGCTCGTGGGGCTACGACCAGACCAACATCGACTTTTACAAGGTCGTCGGTGCCACCGCCAAGTGTGTCCGGCTACAGCAGTGGAGCGCGCGGCGCGACGCAAGCCGGCGACTCATTCCGGGCGAAGGTCCGCACACCACTCGCGCGCGCTCTTACAACGCCGAGACCGGCGAGTATGGCGACGAGGTTGTCAAGGTTGCGGCGATTCGACTGAAGAGGGTTGCCGCTGGCTACCAGGATCGCCCGTGGATCACGCTTACTACCTACTCCGGTGCGAGCCTCTGGGACGGCACGCCGAAGGCCGACAGCGACACGCATGGCAACGCGGGCCACTGAGATGACGAGCGCAACGTGGGTAACGCTCGGGCTCGGCGCGTTCATCGGATTCTTTGTCGGCCGAACGTGGGCCGAGCTGGGGCGCGCTCGCTACGACATCGCACGCGCGTGGGCGAACCGGCACAGGTACCGCAAGTGACTCGCGTCATGCGTAGAGTCCAGCGACTTGCGCGCACGCCAGTTTTCGAGTAGAGTCGTACTCATGACAGAGCACCTCGTCACCGTCACGATCACCACGTCCAGCGACTTCCGCATTCACGCTCACGGCGGCTTCTTCGTGGACGTGCGCGACGGTGGCGAGAACGGCCGTCAGATGACCACGCGCAACCCCGCGACGCTGGACGAGGCGCTCGCGTTCGTCGAGAAGCTGATGGCCGCCGCGCCGCTCTCTGGCAAGTCAATCCGGTTCGTCGTTGACAACCGCGTCGCCCGCTGAAATGGAGACCTCACCCGTGGACACCACGACCCCCGCCGACTCGCTCGATGCCCTGCGCGAGCAGCGCGTCACCCTCACCGGCCAGCTCACCCGCGCGCGTGATGCCTACGCCGACGCGTCGTCGAACCTGCGCACTCTTCGCGCGAAGATCGTCGCACTCGACTCGGCGATCGCGACGGCCGAGCAGGACGAGCAGGCCAACGCGTCGCGAACGCTCGTGGTGTTCCTAGACGGTACCGGCCGACTGATTCGCACGGATCTTGTCTCGCGCGTGCGCGGACTGGACGCCGACGGCGATGTCGTGGTGTTCGCCGAGATGACCCACCCGGACGACAGCGAGTACCTGATCGCGCTCACGCCGTGCTGCCTGGCCAGTGGCAAGGGCTCGGCCGGCAGTGAAACCGGCGTGTGCTGCCGTGGCTGTTACGTCGACGTCGACTCGAAGTTCGGCACGTGGGCAACCGTGGCGTTCGGGGTGTTGTCGTGAAGCGAGCGGTCGAGATCCTGAGCGACTGTTACGAGAGCGCCGGGCACGCGCTGTGGCTCGCGGGCCGCGTGCTGGGCCTCGACGGTTACGTGCGCCTGCCCTGGCGTGGCGCGTGGCGACAGTGGCGCGATGCCGCGTGGCTGCGCAGGTCTAACCGGAAATGGCAGGCCACAAAGCCGGGATAGTGGTTCACCCGGAGGCACCCGAGCGGATACCTGCGACGCCCGAGCGGAACCCTCGAACCCACTAACGAAACGGGGCGGCCGAACCGGTCGCCCCGTTTCCGTTGCGCCGAGCGACAAGACAGCACGCGCACCACTGCGCGCCGTCGTCGGTCGTGAGCCCCTCGTTATAGAACTCCTCGCCACAGCCCTCGCAGAGATCGGCGCCCGCGCGACCGTTCACCCGTCGCGACACGAACCGCCATTCACGCGACGGGCAGAGCGCGAAATCGTGCGGGCGCAGCGGGAACGGCAGGAGCGTTGCGGGCTCGGGCTCGGGCCACAGAATGAGCTGAGCGGCGCGCGCGTGAGTGGCGCGCCATGCGTCGAGGTCGGTCGGCTCGTCCGGTGGCAGCTCTAGCACGATTGGCGCCGAGTCGATCGTGCGCGAAGCGCGCAGCCAGGCGAGCACATAGATAACGACTCGATAAGCGAGATAGGCGATAATGGTAAGGCAGGCGAGCACGCGCAGAGAGCGCGACATACGCGAACCGGGGCGATCGATTGGTCGCCCCGGTCCGCTCTTTCCCTGCCGGCTAATCAGTCGTCACCGCGCATCTGTTGCCCCGCGCGCGACCTGACTAGCCTCGTCGACCGCCGAATAGAGAGGCGTTAACAGGCCGAGCGTCGATATGGCCATACGACGCTGCATGTTTACCCAGCCCACCCAGAGATCGAACCATTGATCGATCACGTCGGCGGCGGCGTCGAGACGCCCGTTTCCTGCACGGTCGGATGGGCTGCGCGTGGTCTGGGCGCTGGCGCTGGTCATGTCCGACACCGTAGCCAGTCATCGGCGTGAAAGCCAACCGACCGTATGGCGCAACCTCGCTTGTTTCGTGGCGTCTTATTGGGTAAGGGCTCACCTACCCGTGGGGGAATCATGCGGAAGCTCGCCACACTCGCGCTCGTGCTCGCGCTGGTCATCGGGGCGGTGCTGATCGCGCTCGCGCTGCCCGCCGATGCTGCGCCCGCGGCGGCGTGTCCGACCGGATGGGGCTCGACTCCCGAGACCGTGGCGACGATGTCACCGTCGCCGATCGTGTCGGTGCGCGCCGGGCGACACGAGTGCTTTGACCGGGTGGTCGTCGAGGTGGCCGGCACGGCGGCCAACGGGTGGAGCGCGCAGTATGTCGGCACCGTGACACAGGACGGATCCGGGCGACCGGTGACCGTGCCAGGTGGCGCGCGTATCGCGCTCGTGCTGCACAACCCGGCCGGCTCGCTGCGGATGCCCGCGGTGGTTGGCTACACGACCTTGCGCAGCGTGGTCTACGCCGGATCGTTCGAGGGTTACACGACGCTTGGCGTCGGCACGCGCGCGCGCCTGCCGTTCCGCGTGTTCGCGCTGGCCGGGCCGGCTGGCCACTCACGGATCGTGCTCGACGTCGCGCACCGCTGGTAACGCCGGTCGCGGCCGGAGTCTCGGGCGTGGCGAGGGTCGCGACGCGATGAGCACCGCCTCGGCCGCCGAGAAGCCGGCGCGCACGACTCGCCATTGCCGTAGCAGCGTGAACGACTGGGACACTTTCAGATTGAATCCGAGCGTCTCCGCGTACTCGATCAGCGACAGCGCGGGCTCGCCGATGTCCTCGATCGCCCCGGTTTCGATCATTGAGCCGAGGTACTCGACTTGATCGACAAACTCTTCGTTCATGGTCATGGCACCGTAGCAGTGAGCTAGCGCACAGACAACCGACTTGCGCGCACGCATGCCACTTGTGTAGAGTCCAGTTCATGAACACGCGTTGCCCCTGGTGCCGGACGCCGGTCACCGATGAGGACCCGGACCCCGACACGCTGTGCCGGCCGCACCTGGCGGAGCTGGAAGGACTCAGCGAGTCGGAACTCGACCGCATGGAGTCCGAGCAGTACGCCGAGGAAGCGGACTCGCGCGGATGGCTGTGAGGACGCTCGCCGAGCGGATCGCGGCCGAGTTCGTGATCCGCCCGGCCGACGGCGGTGGCGTCTTCGTGTCGCTGCCGACCGCCCGCCGGGGATGCGATCGCATGCCCCACCACTGCAAGGATTCTGCGGCCGCCGCCGCCTACATGCATCGCACGTGGCAAATCAGCCACGGGCGTATCTAGTCCACCTGCACGACGAAACCGAGAAGAGAATCAGCGCCGACATGTCCAGCAACCCGACAACCACCACCGAGCCCGCCCCGAGACGTCACCGCCTGCGCAAGTGGCTGCTGATCGCGTTTGGCGCGCTCGTGCTGCTCGTGCTCGTGGGCCGGCTCGCGTCCCCGGCCACGCCCGTCGCCACCGCCGCAGCGCCCGCAGCGCCGGCCACCGTGGCGCCCACCGAAGCGCCCGCACCGGTCGCACCTGCACCGGCCGAGCCGGTCGGCCCGGCTACCTCGATCGCCGAGGAGGGTGGCACCTACGCCGTTGGAGTGGATCTCAAACCCGGCACGTATCACACGGCAGGGTCGGCCGGTCTTAACTGCTACTGGCAGCGCGAGCGCGCCGAGCCCGACAAGTACGGGATGACGATCATCGCCAACGGAAATTCTCAGGGTCCGGTGACGGTAACGATCAAAGCCACCGATGCGACATTCATGACGACAGGCTGCCAGCAGTGGGTTAAGCGCTGAGTCGGCCGGCACGAGAGCCCCGCGGCGGGGGGTACCGCGGGGCTCTTTGCGTTGCGCCGAGCCCGCTTGACTTGCGTGTGCGCATGCGGCTAGACTGCACGCATGACAGCGACGACAGCCCCCGCGATCGAACTTCCGGCACTCCCGATGATGTGCGGGCGCGCGGGTGACGCGGCCACCGGCGACATGAATCGCGACTGGGAGTGCACGCGCGCCGTGCGGATCTACACGCTGCACACGAGCGCGACGCAGATCACCGACTCGATCGCCCGGTTCGCTCGCCTGCGCAGCGACTACCGGCGTCGCAATCTCGCCCGGTGGATCACCGACGCTGCCGCTCGCCACGCGCGTCTCGTCGTGATGATTCTCGAAGATCTGCCCGAGTGCAGCCATCGCGAGGAGACCCGGCGCGAGTGCACCGTGGAGGGCAGCCTTCCCGAGTGCACCTGCTGATACGCACGAAGAGCCCCCCGGTTAACGGCCGGGGGGCTTTCGCGTGTCTGTGCGCCGATGTCAGGCGAGGAAGCGCATACTAGCCACCATGTCATCGCTCGCTGTCATTCCCGCGTGGGTGGCGCCTGCCCCGCGCGATGTCCAGGCGTGCCACGAACGCGCGCACGAACTCGCTCGTTATCGCGCGACCGTGCGCCCGATCGCGGCGACGCTCGACTGGGCGATGGGTAACCATTTCAGCCCGGTATCTGGCCGGTGGATCGAGCCGACCGAGCGCGCGGCGCGAGCCGAGATGATGCTCGCGTCATCCGTGTACGTCAGTGGTCGCGGGCTCGCCGATGACCTCTGGGCCGAGCTCGGCGTCGAGCCCGCCGAGTCGGTCACGGCCGATGGCGCGTGGCTCGCGAGTTCGTCCGCCACGCTCTCATGGCTGCTCGGCATACAGGGCCGCCCGCCGTTGCCGTTGACCCGGACGTGACAAGCGAGCGAATCTCGCAGGCGCCCATGACGGCCGACGAGTGGCAGCGCCAGACATGGCCACCCTGCCCGGTCTGCTCGACGCCGATCGTTGTCGAGCGTATCGATGTCACCACGGCCCACCGGCCGACACCACGCGTGTACGTGGCCGGCCGGTGGGAATGTCCGAACGGGTGCCGCCCGCGTTAAAGAGGTTGATTGCCATGCCCTACCACATCGGCACGAGCGCGTCGTGTCCGGCGTCCAAGCCCTACGCCGTAATCAAAGACAGCGACGGCAAGGTGATGGGGTGCCACGCGACCAAGGAAGGCGCGAAGGCTCAGCTCGCCGCGCTGTACGCGAACGAACCGAAATCGGGCGGTCGCGTCGAGGATGTGCGAGCACGGTTGGACAGCACCTAGCGACTCGCGCACATCTCGGCCGTGTCGTCGGCGCCGTCGTCCGCCTCCTCTGCGACGCTGTCGTCGCGCGTGACCCCACCGTCGAGATAGCGCTGATCCTCGCGAAGCTGCTGATCGGCGAGGTACTCGCGCGCCTCGGCCACGAGCGCCGCCGTCAGGGCTCGCTGTTCGTCCGTTGGCTTGTCCGGCTCGCGCGGAGGCGTACCGGCGTCACGCGCGGCGTTGCGTTGCTCGGCACGCTCGGCGCGCTCGTCGTGCGCCTGCGCCTCGGCTTCCAGGTAGCGCCGCTCTTGCAGGTCGGCCGTCTCGGCTCGCTCGCGCGCCTGCTCGGCGAGATATCGCGAGTCGGCCGCCTGCTGCTCTTGCATCGCCGGCACGCCGCGCCCGAAACCGTTCGGGTGCTCGGGTAGCTCGCGAACCGCCTCGCGCACGTCGGCCTGTACCTCGCGCTGCGCCGCCGCCTCTTCCGCCCGTCCGTCCGATATGTCGACCCCGCCACGCGCGGCGGCCACGAGCGGGTGTGTCGGCGGAAGCGTCGAGATCAGTTCGCCGAGCCGGACCGGATCGAGATCCTCGGGTCGCATCACGAGCCCGCCCCTGCCCACTCGGCGTCATCGTCGGCGGTGTCGTCGTCGAGCCCGACCCACCACGGCATTTGCTCGTCCGCGTCGTCGTTCTCGTCGAGCGAGTGCCGGTCGGCGATCTCGTCGAGCGCCTCGCGCGCGTGGGTGACCCGCTCGGCGGTCGGATCTTTCTCGGGCACCTCGCGCGCGGGCTGTACGCGCTCTGAGTCGTCCGTGGTGGCCGTCTGGCGGATGTCGGTCCGTCCGGTCTCGGGTGACGCTGCGAGAGCCTCAGGCGCGGGCGTGGGGGTCGCCCTGGCCGCTTCCGCGGTCCGGTCTACGACCTCGCTCTCGCCGATCACCCGGCGCTGATCTTCCACGGCGCGCGCTTCCTCGTCGGCGCGCAGCCACTCGGCGCCCGAGACCCGTTCGCGCGACGCGTCCGGATCGGCCCCGCGCGCGTTCAGCACGGCTCGCGCGCGCGTCTCCTTCTCGCGGGTGACGGCCGTGTGCGCGAACCATCGCGCTCGCGCCTCGTCGGTCTCGGCGAGATCCGCGCGCAGCATTTCCAGTCGCTCCGCTTCCGCGCGCGCCTGCGCCGCCGCGGTGGCCGTCTCGCCCGTGCCACCGTGCGCGCCCCATACCGTCGCGTCCGCCTCTTGCTTGGCCTTCTCTATCGCGGTGGCCGCCAACTGATCGGCCACGTACGCGGGCGCCCATATGCGTTCGCGCTCGCCCGCAGCCACGCGCGCGCGTAGTCGAGCGTCGGTCATGCCGGCCTCTTCCGGCGCAGCGTCCGGCCCGCCGAGCCCGGCCAACGCGGTCACCCAGACGGAGCGTTTCTCGGCCAGGCCGACCGGTGGCGCAGCGCCAAGTGGACCATCGCCGGAGATGTTCGGGTCGGCGCCGTCCTCGGCGCGCTGATTCTCGCGCCAGGCCATCGCCCAACCGACGCGCGTTTCCCAATCGGCGCGCGCGAGTGGATCGTCCGGCACCGGGCCGAGTCGCTCGACTGCCCACGCGGGCGGGTTCGCCGCCGCCTCGCTGCCGAGCGCGTGTCGCCGGGCGTCGCTCGCGTCCGCCTGGTCGGCGAGGTATCGCCGGGTGCCCTCGGACAGCCCGGCCGGAATGAGATCATGAAACGAGGTGAGCGCCGTACCGCGGTCGGCCGCCTCGCCGATGAGCCCGCGCACCCGCCCGTAGAGCACGTGCACCGTCGAGCGCGAGCCGGTGAACGGCTTGTCGGCGATCGCTTCGCGCAGCACCTCGCTCGCGTCCCGGCCGGCGATCTCGCCCGCGCGCAACATGCGATCGATCGGGCCGAGCGCGCTCTCACCACCGAGCCGTTCCCGGTCGGCCTGAGACAGCGTGCCATCGTGCACGAGCCCGTCGAGGAGGCCGGCGGTCCGGTCGGCCGTGCTCACTCGGATACCGTCGATCAGTCGGTCAACCGTGGTCACCGCGGAGCGCGCGTCGGCCTCGGACTGCTCGATCTCGGCCAGCGCGCCGCGCTCGTCCTGCGCCCGTTCGAGCACCTCGGCCAGAATCGCCCGGCCCGAGCGTGGCTCGATCCCCGGCTGTTCCGGCTTGACGCCCGGCCCTGGTACCTCGCCGGTCGGCGCCTGGCTCGGCAATGGCCGGGTGACCACCCATGCGGTATTGGACTCGCGCCCGCGCGTGAGGCTCACGTACACCGAGCCCGCGTCGGTGCGTCCGTCCGTCACCGCGTGGCCAGTGTCGACGGTTCGGCCCTGCGCGCCGTGCACGGTCGTGGCGTAGGCGAGCGCAAGATCCTTCGACACGTACTGTGCGGGCAGGATGAGCGACGTTCCGCCCGAGTCGACAACGGTCATCGAGCCGTCGTCGCGCAGCTCCGTTACGCGGTAGGTCTCCCGGTTGATAGGCGCGCGTTCGTTGCCGTTGACGCCGAGCAGGTCCCACCCGTTACGCCGGGCCTGCACGCGATCGCCTACGCCCGCGAAACATCCGTCCCGATCGAGCAGCGTGCCGCGCTCTTCCACGTGGCCGAGCGACACGAGCTGTGCGCGAAGCCCCGCCGACGCCTGCGCGGCCTCGGCGTTCGTGCCGACGATCAATAGCGATTCCTTACCGGCGAGCGTGTCGGCGAGCCACGCGCGCGACGCGCGTTCGATCGCCTCGTCACCCGTCGCCGCGTCAACGATCCGGCCGTGTCGGTCGTACTGCCCGAGCGCGACCGGATCGCCACCGCGCAGCCGTAGCGACGCCTGGCCTTCCCACGCGTTGTCAAACCGGCGCACGTCGGTCAGTTCGTACACGCCGCCACGCGCGGCGAGATCGCCGAGCACGCCGCCCGGCCCGACCGCGCCGAGCTGTCGCGGGTCGCCAATCGGGATGACCTTGGCATCCGCGCTCCGGACTCGCTCGACCACATGCGCGATGTCGGGCGTGGACGCCATGCCCGCCTCGTCGAGTAGGAAGAGATCACCCGCGCGCGGGATCGCGTCCCGGTCGCCACGCTGCACGGCCGCGCGCCACGCGGTCAGGTTCCAACTCGTGACGCCCTCGTCCGTGAGCACCTGCGCGGCCGCCTGCGATGGCGCCAGGCCAATCACGCGCCCGGTTGACCAGGCGTCCGCGATCGCGCCGCCGAGAAACGACTTCCCCGTGCCCGCGGGCGCAGCGATGACATCGATCGTGCGACCCGAGGTCAGCACACCGATCAGGGCCGCTCGCTGGTCGGCGCCCAACTCGCGGCCGTTCTCCGCGTAGCGATCGACCACCCGCCGCGCGTCTTCCAGGCTGATCCGCGGTGCGCCATGCCAGCGGCCGGCCTCGGCGATCGCCTGCTCGGCCGCGATCTGGCCTCGCGCGGCATACCGCTCGTTAGCCGGCTGTTGGTACGCGCTGCGCCTGTCCGCTAGCCGAAGCTCGTCGGGCAGGCCCGCGGTTGGCTCGGATCCGCGCGTGGTGACCACCTCGGCGAGCGCGTAGTCCGTGAG
>Ga0070711_100001855_pt1 | contig 11799 bp, 7 predicted proteins | sample LARL53metaG_FD_65452 | JGI IMG/M metagenome (GOLD analysis project Ga0070711, IMG submission 65452) | Corn, switchgrass and miscanthus rhizosphere microbial communities from Kellogg Biological Station, Michigan, USA - LAR L5-3 metaG | ecosystem: Host-associated > Plants > Roots > Rhizosphere ... | reverse complement strand
ATCCGCGCGGTGGTCGGGCCGCACCGCAAGGCCGTCGCCCGGCGGCTCGCTCACAAGGAAGCCGCCTACCTCTCCTATCTGGTCACGGTGGTCCCGCCGCGTGCCCCGGCACCGCCAGCGGCCAGCCCAGCCACGCCGTCGCGCCGCGTGCCGCTGGATCTTGCCGCGCTGATCGCCTGGGAGGTCACCGTGGCGGCGGGAACCTGGCTGGTGGTGAACTGGATCGCTGACGGCGGGCTGCGCCGCCGCTACGCCCGGATGGGCGGGGTGCCGCGGGCGGTCATCATCGGTCACTTCACACTCGGCCTCATCGGGCTGGTCATCTGGATCGCTTTCATGGTCACTGGGTTGCCGGCCCTGGCCTGGGCGGCGGTGGCCGTGGTCCTGTCGGTGGCCGGGCTCGGCATGGCCACCCTGGCCGGTGGCCTGCCGGAGCAGCGCCAGCCCAGCGAAGGCCCGCCAGAGCCGCAGCCGGCCGCCACGGGCCGGCCGGGCCCCGGGGCGACCGGGACCAGGTCAGCCAGCACCGGACTACAGTCGGCTCGGATGGCCGCGATCGACGTTCCTCCTGGGAAGCCGGTGACCGCCATCGCACTGCACGGCACGCTGGCGTCAGCGACCATCCTGATCGTGGTGCTCGCCGCGATCGGCGCCAGCTGACCCGGGCATCCCCAGAGCCGCGCCCGCTGCGCGGTCTGTCCCGCGGAACCCATCGCCATGCGCCCAGCCCCTTCTCCCGTCCCGTGCGTTCCGCGTGCTGAGGCTCCTGCGGGCGGCGGAACGGGGGATGGGCAGAACGGTGCCTCGGCCATGTGGTTCCTTTGGGAGCTTCGCTGGTCTAAGTAGATAGGAGACTCCAGCGGAGCGGCGGTGACATGCACGGAGCAGGTGGTGCGAAACCGGCCGTGACGCCGGTGCCGGGCAAAGCCAGTGATGATCAGGCGGCGTTCGAGCGCTTCGTGGCGGAGGCCGGGCCGCGGCTCGGCCGCGCGCTGGCTGCGCTGTACGGCTTTGAGGACGGCCGGGACGCAACCGCGGAAGCGCTGGCCTACGCCTGGGAGAACTGGCATCGGCTGCAGCACATCGCGAACCTCCCCGGCTACCTGTTCCGGGTCGGGCAGACCCGTGGCCGGCGCAGGCGCCAGCCGGCCGCTGGCCTCTTCGAGATCGGTGAATGCGGCGAGTACAGCTTCGAGCCCGGCCTGCCCAAGGCGCTTGCCGCGCTGACGCAGCGGCAGCGGCTGGCCGTGGTGCTGGTCCACGGCTACGGCTACACGCTGCGCGAGGTGGCCGAGTTGACCGCGATCCGGCCGACAACCGTGCAGAACCATCTCAGCCGCGGGCTGTCCCGGCTGCGCAGCTTGCTAGGGGTTGACGATGAAGGCTGACCTGGCCGGGCAGATTCACGAGCTGATGGAACGCGGCATGCGCCCGGTCGCGATGACCGACATCACGAGCCGGGCCCCAGTGCGGATGACCGTACTGGAGCGGGCCGCGGTGGCAGCCCGCCGCGGTGGCAGCCGCCGCGGCCCGGGCGGGCCCCCGGTGCCTCGCGTCGGCCGCGGCAACCAACGCCGGCCGCGCCGCGCGATCCTGGCCGCCGCCGCGACGGCGGTCCTGGTCATAGCCGCGGCCGTCGTCGCCGTCATCTTGTCGGGCGGCCCCAGCCGCCCGGTCTTTGACCCCGGTGCCGTCCGGCTGCTGGCGAAGGCCGCCGACGCGGCCGCGCGCCAGCCCGCGCCCCATGTCCGCGGCGGACAGTTCATGTACATAGAGACCAAGGCCGCCGTCACCTCCGACGTGCCCAGGGACCTGGGCGCCAAGCCCTCGCCCTTCCCCCGCCACCCCCACCTGAAGCTGATCACGTCGCGGGTCTGGGTGCCGGTAGGCAAGTCGTGCCGCCCCGTCTACAAGCGCAGCACTTCGGCCAATGGGAAAACGGCCGTCGAGACATATTCCGGCGAGAAGTGCCCGGGCATCGGCTGGCTGAACGATCCCACTTACCGGCTGCTGCAATCCCTGCCCACCAACCCGCACACCCTCCTCGCAATGATCTACCGGGTGGAACGCGGTCACGGTCCCGGGCCTGACCAGGAGGCCTTCGTCACCATCGGCGACCTGCTCCGCAACACGATCGCGCCACCCAAGGTCGCCGCCGCCCTCTACCGGGCCGCCGCCCTGATCCCCGGGGTGACCCTGATTCCGAACGCCACGGACGCGGTCGGCCGTCACGGCGTGGCCGTCGGGCGGATCGGCCCCGGCGTCGACGGCGGCGTCCGCGAAGAACTGATCTTCAGCCGGGCCACGTGGCAGCTCCTCGGGGAACGCGCGGTGATCGCCCGTACCGGCGCGACAACCGAGGCCACCGCCATCATCGACCGGGCCTTCGTCGACCACTACGGCCAGGTCCCTTAAGCGGCACGGCGCCGATCCACGGGTCAACGAGGAGATGCACATGAGGAATCGCCTGCTGGCGCTGCCCGCTGCGACGGCCGGGCTGGTCCTGGTCGCGACCGCGGTCACGGCGGCGGCCGTCCGCCCGCTGCGGGATCCGGCCAGGCCTGGCGCGCCGACCGCGGTGTTCTCGGCCGCGGCCCGGACCGTGGTGCTTATCAACGGTGACCGCGTCCTGGCCGGCCCCGGGACCGGCCGGCGGAGTGTGACGATGCTGCCGCCTGGCTCCGGCCTGGACGGCTCGCTGCTGACCCTCGGCGCGGGCGGCGTGAGGTACGTGATCCCGGTCGCCGCGGTGCCGTTTCTGGGCAACGGCCTGGACCCGAGCCTGTTCAACGTCGGTGGCCTGGTGCGCACGGAGCGCGCCGGCCGGGTGCCGGTACGGGTGGCCTACCGCGGGCACCGGCCGGCGCTGCCGGGCGTGACGCTGACCCGGGCCGGCGGTGGGGTCGCCGCGGGGTACCTGACCGCGTCCTCGGCGAGGGTGTTCGGTGCGGCGCTGGCGCGCCAGTTCTCGGCCGATCGCTCCGGGGGCGGGTATGGACGGGACGGCATGTTCGCCGGCGGCGTGTCGGTCAGCCTGGCCGGGACGGCCGCGGCCCGCGGCAGCCGGGCCTTCACTCTGGCCCCGGCCACCCGGCCGCGGTTTGTCATGCACACGCTGACGGTCACCGGGACCGACCTGGCGGGCGGGCCGGACACCGGTGGCTTCCTCATGGTCGTCAACGTCGACGACTCCCGCCGCTTCTTCGACGGCGCCACCTTCGATCACGGCACCGTCAAGCTGAGCGTGCCCGCCGGGCACTACTGGGCCGCCGGAATCTTCACCGACGCCGCCCCGAAGGGCACGCCACCCGCGCAGCGAATGGTGGTCCTGCCGCAGTTCACCGTGGCGAAGGACACGGCCGTACGAGTCGACGAGCGGACCGCGACCAGCAAGATCACGGTGTCGACGCCGAGGCCATCACGGGCACTCGACACCAACGTCAACGTGCTCCGCCGGGGCGCGGCGGGACCAAGCAGCTATGCCGACATCTCCGGTCAGGGACGGGCGCCGCTGTACGTCAGCCCGACCACGCGGCGGCCGACGGTGGGAAGGCTGCGGGTGCTCACGTCGTGGGTCCGGCTTTTCCCGCCGGGCGCGAAGGGCGTTCCCTATCAGTACTACCTGGAACACCTCGATGGCAGCGGGCTGCTGTCCAGCAACCAGCATTACGTGGTGCGGCCAGCCACGCTGGCCACGGTGCACGCACGCTTCTACTCCGACATCCCCGGCGCCGGTTTCGCGTTCTTTGTCGGCGTGCCCTCGGCGGTGGCGAACGAACCGATGGGTTTCGATGTCACCGGGAACCGGGTCCGCCTGCCCGGCCGGCAGACGCAGTACTTCACGGCCGGGAGTTCGCCCGTCGTATGGCAGGAATGGGAACAGTCACTCGGCTCGGCGGATGGCCAGATCGGGCCGTTCCGTGAATTCCGGCCGGGTGCGCAGGTGACCGAGCCCTGGGGCGCCTTCCCGCTGCATCCCGCGCCCAACGTGAACCCGGCCGGCGCGGTGACCGGCGACCAGGACCTGGCCCCGAGCCTGGTGTCGGCGAGCCGGTCGGGTGACACGCTCACGCTGGACCTCTCGCCGTTCAGCGACGGCATCGGTGACACCGGCACCAGGTTCGCGGGCCTCAACGACCCGGGCAGCAGGCTTGCCGGCAGCTACGAGATCGACGAGGACGGGAAGAAGATCGCGTCAGGGAACGCGGTGGGCACGGGCGTCACGTTCGGTGATTTCCACACCACCGCGGCCCTCGGGCCGAAGCCGTCGCTGATCCGGTTCACGCTCGGCGCGTCCATCACGGGCGCCAACTATCCGCTGTCGTCAGCCACCCGCACCGTGTGGACATGGCGGTCCACCCATGAATCGGGTGCCACGGTGCCACGGGGCTGGGCGTGCCGGTGGGTCAGCACGCCGCCGCACCTGCGCGGCCGGGACTGCGTGGCGGAGCCGATGATGACGCTGGGCTACCGGGTCGCCGGGCTAGGCCTGGACGGGGCGGCGGCGGGCCGCCAGTCCCTCGGGATCACCGTGGGGCATCTGCCACTCGCGGCGGCGGCCAGGATCACCGCCGTGGCGGCGCAGGTGTCCTTCGACGGCGGCAAGACCTGGCACGCGGCCACCGTCACCGGCTCCGGCGGGGCCTACCGCGCGGCGTTCACCGCGCCGGCCGGCGCGTACGTGATGCTGCGGGTGACCGCGGCGGACGCGGCGGGCGGCCGGATCGCTGAGACGATCACCCGCGCATACAAGATCGCCTCCTGATTCGCGGTTCGCGGCATGACCGTCTCCGCGGTGGCATCCGGATGTCTCAAATAAGGGGACGAAAGGCGCTCTGCTGACCTGCCGGGATGGTGTGATGATTGCAATTAGATGGTGTGATGATTGCAATCAGCAGGGGGGCACGCTCCCGGGCCCGGTGGAGAGCAGGATGCTATGAGACGCACATACCGTGCCGTCACCGTGCTTGCGGTGGCAGCCGCCACACTCACCGCCGGGGCCGCCGCCTCGGCCGCCCCGGCCGTTGGCGCCGTGGGCCGGCCGGGCAAGGTGGCCCAGGCGGGGAAGGTGACACTGCATTCCACGCGGGTTGTCTACGGCCCGCGGGCGATGGTGACCGGCCCGGACGGGGCATTGTGGTACACGAACTTCATCGGCAACTCGATCGGGCGGATAACCACCAGTGGCCATGTGAAGTCGGCTTTCCACGCTCCCAGCATCAGGCGCCCGTCGGGGATCGCGGCCGGGCCGGACGGGGCGCTGTGGTTCACCAACTACCTCGGCGGCTCGATCGGGCGGATCACCACCGGCGGCAAGGTCACCAAGTACACCGGCACCGGCATCGTCGGCCCAACATGGATCGCCGCCGGGCCGGACGGGGCGCTGTGGTTCACCAACACAGACGGCAACTCGATCGGGCGGATCACCACCGGCGGGCAGGTAACGAACTACACCGGTCCAGGGATCGCAGGGCCGCAGGGGATCACCGCCGGGCCGGACGGGGCACTGTGGTTCACCAACCCCAATAACGACTCGATCGGGCGGATCACCACCGCCGGGACGGTGACCAACTACAAGGCCTCCGGTATGGACACCCCATGGGCGATCACCGCAGGCCCGGACGGGGCGCTGTGGTTCACCAACACCTTTACCATCGGCCGGATCACGACCACCGGGCAGGTGACCGTCTACCCCGACCCCGGCATCGACACCCCGGCGATGATCACGGTCGGCCCGGACGGGGCGCTGTGGTTCACCAACCCCAGTAGCAACTCGATCGGCCGGATCACCACCGCCGGGACGGTGACCAACTACTACGCCGGCGCTGGCATCGCCCTCCCCTGGGGCATCACCACCGGCCCGGACGGGGCGCTGTGGTTCACCAACGTCCACGACAACTCGGCCGGGCGGATCACCACCAGCGGGACGGTGACCCACTACCTCGACCCCACCGCGATGGGCGGCGTGGGGAGCATCACCCGCGGGCCCGACGGGGCGCTGTGGTTCCTCGCCCGCAACGCGATCGGGCGGCTCACCACCGGCGGCAAGGTGACCACCTACACCGGTCCGAAGATCGCCAGCCCCCGGGGGATCACCACCGGCCCGGACGGGGCACTGTGGTTCGCCAACTACGCCAGCAACTCGATCGGCCGAATCACCACCACCGGAACGGTGACCACCTACACCGACCCCGGCATAGCCGGGCCTGCCGGGATCACCACCGGCCCGGATGGGGCGCTGTGGTTCACCAACGCCGCCGGCAACTCGATCGGGCGGATCACCGCCACCGGCCAAGTGACCAACTACTACACCGCCCCCGGCATTAACGGCCCCGGGCCGATCACCACCGGCCCGGACGGGGCGCTGTGGTATGGCAACGACGTCAGCTTCGGCTCGGTGGGCCGGATCACCACCACCGGCCAGGTAAGCACCTACGGTGCTGGCATCTCCTTCCCGAACGCGATCGCGGCCGGCCCGGACGGGGCGTTGTGGACGATCAGTTACACCGGCGAGATCATGCGGGTCACCACCGCCGGGCAGGTGACCACCTTCACCGGTGTCGGCGACAACACCTACGGGATGGCGGCCGGCCCCGACGGGGCCATGTGGTTCTGCAACGCCGTCAGCTCCGGCTCGATCGGGCGGATCACCACCACCGGCCAGCTGACCACCTACCCCGCCACCAGTGCCCGTACCCCAGGCTCGATCACCGCCGGGCCCGACGGCGCGATGTGGTTCGGCACAGGCAACGGCCACATAGGGCGGATCACCACGCCGTGACCTTGCCACCACCGGCTCCGCTCGGCCACGCGCCATTGAACGAGTGGGGAGGCGGCCCTCAGTTGTAGGGGGCGAACAGGGGGAACTCGTTGCCGGAGGCGTCGTAGTACCAGCCGACGCCCATGCAGTTGGTTGACGTCTGGCACGAAACCCCGGTCAGGTTGCTTTGCGTCGCGCCGGCCGGGGCGCCGGGCGCGGACAGGTGCCAGCTCGTGCCGTCCCAGCGTTCCGCCAGCGTGATCGTCTTGACCGTGCCGCCGTGGAACACCGAACCGGTGGCGGTGCACGAGGTGGCCGAGTTGCAGTCCACGGCGGCCAGGTAGCTGTCCTTGGCGTCGGCCCGGTTCGGCGTGGCCTGCACCGCCCAGCCCGTCCCGTTCCAGCGCTCCGCGAGCGTCACCGTCTTCGAGCCGTTGAAGTAGTCCCCCACGGCGGTGCACGCGGTCACGGCCGAACAGGACACCCCGCCCAGGGTGCCGTCGCTCCCGCCGCCGGGCAGCGACGGGTCCTTGATCTTCCAGGAGGTGCCGTTCCACACCTCGGCGAAGGGCGTGAACGACGGGGTGAGGTCATACCCGACCGCGACGCACGCGCTAGCCGACGCGCAGGACACGGTGTTGAACTGGGTGGTCGTGGTACCGCTCGGGTGCGGCGTGGTCTGGATCTTCCAGGTGCTTCCGTTCCAGGCCTCGGCGAGCGGGAACTGGTTCCCCGAGCCGTCCCGGTAGAACCCGGTCGCCGTGCACGAGGTCGCCGACGGGCACGAGACGCTGGTCAGGAAGCTGCTGGCCGCACCGGCCGGGTTGGGCGTGGCCTGCACCGCCCAGCCGGTCCCGTTCCAGCGCTGCGCGAGCGTGACCAGCACCCCGCCGGACAGCACGTCGCCCACCGCGGTGCACGCGCTCGCCGCCGAGCAGGACACGCCGGACAGGTTGCTGTTGGACGGGTTGGGGGTGGGCTGGACCGTCCAGGCGCCGCCGTTCCAGGTCTCGGTGAAGTCGTCGAACGTGCTGCCGCTGGCCTCGTAGTCGCCGACCGCCATGCACGCGCTCGCCGACGTGCAGGAGACCGTGTCGAACCCGGTCGCGATCGCCCCGGCCGGCACCGTGGCGGTCTGCGGCTGCCAGCGGAGCTGCATGATCTCGGCCAGCGTCCGGTAGCCGTCCACCGGGTCGTGGTAGCTGCCTACGGCGGTGCACTGATTGGCGTTCTGGCACGCTACGCCGCTCAGCTCGTCGGTGTCGAACGAGGTGGCGATCGGCGGGTTGATGACCCGCCACTTGGTCCCGTTCCAGCTCTCCGCCACCATGAACTGGACGCCGTCGTTGAAGTAGCCGCCCGCGGCGACGCAGGTCGTCGCGGCGACGCAGGAGACGCTGACCAGGGTGTCCTTGGTCCTGGCGATCGTATGGACCGCCCAGGCGGTGCCGTTCCAGTCCTCCGCGAAACCGTCGCCGACCGCGGTGCACGCCGTCGCCGAGGGACACGAGACGCTGTCTAGCTCGTTGAATGTGCCGCTGGGGTCTTGTGTGGGCTGGATCTTCCAGCCCGACCCGTTGAACACCTCGGCGAGCGGTGACCCGGTGCCGTTGCTTGAGTAGCCGACGGCGGTGCAGGCCGTGGCCGACACGCAGGACACGCCATTGAGCTGGCTGGTGGCCGCGCCGCTGACGTTGGGCGTGCTCTGGATGGTCCAGTGCGATCCGTTCCACGACTCGGCGACGGTGGTCGTGGTGCTGCCGTTGTAGGAGTCGCCGACGGCGATGCAGTCGCCGGCCGACCGGCAGGAGACGCCGGTGAGGGTGGTGCTCGTGGCACCGGCCGGGTTGGGCGTGGCCTGCATGCTCCAGGCGGAGCCGTTCCACGCCTCGGCCAGGGTGACCGTGTCGCCGCCGGCGGAGTAGCTGCCCACCGCGGTACAGGCACTGGCGGAAGCACACGAGATGGCGCTCAGGTTCCCGCCGCCGGGGTCGGTGATGGACCTGACGGTCCACGCCGTGCCGTTACGTGTCTCGGTGAGCAGCCCGCCGGAGGGGTTGCTCTGATTGCCCACGGCCATGCACGCGGTGCCCGACCAGCACGACACCGCGTTGAATCCCCAGGTCGTGGCTCCGGGCACCGTGGGCGTGGACTGGTATCCCCAGCTCGCCGCCGCGACACCAGCCATGGCGAGCAGGCCCCAGCCGGCCAGCGCCACGGTCACCGCCGCGCTGGCGGTACGGCGCGGCCGGCTCATCCCGCGCGGCCGGGCCACTCGCTCGCCGGTTCTCCTCACACCCAGCACGTGCATCCCCTCCATCGCTCACCCCGGTGCACGCTTCGCCTGTTCTGCGATGCTTCGTACCACATCGGTACCAGGAAGCGCACTAACCCCCGTCCCGCACCGGAGGTAAGACCCCATGCTCCACGTTCCGACCACCGCCGGGGAGATCGACGTCGACGATCTCGGCCCGGTGCTCATGCACGAACACGTGTTCATCCGGACCGAGACCCTGCAGCAGGGCTGGCCCGGCTTCGGGGGCTGGGACACCGAGGCGGAGGTGGCGGCCGCACGCGAGCGGCTCAGCAGGCTGAGCCAGGCGGGGGTCGGCACGATCCTGGACATGACCGTGCCCGGCCTGTACCGCGACCCGGCGCTTGTCGCCCGGGCGGCCGAGGGCACTGGGCTGAAGGTCATGTTCGCGACCGGCTACTACACCTACGACAACCTCCCGTTCCCGTTCCACTACCGGGGCCGGGGCAAGATCCTCGACGACGAGGACCGGACGCTGGAGTCGCTGTTCGAGCGGGATGTGACCGCCGGTATCGGTGACACCGGGTTCCGCGCGGCCGTGCTGAAGATCGTGACCGACGAGCAGGGCATGACGCCGGACGTGGAACGGCTGGCGATGGCGGTCGCCAGCGTGCATGCCCGCACCGGCACGCCGGTGTGCACCCACGCGCACGCGCCCAGCAGGCGCGGCCTGGACCAGCAGCGGATCCTGGCCTCCCGAGGCGCCGACATGGGCCGGGTGATGATCGGGCATTCCAACGAGAGCACCGACCTGGGCTACCTGGAGCAGATCATCGCGGGCGGCTCCTACATCGGCTGGGACCGTTGCGGCCTGCAGGTCGCCGTGCCGCTCGCCGACCAGCTGGACACCCTGGCCAGGCTCTGCGAGCGCGGCTATGCCGACCGGGTCATGCTCTCCCACGACAAGGCGTCGTTCACCGACTGGTTCACCAATGCCGAGCAGGACTTCGTCCTGCCCGACTGGCAGTTCACCTACATCCACGGCGCGCTGCTGCCCGGCCTGCGCGAGCGTGGCGTCACCGACGGCCAGATCGAGCAGATGCTGGTGCGCAACCCGCGCGACTTCTTCGGCCGCAACGATGGCCCGCTGCCCGCGGTCGGCCGGCCCGCGACCGCGCCGGAGGCCGGGTAATGGCGACCGCGGCGCCGCCCCGCGGCGCGAACCCGTTCGACGACTCCGGCGTGCGCGCCGGCACCGGCGGGGTACGCCGCTATCCGGGCCTGCATGCCTCACTGCTGGACATGCTGCGCGACAGCGTGGCGGCCACGCCCGGGGCCGAGGCGCTGGCCGAGGTCGGCGGCCGCCGGATCAGCTACGCGCAACTGTGGGACGGCGCCGCCCGGGTGGCCGGCGGGCTCCGCGAGGCCGGGATCCGCCCCGGCGACCGGGTGGCGGTCCGGCTGCCGAACTCCATCGACTGGGTGCTTGCCTTCTTCGGCGCGTTGATGGCCGGCGCGATCGCGGTGCCGGTGAACACCAGGTTCACCCAGGCCGAGGCCGGTTACGTGATCGGCGACTCGGGCAGCACATACGTGTTCGAGCCCGGCACGGCGCTGCCCGACGGCGAGCCCTTCGTGCACGAGGGCGATACCGGGCCCGACGTCGCCGCGATCTTCTACACCAGCGGGACCACCGGGTTCCCCAAGGGCGCGATGCACACCCACGAGAACATCCTCGCCAACGTGGAGACGGTGTTCCGGTGCAGTTCCATCCCGCGGGACGCCGGGCCGGATCTGCGCTCACTCGTGGTCGTGCCGCTGTTCCACGTCACCGGGTGCCACAGCCAGACCCTGCCGACCCTGCGGGCCGGCGGCACAGTCGTGATCGACGCCGGCTTCGACGGCGGCCGGATGATCGCGACGCTGGAGCGGGAGCGGATCACCGCCTGCACCGCCGTCCCGGCGATCTACTACTACATCCTCAACCACCCGGACTTCGCGCCCGCGAAGGTCGCCGGGGTGCGCTGGGCCTCCTACGGTGGTGCCCCGATCGCGCCCGCCCTCGTGCACCAGATCGGCGAGAGGTTCGCCGCGGCCCGCCTCGCGAACGGGTTCGGGCTGACCGAGTCCACCTCGATCGCGACGGTGCTGCCGCACGAGTGGGCGGCCGGGCACGCCGACTCGGTCGGGTTCGCCGCGCCGCACACCGAGGTCGCGATCGACACCGGGGCCGGCCCGGGCGAGATCCTGATCCGGGGGCAGAGCGTCTGCGACGGCTACTGGCACAACCCCGAGGCCACGGCGCAGGGGTTCGCCGAAGGCTGGCTGCACACCGGGGATGTGGGCCGCATCGGCCCCGAAGGCCTGGTCTACGTGCTTGACCGGATCAAGGACATGATCAACCGCGGCGGCGAGAACGTCTACTGCGTCGAGGTGGAGAACGCCCTGATCGGCGCGCCCGGGGTCGGTGAGGTCGCGGTCGTCGGGGTGCCCGACGCCATGATGGGCGAGAAGGTCGGTGCCGTGATCGTCCCGCTGCCCGGGGCCACCGTGGAGCCGAAGGCGATTGTGGACTACGCCCGGGAGCACCTGGCCGGCTTCAAGGTGCCCCAGTTCATCGTGGTCAGCGCCACGCCGCTGCCGCGCAACCCCAGCGGCAAGGTGCTCAAGGGGCCACTGCGGGACAGCGATTTCGGTGCGCCGATGTTCGGCTGACAAGCGCAGGCTGGGCTGGCACCCACGGCGGGGGTGCCAGCCCAGCTTCCTTTCACCCAGGGCGCGCCTG
>Ga0070711_100001852_pt1 | contig 11802 bp, 14 predicted proteins | sample LARL53metaG_FD_65452 | JGI IMG/M metagenome (GOLD analysis project Ga0070711, IMG submission 65452) | Corn, switchgrass and miscanthus rhizosphere microbial communities from Kellogg Biological Station, Michigan, USA - LAR L5-3 metaG | ecosystem: Host-associated > Plants > Roots > Rhizosphere ... | reverse complement strand
GGGTCGGGCATCGCGATCATGTCCGACTCCTCGATCGGGTTGAAGCCGGTGATCGAGGAGCCGTCGAAGCCCATGCCGCCGTCGAAGGCGTCCTCGAGCTCCGCGGCGTTGATCGAGAAGCTCTTCAGCTGGCCGAGCACGTCGGTGAACCAAAGGCGCACGAAGCGCACGCCGCGTTCCTCGACGATCTGGGCGACGTCAGCGGCACTCCTCGGTTGCTCGGCCATTCCTGCCTCCTTCTCGTGGGCCTGTGGAGTCTGCCATCTGAACCGGAAAGGGGTAGGCAGGCGTAATCGGGGTATACGAGCAGGCTTGCGATGGCGGGCAAAACTCGGTATAACTTACGAGACGTAAGTTAAGGGCTAAAAGTAAAGTTAAGGCCACGTGAAGGCTCTGTAAAGCGCCGTGAGGCGCAATCGGAGCAAGAGGCGGGAAGAACTTGACAATCAAAACAGATGTGAGCAGATTCCAGATCCACGATGAGCTGACCGCTCCCGACGAGAGCGCGCCGCTGATCAAAACGATCCAGGCGACGGGCGGCGCGGTGACAAAGTTCGTCGGCGTGCTGGCCGGCGCGCCGGCGGTGCTGCGTGCATATACCCGGATGCGCTCGGAGCTGCGCGGCGGCGTGCTGCCGCGGGCAACGCGTGAGCGGATCGCCCTCGCCGTCGCCGAGTACCGCGACGACACCTACAGCATCGCCCAGCACGCGAAGTCGGCGCGCAGCGCCGGCCTCGGCCTCGACGAGGTCTCGCGGGCCCGCAGCTTCACCTCCTCAGACCCGAAGGAGGCGGCGCTGCTTGCCTACCTGCGGGGCGCACTCGACGCCAACGGTCACCCACCCCTCCACCTTCACGAGGAGGCACGGGAGATCGGGTGGAGCGACGAGGAGCTGCTGGAGGCCGTCGCCCACCTCGCCCTCAACGAGTTTCAAAGCTTGATTGCGGGCGCGGCTGAGCTGCCGAAAGACCAGTCTGGACCGCGGGTACTGCCGTCGGTGGCGTAATTAGCGAGGGGTCTGGCACCCTTCCCCGCTCAACTTTTTCTGAGGACAAGTTGCCGCCATCCGCGAGCGGCGGCGCGGAAAAAGTACAAGCCGCGGGAAAGGGGCGCCAGACCCCTCGCTCAGCCCAACCGGCCAGCTCCACCCAGTTGACTGAGCTGACTATTCCTCCACGACCGTGACGGTGTAGAGCAGGCGGGCCGTCGAGTAGCGGCAGCCGTACGTGGCCCTTGTTCCGAGCTTTTGTTGGGGTTCTCCCTGGCGGACGTCGGTCGCGTTGACGCACTTGCCCGGTTCGCGACTGGCGCGCCAAGCGTTGTTGGAGGGCAGACCCTGGGCGAACGCCGGAGCCCAGGTGGGCACGGTGAGCCCGACGATGTCTCCCTGGTGGACGGGCAGCGAGGCGCCGAACTTGATCGTCTGGCCGAGGTAGGGGCTGAGCACCTTGATCGCGCCCTGGGCGCGCAGGTTGTAGCGGGGCGGGTTCGTGCCCGCTACCCGGCGCAGGATCGCCAGGCGCGCCTCGGGCGGTGTTCCGAAGAAGCCGTTGAAGAAGGAACGCTGGCTCCCGGTCGGCTGGGCCAGGGTCAGGGTCCAAGCCTTGACCTTGCCGTCGCGGGGGACGCGAAAGGGAAGCGTGCCCTGGCTGGTGCTGACCTGAAAGCCGGTGACGCTACCGATCGCCTGGCAAGGAGAGCCGGGGCATGACGGGTCGGGCATGCTCGCGGTACTGCCGAGGACGACCGTGGTCCGGGCGTTGGCGGCCGCGCCAGCGCCCGCCGCGAGCGCGCAGAGCAGGGCAAGGCAGCCGGCGGTAACCGCGATCGCTGCAAGGCGACCTCGCGTTGTCGCGGGAACGGCACTCGGGGCACGGGAAAACCTCGGCATCCGGGAAGCTCCTCTCTTCGATGGTCCTGCTCTGTGCGGGGAGATTAATCGCCGGATCGGCCGATTCAGGGCCGAGGCCCGTTTTCGGCTAGCGACGGGCGCGCTCGACGGCGACCGCGTAGTGCAGGTGATCGGCACCCGGGAAGTGAAGCGCCTCGCGGGCCCCGTTGGTCAGATCGAAACTGTTGCCCGGCGTGTAGGGACCGCGGTCAATCACGGTCGTGACCAGCGCATGCCCGTGGTAGATGAGCTTGACCGGCGTCCCACAGGGCAACGTGCGGTGGGCGACGCCGATCGTCGAGGGCCGCAGAACCATGCCGCAGGCCGTGTGGCGACCATAGAGGCCCGGCCCGTACCAGGTGGCGCCGGCGACTCGCAGCGCGCTAAAGGCGAGGCCGGCGCCGCTCGAAGCCGTGCCTTCACTTTCCGGGGTCGCGCCGATGCCGCCGGTGCCCGCCTGCGCCGGGGCTGTGGCGAGCGCAAGCGCTGCCAGCAGGGCCGTGAGCCCCCAGAGAACTTGGTTTTTCCGCGCGTGGCGGTCTGCTCTTGCCTTCATTGCTCTTTACGACGCTTACGGGGTTAGCTGACGGGCTCGCGCTGAAAGAGCTGCGCTACGCGGCAGATGCCTGCGATTCGCCCCAACCTTTGGGTCCCCCGCTCTCCGCGGTATGTGGACGGAGATTCAGCGGAAGTTGGCGGCAGGTTAGCAGACGTTAAGACATGAATTTGTGAAGGGATTGCGAAAGGCCCCACGAGGGGGCCTTTCGCAGTGGGCCTGTAAGCCGGATCCTGTCGAGAGCGGCCATCTGTCTCGCGGAGCCGAGGCCCCGCGGGCCGCCTAAGCGGCCTGCGGCCTACCTGGATCTCGCCGGGCCGGGTCGACGATCCTGCTTGGCCTTGCACCTGGCGGGGTTTGCCTGGCCGACGCGTCGCCGCGCCGCCGGTGCGCTCTTACCGCACCATTTCACCTTTGCCTGTACGCGGCTCACGTGTGGCCGCGCCATCGGCCGTGTATTTCTGTGGCACTTTCCCGCGGGTTTCCCCGGGTGGGCGTTACCCACCGCCATGCCCTGTGGTGTCCGGACTTTCCTCGAGGGGTTTTCTCTCCCCCCGCGGTCGCTCAGCCCACAATGGAAATGGTAGTCCCTTCGGGAGCACCCGCAACCGGGCTTCCAGCAGCCGGGTCAGATCTTCCGAAAGACGCCTACGACCTTGCCGAGGACAGTGGCGTCGGTCGTGCGAATCGGCTCCATCGTCTCGTTCTCGGGCTGCAGGCGGACGTGGTCCTGCTCGCGGAAGAAGCGCTTGACGGTCGCCTCTTCGCCAATCAGGGCGACGACGATCTCGCCGTTGGCCGCGTCCTCGGCCGGGCGCACGACGACGTAGTCCCCCTCGAAGATGCCCGCTTCCTTCATGCTCTCGCCCCGCACCCGGAGGATGTAGTCGCCTTCCTCGCCGCCGATCACGTCGGGGATCTCAATGTATTCCTCAACGTTCTCGTCGGCCAGGATCGGCTCGCCGGCGGCGACCTGGCCGACGAGCGGCAACCCGTTGCCGGGCAAGATCGTCCTCTTGGCCCGGTCGAAGAGCAGCTCGATCGCTCGCGGCTTCGTCGGGTCGCGCCTGAGCAGCCCGATCTTCTCCAGGTTGGCGAGGTGCGCGTGCACGGTCGAGGAGGAGTGCAGGCCCACCGCTTTGCCGATCTCGCGCACCGTCGGCGGATAACCCGTCTTCGCCGCGTAGCGACGGATGAAGTCGAAGATCTCCTTCTGCCTCTTGGTCAGATCAAGCTCCACGCTCACGCCCCTTCTGTGCCGGCACCCCGGGCCTCGCTCGCTCGAACATCTGTTCGCAAGACTACCGCCCCAAACGGACAGCCGCAACCCACCCCGCCGAACTCCCGACCATCTAGAATCCCCCGCCCCTCAAGCGGCTGTGGCGGAACTGGTAGACGCGCAAGGTTGAGGGCCTTGTGGCCCTCACGGGCCGTGGAGGTTCGACTCCTCTCAGCCGCATCAGGAACTCCTGCAATAGGCGGCGGTTCCGCCGTCCAGGTGGCGACCGCGTGCGCGAGCTTCAAAGTTTCCCGCTCATCGGCCTCGCAATCGTCTACGCGCTCTGCGGCGCGATCGCCTGGGTCGCTATTCGAAGAGGACGAGGAACACCGTCACCAGCCCGAGGAGGATCCCGCTGAGCGCGATCGCGCCCTGCACGGCGCGATGGGTCTCGGGGAAGCGCCCCTCCGTGAGCGCCCGGTCCAGGTCCCGCCGCCGCAGGCTCCCGTAGGCAATGACCGCAACGCCGTAGAGGGCGAAGCAGACCCCGGCCGCGACGTAGGGCCAGCGGCGCGAGGTGCCGGCCAGCTCGGGGACTACGCGGCTGACCGCAACCGCGACCGCCAGCGAGGTGAGCCCGGTGCGCCACCAGGCCAGCTCTGTCCGCTCCCCGGCCAGGCGGGTGCGCCGGCTCGCGTCGAGCGTCTTCTTGTCGTCGTCCGAGAGGTCCACGGTCTCAGCCCGCGGCGGCAACCCAGTCCTTGGCCTCATCGAGGCCACCGAGATCCCGGACCAGCACCTCGCCCGGGGTAAGCCAAGCGAGCATCTGCATCGCCCTCGCCACCCATTCGGCGTCTGTGACCAGGGCAAAGCGCTTCCAGGCGGCGTGGTCGTGCACCCAGGCCTGTAGGCCGGCCTTCACGTCCTCCGGCAGGGCACTCGGCTCGAGACCGTGGAAATCGGTGAGCAGGAAGAGCAACCGCAGCTCGCCCGACTCGACGCCCTCGCGCAGGGCCGGCTCCAGAACCCCGGTGTAATCCTCTTTGCTCAGCTTGCCCGAAGCCTGCAGGCCGATCGTGCCGGCGGGCATGCCCTCGATTCGCTCGATCACCGCGACGTCACACCTCCGCGCTCGTCAGTCACCCGAGTGTATGTCGTGCAGGCTGCGAGTTCAGGCATCCGCGCGAGTTCGCGGCTACCCTGCGGCGCGTTCGAGCTGCCGACGACGTCCTCGCCGGAAAACGGGCTCGCCATGGCTGAGCCAGACGACGCTGGTAGACGCGCGCGGTCACGTGATACGAGTACGTACATCATCTTTGCTTCTCTTAGTACATTTTGTTTTTTAGATCGAACTGGGAGCGTGCCATGGCAGCAAACGGGTCGCGGCGGGAGGCGATCCTCGAGGCAATGATCCGCGTCGTGGGCCGCGAGGGGTACGCGGCGACCTCGGTGGCCGACGTTCTCGCCGAGGCGGGTTCCTCGCGGGCTACTTTCTACAAGCACTTCGACGACAAGCACGACTGCTTCCTCGCCGCCCTGCAGGTCGCCGAGCTGCGGATCCTGCGCGCCGCCAAAAGCGCCTGCGACGAGGGCGCGGGCTGGGAGGAGCGCGCCTGTCGCGGCCTCACCGCGATCGTCGATCTCTTCCTGGCCGATCCGGCGCTGGCGAGGGCCGTCCTCGCCGAGGCGGCGACGGCTGGGGCCGGGGCCCGCCAGCGCTATTGGCAGGCCGCCGGGCAGCTCGCGCGACTACTGGAAGAGCAAGGGCCTTCACCGCGCCGGGACGAGCTGCCGTCGAGCACCGGCCTGATGGCGGTCGCCGCCGTCGCTGGCTTGATCTTCGACGAGCTGAAAGCGGGGCGCGAGGCCGACCTGGGGCAGCTCCTGCCCGAGCTCGAGTTCGCGCTGCTAGTCCCCTACCTGGGACCGCGAGCCGCTGCCGACGCCTGCGACCCGCTCGCCTCCGCGTCCCGGTAGGGCTGCAGGAGGTGGTCGCCGAGCTGCGGCGCGAGCGCCGGCAGCAGCTCGGTCGCACCGCTGAGGACGTGGGCGCCGATCAGCGCCGCGACGTTGGCCACCAGGGTCAGCTCCGTCCCCTCGGGCAGGCCGGCGCCCCGCCGGCCGGCGCGGTTGCCCTCGCGCAGCAACGCGGCGAGCCGCTCGAGGGCCTGGCGCTGGCGGGTGGCTATCTCGGGGAGCGCCGCCCTGGCCTCCAGGGTGAACAGCCTCGCGGTGGTCGGCTCGGCGGCGCAGAAGTCGAGCACCGCCGCGAGGGCGGCGTGCACGCGACGCGGCCAGTCCTCCACCGGTACGGCCGCCGCCGCGGCGGCGGCCTGCGCCCAGGCCCGCTGCTCGGCCTCCTCGTAGGCGGCGAGCAGGCACTCGTCCTTGTCGGCGAACTGCTCGTAGAAGGTGCGGCGAGAGACCCGCGCCCCTTCCAGCACGTTGGCCACCGTGGCGCGAGCGTAGCCGTGCTCCTCGAGCGCAGCCGCCACCGCCTGCAGCATGCGCCGCCGCTGGCTCGACGCGACTGCCTGCGGCGAGAGTCTGTGCCGACCGCTCGGCAGCGGTCTCGCCGCGCCCGCCGAAGAGCTCATACGGCCAGGGCTGTCGGCCGCTCAACCGCCATGAACAACATCGTACATAATGGCGGCGCGGTGAAACCGGGCTTTCGCCGGCCCGGCCGAGGCGCTCTTATCGCGCCGCGGTCGCCTCTTTCTCGTGCTCAAGCTGGTCGGCGTCGAGCACGGCCCAGCCAACCCGCTCGATCAGCTGACCGGAGAAGTGATCCGATTCGAGGTCGGTGGGCGCGATCCGCTCCCGGTAGACGATCGCGTCGTTGGACTCCTGAGGCGTGTTGGCGACTACGAGAATCTGCGCCATCGTTGTCTCCTTCGCATTGGGTTCCGAACTCGCAGGATGGCGCGCCTCCTTAACGCCCACGTCAAAATTGAGTAAAGAGTTGATCGGGTTCGTGTCGTGTCAGCTCGCGCAGCGCTCGCAGGTCCCGCGCAGGACGACGTCGTGGTCGGTCACCTCGAAATTGAGCTCGGAGGAGAGCCTGGCGATCGCCCGCTCGAGCGAGGCGTCCTCGAAGGGGACCATGCGACCGCAGCGACGACAGATCGCGTGGTGGTGATGCTCGCCGTCGGGCTCGACCCGCTCGAAGCCGGCGACCCCGCGCGAGACCTCGATGCGCTGCAGAAGCCCGAGCTGCTCGAGCTGCTCGAGCGCCCGATACACGCTGGCGCGGCCGACGGCCGGCTTGCGCCGGCGCATCTCGTCGTCGAGCTCGAGCGCGGTGACGGCGCAATCATGGCGCGCGAGTGCCTCGACCACCGCGGTGCGAGCCCCGCCGCGGCGGTAGCCAGCGGTGCGCAGCACGGAGAAGGCGTGCTCGGCCCATTCCCTGTCGGCGGCGACGGACATCTCAGTCGATCGTAGCCCCAGCTTCCCCGGGCGTTCCCCGCACCGCGGAGCGCCAGCGCCCAGCCGGAATCGAGAGCATGTACGCGGCGACGATCGCGAGGGCAACCGACGCCCCGCCCGCGGTGCCAGCGTAGTAGGAGAGATAGAGGCCACCGACGCCGGAAAGCACCGCGAGGGCAGCCGCGAGGACAATCGTCGTCATCATCCGGTCGCTGAGCCGGCGCGCGGCCGCTGCCGGGCCGACGAAGACGGCGACGACGAGCAGGTTGCCGAGGCCCGTTACCGCAACGACGGTCGCCACCGCGAGAAGGACCAGGAGCGTCGCGTCGACAACCGCCGGCGAGACGCCGAGCGCGCGGGCGGTGCCGCGGTCGAAGCCGGCGATCAGCAGTCGCCCGTGGAGGAGCCGCAGGGCCGCGACGACGAGGGCGGCAAGGATGGCGGCGGCGTAGAGGTCGCCGTCGGTGACCCCGAAGACGTCGCCGAAGAGCAGGTGCTCGATCCCGGGCGGCGAGCGCGGCGAGAGGGCCAGCAGCGCACCGAGCCCAAACATCGTGGTGACGACGACGGCGACCGCCGCCTCGCGCCCAACCCCGGCGACGCGCGAGGCGAGCGCGATCGCCAGCGCCGCCAGGACGACCGCCGGCGCGGCGCCAAGGGCCAGCGGCGCACCGGCGATCGCGGCGAGGACAAGGCCCGGGAAGAGCGAGTGCGCCAGCGACTCGGCCGCGTAGGAGAGCCCGTAGTAGACGACCCAGCAGCCGAGCGCTCCGCCGGCGATCCCGAGCAGGGCGATCTCGACGAGCGCGCGCTGCATGAACGGTTCTTGCAACGGAGCCAGCATCGCTCAGTGGTGGTGATGGTGGGGCGGCAGGACGCCGCGACCCCCGCTGCCGGGTATCCGCACGATCGCCCCGCCGTAGGTCGCCTCCAGCACCGACATGTCAGCGAGGACCTCCGCCGGCCGGCCGCAGGCGATCTGGCGGCGGTTGAGGCAGAGCACATCGTCGCAGCGGCCCGCCTGCTCGAGGTCGTGGGTCGCGAGAACGACCGCCCTCCCCTCCTCCGCCAGCTCGCCGATCAGCGCTTCGAGCCCTTCTGAGCTCGGCCGATCGAGTCCGGAGAACGGCTCGTCGAGCAGCAGGATCGCCGCCTCCTGGACGAGTGCGCGGGCGATTAGGACGCGCTGGCGCTGTCCGCCGGAGAGGCGCCCGAAGGTCGCGCCGGCGAGCTCATCGAGGCCGACCCGGTAGAGCGCCGTGCGGGCCGCGTCGCGCTCGCGCCGGCCCGGCCGCCGCCACCAGGGCAGCCGCGAGAGCGAGCCCATCAGGGCCACGTCCAGCGCCGAAACGGGATAGTCGAGCCGCGAGCGCTCGGTCTGGGGGACAACCCCGCAGGCCCCACCGACGCGCAGTAGCCCGGAGGTGCGCAGCTCGCCGAGCAGGGCCCGCAGCAGCGTCGTCTTGCCACCGCCGTTGGGACCGAGCAGCGCGAGGGTCTCCCCCGCCTCGAGACGAAACTCGACCCCGACCACCGCGGGCGGGCCACCGTAGCCCGCGGCCAGGTCCTCGACCTCGATCAGGACCGCGGGCGACACCCGCGCCTTCCGCCCGTGAAGCCCCTCACCATCGCGTTGGTGTTGGCCGCCTCCATCGACAGATAGGTCGCCCCCGCTGAGCCGACCGGGCCCAGGGTGTCGCCGTAAAGCGTGAGGTCGGCGCTCGACCCCGTCTGGTGGGCGATCGCTTCGGCGACCCTGGGACTGAGCGAGCTCTCGGGGAAGATCGCCTTGACCCGTTCGCGTTCGATCAGCTCGACCAGCGCCTGAAGGTCCTTGCCCGAGGGCTGCGCTTCGGTCGTCTGCGAGGGGATGACGGCCCCGACGACATCGATCCCGTAACGATGGGCGAAGTAGCCGAAGGCGTCATGGTCGGTTACCAACCTGCGCCGGGCCGGGGGCACGGAGGCGATGCAGTGGGCGATGCCGGCGTCGAGCGCGCGCAGCTTCGCCAAGTAGGAGGCGGCGTTGCGCGCGAAGGCGTGCCGGTGAGAGGGATCGGCTGCCGCGAGCCGCCGCTCGATCGCGCGCACCGCGGCCTCCGCGTTGCGCGGGTCGTGCCACCAGTGCGGGTCATACCGCGACGCCTCCGCCCCGCTCGACTCCCCGGCGAGGCGATCGGGCACGACGGCGCCCAGGTCGACGATCCGCGCTCCGCTGCCGCTATCGGATACGACCTTGCCGATCCATTCGTCGAGACCGTCGCCGTTGGCGAAGACGAGCTTGGCCTCGGCCGCACCTTCGACATCGCTCGGCCGCGGCTCGTACTCGTGTGGATCGGTGTTTGGCCGCAGGACCTGGTCGACGAAGACCGCCCTGCCGCCGACCGCGCGGACGAAGTCCCCGATCTGCGTAGTCGTCGCGACCACGGCCAGCTGACCCGGGGCGGCCCTGGACATGTTGCCGCAGCCGGCCAGCAGGAGAACAGCAATGAGACCCGCGATCGCCCCGGTTCTCGGTCCCGGCGCCAGTTCTCTCCCAATCGCGCCGAGGACGAAGGCCCCACCGGCGACGACGGCGATCGTCGCCCCCGGCGGGGCATCGGTCTTGACCGAAAGCCAAAGCCCGAAGGCGCCCTCGACCGCGACGAGGGCAACGCTGACCAGCTGCCAGGTCCACATGCGCTCGCAGAAGAGGCGCGCGGTCAGCGCCGGGACGACGAAGAGCGCCGCGACGAGGAGAGCGCCGACAGCCGAGAGCGCCGCGGTGGTGGCTAGGGCGATCAGGGCGAGAAGCACCAGGTCGAGCAGCCCACCGCCGACGCGCAGGGCAGACGCCGCTCCGGGATCGAAGCCGGCCGCCAACCAGCGCTGACCGTAGATCGTGGCGAAAATCACGGTGACCACAGCGGCCAGGGCGGCCAGGGCGACATCGCCACGGTCGATCAGGAGCAAGCTGCCGAAGAGCAGGGTCTCGACGTTGGCGCCGGAGCCGAAGACGTCGCTGGCGAGGACGATGCCCCCGGCGAGGCAGGCAACGAGGACGATTGCGACGACGCTGTCCGTATCCTCGCCATCGCGACGACGCAGGAGCACGGCGCCGAGGCTGAAGATCGCCGCGGCGGCGAAGGCGCCGAGCGGGGCGGCGAAGCCGAGGCCGTCGGCCAAGACGAGTCCCGGAAAGGTGGCGGTGCCGACGGCGTGGGAGAAGAAGGCGAGGCCGCGCAGGACGATCCAGCAGCCCAGCAGCCCCGCCGGCACCGCAAGGATCAAGATCTCGATCAGGCCACGCTGGACGAAGGGAAGCTGGAAGGGCTCGAGCACGGTTGAAGTAAATCAAAATGAGAATCATTTTTATTTGGTCGAGCAGATAGCGTGCCTGCCGGTGAGAGCACTCGTGCAGCGGGTCAGCCAAGCGGCAGTCGACGTCGAGGGACAGCGAGTGGCCCAGATCAGGGCAGGCATGCTGGTGCTGCTAGGCGTGCGTCGCGGCGACACCGCGGAGGTCGCCGACCGCCTCGCCGACAGGGTGCGGGCGCTCCGCATCTTCGACGATGCCGAGGGGCGGATGAACGAGCCACTGGGCGAGCGCGAGGTGCTCTGCGTGAGCCAGTTCACCCTCTACGGTGACGCGCGCAAGGGCAACCGCCCGAGCTACGCCGACGCCGCTCCGGCAAGCGAGGCCGAGCCCCTCTACGACCGCTTCTGCGAGCGCCTCGGCGCGCGCAAGGGCGCCTTCGGCGCCTGCATGGGGGTCGCTTTGGTCAACGACGGCCCGGTGACGGTGCTGCTGGAGGCATGAGTTGACCGCCATCGACAGGCCGCGGATTCGCACCGCCGAGGCGGGCGACGCGAGCAGTGTCCTCGCTCTCTGGACCGAGGCCTACATCGTCGAAGGCGGCGGCGGTCGGACCGAGCCCTACGCGGAGGCGGACTTCTTCGACCTCGCCGATCGCAGCGCGGTTTTCGTCGCCGAGCTGGAGGACGAGATAGTCGGCGTCGCCGCGCTTCTTCCCCCCGAGTCACCCCGAAGAGCCGTCGCCTCCGGCCACGAGGCGGAGCTGGCTCGCCTCGCCGTGGCGGCGACCGCGCGCCGCGCCGGTGTCGGCCGTGCCCTCACCGAGCGCTGCGAGGAGCGCGCCCGCGAGGTTGGCGCCGAGGCGATTGCGCTATGGAGCCGCCGCTACCAGGACGCGGCGCACCGCCTCTATGAGGAGCGCGGCTACGTCCGCGCACCCGAGCGCGATGCCGTCGACGAGACCGGCCACGAGCGGCTCGTCTTCCGGCTCGATCTGGCGCCGCCGCTGACCGCTCGGCTCGAGGGCTCGCTCGTCACGCTGGAGCCGCTCTCCGAGGCGCACGCCGAGGGCCTCTGGGAGGCGGCGCAGGCGGCCGAGATCTGGAGCTGGCTCTTCAACATCGGCCAGAGTCGGGAGTGGTTCGACCGCTGGCTGGGGACCTCCCTGGAGGCGTCGAACAGGGGCGAGGAGGGCCCGTTCGCTACCTGCCGCGCCGCCGACGGCAGGCCGATCGGCAGCACCCGCTACCTGAACGTGCGCCGCGGAGATCGGGTCGTCGAGATTGGCTGGACCTGGCTCGAACCCGGCGCCTGGGGCAGCGGCGCCAACGCCGAGGCCAAGCTGCTGATGCTGCGCCGCGCCTTCGAGGTCCTCGACTGCGTGCGGGTCGAGTTCAAGACCGACGCCCGCA
>Ga0070711_100001851_pt1 | contig 11807 bp, 8 predicted proteins | sample LARL53metaG_FD_65452 | JGI IMG/M metagenome (GOLD analysis project Ga0070711, IMG submission 65452) | Corn, switchgrass and miscanthus rhizosphere microbial communities from Kellogg Biological Station, Michigan, USA - LAR L5-3 metaG | ecosystem: Host-associated > Plants > Roots > Rhizosphere ... | reverse complement strand
GGCGCCGGCCAGTTCCTCGCCGCTGTGGTCATGCCTGCGTCCGTCGCCCGGTGGGGCCGCTACGCCACCGCCAACGCGTCGTTGGCGATCGCCGCACTGATCCAACTCGCCGGGTCCGGCCTACAGCTGCCGATGATGATCGCGTGCGGCTTCCTGCTCGGCGTGGCGGGCCAGGTCGTCAAGCTGTGCGCGGACAGCGCGATGCAGCTCGACGTCGACGACGCGTTGCGTGGGCACGTGTTCACCGTCCAGGACGCCCTGTTCTGGATTGCGTTCATCGTCGCGATCACATTGGCGGCCAGTGTGATTCCCGCCGACGGCCACAAACCCGCGCTGGCCCTTGCCGGCGTCGCGGTCTACATCGCCGGGCTGGGGGCGCATGCCGCCATCGGCAAGCGCGCGTCGACGCCCGGCTAAGGTGACGCGCATGGCGACAGCGGGCCCGATGGTGGCTGACCTCCGTGCGGAAAGCGACGACCTCGACGCCATGGTCGCCGACCTGCCTGCCGATCGCTGGGCGGACCCCACCCCTGCATCCGGGTGGACGATCGCCCATCAGATCGCGCATCTGCTGTGGACCGATCGTGTCGCGCTGACCGCCGTCACCGACGAAGCCGGCTTCGCGGCGGTGCTCGCCAAGGCAGCCAAGGATCCGACGGGTTTCGTCGATGCAGGAGCCGAGGAGTTGGCCGCGCTGCCGCCGGAACGTCTGCTGGCCGACTGGCGCGAGACCCGGGATCGTCTGCACGACGAACTGCTGGCCGTTGCCGACGGCCGCAAGCTGCCGTGGTTCGGTCCGCCGATGAGCGCCGCCTCGATGGCCACCGCGCGGCTGATGGAGACCTGGGCCCACGGTCTGGACGTCGCCGACACGCTCGGGGTGAAGCGACCCGCGACGGCTCGGCTGCGTTCGATCGCGCACATCGGCGTGCGCACCCGCGACTTCGCGTTCTCCATCAACGGGCTCACTCCCCCGGCGGAGCCGTTCCGCGTGGAGCTGCGAGCGCCCGACAGCTCGGTCTGGGAGTGGGGTCCCGACGACGCCGAGCAGCGCGTCACGGGAGCGGCCGAGGACTTCTGCATGCTGGTCACCCAGCGACGGCCGCAGGCGGACTTGGACGTCCATCCCGTCGGTGCCGACGCCGAGCGGTGGCTTGGCATCGCGCAGGCCTTCGCGGGTCCGCCGGGGCCAGGTCGGGACTGAGTCGTCGGCGCGAGCGACCCGTTTTGTACGGCTGCGAGCGGCGTGTCGCGTACAGGCGCGGTCGCTCGCGCCGAGTCGCTACAGCTCGGTGGCGGCGTCCGCCTTGCCGTCGCTGTCCGAGTCGGCGAGCTTGACGTCCCACCGGCCGTCGCCATCGGTGTCGACGTACGCCGAGTCGCCGGACAGCGCGCGGTCGGCCAGGCCGTTGCCGTCGGTGTCCGCCAACCGGTCGTCGCTCTGCCCGTCGCCGTCCAGATCCACCAGCGGTCCGCCCGTGTGTTCAACCCCGTCCAGGCCGAACCACCGCAATTGCCCCGCCCGGTCGACGCTGACCGCCCAGGTGCCGGTGCCGTCGTCGGTGAACAACGCCTCTGGGTGGCCGTCGTTGTCGAGATCCAGCGCCGCGTGGTCGGCCAGGCTGTCGCCGTCCATGTCGGCCATCGCGTCGTCGAGCAGACCGTCACCGTCGAAATCCAGCCCGACGGCGTCCAGTGAGCCGTCGCCGTCCAGATCGGTATCGGGGTCGGCGGTCCACATGGTCGCCGAGCCGTCCGCATCACCAAGGCAGTAGTCCATGGCGTATCAGACGTCGCCGTGCTCCCGCGAGTTCCACCACTTCGCCAACTCGTCGACGGCCTCGTCGTGCGAGAGCGGCCCGCGGTCGAGCCGAAGCTCCTTGAGATACCGCCACGCCTCCCCCACCTCGGGACCGGCCGGGATACCGAGGACGTTCATGATCTCGTTGCCGTCGAGATCCGGTCGCACCCGTGCGAGGTCCTCCCTCGCGGCCAGTTCCTCGATGCGGTGTTCCAGGTCGTCGTAGTTGGCCTGCAGCCTGGCCGCGCGGCGCTTGTTGCGGGTGGTGCAATCGGCGCGCACCAATTTGTGCAGCCTCGGCAACAGCGGCCCGGCGTCGGTGACGTACCGGCGCACCGCGGAGTCGGTCCACCTGCCGTCCCCGTACCCGTGGAACCGCAGATGCAGGTACACCAGCTGCGACACGTCCTCGATCATCTGCTTGGAGTACCGCAGTGCCCGCATTCGCTTGCGGACCATCTTGGCGCCCACGACCTCATGGTGATGAAAGCTGACCCCGCCGTCCGGCTCGTGCTTGCGCGTGGCCGGCTTGCCGATGTCGTGCAGCAGCGCTGCCCACCGCAGCACCAGATCGGGCCCGTCGTCCTCCAGCCCGATCGCCTGGCGGAGCACCGTCAGCGAATGCCGGTAGACATCCTTGTGCTGATGGTGTTCGTCAATGGCCATCCGCATCGCGCCGACCTCCGGCAGCACCACATCGCCGAGGCCGGTCTGCACCATCAGATCGATGCCCGCGACCGGGTCCGCGCCCAACAGCAGCTTGTCCAGTTCGGCGGCGACCCGCTCGGCGGTGATGCGGCCCAGTTGCGGTGCCATCTCCAGCAGCGCAGTCAGCACACGCGGCGCGACCGTGAACTCGAGCTGCGAGACGAACCGCGCCGCACGCAGCATTCGCAGCGGGTCGTCGCCGAACGACACCTCCGGCGCCGACGGAGTGTCCAGGACTTTGGCGCGCAGCGCCGCCAAACCGTCTAGGGGATCGAGGAATTCGCCGGGGCCGTCGGGGGTGATGCGCACGGCCATCGCGTTGACGGAGAAGTCGCGCCGCACAAGATCGTCCTGGAGGCGGTCGCCGAATCGTACCTCCGGATTGCGGGACACTTGATCGTAGGTATCGGCGCGGAAGGTGGTGATCTCCAGCCGGTGGCCGTCCTTACCGATGCCGACCGTGCCGAATTCGATACCGGTGTCCCACAACGCGTCGGCCCACGACCGCAGCAGTTTCTGCGTCTGCTCGGGCCGCGCATCAGTGGTGAAATCCAGGTCATTGCCCAGGCGGCCGAGCAGCGCGTCGCGCACGCTGCCGCCGACGAGGTACAGCTGGTGGTTCGCGTCAGCGAATATCCGGCCGAGTTCACCCAGCACCGCGCCGTGCTGGTTCAGCGCGACCTGCGCGGAGGCCAGCAGTTCGGCATCAGCAGCAGAATTGGGCACGTCCGATGAGCTTAATGTGCAACGGGTGAGTCACGACCGGTGAGTGCGGCGGGATCGAATCTTCGTGGCAGCTACTATCGCTTGGGTGTCGGACGGCGAGCAGGCCAAACCACGACGGCGCCGGGGAAGGCGCCGCGGCCGACGCGCTGCAGGCCCGCCCGAATCCACCGAGCACCGCAACAACACCGCCGTGGGCGGCGCGAACTACGGGGCGGTGCAATCCGACAAACACCAGCCAAGCGGTCAGAACAAGCCGCAGAAGTCCCGCCCACGCCGACCCGCCGATCGCCTGCGCACGGTGCATGAAACGTCAGCGGGCGGGCTGGTGATCGACGGAATCGACGGGCCCAAGGAAACTCAGGTCGCCGCGCTGATCGGGCGCATCGACCGGCGCGGCCGGATGCTGTGGTCGCTGCCCAAGGGCCATATCGAACTCGGTGAAACCGCTGAACAGACCGCGATCCGTGAGGTAGCGGAGGAGACCGGAATCCAGGGCAGTGTGCTGGCCGCACTCGGCAGCATCGACTACTGGTTCGTCACTGAGGGCCGTCGCGTGCACAAGACCGTGCACCACTATTTAATGCGGTTCCTCGGCGGCGAGCTCTCCGACGAAGATGTCGAAGTCAGTGAGGTGGCGTGGGTGCCTCTCAGGGACTTGCCGTCGCGGCTGGCCTACGCCGATGAACGCAGGCTGGCCGAGGTCGCCGGTGAGCTGATCGACAAGCTGCATACGGACGGGCCTGCCGCACTGCCGCCGCTGCCGCGGACCTCGCCGCGCCGGCGCGCCCAGACACACTCGCACACCCGCAACCGTCGTCCCGACGAACAGACTTCTCGCCGGACGAACGGGTGCGGACAAGGGCCGTGAGGACGGCCTCGATGCTTGCGCGTCTGTTCGCCGCCCTCGCGCTGCTGACGCTCTTCGCCGCTCCAGCGGTTGTCCCCCACGCCGCAGCGGGCGAACCGGGGGCGGTGCCCTTCCTGCAGGTGCGCATCGACAGCATCACCCCCGAGGTGGTGACCACCACCAGCGAGCCAACCGTCACCGTCACCGGATCGATACTCAACGTCGGCGATCGGCCGGTCCACGACGTGATGGTTCGCCTCGAACACGCTGCGGCCGTGACTTCGTCTGCCGGCCTGCGCACCAATCTCACCGGAAACGTCGACCAATACGAGCCCGTCGCCGACTTCATCACTGTTGCGCCGGAATTGCTTCGCGGACAAGACGTTCCATTCAACCTTGGCTTTCCGCTGCGGTCGGCGGAGTTGTCGTCGCTGCACATCGACGAGCCCGGGGTCTACCCGGTCATGGTCAACGTCAACGGCACCCCCGACTACGGCGCCCCCGCCCGCCTCGACGACGCCCGCTTCCTGCTGCCGGTGCTCGGTGTGCCGCCCGAGCCCGCGGCAGACTCCACCGCCGACACGCTGACGGCGGTGGTGCCACCCGATACCTCCAAACCCGTTCGGCTCACCATGCTGTGGCCGCTGGCGGACCGGCCACGGTTGGCTGCGGGCGCGCCAGGTGGCACCACACCCGTGCGGTTGATCGACGACGACCTCGCGACCTCGCTGGCGCCCGGCGGCCGGCTGGACACCCTGCTGTCGGCGGTCGACTTCGCGACCAGCCCGCCGGTCGACCCCAGCGGTGAGGTGCGCCTCGCGATGTGTATTGCCGTCGACCCCGATCTGCTGGTCACCGTCAACGCGATGACGGGCGGCTACGTCGTCAACGACGCGCCCGATGCAGGGCCGTCCACACCGACACATCCGGGCGCGGGCCGGGACGCGGCGGTCGGCTGGCTCAATCGGCTCAGGGCGCTGGCACAGCGGATGTGCGTAGCGCCGACGACGTACTCGCAGGCCGACCTCGATGCGCTGCAGCGGGTTGGCGACCCGGGCCTTAGCGCGATCGCCACCAACGCTGCCGCCGACATCGTCGATCAGATCCTGGGGGTCCAGTCGACCAGGGGCGCCACGCTCGTCGGCGACGGAACGCTCACCGGTCCCGCGGTTGAGCTGCTGTCGGCGCAGGGTCCGACGGTCGCGATCGGCGCCGCGAATGCCGGCGCACAAGACTCCGCCACCGGCGAACCGGCGACGGCCGATGTCCAGCCGGTGCGGTACACGCCACACCTGGTGACCGCGCCGTTCGACCCGACGGTCGGTGCCGCGCTGGCGGGGGCGGGCACCGAGCCTGCGTCGCCGTCGTACCTGGACCCGTCGCTGGACATCCCGGTCAATCACGATTCCCGGATTGCCCGACGCCAGGACGCGTTGGCCTCGCTGCTGTGGCGCGGCCTGCACACCGACACCGAGCCGCGCACCCAGATCCTGGCGCCGCCGCTGGTCTGGAGCCTGCAAGCCGACGACGCCCAGGCGATCCTCACCGCTGTGGCGTCGACCATTCATTCGGGGCTGGCCGTGGCGCGGCCGCTGCCGGCGGTGATCGCCGAGACCAACGCCCTGCCCGCGCAGGATCTGGCCCCGCCGCCCAACGGCGCGATAGGCGATCCGCGCGGCCGCTTCGACGACGGCGTCGTCTCCGGCATCGCGGCGGTGACCGGCCGGCTGTGGGGCCTGACGTCGGCACTGACCACCGACGAGCGGACGGGGCTGACCGGAGCGCAGTACACCGCGCCCCTCCGCGAGGACATGCTGCGCGCGCTGAGCCAGTCGGTACCGCCGGACGCCCGCAACGGCCTGGCCCAGCAGCGGCTGACGACCGTCGGCCGCACCGTCGACGACCTGTTCGGCGCGGTCACCATCGTCAACCCCGGCGGTTCCTACACGCTGGCCACCGAACACAGCCCGCTGCCCCTGGCGCTGCGCAACGACCTTCCGGTGCCGATCCGGGTGCGGCTGCAGATCGACGCCCCGCCCGGGATGTCGGTGACTGAGATGGGTGAGATCCAGCTGCCGCCGGGCTATCTACCGCTGAAGGTGCCGATCGAGGTGCACTTCACGCAGCGAGTCGCCGTCGACGTCGCCCTGCGCACTGCCGACGGCCTGCCGCTAGGCGAGCCTGTGCGACTCTCGGTGCACTCAAACGCCTACGGCAAGGTGCTGTTCTTCATCACGCTCTCGGCGGGCGCGGTGCTGGTCCTGCTCGCCGGGCGACGGCTATGGCACCGCTTCAGCGGCCAGCCTGACCGCGCCGATCTGGACCGGCCGGACCCGATCGATGTCGCGATCGCCTACGCCAAGGAGACCGACGAGCCGCCGCGCGCCATGAGCCGGTCTGCCGGCGGGGAAGGTCGCGCCGGTTCAACCGGCGGTGAACGATGACCACCGCGGGCGGGCCGCGTCCGCCTCAGCCACCGCCGTTCAATAGGGTCCCGCCGCTCCGCTACCCACCCCGCGCGACCGCGCAGGCGTTCCCCCGCGAGGGGGCGCCCCAGCTTGCGAGGGGAGTGCCCCCACCACCCACAGGCCGCCGCGTGCCCCCGCAACGGCTGCCCCGCGGGCCCGCACCGCGGCGGCGGGCCGGGCGCCCGGAACTGTCCGACGCGGCGGTGGTGTCCCGGTCGTGGGGCATGGCGTTCGCGACTCTGGTCAGCCGGATCACCGGCTTCACCCGCATTGTGCTGCTGGCCGCCATCCTCGGCGCCGCTCTGTCGTCGGCGTTCTCGGTGGCCAACCAGCTGCCCAACCTGATCGCCGCCCTGGTGCTCGAGGCGACGTTCACCGCGATCTTCGTTCCTGTGCTGGCGCGGGCCGAGCGCGACGACCCCGATGGCGGCACCGCGTTCGTGCGGCGGCTGGTCACGCTGACCACCGCCCTGCTCGTGGTGGTCACGCTGCTGTCGGTAGCCGCCGCTCCCCTGCTGGTGCGGCTCATGCTCGGCAGCGACCCCTTAGTCAACCGGTCGCTGACCACCGCGTTCGCCTATCTGCTTCTGCCGCAGGTGTTGTTCTACGGCCTGTCGTCGGTGTTCATGGCGATCCTGAACACCCGCAACGTCTTTGGGCCGCCGGCATGGGCGCCTGTGGTGAACAACATCGTGGCGATCGCAACGCTGGGACTGTATGTCCTTGTACCGGGTGAGCTTTCGATCGACCCCGTCGAGATGGGCAATGCCAAGCTGCTCGTGCTCGGCATCGGCACGACGCTCGGCGTGTTCGCACAGACGGCAGTGCTGCTGGTGGCCATCCGCCAGGAGCGGGTCAGCTTGCGTCCGCTGTGGGGCATCGACGACCGGCTCAAGAAATTCGGCACCATGGCGGCGGCCATGGTGCTGTACGTGTTGATCAGCCAGATCGGTCTGATCGTCGGTAACCAGATCGCCAGTGAGGCAGCGGCTTCCGGCCCGGCGATCTACAACTACACCTGGCTGGTGCTGATGCTGCCGTTCGGCATGATCGGCGTGACGGTACTGACGGTGGTGATGCCGCGGCTGAGCCGCAACGCCGCGGGCGACGACATCCCGGCCGTGCTCGCCGATCTGTCGCTGTCCACCCGGCTGACGATGGTGACGCTGATTCCGATCGTCGCGATGATGACCGTCGGTGGTCCCGCGATCGGCAGCGCGCTGTTCGCCTACGGCAACTTCGGTGCGGTCGACGCAGGCTATCTCGGCATGGCGATCACGCTGTCCGCCTTCACGTTGATCCCGTATGCCCTTGTGCTGCTTCAGCTTCGGGTGTTCTACGCCCGCGAGCAGCCGTGGACGCCGATCCTGCTGATCGTCGTGATCACGACGGTGAAGATCGCGGCGTCGCTGGCCGCGCCCTACCTGACCGACGACCGGGAGATGGTGGCCGGCTATCTCGGTCTGGCCAACGGTCTTGGCTTTCTCGCAGGCGCCACGGTCGGCTACTTCCTGCTGCGCGCCAGCCTGAATCCCCCCGGCGGGCGGCTCATCAGCCTTCAGGTGGTGCGCACCATCCTGGTGACGATCACTGCATCGCTGATCGCAGGCCTCATCGCCCACGTCGTCGATCAGCTTCTCGGACTCGAGGCGCTGACCCGCAATTGGGGCGGCGCCGGTTCACTGCTGCGGCTGCTAGTGCTCGGCCTGATCATGGTGCCGATCATCGCGTGGGTCATGGTGGCCGCACGGGTACCCGACGCCCTGGCCGCCGTGGCCGCCGTGCGGCGTCGCCTCGGCAGGCGCCCGACAGTAGCCGCACCGCCGACCGCCCCGCCCGACCGGCCACGGCCGGGCCGCCCCCTCCCGTACTCTGATCAGAGGAATTCGTTCGCGTCACGCCATCGTCAATTCCCGGCGACGGCCCGGCGGGGGCCTCCGGCCGGGGTTGCCGGGGACTGGATGAGTAAGGGACCAGCGGTGACCGACGACCAATCGACCGGCGCCGCAGCGGGCCCTGACGGCACCGCCACGACCAAGATTCCGCGCCCGTCGGCCGACGACTTCGCGCCCGATGTGCCGGCCGACGACATCCACCATGACGCGGCCGAGCACCAGCAGACAGCACCGTTTCCTGGACCCGCCAACGGGACCGCGCCGATGCCGGTCTCCGGCCGGCCGCCCGCCGACTATGGCGGCGATCCGACCCGTGAGCCCATCGCGTTCGCCCCGCCGCGGGAACCGCCGATCGAGGCCGCCACCTCCGATGAGGACGTCCACCTCATTCCCGGCGCCACCATCGGCGGCGGCCGCTACCGGCTGCTGGTCTTCCACGGCGGCCCACCCAACCTGCAGTTCTGGCAGGCGCTCGACACCGCGCTGGACCGGCAGGTCGCGCTGACCTTCGTCGACCCGGACGCGACCCTGCCCGACGAGCAGGTACAGGAGATCCTGTCTCGCACGCTGAAACTCAGCCGCCTCGACATGCCCGGAGTTGCGCGGGTGCTCGACGTGGCCAGCACCGGCTCCGGCGGCCTGGTCGTCTCTGAGTGGATCCGCGGTGGGTCGCTGCCCGAAGTGGCCGAGACATCGCCGTCGCCGATCGGCGGGGCCCGCGCCGTCCAGTCGCTGGCCGCTGCCGCGGAGGCTGCCCACCGCTCGGGCGTCGCATTGTCGATCGACCATCCCAGCCGCGTGCGGGTGAGCATCGAGGGCGACGTGGCACTGGCCTTCCCGGCGACGCTGCCGGACGCCATGCCGGAGGACGACATCCGCGGCATCGGCGCCGCCCTCTATGCGCTGCTGATCAACCGCTGGCCGCTTGCCGAGTCCGGATTCCGCAGCGGGTTGGCGCCCGCGGAGCTCGACGCGGCAGGCCAACCCATCGAACCGCGGGCCGTCGACCGCGACATCCCGTTCCAGATCTCGGCGGCAGCGGCGCGGGCGGTGCAGGAGGGCGGCGGCATCCGCAGCGCCCCGACCTTGCTGAACCTGTTGCAGCAGGCCACCGCGATCGCCGATCGCACCGAGACCATCGCGCCCGTCGACGAACCTGGGGCGACGCCGCCGTCGCGTTTCCGCGGCGCACCTACCGACGATCCCGAGTCCGCGGCGCGCCGCCGCAAGGGGCTGATGATCGGGCTTGGCGTGGGCGGCGCGATCATCGTCGTCGCGTTGATCGTGCTGGCGTCCGTGTTGAGCCGGATCTTCGGCGACGTCGGCGGCGGCCTCGGCGGCGACCAGCTGGGCCTGAACTCGCCGACAACGTCTGCGCAGGGCGGCGGCGGCGATGTTTCAACTGGCAAGATCGTGAAACCTGTTCGCGCCACGGTGTTTTCACCCGAGGGCGAGGCGGACGCACCGGACCAGGCGCCGCTGGCCATCGACGGAAATCCGTCGACCGTGTGGCCCATCGACACCTATACGGATCCCGTGCCGTTCCCGAACTTCAAGAACGGCGTCGGGCTGATGCTCCAGTTGCCAGCGCCCACGAAGCTGGGTGAGGTCACCATCAACCTGGACAGCACGGGAACCGCAGTGGAGATCCGGTCGTCGCAGACGCCGACACCGGCGTCACTGGACGACACCACCGTGCTGACACCGGCCACCACCCTCAAGCCCGGCCCGAACACCATCAAGGTGGACAACGCGACAGCGACATCGAACGTGCTGGTGTGGGTCTCCACCCTGGGTCAGGTCAACGGACAGAGCCGGTCCGACATCTCGGAGATCACGCTCAAAGCTGTGTCTTAGTCGGCGGCCCGACCGCCTCCATCCCCAACGCCGCAAACTTGTGTCAGAAGGTACCTCTGGCGCCGTTTAGTGTTCGGCTGTGGGGCAGTTCGGGGGAATCGACCGGTCGGACAGAGAATTGCTGGCGGCGCACGTCGCCGGTGACCGGTACGCGTTCGAGGAGCTGTTCTACCGTCACCACCGCCAGCTGTACCGGCTGGCGCAGATCAGCAGCCGCAACCCCGAAGACGCCGCAGACGCGCTGCAGGATGCGATGCTCAAGGCGCACCGCAGCGCACCCGCCTTCCGCCATGACTCCGCGGTGAGCAGCTGGCTGTACCGCATAGTGGTCAACGCGTGCCTCGACCGGTTGCGGCGCCACAAGACGCACCCCACCACGGCCCTGGAGGACGACGCCTGCCACGTCGGCGATCCGACGCCGCGAGTGGAGACCGCGATCGTGGTGGAACGCGCGCTGATGCGGCTTCCCATCGAGCAGCGCGCCGCAGTGGTCGCAGTCGACATGCAGGGCTACTCGGTGGCGGAGACCGCGCGCATGCTCGGTATCGCCGAGGGCACCGTGAAGAGCCGCTGTTCGCGGGCGCGGGCAAAGCTGGCCGAGGCGCTCGAGTACTTCAACGCAGGCGCTGCCGCGGCCGTCGAGCAGTTCAAGAAGTGATCCGGGGAACCGAGACGGCGGTGGCGCCGTCTAACCGTCTGTGGTGGAGACTGGCTTGCGTCAGGGCGTGGCACAACCGGCGGGGGCAGCGATGGACGACAACGCGGGCCACGAACCACAACCGATCACACCCGAGCTGCTGGCCGACCTGCAGGCGGGATTGCTCGATGACGCCACCGCGGCAGCGCTGCGCCAGCGCGTTCGCACCGATTCGGCTGCGGCAGGCATGCTGTCGGCTCTCGACCGGGTTCGCCGCGACCTGGCCGATCTCGGTGCCGACCAGGGCACCGCACCCGACGTTCCGGCCGAGGTGACGGCGCGGGTTGGCGCTGCGCTTCAGGCGGCGCCGCCGCCGCATCGGCCGGGCGGCCAGCCAACTCATTCAGTTCGACACACCCCACGGTGGCAGCGGGTGGCGCTGGTGTCAGGTGTCGGGGCGGCGGTTGTGGGTGCCGTCGTGGGCGGAGTGATGTTGGTGCGTGAACCGGCGCTGACACAGTCGTTGGGGCCCACGGCGAAGAGCATCACGGTGTCGCGGGCCGCGACCAACCTTCCGCTGTCGAATCCACAGATCGTCGGCCTGCTCTCGCACAGTCCTGACTACGGGGCGCTCACGGACCCGCAGCAGCGTGCGTCCTGTCTCTCCGGGCTGGGCTACTCGGCGGCGACGGCGGTGCTTGGCGCGCGACCGGTCGACATGCACGGGCGGCCGGCGGTGCTGATGGTGCTGCCCGCAGACACGCCGGGGATGGTCCTCGCGCTGGTCGTCGAGCCCGACTGCAATTCAGCTCACAGCGGCCTGCTGGCCGATACGTTGGTCACTCGTCCGTAATCTGTCCTGCACGCC
>Ga0070711_100001850_pt1 | contig 11811 bp, 12 predicted proteins | sample LARL53metaG_FD_65452 | JGI IMG/M metagenome (GOLD analysis project Ga0070711, IMG submission 65452) | Corn, switchgrass and miscanthus rhizosphere microbial communities from Kellogg Biological Station, Michigan, USA - LAR L5-3 metaG | ecosystem: Host-associated > Plants > Roots > Rhizosphere ... | reverse complement strand
TTCACCTCCGACCAGGAGCCGCGCTGGTGTCCGGGGTGCGGTGACTACGCGATCTTGGCGGCCGTCCAGTCCTTCATGCCCGAGCTGGGCGTCGCGCCGGAGAACACGGTGTTCGTGTCGGGGATCGGGTGCAGCGGCCGCTTCACCTATTACATGGACACGTACGGCTTCCACGGGATCCACGGCCGCGCGCCGGCGCTCGCGACGGGGATCGCGACGGCCAACCCGGACCTGACCGTGTGGGTGGTGACCGGCGACGGCGACGCGCTGTCGATCGGGGGCAACCACCTGATCCACGCGCTCCGCCGGAACGTGAACCTCAAGATCTTGATGTTCAACAACCAGATCTATGGCCTTACGAAGGGCCAGTACTCGCCGACCTCCGAGGTGGGGAAGGTGACGAAGTCGACGCCGTTCGGCTCGGTCGACCGGCCGTTCGATCCGGTGGCGCTGGCGCTCGGCGCGGCGGCGACGTTCGTCGCGCGGACGATCGACAACGACCGCAAGCATCTGACCGACGTGCTTCGCCAGGCCGCGGAACATCCTGGCGCCGCGTTCGTGGAGATCTATCAGAACTGCAACGTCTTCAACGACGGGGCGTTCGATCTGCTGCGCGACAAGACGCAGGGTGTGCACAACCAGATCCGGCTCGTGCACGGCGAGCCGATCGTGTTCGATGACGGCGCGCAGTGTGTGCGGCTCGCGGCCAACGGCCGTCTCGAGATCGCGGCGGTCGCCGACACCGACCCGGCGCAGATCATCACGCACGACGTGCACGGGCCCCCCTCACTCGCCTTCACCCTCGCGCATCTCTCACAAGGACCGACCGAGCCCACCTGCATCGGGGTGTTCCGAGAGGTGCAGCGCACGACCTACGGGGAAGCGGTTCACGAGCAGATCGCGCGGGCGCGGGAGCGTTCGGGCGACGGAGACCTCGAGACGCTGCTCACCGGCGGCGACACCTGGACGGTCTGAGTCCTCAGGGCTTGCGCCCGCGGATCAGCGACACCGCCCACCCGATCGCCGCACCGAGGATCAACCCGGCCGCGAACCCGGTGGCGTTGCGGCCTCCGCTCGAGCCGATGGCGGCGCCGATCGCACCGCCCACCACGATGAGAACCGGCGCCGGCAACAAGCCCTTCCCGTTGCTCACGCGCGGGACTCCGGGTCCGGAGGCCGGAACCTCGCCATCGCCGCGGCCGCGCCGCGCGCGACGCTGCGGAGCTCCTCCGCGGCTTCTCCCAACACCTGGACGCAGCGTGCGACATCCTGGTCGCTCGTCGACGGCGTGACGCCGATCCGGAACGAAGGCGTGTCGGGGTAACCGAGGCGCGCGAGCACGGGGGAGGGGTCCTCGGGCCGGCCGGTCGCCGGCGATCCCACCCCGAGATGTACCCCGCGGTCATCGAGCGCCATCGCGAGCGTCGCCGCATCGAGCTCGGCGACCGAGAAGCACACGAGATGCGGTACCCGATGCGTGGGATGTCCGTGGATCGTCGCGCCGGGGACGCGTGCGACGATGCGCTCACGGAGCGTCGCGGTGAGCGACCACGCCCGGGCCGCGTCGTCGGCCATCGTCGCCCGGGATGCCGTCAGCGCGGCCGCCATCCCGGCGATCCCCGGCAGGTTGGCCGTGCCGGCCCGCCGCGCGCCCTCGCGGTCGTCGCCCACGAGCTCCGGCGCAAGCTCGACGCCGCGCCGGGCATACAGCGCGCCCACACCGGGGGGCCCGCCGAAGACGTGTCCTGAGATGGTCAGGAGGTCGACCTCGAGTGCGCGCACGTCGATGGGCAGCCGGCCGACGGTCTGCACGGCGTCGGTGTGGAAGGCCACGCCCGCGGCGCGGGCCAACCGCGCCGCCTCGCCGATCTGCTGCATCGTGCCGAGCTCGTGGTTGCCGTGATGGATCGTGGCGAGCGCCACACCGGACGCGCGCACCGCCGTCGCGAATCGATCGAGGTCGAGGCGCCCGTCGCCGTCGGTTCCGATCTCGTCATGGGCGACGCCGCGGTCGCCGAGCCGAGCGATCGTCGCCGCCACGGCGGGATGTTCGATCGCGCTCGTCACCACCGTGCCGCCTCCGACCGCGGTCATCCGACCCGCGATCGCCAGCGCGATCGACTCCGTGCCGCCGGAGGTGAAGACGATCTCGTCGGGCTGAGCGCCGATCGCATCGGCGACGCCTGCGCGGGCGGTCTCGAGGAGCGATCGAGCCGCGCGCCCGGGCGCGGTGATCTGGAGGGGATCGCCGACCGCGTCGAGTGCGGCGATCATCGCGTCGCGTGCCGCCGCGGTGATCGGGATCCCGCTGGCGGCGTCGAGGGAGAGGTCGGCCATCGTCGTCCGCCTCTTGTCGAGACGGGTTCCGTCGCTCAGGGGGTCGCCGGCTCGCGGCCCCGCAGGAACAGGTACCAGTACGCGACGCCCGCGATGATGCCGCCGGCGATCGGCCCGACGATCCAGACCCACCAGTTGGTGTAGTCGCTCGTGGCCACGGCCGGGCCGAACCACCGTGCCGGGTTCATCGCCGCACCCGTGAGCGCGCCGCCCACGAAGATGTCGATCGTGATCGTGAGCCCGATCGCGAAGCCCGCGATCTGCGCCCATGAGGCTTTGCGGTCGTCGACCGCCGTGCCGAACACCGCCCACACGAGGAAGAAGGTCATCATGGCCTCGAGCACGACGGCCTTCCCGACCGCGAACCCGTCCGCGACGGCAGGGATCCCGCCCTTCACCGCGTCGAAGGCGGGGGTTGGGCCGATGTACTTGAGGAAGAACGCCGCGGCGACCCCGCCGAGCAGCTCGGCGACGATGTAGACCGCCGAGCGGCCGGTCGGCATCTTGCCGGTGACCCACAGCGCGATCTGGATCGCCGGGTTGAACACCCCGCCGGAGATGTGGCCCATGATCGTGATCATCAGCGCGATCGCCAGGCCGTGCGCGAGCGCGATGGCGACGAGGTTCTGCCCGCCCGTCATGATGATCGCGCCCGCCCCGAAGAAGATCAGCGCGAAGGTTCCGATGAACTCCGCGACCGCGGCCTTCCCGACGTTGTCCACGTATCCCCCTTTGGATGGAAGCCGTGCGGCGCCCACCGTAGCCGAGAGAACCTTGCGGGGCAACGACGCGCAGGCAGCGTGGTAGCCTCGCGCGCGTGGAAGCCCTGCTCATGTCGCCCGATCCACGGACGCGGGAGCTGATGGCCCTCACGATCCGAAGCATCGAGCGGCGGCTGGGGGAGGACCTCCGGTTCCGGGCCGCGGCCAACGGCGAGCTCGCGCTCCGCGCCGCGCTTCGCGACCGCCCAGACATCGTCGTCGCCGACGAGATCGCCTCGCGGATGGGGGCATTCGCGCTCGCGCGCTCGCTGCGCGACGCGCAGGACCCGTATGCGGGCGTGATCGTCGTGCTGCTCGAGCGCAGGCACGACGCCTGGCTCGCATCGTGGTCCGGAGCGGACGCCTGGTACGTGAAACCCGCCGACCCGTTCGCGGTCGCGGACCGGTTGTGGGAGCTCCTGGAGGCCCGCGGGCTCGTGCGGGAGCCCGAGGAGGAACGGGTATGAAGATCAAGGGAACATGCAAACGGTGCGGACGCGAGTTCTTCTTCGAGCAGGCGATCGCGACAGGCGGACGCTGTCCGTGGGACGGCGAGCCGTTCAACGCGGACTACGCGGTCGTGCTGATCGAGGCTATGCGCAACGCCGAAGAGGCGGGCACGCGCCTGGAGCAAGCGCTCGAGGACATCGCGGCGATGGCGCCGGCGTTCACGGTCGACGCGGGCTCTGTGCAGGCCAAGATCCAGGCGGCGATCGCCGCGCTCGGGAAGAACCTGATCAAGCAAGGGTAAGGTCGTGGGCTTCAACGCGATGCAGCCGGGCAAGATCAAGCGCGGCGACCTCATCTTCCTGATCGCAGCGATCGTCGTGATCGGCGCGTTGCTTGCCTGGGCCTTCTTCGGGTGACATCGATCGACGCGCTCGCGACGACCGAGTTCTGCTACCTCACCACCCGCGGCCGTCGCACGGGCTCGCCGCATCGGATCGAGATCTGGTTCGCGGCGCACGATGACGGCGCCTATCTCCTGTCGGACAGCAACCAGGCCGACTGGTACCGGAACCTCGTCGCGGACCCGTCTGTGACGCTTCAGATCGCGGCAGAATCACGGATCACGACCGCCGCACCGGTCGATCCTGACGACCCGGCGAACGCGTCGGTCCGGCCGGCGATGAAAGCGAAGTACCAGGCGGGTTACGCCGAGGACCTGGATCGGTGGAGCAAGACGGCGTGGCTCGTTCGGATCGAGTGGCCTGAGGCCGATTAGGCCCGCTCGAGCACGACGGCGAGGCCTTGGCCGCCGCTGATGCAGAGCGTCGCGAGGCCGAGCGAGGCGCCGGCATGGCGCATCTCGTAGGCGAGCGACAGGATGATGCGCGCGCCGCTCATCCCGATCGGGTGGCCGAGGCTGATGCCCCCGCCGCGGACGTTCACCTTGTCACGGTCGAACTTGAGATCGCGCTCGCACGCGATCACCTGCGCGGCGAACGCCTCGTTGATCTCGATCAGGTCGATGTCGGCCATCGTGAGCCCGGTGCGCTCGAGCACCTTCTGCGTCGCGGGGACGGGCCCGATCCCCATGATCTCGGGCGGCACGCCTGCCCAGCTCCAGCCGATGACGCGGGCCAGGGGCGTGCGGCCCTCCGCCTTCGCACGATCCTCGTCCATCAGGACCATCGCGGCGCCGCCGTCGGTGAGGCCGCTGGAGTTTCCGGCCGTCACGCTGCCGCCCTCGCGGAACACCGGCGGGAGCTTAGCGAGGGTCTCCAGGGTGGTCTCGGGCCTTGGGTGCTCGTCGGCCGTCACCGTCCGCTGCTGCTTCCCGTCGCGCACCTCGACGGGAACGAGTTCGTCGGCGCGGCGATCGGCGGCGGCCGCGGCCTTCTGTTGCGACTCGAGCGCGAAGGCATCCTGCTCCTCGCGCGAGATGCCGTAGCGCTCCACGAGGTTCTCGGCCGTCTCACCCATGATGAGGTCGCAGAGCGGGTCGAGCAGGCCGTCTCGGTACATCGCGTCGACGATCTCGGTGTTGCCGATCCGGTGGCCGAGGCGCATGTCCGGCAGCAGGAACGGCACGCGCGTCATGTTCTCCATGCCGCCGGCGAGGACCACATCGCTGTCGCCGAGGGCGATCTGCTGCGCGCCGAGCTGGACCGCCTTCATCCCCGAGCCGCACGCGATGTTGACGTTGTAGCCGGAGACCTCCTGGGGAACACCGGCGCGGATCGACACCTGCCGGCCGGTGTTCGGACCGTTCCCCGCCTGGCGCGCGTGGCCCATGATCGTCTGGTCGATCTGGTCGGACGCGACATCGGCGCGGCGCATCGCCTCGACGGCGGCGATCGTGCCGAGCTCGACCGCGGTCGTCTCGGCGTAGGAGCCGAGGAACCGTCCGATCGGCGTGCGGGCGCCTTCGAGGATCACAGCCGTGCGCATGGAAGCCATGTTACCGGCGGGTCCGGCGTCGCCCGGCGGGGGCGGACGCCGGACGCCCGCGGCTCCGAGGATCGTCCGCCGCGCGGATCCGGTCGAGGAGCTCGGCGAGCTCGCGCCCGCCGGCCACCGGTTCGGCGGGCGCGTCGTCGCAGGCGAGCACCCGTCCCGGGTGGCGGCGGAGCCACGACCGCACCACGGCGAGCTCGTCCGCCCGGTCGCGAGGGGCGGGCGATCCGATCGGTGCGGCGGGGGCGATCCCCTCGGGGTCGTCGCACCGCAGCGCGCCGCCGATCAGCTCGAGTCGTTCGCCGGACGCCGCGGCGATCGTGAGACGTCCGTCCGTCAGCCAGCGGTCGTGGCGGGCTCGCTGCAGCGCCTCGGCGAGCGCGCGGAGCCGGTCGCGAGCGAGTGCCGCTTCCTCGAACCGTTCTTGCTGTGCCAGCCCCGTCATGCGCGCGTCGAGCAGCCGCATCAGGTCCTCCGGCGCGTCGAGGCTCGCGAGCATCGCGCCGACGAGCGCGTGGTACGCCTCGGGTCCTACGCGGCTGTCGCAGGGCGCGAGACATCGGCCCATATCGGCCAGCGCGCACGGCGCGAACCGGGTTCGGCGTCCCATCGATCGCGTGCACCGCCGGATCGGGAAGGCCTCTTCCAGCGCTTCCTTCGCCAGGGTCGCTCGGCCCGAGGACCCGAACGGACCGAGATAGATCGCGCCGTCGTTCGGATCCGCGCTGCGCGACACCTTCCATCGAGGCCACGCCTCGCGCGGGTCGAGCTTGAGGAACACGTAGCGGCGCCACCGCTTGCCGTGCGCGTTGAACCGGGGAAGGTGCCGGGCGATCAGCCGGCTCTCGAGGACCAGCGCCTCGAGCTCCCCGCGCGTGGTGATCGTGTCGATCCGCGATACCGATGCGACCAGGTCCTGCACCTTCTTGCGTTCGTCTCCATAGAAGTAGGACTTCACGCGCGCGCGAAGGTCCTTCGCCTTGCCGACGTAGAGGATCTGCTCGTTTCGGTCGCGGAACACGTAGACGCCAGGCGCGCGGGGCAGGCGCTCGGCGAGCGAGATCTTCGCGAAGTTCGGGCGGCCCCGCGCGGTGCACGCGTGATACAGCTCGCCGAGCGTGTGGATGCCGAGGTGCTGTCCGACGTCGAGCAACCCCTGGAGCACCTCGCCGGTCGCCTCGGCGTCCTGCAACGCGCGGTGCGTCGGCTGCACCCGGGTCCGGAAGTAGCCGGCGAGCGTTCGCAACCGGACGTTCGGCACCTCCGGCCACACGAGCCGCCGCGCGAGCTTTGCGGTGCACACGGCCGGCGCCGGCAGCGTGGGGTAGTCGAGGCGGAGCAGGTTCGCGTTCAGGAAGCCGACGTCGAACGCCGCGTTGTGCGCGACGATCACCGCGCCGCGTGCGAACTCCAGGAACGTCGGCAGCACCGTCGCGAGCGACGGCGCGCCGGCCACCGACCGGTCGCTGATCCCGGTGAGGTGCGTGATGGCCGGTGGGATCGGCCGCTCCGGGTCGACGAGCGTCTGGAACGACCCGACGCGCTCGGCGCCCTCGAACCGCACGGCGCCGATCTCGGTGATCGCGTCGTCGACGGGGGAGCCGCCGGTGGTCTCCAGGTCCACGACGACGAACGACACCTCGTGCAGGGGGATCGCTTCGCCGAGCACGGTCTGGACCGGCTCGCCAAGGACGAGCGGTGGGGTGAGGAAGGCAGACAGACCAGGACCATACCGAACGTATGTTCGATGGTCGAGCACCGCGGGAGGCGGATCGGCGGGCTCCATGCACCGCCATGGTGAGCACCGCGACCGACATGCGAAGGGGGCGCCTCACGGGGCGCCCCCTTCTGCTCCAGACGAGCCCGTCTGGGGTCCTAGAGCTTGAACTTCATCGCTTTGCTCGTGGCCGCGGTGTTGCTGTCGCCCCCGAACGAGGCGCTGAAGCGATACCGGCCGTGGCGCGGGCGCGGGAAGCGCGCTCCGTACGCGGCGTCGACCAGCCCGTCGTGGTCACGGTCGCCGAGCTTCTTCACCGACACCGTCTTGGTCTTCACCGTCTTCCACGTGCCGTGGCGGTACTTGGCGAGCGTGATCGTGACGCTGTTCCCTGTCGACGCCGGCTCGAGCAGTCCGCGCGCCCCGATGTTCTTGCGGGTCTTGCTCACCTTCATGGTCAGCGTCGCGGGCTGCTTGTCGTCGTTGCGGATCGTGCCGGTCGCGTGGTCCGTCGTGAGGTTCGCGGTCCCCACGAGGTTCGACAGGGTGACCGTGAAGTCCTCGTTGGGCTCGAACGTGGTGTCGCCGTTGACGAGCACCTCGACCTGTCCGACGGTGTCGCCCGCCGGGATCGTCAGGGTGCCCGACGTCGCCACGTAGTCGGAGCCCGCCGTCGCGGTGCCATCCGAGGTCGCGTAGTCGACCTTGATGTCCTCGAAGCTCGGGTTCGACAGGTTCACGTTGAGGTCGATCGGGGTCGTGCCGGTGTTCCCTTCCCAGACCTGCGCCGGGGCGATGTCCACGTCGGGCGACGGATCGTCGTCCGCGATCGTCGCGGTCCCGGAGGGGGTGCCGATCGTGCCGTTCACGGCGTTGGACAGGTCGAGCGAGAACGTCTCGTCGCCCTCATAGGTGCTGTCGTCCAGGACGGGAACGTCCACCGTGGTGGTGGTGTCGCCGGCAAGGATCGTCGCGGTGCCGGACACGCCCGTGTAGTCGGCGCCGTCGGTCGCGCTGATGTCCGACGTGGCGTAGTCGACATTGACGTCGACGGCCGCCGCCGCGTCCAGCGAGATCGTGAAGGTGGCGGTACCGTCGCCCTCACCGACGAGCGGGCTGTCGACGCTGATCGTCGGCTTCGGGTCGTCTTCGGCGATCGTGCCCTGCCCCTGTGCCTTCGACACGACGCCGTTGACGGCGCCGGAGAGGTCGAGGTTGAGGGTCTCGTCGCCTTCGTAGGTGCTGTCGTCGGTCAGCGGGACATCGACGGTTGTGGTCGTGTTCCCTGCGAGGATCGTCGCGGTGCCGGACGTGGCCGTGTAGTCGGCGCCGGCGGTCGCGGTGTTGTCCGAGGTCGCGTAGTCCACGTTGACGTCCACGCCCGCAGGGTTGTCCAAGGAGATCGTGAAGGTCAAGGGACCGGCGTTCTCGGGCGCGGAGGGGTCGTCCACCGTGATGTTCGGCTGCGCGTCGTTGTCGGTGATCGTGCCGTCGCCTTGCGCATCGTCCACGACCACGCCGGAGACCGCGACCAGGTTCATCGTGAGGTCCTCGTTGCCCTCGTACAGGCTGTCGTCGAGGACCGGGACGTCGATCGTGCCTTGCGTCTGGCCCGCGACGATCGTGAGCGTCCCGCTGACGCCGGTGAAGTCGCTGCCGTCGGTGGCCGTCCCCGCCGCCGTGCTGTAGGTCATCACGGCGTCGGTGGGGGAGACCTGGTCGAGGGTCACGGTGAACGTCATCGTGCCGGCCCCCTCCGAGACCGACGGGTCGTCGATCGTCGCGTGCGGCTGGTCGTCGTTCGTGATCGTGCCGATGCCCTGGCCGTCGGTGATCGTCTTGCCCACCGGGTTGGACAGGTTCACCTCGAAGGTCTCGTCGAGCTCGGGGGTGGTGTCGCCGTTGATCGTGACGCTCACGGTTGTGCACTTGCAGCCGCCGCTCGGCAAGATCGCGGTCCCGCTCGTCGCGACATAGTCGCTCCCCGCGGTGGCGGTCTCGTCGGCCGTCGCGTAGTCCACGGTGACGCCCGAGGTTCCGGGTCCGGCGTAATTGATCGTGAACGTCGCGAGCGATGTGCCGCTGTTGCCCTCCGTGACGGTGACGTCGGTGATCTTCAGCTCGGGTGGCGCGGCGTGGGCCGCAACTCCTGAGCCGAGCGTGACCGCGGCGAGTGTGGTCGTCGCGACGGCGACGCGAAGCAGGATGGAACGAGCGCGCATACCGATATCTCCCTCATGAGGTCCCCGGGCGGGGGACGGCTTCTAGCCCTACATCGGCCGAGCGGGGGCAGGACCGTATGCGTTGCCCAGGGGGGAATCCACTACTCGACTTCGGGTAGGCGCCCGGCTCAGGAGGGATCGGGATACAGGGAACGCTCGGCGATCAAGGCCAAGAGCTGCTCGATCGCGAGATGACATTCCTGGATGTGCGCGGTGGTGGTGGAGGGAACCCGGATCGCGACGTCCGCGAGCGGGGCGACGGCGCCCCCGGACGCCCCCGTCAGCGCGATCACAGTGATCCCCGCGCTCCGAGCGGCCTCGCCCGCCGCCACGATGTTGGGCGAGGTGCCGCTCGTGGAGATGGCGAGGAGGACGTCGCCCTCGGTGCCGATCGCCTCGACCTGGCGCGCGAACATCCGGTCGGCGCCGTAGTCGTTGGCGATCGCGGTGAGCGCGGAGGTATCGGTGGTCAGGGCGATCGCACGCATCGCCGGGCGCGGGTGATCGAGCGTGAGTGCGCTCACGAACTCGGTGGCCAGATGCTGGGCGTCGGCGGCGCTCCCGCCGTTGCCGCAGACCAACAGGGCGTGGCCGGCACGCAACGCCTCGGTCAACAGCGCACTCGCGGCGATGATGTCGTCGAGGCACGACGCGCGTACTTCACCCATCAGCGCCGCGGCGTCGGCGAGGTACGTGTCGGCGCGCTCACGCGCGGCGTCCGCTTCCACGGTCACTCCTTCCCGGCGAGTCCGGCGATGATAGCGACGGCACCCGCGAGATCGTCAGCGACGTGGTCGGCGAGGGCGCCGGCCTCCGGCTCGGCGTCGGCGCCGTGACCGGTGCGCACGAGGATCGTGGTGGCGCCGATCGCGCGCCCCATCCCGAGGTCGGCGAGATGGTCGCCGATCACGACGCTCGCGTCCGGCTCGAAGCCCAGGCGTTCGGCCGCGCGGAGCGCCATGCCGGGCTTCGGTTTGCGGCAATCGCATCCGTCCTCCGGCCGATGGGGGCACACCTCGATCGCGTCGACCACCGCGCCGTGCTCGGCGAGCAGGGCTCGCAGCCGCTCGTTGATGCGGTCGAGCTCGGCGGGCGCGAGGTGGCCCCGTCCCACCTCGGCCTGGTTGGTGACCACCACGATGCCGAGGCCCATGTCGCGCAGGCGCACGAGCGCGTCGGCCGAGCCGGGGATCAGCGCGACCTCGTCGGGGGTCGCGAGATGGTGGCGCTCTTCGTTGATGGTGCCGTCGCGGTCGACCAGCGCGAACCGGTGCGTCACGACGTGGGCGCCCACGTCGCGGCGCCGCGTGTCGCACGCACGCCTGTCGCAGCGAACGAGAACGGCGCGAACTCACCGCCCATCGCCTCGAGCGCCGCGCGGATCGCCGGGTGTGCGTCGGGCCGTGCCGCCACCAAGAGGTACCCGCCGCCGCCGGCGCCGCAGACCTTGCCGCCGTACGCACCGGCGTCGCGCGCCGCGGCGAGCATCGACTCGATCGGTGTGTCCTCGGCGATGTACGGGTTCATCTGCTGCTTGGCGACGAACGCGTCGTGCAGCAGGCCGCCGACCGCGGGCAGGTCCGCGCGCTGGACCGCGTCGCGCATCGCGTAGGCCATCTCCTGCAGCCGCTTCATGCCGAGCAGCGTCTCCTCGCGCCCCTCCGCGTGCAACGCGATCTGGCGATCGATCAGCCCGACGTTGCGCCGGACGTGGCCGGTGTAACACAGGAGGAGTCCCGCCGCGAGGGTCGCGAGCCGCTCCCGATCCGCCACGGGTTCCACCCGGACGCCCGAGCGTGAGAAGACCAACAGGTTGCATCCGCCGAACGCGGCCGCGTACTGGTCTTGCCAGCCGCCTGCGATCCGGAGGTCCTCGCGCTCGATCCGGTAGGCGGTGTCGGCGAGCGCGGAGGCGGTGAAGGTGCGCGCACCGAGCATCGCGAGCGCGGCGACCACCGCGGTCACGAGGGCCGAGGACCCGCCGAGCCCGCTGCCGGGTGGTGCCTCGCTCCGGATCTCGACTTCGACGCCGACGTCCACACCCGCTCGTTCGATGGCCGCCTTCACGAGGTCGAGCGCGCCGTCGTAGATCGGCCCCTCGTCCAGGTGGTACGCGACGAGCCGGTCCAGATCGAGCGAGCGGACCGCGACGACGCGGTCGCTGCGCTCCGTCACACGAACACGCACGACGTGATCGATCGTCGCCGACAGCACCGCGCCGCCGTGCTCTTCGTACCAATGCGGGAAGTCGGTGCCCCCGCCGACGAAGCTGATCCGCAACGGCGCGACAGCCTCGATGGTGGGATCGGGCGCCATGGCACCCCAGTGTATGGGTGGGGTCGGCGCGGGACCGTCAGGCGACGTGGCGCTGGAG
>Ga0070711_100001849_pt1 | contig 11815 bp, 8 predicted proteins | sample LARL53metaG_FD_65452 | JGI IMG/M metagenome (GOLD analysis project Ga0070711, IMG submission 65452) | Corn, switchgrass and miscanthus rhizosphere microbial communities from Kellogg Biological Station, Michigan, USA - LAR L5-3 metaG | ecosystem: Host-associated > Plants > Roots > Rhizosphere ... | reverse complement strand
GATGGCGCTTGTCGGGCGCATAGAGGTTGAGCTCGGGCTGCCTGGCGCGCGCACGCGCGAAGGCAAGACCCGCCGGAATCACCAGCGCATTGTTGGCATTTCCGGCGACCGTATAGGCTTCGGCCAGCTGCGCGGTCATTTCCGGCTTGTCGGCATAAGCCCATGACATGAAGAAGATCGGCGTCGCACCATGGCTGCGAACGATGTCTGCGTCCTTTTTGGCATATTCAGTGAAGACCGACTTCAATTGCGGATGGATCGGACACTGGCTGCAATCCATCAGCACGGCCGCATCGTACAGCTTCTCGCGTTTTGTCGGATGGATGTTGTTGTTCTCGTCGAAGCTAAAGCTGCCGATCGCATTCGGACGGAAATAGCTCTCGACGTCATGCCATTGCAGGTTGGAGCCGCCGATTGTCACCATGGCGGCAGCGTAGTCGCTCTTGTGGTCGGGGTCAGCCGCCTTTTCGAGCAGCGACACGTGACCGGGCATGCCGTTGTTGTAATAGAAGAAGCTGTTGCCGATGAACATTTGTGTCTTGGGGAAATTCGGCCCGAGCGTTGTGACAGCCGGCCTGGTTTGCGCCTGAGCGGTGGATACGCAAGCGACGAACACCAGTGCGGCGCCAAATCCCCTCATCGTGAACGGCATTTCAGCTCTCCCCGGTTTGATATTATTTTGTTCAATCTAGCACGATGCTGGTCTGTCGCGCGCTTGCAATTTTCATCCGTGGTGCGCGGCGGGGCTTTGCATGCGCCACGGCAACAGGCTATGTACCTGTATTATCTTATGGTTCGCGTCCGAAAAGCTTTGGAGCCAATGCCATGTCGGTGCAGGGTGTGATCTCTCCCGCGACCTCTTTCACGCCGCCGAAGCGTAACGCGTTGAAACACATTCCCGGCGACGAGGGCTGGCCGATCCTCGGCAAGACCCTGTCGGTGCTGGCCGATCCCAAGGGGCATATCGAGAAGAACGCCGCGAAATACGGACTGGTCTATCGCAGTCACATTTTCGGCGAGACCAGCCTCGTCCTGCTCGGACCCGAGGCCAACGAACTCGCGATGTTCGACCAGGCCAAGCTGTTCTCCTCCGCGCACGGCTGGGGACGCATCCTCGACCTGCTTTTTCCGCGCGGTTTGATGCTGCTCGATTTCGACGAGCACCGCCTGCACCGGCGCGCGCTCTCCGTCGCGTTCAAGTCGGGACCGATGAAGTCCTATCTCGGCGAGCTCGACAAGGGCATCGCGGCGCGGGTGGCGCAATGGAAGGCGCAAGGGACAGCACATGGCGGCGAGATGCTGCTCTATCCGGCCATGAAGCAACTCACGCTCGACCTCGCCGCAACCTCGTTTCTCGGCGCCGATATCGGGCCGGAGGTCGACGAGATCACGCGCGCCTTCGTCGATATGGTTGCCGCATCGGTGTCAGTGATCCGCAAACCCCTGCCCGGCACCAAAATGGCCCGCGGCGTGGCAGGCCGCAAACGCATCGTCGCGTATTTCTCCGAGCAGATCCCCATTCGCCGCGCCAAGGGTAATGACAAGGGCGGCGGCGATGATCTGTTCTCGCAGCTTTGCCATGCGACCCACGAGGACGGCGCATTGCTGTCGACGCAGGACATCGTCGACCATATGAGCTTCCTGATGATGGCGGCGCACGACACGCTGACGTCGTCGCTCACCTCGTTCATCGGCGAGCTCGCCGCGAATCCGGACTGGCAGCGAAAGCTCCGCGACGAGGTGCTGGCGCTCGGGCTTGCCGCGGACATGCCGACAAGCTTCGACAATCTCGAAGCGATGCCCCTCACCGAGATGGCGTTCCGCGAGGCGCTGCGGATCAAGCCGCCGGTGCCGTCGATCCCGCGCCGCGCGATTCGCGATTTCACCTTCAAGGGCTATGCGATCCCTGCCGGCACGCTGATCGGCATCAATCCGCTTTTCACCCACCACATGCCCGAGATCTGGCCTGAACCGCAGAAATTCGATCCGATGCGATTCACCGAGGAGGCCCAGCGCAACCGCCATCGCTTCGCCTGGGTCCCCTTCGGCGGCGGCGCGCATATGTGCCTCGGACTGCACTTCGCTTACATGCAGGCCAAGTGTTTTGCGCGGCACTTCCTGCAAAACCTCGAAGTCTCGATTCAGCCCGGCTACAAGCCGGATTGGCAGATGTGGCCAATCCCCAAGCCGCGCGACGGCCTGCGGGTGACGGTGAAGCCAGTGTGAGCGCTGGCGGGCGCCACGGGCGGGCACGCAGGGTGGGCAAAGCGCAAGCGTGCCCACCACTTCCTCGACGAACGTTCGTGGTGGACACGGCGCTACCGCGCCTTTGCCCACCCTACGGCTCGCCAACAAACGAGAAACTAACTCTTGTACCGTTCGAACGCCTTGCGGAGCGCGACATAGCCCTGCTGCTGCTGGGTCCAGTTGCGACCGCCGGTGATGGCGCCGTCAACCACGAGGTCGTGACCGTTGATGAAGCTTGATTCGTCGCTGGCCAGGAACACCGCCGCATGCGCGATGTCGTCGGTAAGCCCAGCGCGCTGGATCGGCTGCGCGGTCTTGTAGACCTCCTGCATCATAGCTGGCGTTTTCTCCGCCGCATTGACGGGAAGGCCCAGCGCCTTGCCGATGATGCCGGTGGCGATCGCCCCCGGCGAGATCGAATTGACGCGAACGCCTGATTCGCCGAGCTCCATGGCCACGCATCTGGTGAAATGGATCACCGCGGCCTTGGCGGCGCCATAGACCATCGACGAAGAGAAGCCGGCAAGCCGGCCGGCGATGCTGCCATTGTTGATGATGCTGCCGGATCCCTGCCTCTTCATATGGGGCGCGGCATGCTTCATGCCGAGCATGACGCTGCGCACCAGCGTCGCCATCGCGTCATCGAAACGGCCGGCGTCGAGGCCCTCGATGCCGCCGGTCTGCGCGGGGCCGCCGGCATTGTTGAACAGGCAATCGATCTTGCCGAATTTTTCCACGGCGAGCGCGATCAGCGCCTGCATCTGATCTTCCCGCGTGACGTCCGTCTGGCGGAAAACGCAGTGGGCTCCGAGCTTCTTCGCCAGCGCCTCGCCTTCCGCAACGCGCCGTCCCGCGATGACGATCTTCGCGCCCTCTGCAACGAAGATCTCAGCCGTCCGCAGCCCAATCCCGCTGGTCGCCCCGGTGATGACTCCGACCTTGCCGTCAAGCCGTCCCATATCGATGTCCTTTTCGTTCAGTAGTCGACATATTGGACCTGATCTCACCGGTCATCTCAAGACAAGCTTTGGGCAACCTCAGGAAGTGCCTATCTTTTTGACGTACCGGCCTTAATTTGGATCGGCTGATCGGGCTGATATGGCACATGAGACAATGGGTGGATGAACTCCGGCGCGGCTGGCAGGGCATTTCGCAGCCCCCGCTGGCGCTCGGAGCAGGATTTGCGGCGCTGTGCCTGGCGCTTTCAACCAGCGCGCGCTGGAGCCTGTCGCTGATCCGCCCGGACGTTTTCTTCACGCCCTATATCCCGGCCGTGTTCTTCGCCACCGCCGTCGGCGGCGCGAGGGTCGGAATCGCGACCGCACTCGCCGGTGGCATGCTCGGCGTGGCCGTCAATTTCAGCGACGCACATGCGGATTTTGCGCGTTTCGCGCTGCTCGCCATCTTCTGGCTCGTCTGCGGCCTCATGATGTGGGGCATCGAGCATTACCGTTCGATCGCCTCGCAGCAGCGGCAGATCTCCAGACGCCTGATCGAGGAAGAAGACTACCGCCGGCTGATCGTGGCCGAACTGCAGCACCGGCTGAAGAACAAATTGTCCGTCATCCATGCGGTGCTGCACCAGGTGCTGGAAAAGGAGCCGCTAGTCTGGGCCAGGGTCGATCCGCGCCTGCGCGCGCTGTCGGTAGCCGACGATCTGATCGCGCGGGTCGACGGCTCCGGCTGCGACATCCGCGACCTCTTGTTGTCCGAGCTTGGCCCGTACGGCCATGTCCGCTTCAATCTGAACGGCGAATCCCTATTTCTGCCGCCGAAGCTCGCGGTCAGTCTCTCGCTGATTTTCCACGAGCTCGCCACCAATGCCGGAAAATACGGCGCGTTTTCTTCCGCCCGCGGTCTGCTCCAGGTGTCGTGGACCTTGTCGGACGGCCGACTGAATGTGACCTGGGACGAGACCGAGGGCCCGCCGGTGGAGAATGTCGGCGAGGCCGGGTTCGGCACCAAGCTGCTGAAATCCGCGCTGAGGCCGTTCGATGGCAGGACGGAGATCACGTTCCTGAAGACCGGCGTTCACTGCACCATGCAATGCCGCGTGCCCGCCAGCTGAGTATGTTTGAACGCAAAGCGCGTTCGAAGAAGCAGGTGTGCATCCTCACACGACCAAGCGCTCCGTTGAAATTCCGTTAACGGCAGGCCGCCCCCTGACGCATGGCTGCTTCGAAGCGAGCTCTCGAGACCCGATCATTCTCGGCGCGAGCTTAACCAAAACTAAGAGGGAGCCCGGCACAATCGGTAACGATGCAACGCCTTACCGCCACCAACCTGCCGCTCGATGCGACGGCCGACCATATCGGTGCGGCCGCATCCGAGCTCAACCTGCTCCGCGACGTGCTCAGGCTGTTGCCGGCGGGCGTCACGGTTCAGGATGCGCGTGGCGATTTTCTCGTCGTCAATGACGCGGCCGCGGCGCAGCTCGGGCTCACGGAGGGCGCACCGGCGCCACAGCTCGAAGCGCGGCGCCGGGCGGGACATGCCGCCTTGCATGCCGCGGAGGCCGTCACGACCGAGGACTATCTCGACGACGGCCGGCAGGTCCTCCTCACTAGCCACCTTCCGGTCCGGATCGGCGGCCGCGACCTCCTGATCTCGGCCTCCGCCGACATCAGTGAGCAGAAGGCATTCGAGGACCACCTGTTCCGGTCCGCCTTCTATGACGAACTGACCGACCTGCCGTTGCGGCGGGTGACAGAACATCGCGCCAACGGCCTGCTCAGGAGCAAGGAAGCCAGATTCGCGCTCGCCTTCCTCGACATCGACAATTTCAAGCACATCAATGATTACTACGGACATGCGATCGGCGATGCGCTGCTGGTCGAGTTCGCCAAACGGCTGAAGCGCGAGCTGCGCGACAGCGACCTGCTCTCGCGGATCTCGGGTGACGAGTTCCTGTTGCTGCTCAGTCCGATCCAGGGCCAGCAGGAGGTCAGGGAATTCGTCGGATCGGTGCTGCAACGCCTGAGCGCGCCCTTCTTCATCGACGGTTCGGAGATCTTCGCCTCGACCTCGATCGGCATCAGTCTCTATCCGGACCACGGCAAGAGCTACGACACGCTGCGCCATAACGCCGATCTGGCGATGTACCGCGTCAAGAACGACGGCAAGGGAGCCGCGGCATTCTTCGATTCCGCGATGGAGCATGAGGCGGCCGCGCGCATCAGGGTCGAGCAGTCGCTGCGGCTCGCGATCCTCGAGAAGCGCTTTTGCTGCGCGTTCCAGACCAAGGTGGATATCCGCACCGAGGAGGTCGTGGGCATCGAGGCGCTGGTGCGGCTGCGCGACGATCAAGGCGTGATCCAGGCCCCGGGCACCTTCATCAATCTCGCCGTCGAGCTTGGCCTGATCGACGAGTTGACCCATCTGGTGCTGGCCGAGATCGTGAAATCGATCGACCGGATCAACGATACCTTCGGCCCCACCGCGACCATCAGCATCAACATCGCCGCCAAACAGGCCGGCAACCCCGACTTCATGCAGTCGTTCGCGAAGGCGCTGGAGGCGACGGGTTATCCCAAGCGCTTCATGCTCGAGGTGACGGAGGACGCGTTCGTCGCGAAAGCGGATTTTCAGGAGAAGGTCCTGCCGATCTTCCGGAGGCTGGGGGTCGGTATTTCGATCGACGATTTCGGCACCGGCTATTCGTCATTGTCGGCGCTCGCCGACATCACCGCCGACGAGATCAAGATCGATCGTTCCTTCATCGTCGACATCCACAAGCGCCCGCGCAGCCAGGGTATCCTGCGGGCGATCGAATCCCTGAGCGAGGCGCTCGGCATGACCGTGATCGCCGAAGGCATCGAATCCTTCGAGGAGCTCGCCTATCTGCAGGCTGCCACCAGGATCCGCTTCGCCCAGGGCTATTATTTCTCCCGGCCGATTTTCCTCGAGGAATTGACGCTGGCGGTGCCGCGTTCAAGCGAATCGCGCGTCAGCATGGCAAGCCGCCCGGCGCAGGAGAACCGGGCCAGGATCACGCGCGGCGAGCGCTATCGGCGCTGAGGCGATTCCCCGTACCGCGGCGCCTGTCTTAAGCCGGCGTCAACCATGCCGCCAACTGTCCATGGAGACCACCCCGGCGTCTTTGGACGTGATTTGCCGCAGGGCGTAAGGCGGTTCCGATTAAGTTGAAAGTAACCTGATTTCCTAACGGCTTATGCGATGTCTGAGCTGTATGCATTTCCTGTTGGGAGCGGGGAATGCGAGCGTCGATTTCGACCATTCGGGGCAAAATATCCCAGGCTAAGGCGGCCGCGCTGCGGCGACTAGCCGCGGCACGCGGCCGCGATCCGATCGCGTGGCTGGTCTGCTGCGGGTGCGTGCTGGTCGCGACGATCGTTCTCGGCACCCTCGTGATGTCCGGCGAATTCCGCGAGCGCGCGATCGCCAACAACGAGCGCGAGCTGCAAAACGCCGTGCTGCTCCTCACCCGTCACTTCGACCAGCAGTTCGAGGACACCGAAATCATCGGCGCCGACATCATCGGCCAGATGAAGATCAATGAAATGACCTCGTCCGAGGATTTCAGGACGAAGATGTCGAGCGCCGAGGCGCATCGAATGCTGAAAGCAAAGGTCAGCGTGCTGTCCTATATCGGCGACGTCCTGGTCTTCGATGCCGACGGCGAGCTCATCAATTCGTCGGGGATCTGGCCGGTGCCGGCGGCCAATATTTCCGAACGCCCCTACTTCCAGGAATTCAGGAACAATCCGCACGCCGCGTCTGTCATGATCGAGCCTCTGCTCAGCGTGCTCAACCGGGGCTGGACCACCGTCATCGCCCACCGCCTCGGCGGGCCTAACGGTGAATTTCTCGGCGTAATGGCGCGGCGCATCGACGCGGCCAGTTACGAAAAATTCTTCGCCTCCGTCGTGCTCGGCCCGGGCGCGGCGATCTCGATGTTCCACATCGACGGCACCATCCTGGCCCGCTACCCGCATGTCGACAAGATGATCGGCAAGAACTTCAAGTCGGCACCGATGCTGCAGGCCGTTCTGGAAAAGGGCGGGATGCAAACGCTCCGCATCGAGAGCCCGGTCGATCATCGGGATCGTCTGGGCGCCGCGGCGATGCTGAGCCGTTTCCCGATCGTGATCATCGCCACAAATACGGTTGAAGCGGCGCTTGCGGACTGGCGGGCACAGACCCGTTTCCTGATCGTGCTGGCCGCAAGCTCGGCCGCGGTGATCGCCTTCATCCTGTTCATGATCATCCGCCAGATCAACCGCCAGAACGAAATCACGCGACAACTGCTCGCCGCCGAGAAACAGCGGCTCGACACCGCGCTCAACAACATGACGCAGGGGCTCGTCCTGTACGACGCATCGGCGCGCATCGTCACGTTCAACCAGCGCTACCTCGCGATGTACAATCTGTCGACCGACGTGGTGAAGCCCGGGCTGCATTATTACGACCTGATCCAGCACCGGAAGGATACCGGGTCCTACAACGGCGACGTCCGCGGCTTCTGCGATCCGATCATGCGCGGCATCTCGGAAGGCAAGACCAACAGCACCATCATGGAGACCCCGAACGGAAGATCCTACGTCGTCATCAACAAGCCCCTGGCCACGGGCGGCTGGGTCGCAACCATCGAGGACGTCACCGAGCAGCGAAAGCTGGAGCAGGAACGCGACCGCAACCACGCTTTCCTGCGCGAGATCATCGATCACATCCCGACGCAGATCACGGTGAAGGACGCCCATGACGGGCGTTACGTGCTGGTCAATTCCGTCGCCGAGCAGCAATTCGGCGCGTCGAGCGGCGATATTGTCGGCAAGACGCCCCACGACCTGTTTCCATCCCATCTGGCCGAGAGGATTGCCGCGGACGACGACTTGGCGAAACAGTCAAACCAAACGGTCTTCCTCGGCGAACATCGCTGGGAGAGCCGGGCCGGCGGCAGCCGGATCATCACCTCCAAGCGGCTGGCGATCCGCGACAAGGCCGGCGAGCCCCGTTACGTGCTCAACGTGGTCGAGGACGTGACCGAGCGCCGCGCGGCCGACGAAAAGATCGCCCACCTCGCTCATTACGATTCCCTGACCGATCTGCCGAACCGGGTGCTGTTCCGGGAACGGATCGAACGCGAGCTGAAGAAAGCCGCGGACGGCCGCCAGTTCGCGCTCTTCTACATCGACATCGACGAATTCAAGGGGATCAACGACTCGCTAGGTCACCACATCGGCGACGAGCTGCTGAAGACGGTGGCGAGCCGGATCCGCGGCTGCATCAAGGAGACCGACCTGATCGCCCGCCTCGGCGGCGACGAGTTCGCCGTGGTGCAGACCAAGATCAGTTCGGTCGATGAAGCCGCCGACCTGGTCCGGCAGATCCATCAGGCGATACGCCAGCCCTATCAGTGCCTCGGCCACCAACTCGCGACCGACGCCTCGATCGGCATCGCGATCGCGCCTCAGGACGGCACCGATCACGACCAGCTGATCAAGAACGCCGATCTTGCGATGTATGCGGCGAAGTCCGGCGGACGGCGAACGCATCGCTTCTTCGAACCTTCGATGGGCGCGAGCGCCAAGGCGCGTCTGATCATGGAGCAGGATCTGCGCCAGGCGCTGGTCGACGGCGGTTTCGAGGTGTTCTACCAGCCGGTCGTCGATCTCGGCCGCAACGACATATCGGGCTGCGAGGCCCTGCTGCGCTGGCGCCACCCGGAGCGCGGCATGATCTCCCCGGCCGAATTCATTCCGATCGCGGAGGACACCGGCCTGATCAACGAGCTCGGCGACTGGGTGCTGCGTAGCGCCTGCGCCGAAGCCGCGACCTGGCCCGAGCACATCCGTCTAGCCGTCAACGTCTCGCCGGTGCAGCTGAAGAACCAGACGCTGGCGCTGCGGATCGCGGGGGCGCTCGCGGCGTCCGGCCTGCAGGCGAGCCGCCTCGAGATCGAGATCACCGAGGCGGTGCTGATCCGAGACGACGAAGCGGCGCTCGCGATCCTGCATCAGCTGCGCGACATCGGCGTGCGCATCGCACTCGACGATTTCGGCACGGGTTTCTCTTCGCTCAGCTATCTGAAGCGATTCCCGTTCGACAAGATCAAGATCGATCGCTGCTTCGTCAGCGATATTTCGGAGGTCGACGCCTCCTCCTCGATCGTTCAGGCCGTCGTCAACATCGCCGCCGCGCTCAACATGACGACGACCGCGGAAGGCGTCGAGACCGACGCGCAGCGCGAGCTGCTGCGCAAGCTCGGCTGCACGGAAATGCAGGGATATTTGTTCAGCGCTCCGAAACCGGCCGCTGAAGTCAAAAAGATGTTTGGAATGGATGGCAAGAGCGCCGCTGTGGCGTAGAAAATTCATATTCGTCGCGCCGAGCGAATGCGGTGCCTGGAGATACGATGAGGAAGGCTCGCGCGAAAGGCCCGGAACTCGCACATTCCTACGCCGTGCGGCTGATGCAGCATCTGGTCGTCCCGACCTTCGTGATCGATCCGCGCCGCCGCGTCGTGATCTGGAATCACGCCTGCGAACGACTGACCGGCGTCGCGGCATCCGAGGTGCTCGGCACCACCCAGCATTGGCGCGCCTTCTACGGCAGCCGCCGCTATTGTCTCGCCGATCTGGTGGCGCTCGACCGTCCGGACAAGCTGCCCGGGCTTTATTCGCAGCACGTGGTGCGTAGCGAGCACGGCACGGGATATTTCGCGGAGAACTGGTGCGTGATGCCCAAGCTCGGCAATCACCTCTACCTCGCCATCGATGCCGGCCCCATCCGCGACGATGACGGAAACCTGATTGCCGTCGTGGAAACGCTGCGCGACATGACCGCCCAGAAGCGTTCGGAAATGGCGCTGCAGGCGCTCGCCGCCCGGGACGGCCTGACCGGGCTCGCCAACCGTCGCGCCTTCGACGAGACGCTGCAGACGGAATGGATGCGCGCGCAGCGGAGCGGCAAGCCGTTGTCGCTGCTGTTCGCGGACGTCGATCACTTCAAGCTGTTCAACGACAAGCACGGCCATCAAAGCGGCGATGAGTGCCTGCGCGCGGTCGCCGCCATTGTCGGCGCACAGGCGCTCCGGCCGGTCGATCTCGCCGCGCGCTATGGCGGCGAGGAGTTTGCCATCATCCTGCCGGAGACCGACGCTCAGGGCGCCTCCGAAGTGGCCGAGCGCATTCGCAAGGCCGTGATGGATCTGAAGATCGCGCATGGCGCGGCGCGCGCGGGCTCGCACGTCACGCTCAGCGTCGGCGTGGCGACACAGGTGCCCGGCAACGAGAGCGCTCCCGACGGCATGCTTGGGTTGGCGGACCAGGCGCTCTATGCCGCCAAGCGGCTTGGCCGCAATCGCGTGATCTCCGCCGACACCATGCTTGCCGACGTCGCCGGCTTCATCGCCGCGAAACGCGGGCGGCGTACAGCCTAAAGCGCCATTAGATCAGGATGAAGCGACATCGCGCTTTAGATCATTGTTTGAGCATGATCTTTTCGGAAAACCGCTTCACACTTTTCCGGATCATGCCCTAGCCAGGATCGCGCAAGGCCGACCGGCCTCACCTACCGTTGCCGCGAGAGCGTCCTATATGGAGCCTGCAGACTTCATGGCGAGGCTCGTCATCCTATGCAACCCGTCTCCATCTTGCTGAACATCCTCTGGATTCTCCTCGGCGGCGCCGAGATGGCGTTCGGCTGGCTCGTGGCCGCCATCATCATGGCGATCACCATCATCGGGCTGCCCTGGGCGCGCGCCGCCTTCAACATCGCGGTCTATACGTTGTTGCCGTTCGGCTCGCGGGCCGTGCGCCGCGACGATCTCACCGGGATCGGCGATACCGGGACTGGCGCGCTCGGTTTCCTCGGCAACCTGATCTGGCTCATCCTGGCCGGCTGGTGGCTGGCATTGGGCCATCTGGTGATGGCCGTGCTATTTGCGATCACCATCATTGGCATTCCCTTCGCGTGGGCGCATCTTAAGCTCGCCGGTATCGCGCTTTGGCCGATCGGCAAGACGATCGTGCCCGCCTGACGAGGGAGAGGTTTTGGCTTGACCGCGTTGTTTCTTGTCGTTTCGACCCCGCGCCCCGAGCGCCCGTCCGACTTCGCCGCGCAACGTCAGAGCTTCTGGCCCTGGATCGGGAAATATCAGGCATCCGGCATTTGCAAGCATATCTACCCGCGCGTCGGCCGCGGCGCGGTTGCGGTGTTCGAGGTCGATGCCAACGAGATCCTTCACCGCATCCTGAACGAATGGGCCGACATCATCCCGGCCGAGTTCGACGTCTATCCGCTGGTCGACATCGAGGCGACACGGAAGATGCTGGCCGCGCAAGTCGCCGTCAGCAAGGACAGTGCGTAGGGTGGGCAAAGCCAACGGGTCCGCGCGGCCCGAGGACAGGCTCCGCGTGCCCACCACCGCAGGACGTAATGGTGGGCACGGTGCGAGTGCGCCTTTGCCCACCCTACGATTCCTGCGCGTGAGACGATCAGGCCGCCAACCGTCCGCGATTGTTCGCGGCGAGGATCGGACGCACCAGCCGCCCGAAACGTTCGGCCTCCTCGTCATGCAGATAGCCGGACAGACAGAACGAATGGC
>Ga0070711_100001847_pt1 | contig 11818 bp, 4 predicted proteins | sample LARL53metaG_FD_65452 | JGI IMG/M metagenome (GOLD analysis project Ga0070711, IMG submission 65452) | Corn, switchgrass and miscanthus rhizosphere microbial communities from Kellogg Biological Station, Michigan, USA - LAR L5-3 metaG | ecosystem: Host-associated > Plants > Roots > Rhizosphere ... | reverse complement strand
GCTTTGTCGGCAAGCGTCTCGGCGTGGGTCTGCGCCTCGAGGGGGGTCGAGATCGCCCAGTGATTGTTGTTGCAGAAGAGGATCAGCGGCGCCTGCATCACCGCGGCGAGGTTTGCGCCTTCATGGAAGGAGCCCTCGCTCGTCGCGCCGTCACCGAAGTAGGTGATCGCCACGGTCGAGTTGCCCTTCAGCTTCTCGCCCCACGCGAGCCCTGCGGCATGCGGGACGTGCGTCGCGATCGGCACGCAGATCGATGCGACGCGGTACTCCGCCGGGTTCCACCAGCCGGCCGGATGGCCGCGCCACCAGTGGAGGACGGTGCTCGCCGGGATCCCACGCAGCAGCCCGATCGCCGACTCGCGATAGCTCGGAAAGATCCAGTCCTCTTCGGCGAGCGCGTGCACCGATCCCGCCTGCATCGCCTCGTGATTCCAGAAGATCGCGTACGTCCCGATCCGGCCCTGCCGGTGGTAGACGACCGAGCGCTCGTCGTACGTGCGGAGCAGGACGAGCGAGCGGTAGACGGCGAGGAGCTCGTCCGGGCCGAGCCCGTCGACCTCACGCTCCTCGTCGATCACACGCCGTAGCTCGTGCTCCTCTGACGCCACCCGGGCCACGCACGGAAGCGTACTCGCGCGCCGTCTATTTGAACTTGAAGTCGGCCCGGTGGCTCGTCCCGTCGTTCATCTTCAGGATCAGCGCGCGACAGGTGCCCGCCCAGCTCTTGTCCGTCTTCCAGATGTAGCTGTACCTGCCGCTGCCCGCGTCGTAGGTGAGGGAGCTACCTCCCGCCGTGAGGGTCGAGTCGATTCCGTCCGCCGGTGCCGTCGAGTCACAGGGGATCATCTGCGACTTTGGATAGCCGGACGCGAAGATGTTCAGCCCCAGGTTCCCGCCGAGGCTGAACACGACCGGGATCGCGCTGCCCGCTTTGGCGACGTTGATCACCGGCTGGTTGTCGACAGGCGAGAAGAACCCGTTGAACGGGTACTGGACGACGTAGTTGCGCTGGAGCGAACCGATGACGTTCCCGGCGGTGTCGAGCGCCTGGACGACGAACGTGTGAACGCCGAACGTCGAGGTGTCGATCGGGCCGCCGTTCGGGACGGTGCCGATGCACTGCGCAGCAGCGGACCCGCACTGGTACGTGGCGTTGACCGCCTGTCCCTGCGCATAGGGGCCGACGGGCGCCTGGAGCAGGATCTGGACGCCGCTCGGCGGGGTGTTGCTGTTCGTGGAGGTGAAGTTCAGGCCCTTGTTCGCGCTGTAGCTCACGTTGACGCCGTCGGTGGCCTCTACGAACACCTCCGGATCGAGCACGACCGGGATCGTCCCGGTCCAGAGCGTCGGGTCCTGCGCGGACTGCGAGAGCTGGAGGTAGTGCCAGCTGCCGTCGTTGACGAGCGCAGCTACCTCGGCGACCTGGCCCGAGTCCCTGCTCACCCGCGCGGTGACCGTCGCGACACCGCTCGTGTCCGACACGTTCACCTGCGAGATCAGCGGAGCGACCTGATCGGCGCTCTGCGAGTAGAAGACTTCGAACTGCCCGCCGCTGAAGTGCCGCTGGACCCCGGCGTTGCCCGAGCCGCTGGGCCGGAACTGGTCGCTGACGTTGAGGTAGTCGCGCTCGTTCCCGAAGGCCAGCGAGTGCTCGAGCGTGAACGGGCTCGCCGGGAAGAAGATCGGCGAGACGTTCGGTGCCGGCTCGTGCGCCGCCAGGTCGATCGTCGGGTAGCCGAGGATCGCGTTCGTGTTGGTCTCGGTTGAGGTGAGAGTCTTGATCCAGACGCCGCGGGCCGGCAGCGACGAGGTCACCTGCTGGCTCGTGATCGGCATGTTCGGCCGGTAGAGACCGAACTCGCTCTGGGTTGTCGCGCCCGCGCCCGGGAACGCGATCGTCGCGCTCTGCGTGCCGGTGACCGGGTCGGGGCTCGTCGTGAGCGGCGTGAAGGTCGGGCTGCTGCCGGGCGTGCTGAAGTGCCAGAACGGCAGGCCGTAGAAGGTCGTCTCCTCCATCACCTTCTCGTCGTAGACGTCGTAGGCGCCGGCAGTTGCGAAGTACTTCTGCAACGCGTTGACCCACTCCTCGCCGACGGAGCCGGAGTCCGAGTGGAGGTTCTTGGCGAAGAGCGCGAGCAGGCGCTCGGAGAGAGCGACCGAGGCGCTGTCGCCGTAGCCGTAGCCGGTGTTCGCGATGTACATCGCCGCCTTGTCCTGCGCGTAGAGCTGTGGCCAGTCGAGGTACTTGTTCACCGGTGACGTCGCGCTGCCCAGCGTGTCGGAGATGTTGAGCCCGCCGTGACAGCCCATGGTGAAGAGGATGCGCGCCGCGAGGGCGGCGTTCGCCTGGCCGCTGTTCGCGAGGTCGCCGGCCGCGGACTCGAGCTCGAACTGGTTGTAGTGCGCGTCAAGCGAGACGATCGAGGGCGGGTTGCTCGAATTGAGGGCGTTCGTCAGCACGTCGTTCGCGTTCCACGGGGCGACCACCGCCTTCCAGATGATGCCGTTGTCAGAAGGCACGGGAAGGCCGAGGTCGGTCGGCCAGTCCGGCGCTAGGAGGCCCGAGATCCCCCCATTCTGCGCCTGGAAGGTAAGACCGCTCGGATTCCCGGTAATCGGCTGGACGATCGCGCCCGCCGCATAGGCGGTCGAAGCCTTCCAGTCAGCACCCGGATTGTTGATCGCCGGAACGCTGGGACGGAAGGTGTCGGGCGACGACAGCCCCGTGAAGTTCGCCGTGAGATTGGCGTTGACGGCCGCCGCCCCGTCGGCGAGGAAGTCGTAGCCGGTGACGAGCGCCGAGGTCGGGTTGAGCGTCCCGACTCCGCTCTGGGGCGTGCCCGTGTACCCGGAGCTCAACAGATACCGGCCGATCTGGTCGGTGATGTCGCCCGGCGTTTCGACGAGACGCGAGACCGAGATCTGCGGCAGCAGCAGGCTGCGTCCGAGCCACGGGATGTTCGTGAAGGCGCCGTAGGCACCGTCGGTCAGGATCTGGTTCTTCGCAGCCGAGGCGTAGAGGGCGTTCCCCTTCGTCAGGCCGTTCGTGGTGAACGCGAGGTCGGCCGCCTCGTTCTCCTCCGGCGACAGCAGGACCGGGTCGGGCGCGTCGGCCATCGGGGGCCCGGCCTCGTCGGAGCCCACGAGGACGATGTAGTGGAGGCTCGGGAGCCCGGCCGCCGAGTTGCGGTAGGACGCGACGACGTCATTGATCGACCTGACGACGTTGTTGCGCGCCGTGGTATCGCAGGGGGTCGCGTCCCAGGCGGAGTACGCGCTCCGAACGTTCGCGTCACCGTCGACGAAGAGCACCGTGCCGGCGACCTCGGAGCGCGCGGCGAGCGTGTTGAGCGAGTTGAGCAGCGTGGTCACCGCCGTGCTCCCGTACATCGCGGTCAGCCGCTGCTTGTCGACGATGAAGAGCGTCTTCGTGGTGGTCGGGAGCGAGCCGGGGAGCGCGCCCGCCGGGTAGCTCGACGGCGGCGTGTTGTTGGGCCACGTCCGCGCCGGGCAGGGCGGAATCGCCGGCGGCGGCGTCTCCTGCACCCGGAGCACGTAGGGGGATGTGCTGGTCGCGCCGTTGTAGCCGCTGACGCCGATCGTCACGTAGCCGCTCTGGCCGGCCGTGATGATCCCAGCGTCCTCGTTGACCCCGCCTCCGCGGTTGGCCGACGTGCTCCCGACCGGCGTCGAGCCGACCGGCGTCGAGCCCACGGGAGTCGAGCCCACCGGGACGTCCTGCAGCGTGTCGGGAGGCAGCGCCAGGCCGTTTGCCGAGAACCCGACCGCGCTGTCCTCGATCGGCGTCGAGCCGACCGGCGTCGAGCCCACAGGCGTAGTGAAGAACGAGGGCGCGGCGGACGCGCTCATCGTCAGATCGAGGTCGGCGCCGGAGGGCACGTTGAGGAAGGCGGAGATCTTCGTACCCGTCGGCAAGCCGTCGAGGTTCACCTTGTAGAAGGCCTGCTGGCCGCTGAACGCAATGTGCCCGGCGACGAGCTTGTCCGGCTGGATCTCGGTCGCGCTCGGTGGGTCGCTCGCCTCCGGGTTCTGGTGGACGGTGACCGGCGCGCCCGTCACGGAGATCGAGGCGGGTCCGGTCGCCGCGGCGACATGCGTCGAGAAGGTGCCGAGGGTCAGCCCGACCCAGGCCTCGAACGTGAGAGTCACTGCCTCGAGGCTCGTGTCGTCCGGCGGGCACTCGACCGTCCACTGGTACTCGTTGTTCTTCGCGGCGGCGGCTGCGCCGTTGCCGACCACGGTCGGGTCGCCCACCGGCTGCGCAGCGTTGCCGCCGACCTTGAACAGCGCCGAGCCGTTAACGGGGAAGAACCCCCTCGGCAGATGAGCAGTGATCACGTACTCCGGCGCGATCGAACAGTCGACGTTGTTGCCGATCGCGTAGGTGACCTGGGAGGGAGTCGCCGAATACGGCTGGAGGCCCTGGATCGGCAGCTGTTCCCACGGGAAGCCGGCAGCGCCGATGATCGCGACGACGAGATCGTTGATCGTGATGTTGTTCAAGGCCATCGCGGCGGCGATGTCCGAGAACGTCGCCGTCGGCAGAATCGCGCCGGCCGTGTAGGCGTCGCCGAGCGTCGTCTCCCCCGCGCAGCTGAAGCTTCCGGTGCAGTCGACGACCGGCGCAAGTGGGTTGATCTGGGAAAGCCGGATGTTCGCGAGCAGGGAGGCGGTCACGTCAGTCGAGCCCACCGGGGTCGAGCCGACGGGCGTGGACCCCACCGGCGTCGAGCCGACCGGGGTCGAGCCGACCGGCGCCGAGCCGAGCTGACCGGCGACGTCCATCTGGAGCACGGTCGTGGTCGGGCCTGCGTTCGTGCAGTCACCGCCGTCGTTGCGGATCTCTCCGTTCGTCCCGCACCAGGCATCGAAGCCGCCCGGAAGGGCCGAGAGTGGCGTGTTGCCCATGAGCAGCGTCGACCAGTGCACCGTGCGGAGCAGCGTCGTGCCGAGATCGACCTGGCTCATCGTCAGGGCCTCGAGATGCTGCAACGACGTCTTGTTGTCGGAGCACGTCGCGTTGCTGTCCTTCACGTCCTCGAGTGTGAGCGAGTTCAGCGGGCTGCCGAGCAGCGGGCCGCACAGGATCTGATCCCAGGTGACGCCGTGAAGCTGGATCTGCGAGAGCAGCACCGACGAGAGAGCCGTCGAGCCCACGGGCGTGGAGCCCACGGGCAGGTCGAACAGGCCGGTCGAGCCCACCGGCGTCGAGCCGACCGGAGTCGAGCCCACCGGAGTCGAGCCCACCGGAGTCGAACCGACCGGAGTCGAACCGACCGGAGTCGAGCCCACCGGAGTCGAGCCCACCGGAGTCGAACCCACCGGAGTCGAGCCCACCGGCGTCGAGTTCGTCGATCCCGCAAAGAACGAGAGCCAGGCGTTCGGAATGGTGTTCAGCGGAACCTCGTCGATCCCGGCACCGGCGCTCGACGGCGTCGCGTTCACGGTCAGATTCGACAGTCCGGTGGAGAGGGCAGCGGCGTAGATCGCGATGTCTTCGCAGCCGCCGCAGCCGTTGTTTGCGGACTGCGTCCACGTGACCGTCAGGGTCTGGCCATCCGACGCCGCCTTGTAGTCGAGCGTGAAGATCGCGGGCAGGTTCTGGCTCGGGCCCGGGGAGCTCGCGAGCGCGTGAATCGTCTGCACGAAGTCGGGAGCGCTCCCGTCGGACAGGTGAGCCGTGAGCGTCCCATCCGCAAAGTGAGCAGACGTCCAGATCGTGAGCCTCCGCATCGACGTGTCCGCGGGGACAGTGAACGACAGGCCTTGCCCGAGCGCGGGAACTGCGACGCCGCCGAGGGCGGCCGTGCCGGTGGCGTCCGGAGCCCCGTCCGTCCAGTCGAAGTTGAAGGGGAGCGTGTCGTCCGGGAAGCCGCCGAAGCCGCGCGTCGGCGTGCCGTCCCCGTTGACGATGCTCAGATCGCTGATCTGCCGTCCCCCCGTGGCCTTCGTCTCGCTCGGGGTCAGCGCCGACGCCGGCAGAACCCCGCCCGCGCTGTTGTTGCCCCAGAAGGCCCAGTCGGAGTCGCCCGCCGCGGTCAGGTCGACGGGCTTGACGACCGACTGGTCGTTGCTTCCCGACAGCTGGCCGCCGCCGGCGACCTGGGCGCCCCAGTTGGGGAACGAGTTCCGCGACGGCGCGCCGCCGTTGGTCAGCTGAACCTGATTCGTCCCGTCGGCGTTGGCCGTGAAGACGTTGAAGTTCTGGCCGCTGAGGTCGCGGACGAACGCGATCTTCGAACCGTCGGGAGACCAGGCGGGGTCGGCGTCGAAGATCGGCGCCTGCGTGAGGTTCTGCTGGTTCTCCCCGTTGGTGTCCATGAGGAAGACCGACTTGCCGCCTCCGCAGAGCGGGGCCTGCGCCAATCCCCCGGGATTGCAGCGATCGCTGACGAAGAGGATCTTCGAGCCGTCCGGCGACCAGTGCGGGTTCGTGTTCGCCCCATCTGTCGTGGCTGTCGTGAGCGGCCCGGTGACGAGACCCGTCCCGACGGCCACCGTGTAGAGCTCGTTCGTTCCGTTGGTGTCATCGTTGTAGGCGATCTGCGAGCCGTCGGGGCTCCAGGACGAGCCGCCGACGTTTCCGTCGGTCGTCATGACCTGCGTCTGGCCCGAGCCGTCGGCGTTCATCACGAAGAGCTGGAACTTTCCGAATCGGTTGCTATCGAAGGCGATCTTCGTGCCGTCCGGAGAGAAGGTCGGCTGCACGCTCGAGCCCGCCGAGGTGGTGAGCTGACGCGGATTGGTGCCGTCGCCGTTGATCGCCCAGATCTGGTCGGTGCCGCTGACGTCGCTCTGGTAAACGACCGTGTGGCCGTTCGGCGAGATCGACGGCAGGGTGTCCGTCGCCGAAGACGGGTCGTCCGTGAGCTGGACGACGTTCGACCCGTCGGGGTTCATCGTGAAGATCTGCGAGTTGCCGAAGCGGTTCGACTCGAACGCGATCGACTCCGTCCCTGACGCCGCCCCCGCGGGAATAGCGAGCACCGCAAGCGCAGCCATGACCGGCACCAGGAACAGGAGTCCTCGCTTCAGGTTCGTCCCTCGGTTCGCCCGTCCTGCCCGCGCGCGCTGACGCATGCCCTCCCCCTTTTCGCCGCACCGCCAGGCCCTGGCTGGAGCATGCGCCCCTTCAACTTTCTTGTCAATAGCGGCAGAATCGAGACGTGGGGGTAGGCGAGAACGAGACCCGGGCCGACGGGGCGGGCACCGTCCTCGTCACGTACCTGCCTCGCATCACGCTCGAGTGGCTGCGCGACACGCCCGCCGAGCGGCACCGCGCGCTGCCGGGGACAATGGCCTTCGTCGACGTGTCGGGCTTCACCGCGATGTCCGAGCGCCTCGCGCCGAAGGGACGGCTCGGCGCGGAGGAGGTGACCGACGTGATGAGCGCCACGTTCGGCCGGCTTCTCGCAGTCGCCTACGAGCTCGGCGGCGGACTCGTCAAGCTCGGCGGTGACGCGCTGCTGCTCTTCTTCGCCGGCGACGGTCACGCCGCTCGCGCCTGTGCCGCGGCCTGGGGGATGCGCGACTCGCTCGGCGCGCTCGGCCCGCTCCGGACGTCGGTCGGCGCAGTCGCGCTGAGGATGCACGTCGGCGTACACAGCGGCGACTTCGACTTCTACCTCGTCGGCGGGCGGCACCGCGAGCTGATCGTGGCCGGCCCGAACTCCGTCATCACCGTCGAGATGGAGGACACGGCCGAGGCCGGCGAGATCGCAGTGAGCGATGGAACCGCCGCGCAAATCGAGGCGACGTGCCTGGGCGCTCGCAAGGGCGCGGGAACGCTCCTCGCGTCGCCGCCGCCCGTCGCGTTCACCGGCATCCTTCCTCTACCGGACTCCGCCGGGCTGGACCTCGCCGCCTGCATCCCGGAAGCGCTGCGCGCCCATCTCCTCGCCGAGCGTGTCGAGAGCGAACACCGGCGCGCTGCGGTCGCCTTCGTCCGCTTCGGCGACGCCGGGGAGACGCTCGACACCGAATCCGTCGAGGAAGTCGTCGACGGGGTCCAGGAGGCCGCCGCGGCACACGGCGTCTGCTTCCTGGAGACCGACATCGACGGCGTCGGCGGACGGATCATCCTCGTCGCCGGCGTTCCGACCACCGCGGGCGAGGACGAGGAGCGCCTGCTCCGCACCGTGCGCGCTGCGGTCGACGCCGGCACACGGCTCCCGCTGCACATCGGCGTCGCGTCGGGGAACGTGTTCGCGGGCCGCATCGGACCGCCGTACCGGCACGCGTTCACGATTCTCGGCGGCACGGCCGCCCTCGCCGCGCGGCTGATGGCCAAGGCGGAGGCGCGCTCGATCTGGACGACGCCGGACCTCGTCGAGCGCTCGCGCACCGTGTTCGCCACCGAGCCGGTCGGTGCGCTCGTACTGAAAGGCAAGGCGGAGCCGGTCGAGGCCGTCGCCGTCGGCAAGGTGACCGGCAAGCGCGAACCGGCGCCGCCGAAGAAGAAGCTGCCGCTGGTCGATCGCCAGCGCGAGCTGCCCATCCTCGACGCCGCGCTCGTGCCGGTGCGCATGGGCTTCGGCAGCTTCGTGGAGCTCATCGGCGACGCGGGCATCGGCAAGTCGCGGATCCTCGAGGAGCTCTGCGATCGCGCGGAAGGGCTCACGCTCGTCACCACCGCCTGCGAGCAGTACGAAGCGACAACGCCGTATTTCCCCTTCCGGAAGCTTTTGCGCGGGCTTCTCGACGTCGCTGTGAACAGCGATCCCGCCGCAAACAGCGTGCTGCTCGCAGACCGGCTCGAGCAGATCGATCCCGAGCTCGTTCCGTGGACCCCGCTCGTCGCCGACGTCATCGACGCGCCGGTGCACGCGACTCCCGAGGCGGACGACCTCCAGCCCGCGTTCCGCCGTGCCCGCCTCAACGGCGTCGTCGAGACCGTCCTCGGCGAGCTGCTCGAGCCCCCCACCCTCCTCGTCATGGAAGACGTGCACTGGATGGACGAGGCTTCGTCGGACCTTTTGCGCCACCTCGGCAGCCGCGTCTCGACGAAACCGTGGCTGGTGTGCGCGACCCGGCGACCCGGCGAGGCCGGCTTCCTCGCCGCCGCCGGAACGCCGCCCGTACCGGCCATGTCCCTGAGGCTCGACCCGCTGCCCGAGGCGGATGCCCACGAGCTTGCGGTCGCCGCCGGGGCGGAAGGGCTTCCGGCCGAGGAGCTCGCCTCGCTCACCGAGCGAGCCGGTGGCAATCCGCTGTTCGTGCAGGAGCTCGTCGCGGCGACGCGCGGCTCGGACCAGGGCCTCGAGGAGCTGCCGGAGAGCGTCGAAGGCGTTCTGACCACCCGAATCGACGGCCTCGCGCCGGGAGACAGGGCGCTGCTGCGCTGGGCCTCGGTGCTCGGCGCGAGCTTCTCGAGCGAGCTGATCGCACGCGTGCTCGACGGCGACTCCGATGCCGCGCTCGAGGCCGACTCGTGGGATCGCCTCGCCGAGTTCGTCGAACGCGACCCGTACGCCGCCGGCACCTTTCACTTCCGCCACGCGCTGATTCGCGACGCCGCCTACGAGGGCCTCTCGTTCCGGCGACGGCGGGAGCTGCACGCCCGAGTCGCGGACGTCCTGCGCGAGACCGCGACCGACGAGGAGGAGGCGGCCGAGACGCTCTCCCTGCACTTCTCCCTCGCCGAACGGCCCGAGGAGACGTGGCGCTTCTCGCTGCTCGCGGCCGACCGGGCCCGCGCCAAGTTCGCGAACGCGGATGCAGCGGAGCTCTTCCGGCGCGCTCTCGAAGTTGCGCCGAACGTGGCGTCGCTCACTCCGGGCGACGTCGGCCGGGTCTGGGAAGGGCTCGCCGACGTCCTCGAGCTCGGCGGCGACTACGGCGGAGCCCGTCACGCCTACCGGCAGGCGCGCGCTCGCCTGCGCGCGGATGCCGACGCACTCGCGGGCCTGTGTCTCAAGGAAGGACGGCTGCGCGAGAACGAAGGGCACTACACCGAGGCGCTCCGCTGGTACGAGCGCGGGCTTCGCCGCGCAGACGAACTCGATGGCTCCGCGCAGACCCTCCACCGGCTCAGGCTCTCGCTCGGCTACGCGGCCGCCCGCTTCCGGCAGGGCGCGTTCGAGGAATGCGTCGAGTGGGTCGAGCGCGTGATCGAGGACGCCCGCGCCGCCGGGGCGCTCGAGGAGCTCGCCCACGCCTACTACCTCGGCCACCTCGCCTACACCTCACTCGGCAGCCCGAAGCGGAACGAGGTGCGAGAGCTCGCGCTGCCGATCTATGAAGAGCTCGGGGATCTCCTCGGCCAGGCGAACGCGCTCAACAATCTCGGGATCGACGCCTACTACGAGGGCCGGTGGAAAGAGTCGCTCGAGTTCTACAGCCGCAGCCGGGCGGCTCGCGAGCGGATCGGCGACGTCGTGGGCGCCGCGACGATCGCGAACAACATCGCGGAGATCCTTTCCGACCAGGGCCGCATCGAGGAGGCCGAGACCGAGCTGCGCGAGGTGCGTGCCATCTGCGAGGCAGCAGGCTCGCTCCTGATGACGGCGGTCGCCGACGCGAATCTCGGCCGCGCAGCGGCGCGGGACGGCCGTGGAGCGGAGGCGCGCGAACTCCTCACCGCCGCCATCGGATCCCTCCGCGAGATCGACGCGGGAAGCTTCGTGGTCGAGGCGCAGGCGCGTCTCGCCGAGGCGTCGCTGTTCGCCGGCGACTTCGAAGACGCACTTTCGAGCGCCGACCTGGCCGAGGCGATCACCGGCACCTCCGCGCCGCCGGCAGTGCAGGCGCTGCTCAATCGCGTTCGCGGGCAGGCACTCTCCCGCACCGGCCGGCAGGACGAGGCGATGCGCGAGCTCGACGAGAGCCTTCGCATCGCGCGCGAGGGCGAGATGCTGTACGAGATCGCGCTGACGCTCGAAGCGCGAGCCCGTCTCACGGGCTCGCAGGACGACGCCGACGAGGCGCAGAGCAGCCTCGAGGCGCTCGACGTCGTCCGCGTCCCCGAGGTTCCCTAGCTACACAAGTACCGCCACCGCGTCGCGCTCGGCCTGGAAGAGCGCGCGCTCGGCGTCGCCGAGGTCCTCGCCGTCCGCGTGGAGCGGCAGCGGCGCGTCGCAGACGACCTCGATCCGGTCGAGATCGTGACCGATCCTCGCCACGGCCGCAAAGCCTGGTCCGGACGAGGTGCGGCGTAGGATCGGGCCGGTGGAGCGCAAGCAACCCGATCTGGTGCTCATCGTTGCCCGCTCGTTCGCGACGAAGCTGGCCACGCCGACGCTCATCATCGATGCACACGGCGACCTGGTCTTCTTCAACGATGCCGCCGCAGAGGTGCTCGGGCGCTCCTACGTCGACATCGGCGCTCTGCAGGCGTCGCATTGGCAGGAGCTCTTCCACCCCCGAACGTTGGACGAAGAGCCGCTGACGGCGGAGCAGACGCCGGGAGGCGTCGCCCTGCTCGAGCGGCGTCCCGTGCACGACTCGTTCTTCATGAGCGGACTGGACGGTCGCGAGCGTGAGATCACCGTCACCGCCTTCCCCCTCTTCTCGCACCCCGACGAGGTCGTCGGAGTCATGTCGATCTTCTGGGAGCTTCCAGCGGCGCCGTGATCATCCGCGTCTGGGGAGCGCGCGGGTCGCTTTCCGCCCCGGGACCCGCGACGGTCGGCTACGGCGGGAACACGTCATGTGTCGAGCTCGAGCTGGCCGACGGCACGACGCTGATCCTCGATGCGGGCTCCGGGATCCGCGAGCTAGGCCAGCGGCTGCTCGAACGTGACCCCGGCGAGCTGCACATCTGCCTCACCCACCTCCATCTCGACCACGTCGAAGGACT
>Ga0070711_100001843_pt1 | contig 11826 bp, 12 predicted proteins | sample LARL53metaG_FD_65452 | JGI IMG/M metagenome (GOLD analysis project Ga0070711, IMG submission 65452) | Corn, switchgrass and miscanthus rhizosphere microbial communities from Kellogg Biological Station, Michigan, USA - LAR L5-3 metaG | ecosystem: Host-associated > Plants > Roots > Rhizosphere ... | reverse complement strand
GGATGAAATGAGGTCATGCGAGAAGATATCCCGTATTGAGCGGTAGTATGAATCGGTGCGCCTCGCCCAGGTGATCGCCAGGATCTGGCGCCCGGGACTCGCGGCTCCCGGCCTGCCGCCGTGCCGGCGGGGCCAGGGGCCACGCCAAGTGTTCCGGATCTAGACCATATAACGGTTTCTCAACGGCATGGGCGGCGGGGCGGCAGAGCGCGGTGTGCGAATCCAAACCCTTGGCTCGTCGTGATTTAGGCAGGCAGCCAAACCACAACTCGGATCGCAACAATGCTTGACACCGCGCTGGTCCCCCTGATTCTCATCCCCGTGCTGGTCTACTGGCTCTCGCGAAAACCGCGCAACCGCAGCGAGATACTGCCGGACTACATCATCCCTCCCGGCGTTGAAGTCAAATCGTGCGCGACACACTGGGGCGTGCCGGCCGGCGTGGCGCGCTTCAACAGCGCGCTCTTCAACGAGGTGAAGTGTCATCCGGATTTCGTGGAGCGTGACATACCGGATGTCTGGTTCAAGTGGAGCGCGGCTGACGCACGGAAGCGCGCCCGCCGGCGGCTCCTCCCCCAGCAGCAGGTTGCCGGAGTGCTGTCGATCCTCAAGCAGGCTTGAGAATCGCTGCGTTGCCCGGCCGGTGCCGTGCGCGAGAGCGCGCGGCGCGGTAGAATTGCGGGCAGGAGCAACTGAACGGCGCGCAGCCCCCGCGGCGCCGGCATGAGGAACCAGATGAAAAGCATCGCATTCGCCCTCGGAATCCTCGCGGCCGCCGGCGGCGGCATGACGCCCGTCCGCGCCCAGAATCCGGCCGGCAAACCCGCCATCGGCGCCTGGGGATTCGACCTCACCGGCATGGACCGTGGCGTCAAGCCGGGCGACGACTTCTTCGACTTTGCCAACGGCACCTGGTACCGGAATGCAGTGATTCCGGCAGATCGAACCTCCACCGGCTCGTTCCAGGACCTGGCGATCCTGAGCGAAAAGCGGATGGGAGAAATCGTGGCCGGCCTTGAAGCGCAGCCGTACGCGAAGCTCACGCCGGAGGAGAAACAGCTGCGGGACCTGTACCACGCGTTCACCGACACCGCGCTCATTGCCAGGCGCGGTCTCGCCGCGGCAAGCAAGGATCTCGCGGCACTTGCCGCCATCGCCACACCGGCGGACGTGGCCCGCGCAATGGGCAACCCACGCGTGCCGGCCGGCACCCTCTTTGGGGCTGCGGTTACCGCCAACCCCAAGTCTCCGGGTGAGTACGTCATGGCGGTCACGCAGTCCGGTCTCGGCATGCCCGATCGCGACTACTACCTGAAGTCCGACCCCGCGCTCGCCACGACGCGCGACGCCTACCGGAAGTATCTCGCCACCATGCTGACGCTGGCGGGGGCGAAGGACGCGGCGGCTCGCGCCGAAGCGGTGTTCGCGCTCGAAACGAACATCGCCACGTCCCACTGGACGGCCGCCGAGCGCCGCAACGTGGACAAGACCTACAACCCGATGACCGTGGCGCAGCTCGCGGCATTCGCGCCGGGCTTCCCGTGGGCGGCGTTCTTCGCGGAGCGCGGGCTCACGCCGCGCGGGCCGGCTGGCGAGCGCGTTGTCGTCGTGCGCGAGAACACGGCGTTTCCCGCCCTCGCCAGGCTCTTCGCGGCAACTCCGATTGCGGTGTGGCGCGACTATCTCACGACGCACTACCTGCACAACATGTCGGGCAACCTGCCGCGAGCGTTCGCCGACGCCGATTTCGAGTTCTATGGACGGACGCTCGGCGGGCAGGCGCAACCGCTGCCGCGAGCGACCCTCGGACTCCGCCTGCTCGATCAACGGCTTGGCCATCCGCTCGGCAAGCTCTACGTCGCCCGGTATTTTCCGCCCGCATCGAAGGCCAAGGTCGAGGCGCTGGTCGCCAACCTGCTCAAGGCCTATGACGCCGACATCCGCACCATCAGCTGGATGACCGATGCCACCAAGGCCAAGGCGCTCGACAAGCTGCATCAGTTCACGCCGCACGTAGGATATCCGGACCGGTGGCGCGACTACTCCGGACTGGTCGTTTCGAGCACCGACCTGATCGGCGACATCGAGCGAAGCGACGCGTTTGAATGGGCGTACCGGCTGAATCGCATCGACCAGCCGGTGGCGCGCGACGAGTGGACGATGACACCGCCGACCGTGAACGCCAACTACATCCCGTCACTCAATTCGATCTTCTTTCCCGCCGCGATCCTGCAGGCGCCTTTCTTCGACCCGAACGCCGACGACGCGGTGAACTACGGTGCCATCGGGGCCGTGATGGGCCATGAGATCGGGCACGGCTTCGACGACCAGGGGAGCAAGTACACCGGGCACGGTGCGCTGGAGAACTGGTGGACGGATGCCGATCGCGCCAACTTCGAAACCCGCGTCACGGCGCTCGGTGCGCAATACGACTCCTACGAGGGACTGCCCGGCCTGCACGTCAACGGCAGGCTGACCATGGGCGAGAATATCGGCGACCTGTCAGGCCTCAGCATCGCGCTCCGCGCCTATCACCTCGCGCTTGGCGGAAAGCCGGCGCCGGTCCTGGACGGGTTCACCGGCGACCAGCGATTCTTCCTCGCCATCGCGCAGGTGTGGCGCGGGAAATACCGCGACGGCGCGATGCGGCAGCAGGTGCTCTCCAATCCGCACAGTCCGCCGCATTGGCGCGTCGTGGGTCCGACGCGCAACATCGACGACTGGTATGCCGCGTTCGATGTCAAGCCGGGCGACAGATACTATCTCCCGCCGGATCAGCGCGTCCGCATCTGGTAGGGCGAGGCGAAAACGCAGCGGCGCCGCCGCGCATCACGTCGCACCGGTCCCACAGGTGCGTGCAGGCGTCGCATGGCGAGACAACGTCAGGGCGAACGCCTTTGTTGTAACCAATTGTCAACAAGTGACTTACGAACAACCGCGGCGGTCCGCACTTGCGCGGACCCGGGGGCATGCAACCTGCTTGTTGTCCTGTGCCAAGATCACGTCCGGCAACTCAGGCTGCATCACGTTCACTCGGGGTTCACATGCGCAGGTTCGTACTGGTCCTCGCCGCGGCCGCGTTGGTGCCCGTTGCGTCGATGCACGCCCAGATCTTCAACCTCTCGCCGAGCGACGGCGGTGGTAACTGGCTGGTGAAGTGCACCGTGATTGCGAACGATGCACCGCCGGTTGGACCGTGCAATGGTGTGTTCACGACGGCCACGCGGGTCACTGCGACGCCCGGCGGATGGACCGTTGTACCGGTAGCCGGGCCTGGTGGCAATGCGTATTACATCAGTGAGTTCGCCGACGCGTCAGTCTGGGCGAGCAGCCCGAACGAGAATCCGCATTACGCGTACACTTTCGAGACGACATTCAACGTCGCGGATCCGGGCGTCGCGGACCAGTTGCTGCTCAATGCGCTCTGGCTCGACAATTACTGGGTCGGCTGGTCGCTCAATGGCAGTGCATTCAGCGCGGCCGGCATCAGCCCGGGCCCGCTGGGACCCAACGGCGCCAACTGGGAGACCCCTTTCTCGCTGGCGCTGAACGGCAACCTCTTCGTGGCCGGCGAGAATACCCTCCAGATCGAGATCGAGGGAAATGGGCGCACTGACGGACTGCTGGTCCAGGGCACCTATCAGACCGCAGGCAGTACCAAAGAGGTGACGCCGGAACCGAGCACGATGGCCCTGTTCGCCACCGGGCTGGTCGGAATGTTGGGCGCGCGCCGCCGGCGCCGGACGGCGTAACGGCAGCGACAGCGGACGACCACGACCACGCGAAGAGGCCAGCGCAGAATGCGCTGGCCTCTTTGGTGTTCGGCTGAATCGACGCACTTCCGACCCGGACCGTGCAGAGGTATCGCCGGCAGCTAGCCGATCAACTCACCCCGCGAAGCAATACGTGCAGCCATGCTCCTGCGCACGGCCCACCGCCATCACGCCGGATGGAACGACCTGGATGCCGGGGAACAAGCCGGCGATCCATTCTTTCTTCACGGCGGCGGCATCCATGCCCATCTTGCCGGCGACTCCAGCGCTGTAGACCGTGAGCGCGACGTCGCAGGCGCCGATCAGCACCCCGGACTTGAGCAGTTCCGCGACGCCCAGGCCTGGCAGCGGGATGTTGGTGATCGTCGCGTAAGGGTTGCTGGTCGCCGGCGTCCCGCCAGGCTTGATGTCGAATACTTCGCCGAGCTTGTACTTCGCCCAGATCGAATCCTGGAGCGCCAGGGCCAGCGCCTCGTGACGCAGGATCACGATTGCCGACGTCGTCTCTCCCGGATAGGTGGCCTGCATGGTGTTGAGATAGACCCGGGGCCAGATCGCCGGCATTCCTTCGTTGGGCCGGGGCGCGTCGAAGATGCTGCGATGCTTGCCGGTCAACTTGGCGAACCAGGCCTCGAGCTGCGGATCGGCGGCGCTGGCCTTCACGGTCTCGGCCGCGAGTCCCGCCGGCAGCGCGCCTCCAACCGCCACGCCCATCGCGGCGGCAGCCACGCGGCCGAGGAAGCCACGGCGCGGCGTGGGGGAAGTCAATGCATCAATCATCGCATCCTCCTCTTGGAAAGTGTCCGAACTGAGGGGTCCCAACTTGGCCAACTTACCTCCGGAACCGCCGGAGCGGCAGAAGGGCCCCCCGTCGGCGGGCAAGTTGCGCCGCCGGAGGGATGAAGACACCATTGGCCCGTCCCGGACACAGGATGGTTGCGACGGACGGTGACCTGCGGCTCGCGCACCTGCATCGCTTCGCATCGTGGCTGGACGACGGCGTTCGCCTGCCGGGGACCCGGGTGCGGATCGGGCTCGATCCGGTCATCGGACTCGTCCCCGGCCTTGGCGACGTGGCGGGAGCCATGCTGTCGGCGGTCATACTGGTGGAGGCAATCCGGCGCGGTGTCTCGCGGTTCACGCTGGGCCGGATCGCCTGGAACATCGCGGTTGATGCGCTGCTGGGTGCCGTGCCGTTGATCGGCGACGCGTTTGATTTCGTGTGGAAGGCGAACCTCAAGAACATCGCACTGGTCGAGCGGCATGTGGCGGTTCCCGCAACGGCGCGCCGGGCGGATCGCCTTTTTGTCTCCCTGCTGATCGGCTCCCTCTTTGTGCTCTGCGTGGCGCTCATGGTCGCCGGAGTGCTGCTCACTTCATGGCTGCTCCGGGCGATCGCGTCAATCCGGTGAATTCAATTGGAGAGTGACAATGGCGCTGACGCTTCCCACCGAGACCAGACAGCTGGCGCTTGCTTCCATTCGCCGCTTCTGCGCCGACGAACTCGAGGTCGAGGTGAGCGACATCCAGGTCAACCTGCTGCTCGCGTTCTTCCTCAAGGAGATCGGGCCGAGCATCTACAACAAGGCCGTCGTCGACGCCCAGGTGTTCCTGCGCGACCGCCTCGCCGACCTCGAGGCGACGTGCTACGAGCCGGAGTTCGTCTACTGGCCCAAGGGTTCGTCGGTGCGGCGAAAGTAGCGGCGGCGGCCTAGCGCGTCATCGAGAATTGCCCACCGAGTGTCACCACGCCGGTCCCCACGTTGACCGTCCACGACGCCGTGCCGGCGATCGTGTTGCCGGTCAGGGTCCCGGTCTGGTTCGAAGCACTGGTGGCCAGCGAGAACCTGACGGTGTTGCCGTTGATCGTCCCGTTGGTGATGGTCGCCGCGGTGTCCGTCGAGCTTTGCGTGGTTCCCCCGCTGACACAGCTGAGCGTCCACGGGGTCTCGCCACTGCCGGTGAACGTCGCCGAGGACTGCACGATCGTGATGGCGATGGCGCTCGTGTTACAGGAGAGCCCGCCGCCAGCCATGTTGGTGAAGGTGAGATTCCACGCGCCGGAAATGTCCGCCGGCGCCGGAGGCGGGGGTGTCGTGCCCCCGCTGCTGCCGCTGCCGCAGGCTGCCACGCCGACGGTGAGCCACGCGACGAGCGCGAGCCTCCAGTGCCGGGTATCGCGCCGCAGCGCGGCGGCTGCCATTAGCGCCGCGCCAGCCAGTTGATCACCGCGCTCTCGAGCGCGATGCGCCTGTCCGACCAGGAGTGATCTGTCGGCTGGTGCAATGTCGTGACGCGGGTGTTGCCGAGCGCCCGGACCCGCATGGCGAGCGAATCGGCATGCGGCGCCAGTCCGTCGTCCGACGTGAGCACCAGCAACGGGAGGTGCGCCAGGCCCGCGGCCGCGCTCCCGAACCGCCAGCTCGGCGGCGCCCGCAACAACTCGTCGGCCATGCTCTCGGCCGTGACACCTGCGAGCGATTCCATGTTGTCGGCAGTCATGCGCACCACGTCGGCGCGCGGCACTGAGCTGTCATTGCCCATATCCGCCGGGCAGATCAGGATGGCGCCGAGCAATTCCGGATGGTGGGCGGCGGTGAGCACCGTAACCCAGCCTCCCATGCTGTGACCGGCGATGACAATGCGCCGCGGATCGATGTTGAGACGCCGTGCGTTGCCGGTGTCGCGCACGAAGGCGAGCACCGCATCGGCATCTTCGAGATTGCCGCCGAAATGGAAGACGCCCGGGCTGCCCCACGAGCCGCGATAATTGACGGTGATGGCGTTCCATCCGGCGCGGCGGACGGCCTGGGCGAGGTCGAGATTCTTCTCGTTCCCGGGAAACCCGTGGAAGAAAATGAATGTCGGATGCGCGCCGGCGCCGGACGCGACGTACTCGACGCCATTGATGTTGACGCCGCCGGACGGGATGTGCAGCACCTCCATGCGCGCGGGATGGGCGCTGTCACGCGGCGGATCGAAGCCGACGGCGCGCGGCACCTGCGCCGGGAGCGGCGACGCGGCGAGTGCGAAGGCGCCGAGCACAACAATGGAAGCCCGCATCACGGTTCTCCTCTGGATCTTCAAAGATAGGGTTGCATCAGCCACGCCGCACCGTCGCGCAGCTTGACCGCCAGAGGCCGGCGATTCAGGTCGGCAATGGTGAGTTCCTTCGCCGCGGCGCACTTGGTGTCGATGATTCCGCCAAGCGTGGCCGCCAGTTCTGTCGAATAGCACTCGACGACGTACTCGAAGTTGAGCCGCAGGCTGCGCGGGTCCCAGTTGGCCGAGCCGATCAGCGACCACGCTCCGTCGACCACGACGAGCTTGCTGTGATCGAATGGGGCCGGCGTCAGGAAGAGCCGGGCGCCGCCCATCAGCACGTCGGCGAGGTGCGCGGCCTGCGCCCACTGTACCAGCGGCAGGTTGGTCCGCTCCGGGAGCACGATCTGGACCCGGACGCCTCGCAGCGCCGCCACCTTGAGCGCATCGAGCAAGGGCGGATCGGGAAGAAAATACGGTGTCACGATCCGGACGGATCGGGTTGCCGTCGCGAGCGCGCCGAGCAGGGTGAGGAGCAATGCCTCGAAGTCCTCGTCCGGGCCGTCCGCGATCCCGCGGGCGAACACCGATCCTTGCGCGCCGGGTGCCGGATTGGCCGACCAGGCGTCACCGTCCAGCGCCTCGGCGGTCGTGAATTGCCAGTCGAAGGCGAATGCCGACATCATTTGGCGCACCACCGGGCCGCGGAGGGAAAAGTGAATGTCCTGCGTCGGATTGCGCGGGTTCACCGCGAGGAGACAGCCGTCGCGGATGTTGATGCCACCGCAGAAACCGTGGACACCGTCAACGACGAGGAGTTTCCGGTGGTTGCGCAGATTGAAGAAGGGATGGGCCACCGGGAATGTTGACGGCCGAAACTCGGCCACCGTCACGCCGCGCTTGCGGAGCAGGGGCGCGATGGGCGGACGGCTGTAGCGGGCTCCCACGCCGTCGATCAGCACGCGCACGGTGACCCCGCGCTGCACCGCGCGCTCGAATGCGGCCACAAACTGGTCGGCCACGTGCCCGCGATCGAAGATATAGGTGGCAAACGCGATGCTGGTGCTGGCGCCGTCGATCGCAACGAGCATCGCGGGAAACGCGGCATCTCCATTCACGAGCGGTTCGACGGAATTGCCAGGCACAACCGAAGCGCCCGTGACGGCACCGACCAGGGTGGCGAGCGGACGGAGCGCTTCCGGTACATCCTGGAGGATTGCCGGATCGGGAACCGAGCGCGGTCCGGTGACGCGGCCCCGACGGATCCGCCCCGCGCGCCGGCGAATGCGATTGATGCCGAGAAAGAGGTAGAGTACGGAGCCGAGCACCGGCGTAAGCCAGACCAGGCCAACCCACCCGATCGCGGCGCGCACATCGGGCTTGGTGAGGACAATGTGGCCGGAAACGCCGACGGCGAGAAGCAGATGTGCCGCGAGCGCCAACAGCTGGAGCGATGTCAGCGATCCCCCGGGGTAACCGTCAGCTGGCCGGCGCGGTCACCGCCGGGGCTTCTTGCTGCTCCAGCGGCAGGTGCACGACGAACTCGCTGCCCTGACCGATCTCGCTGCGCACCTCGACGCGGCCGCCGTGCATCTCCACCAGCCGGCGCACGAGCGCCAGGCCGATGCCGAGACCGCCCTTCGAATTCCCCGGTGAATGGTCGGCCTGGGTGAACAGCTCGAACACATGGGGCATGAGTTCCGGAGCGATACCGATACCGGTGTCCCGCACGCGTACCACGCATTCGTCCGGTGCCTGGCCGTCGGGGCCTTCAACGGTCACGGTTATCGCGACGCCGCCGCCCTCGTCGGTGTACTTCGCGGCGTTGGCGAGCAGGTTCACGAACACCTGCTCCAGGCGCGCGGCATCGGCGTACAGGAGGACGGATTGCGATGGCAGCGTCACGGTGAGTTCGTGTCCGCGCTGGTCGAGCAGGGGACGGGCCGACTCGATGGCTCGTTCGATGACCCCGTTCACCGAAACCATCGTGCGGCGAAGGTGAATCCGGCCGGTCGTGATCCGGGATACTTCCAGCAGGTCGTCGATCAATCGAGTCAGCTGGGCGACCTGCCGCTCGATGATCACGTGGGCCTTCTGCTGCAGCGGGTTTTCGTCATTCTGCAGGCGCAGGACATGTACCGCGTTCGCGATGGGAGCGAGCGGGTTGCGAAGCTCGTGACCGAGCATTGCAAGGAACTCGTCCTTTCTCCGGTGCAGGTCGGTGAGGTGCGCCGCCTGATCCTTCACGTCGCGTTCCATCCGGATGCGATCAGTGATGTCGTAGAAGCAGTTGATCGCGCCGGTGATCGCCCCGTCTTCGTCGAACAGCGGCCGGATATTGACGACCACCGTGATCCGCGATCCATCGGGTCGCTCGATGACAACGTCGGCATCCCTCGTCTCCGGGATTACGCCGAGCAGTACCTCGGCCATCGGGCACTCGGCGTGCGGCATGAAGGTGCCGTCAGGACGGAACAGCTTGTACGAGCCGCAGAATTGCTCGTCCGTGTCACCGAGGGCCGGCTTCCGCCCCCACAGGTCGGCGGCGCGCGAATTGAACGCCTCGATCACGCCCGACGTGGCGCAGGAATAGACAGCCACAGGGCAGAGCTCGAACAGCGTGCGATAGCGATCTTCGCTCGCGCGGATCAGCGCCTCACCATGCCGGGCGCTTGACGCGCGAGTGGGACCGACCGGGGTACTCAAGAGGTACGCTCCACTTGGACGGACACGGTTGCGGCTCGCGTGCGGCTGCGGAAAATCGACCGGGCTGGAACATACCCCCATGCCGCCGCCATTGTGGGCGGTCCTGCCCACTCGCCGCCCGGCCGCGCTGGCAATTCACGATAGTATTGTATCGTTGCCTCGACGCGTGAAGCAGTCCAACCGCTACCGCCCCGGAGGATCGATGCTCTCGAGCGTCAAGACCACCGTCAACCGGATGGCCGCGGGACGGCGATGGATGCCTCTCAAGCCGGTGATCCTCGCGGCCGTCGCGATCACCCTGCTGGCCGCGAGTCTCGCCGCGCAGAACCCGGTCGCCACACCGGGCACCGGCACCTTGCTCCAGCGAGAAATCGCGCGCGCGCTCGCCCGCCTCGGTGCGACCGACGAGTTTGCCCGGCGCATGCGGCAGGCACAGACCCCGGAGGCGGCACTGCAAGCGGGCAACCTGCTTGCGCATCACGGCGTCGGACGGCTCGACGCGCCAACCCTGCAGGTCAGGGCCGAAATCCTGAACCGGCTCTTTGCCGGCGCGGACGTGGCGACGTGCGCGGCATGGTCGCGCGGGACGCTCGACGCGGCCCGGGCGCTGGCGCTCATCAATACGCTCGACTCCACCACCATCAGCCGCTGGGGAGAGGTCAGCGCCAGGGCGATGGTGGCCGAGATGCACGCCAGCGCCCCGGTTGCTCCGCCGACATCCGCGGAGGCCCGCGACGCATTCGATGCAGCGGCGAGCGCGATGAACGCCACCGATCAGGCGCGGTTTCGCGACCTGCTGCCACGCCTCGCGTCCGCGCCGGATGCCGATATGTGCTGGTTCAGCCGGGCGATCTACGCCAGCGTCCTGCGGCTGCCGGCCGCGCGACGCGCCACGGCCTTGCACGTCCTGGCGCGAATCGAGTCACTGTAGCTCGCCGGCGAGTGGCAGTCCGGCGCCCCGCTCGCCATGGCCGACATATCTTCCAGCATGAGTGAACGGCGCTACACGGATGAGGAAGTTGCCGCGATCTTCAAGCAGGCCGCGGAAACGGATAGTGCCGTATCTCCGCTGCCAGCCGAAGGGAACGGGACGACGCTCGCCGCACTGCAGGAGATCGGCCGTGAGGTGGGACTCTCGCCGGCGGCGATCGCGCACGCCGCTCAATCGCTGGAGCGCGCGGGGAAGCCGGCCGGGCGCACGTTCATGGGATTTCCGATCGGTGTGGGCCGGACCGTCGAGTTCGATCGCCCGCTCACCGATATCGAATGGGAGAGTCTGGTCGGGGATCTCCGCGAGACGTTCGGCGCGCGGGGCCGGGTGCAGTACGACGGACCGTTCCGCCAGTGGACCAACGGTAACCTGCAGGCGCTCGTCGAGCCGCTGCCTGGCGGCCATCGCCTCCGTCTCCAGACCATGAACGGAGCCTCTCGCCGGATGATGAGCGCGGGACTCCTCGTCACGGGACTCTCCGGCGGCGTGTGGATCGGCTTGACCCTGGCCGGCACGATCGGCAATCCCGGCTCGATTGCCGGAATCGGATTCACCGCGGCGGCCGGGATTGTCATGTTCGCCATTGGATCATTGCGATTGCCGGGCTGGGCGCGCAAACGCCGCGCGCAGATCGAAGCGGTCATCGCCCGGCTTACGGACATGGCCGCGAAAAAGGACGCCTCCGGGGTGGCGAGCGGATCGATGAATCGCGGCTAACGGCCGTTATCTGCCGGTTCCCGCGTTGTAGCGCCGAAGGCGAACGACATGGTTGTAGACGATGTCGCGCTGCTGACGGGGCGTGAGCGCCGGGTCTGCGGCCTACCGCACGAGCCGCGCTGCGAAATCCAACCAGATCGGTGTCGACAGGAAGCGCCAGATGAACGGCAGGTCTTCCGCCATGACGATCAGCAGCCCTCCGGCGGCGAAGGCCGGATGCAGCCTGCGATGCCGCGCTGTGTCCCACGCGATGCACCCGTACAGCACCATGGCATCGAGGCTGAACAGGCCTGCCCAGCCACCGCTCTTCAGGAATGCCAGCGCTGCGGGAAACCGCTCGAGCGGGATCCTGGCAAGCCCCGGGCCGATCATGCTGAGACACGACAGCAGCATCAGCCGCTTGTGGTAGTCGCGGCGGCGCCGTAGCAGCAGGGCAGCCCCGACCAGTGTCCCAAACACCAGCAGTGCGGCGAGAAGGAACCCCATGAACACCAGCGGTGGTGGGCCGCCGGGGTGGGGAAGATGGACGTCACGCGCCGTCGCGCGAATGGCGACCGTGCCGCCGATGATCACGATCAGTCCGGCGAGCACCCCTCC
>Ga0070711_100001840_pt1 | contig 11830 bp, 9 predicted proteins | sample LARL53metaG_FD_65452 | JGI IMG/M metagenome (GOLD analysis project Ga0070711, IMG submission 65452) | Corn, switchgrass and miscanthus rhizosphere microbial communities from Kellogg Biological Station, Michigan, USA - LAR L5-3 metaG | ecosystem: Host-associated > Plants > Roots > Rhizosphere ... | reverse complement strand
CAACCAGAAAGAGCGTCAGCAAAGCGCCGGAACCGAAAACCCAGAAAGTGCCATCCGAGCCCAAGTGCTTCTGCATAATCGGAAACAATTGGTTGCCCAGGTAACCGACTAACCAGAGCGCGGTGGTTGCAATGGACATGCCTCGGCCTCGAATCTTTGTTGGGTAAATCTCAGAGATGATCACCCAGCAAGCCACACCATTGCCAAACGCGTGACCGGCCACGAAGCTCATCACAAAAATCAAGATGGCCAAGTCGCTGCCGTGAACGTGATAGAACCAACCTACCAAGGCAAGCGAGACAAATTGCAGTCCCGTACCAGCCAAGATCAGCGTCTTGCGGCCAGCACGATCGATTAGCCAGAGCGCGAAGAGTGTAAACAATAGATTGATGAGACTGACCAGCACCGACTGAAAAAACGCATTACTGGTGGCAGTTCCGGCAATTCGAAAAATTTCCGGCAAAAAGGAAAAAATCGGTGTTATTCCGCTGACCTGTTGCAATCCAGCTAGCATAATTCCAAGCAACAAAGGGCGGCGGAAGGTCGTGAACAGCTCTGAAATGTGTCCCTCTTCCGTCGCCAGGGTATTGTCGATTTCAGCTGCTTCGCGCAACGCAGCGTCAGATCCATTCATCCTGGCCAGTACATCGACTGCCTCGTCCCGCCGACCCATTTTCATCAGCCATCGCGGACTTTCGACCGCGGGAAGAATCATCAACCCAAACAGAATCGCTGGCACTATTCCAGCCAGAAACATCCAACGCCAGCCCGTGGTTATATTCCAAGCCTCGTCTCCCAGACGCTGAATGAGCATGTTGACGAATACGGCAGCGAGAATTCCCGCGACAATCCCGAGTTGATAGAGTGTCACGCATCGTCCGCGAAGCCGCGTGGGAGCAATCTCAGCGATATAGTTTGGGGAAATCACAGATGCTGCCCCAATGCCAAGGCCGCCAATCAGCCTCCAGAGAACAAATTGGCGGAGATTTGCAGCAAAGAGCATGCCCAAAGAGGAGAGACCGAAACAGAGAGCGCACAGGGCGAGGCCCTTTTTTTTGCCAAGATAGTCGGCAATGGGTCCCGCCGCCACGCAGCCAGCAATGCAGCCGACGAGTGCGCATCCAGCGGCCCAGCCCATGCCACTGGCGTCCAAGTGAAACAGTTGGCTCAAAAAGCCAATCGCACCACTGATCACAATGTTGTCGTAGCCGAATAGCAAGCCGCCTAGAGTGGAGACACTGGCAGCAATGATGAGCGGGACATGCGATTCTGCTGTATCGGGCCGGACGTTCCGGTTACTGGTCTCCACGAGTGGTGGGCTCCAGCGCTCGACCAAATTGCTGAGAGGATTCAAGGGCCCCTTTGATCGCCAGAATGAAGCCGAGGGTATGCGCCATTCCAGCATGCCACGGCGCCGAGCAGGTCATCTGCGGCGTGTGATCGGGAATGATCACGCCGTCGAAGTGATTGCGGTGAAGGATGGTGAGTATGCGAATCATGTCCACATCGCCTTCATCGATGAAAGTTTCGCGGTAGTGCGGCACTCTCCCCACTACGTTGCGCAGATGAATATAAGCGATCTTGCCTTGTTTGCTGTATTGGTCGACCGCGTCGTAGATGTTGCCTTCGGTCATCTCGGCGAGCGTTCCTACACAGAGTTCGAGCGCGTTACTGCGACTAAGAGTCAAGTCAATTAACCTCTGATACATATGAGGCTGATAAACAAGACGCGGCTGCCCTCGCATTGTCGGCATGGGAGGATCGTCAGGATGGGCAGCGAGCTGCACTCCCGACTGTTCAGCCACGGGAATGACCTCTGCTAGAAATCCTTGCAATCGCCGCCAAAGTTCCTCGTGCGAGATCGCGGGCAAGTTGCCGGCGGCAGCATTGCGATCGTATACCATATTCCAGACCATTCCATTCGGGATCGGGACGTCTTCCGCAGGACCGTCCATCCCTACGCATACGGCGTGGCCTCTCCCGACAGCCGCGGTTACCCGGCCGCAGACACCTGCTAAACTGAAGTTGTAGCCAAGCACGGAAATGCCGGCTTCACCAAGGCGACGGATGATAGTTTTCACTTTGTCAATCTGTTGTGAGCGTTCGGGACCGTCGAGTAGAATATCGTGCCAATGCGCGGGATCGAGGTTTTCGATTGCGGCGAGAACTAGCCCCGAGTCTTCGATCTCGGCGCGAAGAGTCTTCAATTGCTTTACCGTCCAAATCTGGGCTGGATCGCCTGCAAATCCCCAAGGTTCGTATTTTAAGCCGGTGGGCTGATTATCCCGCCGGTTGGACAGCCCTTGGTTGAAGTAATCGACCAGATGAACCACGACGTGCGTGCAACCGGCCTGCCGGGCGAAGTCGTAATAGTCACGGGTCAACATATGGTGGTAGAGTCCGATGCCAATCTTCATAGGCGGTTCCCAATTCCTGCGCCATAATCCGGACTGAGGATTTGTCCATTAATCTCTCTGGCCAGCGGAGAGCAAAGAAATACAAACGCATCTGCGATCGATTCGGGACTGTTTCTTCTTCCCAGCGAAACTCGCAACACAAAGTCCCGGTAGGAGGGGTCTTCGTCGAAGACCTTCAGAGAACTGCCGGCGGCTACGTTTCCTGGCGAAATCACATTCACGCGAATACCGGTCAGAGCATATTCAAGTGCCAGGCTGCGGGCGAAGTTCTCCAGCGCCGCTTTGGCCGAAGCGTAGGAAGAGATCTGTGTATGTGGCATTCGGGCGACGTAGGAAGAAGTAAAGATTAGGTGACCGCCAATCTTGCGCTCCATCCATCGCGTAAGCACGGACCTCGCCAGATAAGTCTGGGCAAAATAATTGAAGCGAAAGATTTGCTCGAACTCGACTTCTGATGTGCTGGCAAAGGGATGCAGTCCGCAACCACCGGCATGGCCGATGACTGTGTCCATGCCAGGAAACTTGTCGAAGGCGGTTTTAACCAGGGCATCCACTTGGTTGGACTCGGTAATATTGCCGGCAATATAGATATAAGCCGCAGCCGATATTTGCCAGTCATTGAGTGTTCGCTTGGCTTGCTCGTCCGATTTGATATCGGTGAGTACCAATGTTGCACCACTTGCGGCCAGCCTCCGCACCACATGCTCGGCAATTGCGCCTAAAGCCCCGGTGATCAGAATCGTCTTCCCGGTGAGGTCGATACTGATCATCTGCTGTTTCGTCCCTTTCCTTCAGAAGCGAGCTTGATCACCCCAAATTCATTTGCCAAAGGGAACAGTCGGAGGCACGGCATTCTTTACATGATCCCATACTTTCCAAACGCTTCAACCGCACTACTTCCTTCTTCGATGGCTTTCCGCACCGACTTTTCGCCCCGAACTTTTTCGAGAGCCCGGGTGAATACCTCGGTTTCCGCTTCTACCGGAACCACCAAAACCCCGTCGATGTCACCGAAAAGAATATCTCCCGGACGAAGACGCACCGATCCAATCTCAACGGGAATCCGGAAATCAACCACCTTGTAACGCGGCGCGGAGTCTTGACCGTAGGAACCAAAACCAAATGTTGGAAAGCTCATATCCAGGATGGCTTTCGTATCTCTCACGTATCCATTTAACACAGCACCCCGGCTACCGAGCTTGCGGGCTCGCGCGCTCATGAGTTCTCCCCATAGAGCGTTCCTGGGCGAGGACCCGGTATTCACATAGACTTCGTTTCTGCGAAGGTCGTCGAGCGCTTCCAACATCAAGCCGAACGATTTGTCCATTAACGTATTGGCACTGCCCGCGATTCGTTCGGCAAACACATCCACCGAGAGCACAGGCATGGCGCGGCCGATCACGACCATGTCCTGGCGAATTGGCTGAATTTGCGGAGGCAAAAACTGATGTTGAAGATCGACTTTGTCCATCACATCGCCCACGGCGCAAGTAAAAAGCTCTCGCTGAATTATGGAGAACAGTTCGTCATCGCATTTCCACAATTTCGTCGCGCTCATTGCATTTGTGCCTTTTTGATTTTCTTCTACGTTCGGCCTAGCATATCTCCGCAACCTAAGGATTGCACGCAGAGTCATTCAAAAAATGGTTCGCCCTTGCGCGCATAACGACGGGCGATTTCCTCATTCAACTTGATACCAAGGCCAGGTTTCTCTGGAACGTGAATGAACCCATCCTGAATCATTGGCTTCGGTAGCCCATCGACCAAGTCGTTCCAGAACGGAACGTCGGAACTATGAAACTCGAGTGCAAGGAAATTTGGTATCGCCGCGCAGAAGTGTGCCGACAGCAACGTACCCACCGGACTGCTGATGTTGTGTGGTGCAACGGGCATCGTATGTACGTCCGCAAAGTGGGCAATACTTTGAGCGACGGCCAAACCACCAACCTTTTGAAGGTCCGGGGTCACGATGCTCAGGGCGTGTTTTGCGATGATTTCTTCAAACCCTTCGAAAAGGAAAAGATTCTCTCCAGTCGCGATCGGCACTCGCACTTTCGAACTGACTTCTCGAAGCGCGGCAATGCTATCTGGTGGAACAGGATCTTCAAGCCACAAGAGTCGAAATAGCTCTAGCTCACGCGCCACCTTTACAGCGTCACTGGCGCTATAGCGCCAATGGCAATCGACTGCGATATCGGTATCTATTCCCACCGCGTCGCGAACCGCGCTAATCAAACTCACTGCGTGATCGATGGCGCGGTTGCTAAGCACTCGCGTATAGGGATCGGGCCCTTGTATGCCGGGTACGTCAAGATCAAATTTCAGGGCGGTGAATCCTTCCGCCTTTTTTCTCAGAGCGCGGCGCCGATAGTTGGCGGGCAAAGAAGTAGACTCTTCGCCGGTGTGGCCGAAGTAATCCTTGGCAACGGGCGCGCTGTCTTTCGACAACCACTTCGCGGGACGGGATCGCAATACCTCGTCCAAACACTCAAGAGCCTCATCCCCGTGACAATCGGCATAGATGCGTACCTTATCCCGGAACTTTCCTCCGAGCAGACGATGAATCGGAACACCGAGCGATTGGCCAAGAACGTCCCAAAGCGCGGCTTCGATACCACTGATCGCATTGTAAATGATGCCTCCGATGGAACCTGCGCCTGAAGTGGCAAGCCGAAGTTTGCGAAACAGACGATGAATGTCGCAGGGGTCCTCACCAAGAAGCAGCGGTTCGAGGGAACGCAAAATGGATGTGAGGCCGGGTGCGAAGAAACACTCACCGAGGCCGACGATTGTTTCGTCGGTTTCGATGTGGACAAAAGTCCAATCGAAATTCCCTTCGACGACCGCGGTCTTGAGGCGAATGATTTTCAAAGGACAGCTCTCGTGTTCATCTGGTGCCCGAGGGAGAGACTACACCCTTTGCACAATGACATGCTAAGTCAGGCCAAGATTATTTCGGGATTGCCCGGCTAGCTTAACGGTTTACCGTTCGGTTCACAACCGCTCAAAATCTGGCATAATCTTGATCGATCCCGGCTCACGCTCTTGCAGAAAAAAATGAACTCGTTGGGAATTCTCGTTGGTGTTGACGCTTGCTCCTTTGGCCTGCCCGGGAGGTTTACGGATGAAGATCTTCGCCCGTCGTCTTCTATTCCTTACGTTGTTTTGCTCCGTTGCGTTTCCTCAAAGTCCTGGTGATGATTTCCGCTCCCTACAAGTGGACGCCAGCAAAGTGTTTGGTGAAATACACTCTTTCCAAGGACTGAATGGACCGCCCACGCCCGTGATGGCCGGGCTTCCTGATCTCGTGGAGCGGTACAAGGAGCTGCGCGTTGGCCAAGTTCGTACGCACGACTTCATGGGACCGACCGAAATCGATTCGAAATTCGATCAAGACAACTCATTCCTCCCTTGGCTGATTCCCGATCCCGCCCAACGTGCGGGCGTCGTAAAGGCCGGCAACGCCAGCGTCATCTTCCCGGACTGGGCCGCCGACCCACAGAAACCAGCGAGCTATAAGTTTCACCGATAAAGTGATTGCGGGCATTCGTGCGAGCGGCGCGGAAGTCTATTACCGAATTGGCCGCAGCTTTGGAGCGAATGTTAACCCGCCCCCGGACTTCGACAAATTTGCAAATGTGGTGAAGCACATCGCCATGCATTACAACCAGGGCTGGGCGAATGGCTTTCACTACCACATTGCCTATTGGGAATTCTGGAATGAACCGGAGATTTTCTGGTCTGGCACTCCTGAACAGTTTTACTCGTTGTATGAAAGAACGGCTCGGGCCCTGAAGTCTGTTGATCCTGCACTCAAGGTCGGTGGCGACGCCAAAGCCTTTCCGTACGATGGCGGTCCTTATCTCGAAGGCTTCATCGACTACTGCGCCGCGCATAAGCTGCCTCTCGATTTTTATTCCTGGCATACGTACGCGGATGGTTCTGCCGATCCTTATGATGCGGTTCGGCTCGCAAAGCAAATCCGAGCCGTCCTGGATACGCACGGATTCCCGAAGGCGGAGAGCATTCTGTCGGAGTGGAATTTGAGTGCGGATTTCATGGATGATGAGAAGCAAACTTTGCAAGGGGCTGAAAACGCTGCTTACATCGGAGCAGTCCTGAATTATTGCAGGATGCGCCTATCGACCATGCACAGTTCTATCGTGGCGACACCGCTTGGAATGGGCTCTTCGACCTGAAGGGGCAATACTTCAAAACCGCTTACACCTTCAAGGCTTCCGCGAAAATGCTCGACTCACGGAGGCGCCTCCTCGTGACCGACGCGGATTTGTTTGGGTTTTCGGTGATTGCGGGCCGCAGTGAGGATGGCAAGTCCGTGCGGGTCCATCAGCAATTACGCCATTCCCGCCGGCTACAAACCGCATACGTTTGGAATGCCGTCAGAACTTCAGAAGATGGGCCCACCGCTGCCGGATTTTTCAAGAATTAAGTTTCTGCCGCCGCGAACAGACATTGTTACCGCAATAACGCTGGCTACAACCTTACGATCAGCAATCTGCCTTGGGGCAATGATGCGTTCACGATAAAGCGTTACCGGATCAGCAAACGCGAGAATTTCGAACTGCTCGAGGAAAAATCTGAGGCCGGCGGAAGCCTTAAACTAGGCAACTCGCTCGCACGCGATGCCGTCGAGTTCATTGTTCTTCAGCTGGGCAAAACAATCGGCTCTTACTGCCCACCACCGAAAAAACAAAATCGATTTTCGGGCTGGCCCAGTATATTCGTTTGAATCGAGAACAAGCTTCCGGCCAAACGATCTCGACGGGGAGAATCGGCCGAGGCCGTGGTGACAAAAAGAGTTGTGAGACCGGAACCGCCAAACGTGCAGGTTGTAATATTTTGGACGGGCATGTCTACGACTCGATCAATTGTTCCGTCCGGCGCCACTCGCACGATGCAACTGCCATAGAAACGACAGTTCCAGATATAACCTTCCGAGTCCACCGCTGAGCCATCAGGGAAACCACGGGCGAATCCTTCCAGAAAAGGGCGCTTGTTGGAAATTGAACCCGTAGACAAATCGTAGTCGTAAACCCAAATCACGTTTGATAGCGTGTCTCCGAAATAAAAATGAAGGCGATCGGGACTCCACCCGAGGGTATTGGAAATTCCGACGCCTTGCTGCCAAGAAGTCACCGTGGCATCCGGATCGACACGAATGAGAATTCCGTCATTTCCGCCGACTTCGCCTGAGGATCCATCTGCGTTTACGTTGTTGCGCATCGAGCCGATCCAAAGCGATCCGCGCGGATCGCACCGCGCATCGTTCAATCGGACCTTCGGCCACTCGTCCAGGCGGAAAATCGGATCGTGACGTATATCCAAGGCAGGCTCCCACAGAATTACTTGTGATGCTAGCACCACCGCAAGCACATCCTCGCGATCGGTCAACGAGAGAGCGGTAACCGGTTCATCGAACAGCCAAGTGCGAACCGATGAGTCCCCCAAATTCAGGCGATGAATGAGGAACCGATTGATGTCAGTCCAATAGACCGCATGGTGCGCGGCGTGCCAGATAGCGCCTTCGCCGCAAACGTCTCCCGTGGCCGCGACGCAGACCGGATTTCCGATCATTGCACTCCAATCCCCGACAGCAATCCCCCATCGACGAGGTAATCCCCACCGGTGCAAAATGCGGATCGATCTGACAGGAGAAACGCTGCCAGTTCGGCAACCTCTTCAGCGGTACCGACGCGACCGAGCGGATGAGCCGCTCCGAATCTCTCGACGACTATGTTCACAGGTAGGTCTGGGGAAAAATGTGCGGCCGCGTGTTCGAGCATTGGAGTGTGAATGGATCCCGGGCTAATGGAATTGACGCGAATGCGATCGGCTGCGTGGTCGATGGCGAGTGACCTTGTCAAGCTAAGAAGGCCGCCCTTCGAAGCAGTATACGCGGCAACCCCGCGCTGGCACGCGTGTCCTTGAACAGACGCGACAATAACGATCGATCCACCGCCACGCTTTATCATTTCCGGAATACCGAAATGCGAGAGCAGATATACACTGCCAAGATTCACGGCCATGCATCGGTTCCAAGTTTCCGGATCTGTTTCCACAGTATTCCCAAATGGATGAATGCCGGCGGAATTTGCGATGAAATCGAGCCCACCAAATTGTGCAGTCGTCCTGGCGACCATCGCTTGCACCTGCTCCGGCCTGCTAACGTCGCACAACTCCACGCGAAGCTCATGACCTCTCGAATCGGATTCCTGTAGGAGTTCGCGGTTGGCGGCTTCGTCTATGCCACACGCCGTGACGCTCGCGCCACCCGAAACAAGGCGCTGGGCAATGGCCCGGCCAATCCCAGTCGTGCCGGTTACTATCGCAACTTTATTCTTGAATTCATTCACGGAAGATCGCTCTCTTTTTTCTCAGTTGCGTTCTAGAAGTTGCGGGAACTCGCCACCCCTCCTTGACCTTGGAGCGCCACGCTTTGAGGAGTCTACCCCTCCAGTGGCAATCTGGAAATGGCAAGATCCGCTTCGAACTAAAATGGTCCGCGCGAAAGCTCAGTCCTCAAATTCGGAGTTAGCGTATCTCAAACCCTCCATTACGCCGCGCAATTCAGCGAGCCCCTTCAAGCGACCGATATAGGAATAACCGGGATTGGTTTTCTTGTTGATGTCGTCGGCCAGTAAGTGTCCGTGATCCGGCCGCATAGGGATTTGATGATCTGGTCGCCGGGCCCGCCGCCGGCGTGATTCCTCACGGAGCAAGGCGCGGATCACGCCCACCATATCCGAGCTGCCACGAAGATGTTCAGCTTCATAGAAGGAGCCATCAGCTTCGCGAACAACCTGGCGAAGATGCGCAAAATGAATGCGCGGAGCGAATTCGTCGATCATCGCGAGCAAATCATTGTCCGGGCGTGCACCATATGAACCAACGCAAAAGGTGAGGCCGTTCGCGGGACTATCAATGGCTCCAAGAATGGAGCGGGCATCGCTGGCCGTCGACACTGCCCGAGGCAGTCCGAAGAGCGGCCACGGCGGATCGTCTGGGTGAATCGCGAGCCGGATGCCGAGTTCTTCCGCTACAGGTACGACTTCCTTTAAGAAATCGACGAGGGCAGAGCGGAGATTGTCGGGCGCTATTCCATTCCATTCCTCCCGTGATTCAAGAAACTGATGGCGGTTGTAGGACGATTCCGCACCAGGAAGCCCCGCAATGATGGCGTGTTCGAGTTCGTTTTGCTGCATCTCGGACATCGACTTGAAACGGGCACGAGCAGCAGCGATGCGCTCAGGCGGGTAATCGAGTTCGGCGCCGTGTCGTTTGAGCTGGAATAGGTCGTACGCCGCGAAATCGACGGCATCAAAACGCAACGCATACCCGGTGCTCGGTAGGCGCCATTTCAAATTCGTTCTGGTCCAATCGACCAAGGGCATGAAGTTATAGCAGACGACTGGCACGCCTGCCTTGGCGATTGCAGCGAGAGTATCCTTCCATCCATCGATATATTGGCGCTGGGGCCCAGAGCGCAGTTTGATGGACTTGTGAACCGGGATGCTTTCGACGACGGACCAAGCGAGGCCCGCGGACTCGATTTCCGCTTTGCGTCTGAGGACTTCATCAAGGGGCCAAGCCTGGCTGCCATAGATGTGGTGCAGGGCAGAGACGACGCCCGTTGAGCCCGCTTGCTTGATCTGATCGAGTGAAATCAAGTCGTGTGGGCCGAACCACCGCCAACTTTCTTTCATGTCCGTATCGTATTACATTTTGACCGACGGTTCGCATTTCCTCAACCAATTCCGAACCATGAAATATCGGCCGGACTTCCCGGACCGTTTTGGGTGTATCGAGGACAGTCGTGCTTTCTGTCAGAGTTTTTTCAGTGGTATAGCCAAGGGCACCGTACTCCGGCGTAGGTTTGTTGACGCCAGCGGCGGTTCACTATGGTCAAGCGGAAAACCTTCTGCGGCAACGCCAGGATGTGCTCAACGTAGCTTACCAACGTCACCGGAGCGCTTCGTACGAAACGCTCCCAAACCACCGGCCCTTCCTAGCGAAGTCTGGATTAACAGGCCGGTTTCCACTCTGGAACCGCTAACTGGAGGAGCGTAGATGAGACCGACGCGATCCGCTTCGAAAAAGCGAAAGGTGCTTGAGGAGAGACAAGAAGCGGGCATGCTGTGGGTCGCCCCAGTTGGCGATCGTCATTCCTACGCGATCCTGGCGCGAAATTTCTTGGTGGAAAACTCAACAAACAAAAAACTAACTAAATTATGTGAGCACCTGTCTCACTGTCGTTGACACGCGCCGGGTTCACTTTGCCATAGAGTTAGTTCTGTCCGGATACCTGTTTGCTATTCTTTTTCCTTGACTTAAGAACTGCATGGGAAGATATTGTGAAAACTTGGAAAAACACAGTCGCGTGGTGCAACGCGTGCGTTGGTGCAATTTTTCATTAGGAGCCAAAGCATGCAGAAAAAACCTCTTCCTATCTCCAGGCTTATTACATTGGCGTTCTGTTTTTGTACTTTGGCAGCAATGATTTGTTGCCCGCCGTTGAACGCCCAGACCAGCTATGGGGGTATCTCGGGAGTCGTGACGGATCCCTCGGCTGCAGCGATCGCCGATGCCGAGGTCACGCTAACCAATACCGCTACCGGAGAAAAGCAGGTTCAACGCACAAGCCCCGATGGGCTTTACGAGTTCGTAAATCTGAAACCGTTCACCTATAAGATCGATGTGGAGAAGACCGGCTTCAAGCGCATTTCTCGTTCCGATGTAATCGTTCAAGTTGATCAGAAGGTGCGCATTGACTTGACAATGCAGCTCGGCGAGGTTTCCCAAACCGTCGAAGTCACCGGCGAAACCCCGCTGCTCCAGCCGGAGACGTCTTCTTTGGGACAAGTCGTCGAGGGCCGTAAGGTCGGGGAGTTGCCCCTAAATGGCCGCAACGTTTTCAATCTGATTACTCTCGCGCCTTCGGTCGTTCCCCAAGGAAGCGCCGGCGGTACACCCGTCGGAGTGAATCCATTCGGCTGGGGGAACTATCAGGTGAACGGTTCTTTCGGAAACGAAAGCGCCGAATATCTTGACGGGCAACCTCTCAACATCGGCTATATCAATCTGCCCGTTATTATTCCTACGCAGGATTCCGTCCAAGAGTTCAAGGTGCAAACCAGCAACACGGGCGCGGATTGGGGCAAGTTCTCCGGTGGCGTGATTAACTTGAGCACGAAGTCGGGCACGAATGGGCTCCACGGCGAGGCGTACGAGTATTTGCGAAACGCGGTGTTGAACGCGAACACTCCGTTTAACAAAGCAAATCAAATTGTGAGTGGCCAGGCGAACAAGCCGGGCGCGTTCACCCAAAACCAGTTCGGTGCGAATGCGGGCGGCCCCCTCATCATCCCGAAAGTTTACGACGGGCGGAACAAGAC
>Ga0070711_100001838_pt1 | contig 11834 bp, 13 predicted proteins | sample LARL53metaG_FD_65452 | JGI IMG/M metagenome (GOLD analysis project Ga0070711, IMG submission 65452) | Corn, switchgrass and miscanthus rhizosphere microbial communities from Kellogg Biological Station, Michigan, USA - LAR L5-3 metaG | ecosystem: Host-associated > Plants > Roots > Rhizosphere ... | reverse complement strand
GTGGCGCAATGAGTTCCTTATCCAACGTAATAGCGATCATCTCACGGGACGGCCGAGGAACTACTAGCATCTGGCGATCCCTGAGAAAAGACACCACGCGATCATTCCATAATGGATTGTCGCGCACCGGTGGATCGTCGCGCACCGGTTCGGTCACCGGCTCGCTTGGCTCCGAGGATTGTACCGGTGTTTCGTTTGATGTTTCGATTTCCGGCCCAACTGTCACTGACTGTTCCATCTGTTCCTCTGCGACTGGCTTGATTGGAACTGGGTGATCGACATTGAACAGATAGTAGTCCTCCTGCGTAAGAGAGTCAGCATAGCGGCGCATCGGTCTGTTGGAGCCGCCTTCGACGGCGTTATGCTCTTCCATGGCAACCAATCGAATTTCTCGCCCGTGCAGTTGGTAGATAACGATTGCTTTGCCGTGGATCAAATGACAACGATGAAACTTGCTGCCGGTCATCCGGCTGTCTTTGCTGCCGAACGACTCATCCGGACGATGCTCCGCCCGAAATTGCAGAAATTCTCGAAATGTCGGTTCCAGATCGGAATATTTGCGTAAGAAATCGGGGTAGTCCTTTTGAAAACGTCGCGATGCCAAAACTATCCGGGACGGCATGGGTGTCTCCTATGCTGGACTGACGCACAGGAGTTCTGGGACCAACGGTGTTTGGATTGGTTTGCCCGTGACCGGGGCGATGGGACTTGGCGCGGGTCGCGCCACATGTCGATATCCACTCTCACGACTTTGGCCGGTCACCTGTGCGATGCACGACATAACTATCCCAAGCCCAGCCAAGTTGCAACGCCACCCGATTACAACCCTAAAATGGCGATCCCCTGGGGGAGGCCCCAGGGGATTTCTGTTCCGAGGCTTCGCCGAAGCCCGTCCAATCAGGGTAGATGCGAAGGTCTAGGCGACCTTGGCAAATGCCCTAGCGGGAAGGTTGTCGTTAACTGCTGCGACACCTGTTGGTTTGGACTGATTGACGGTCGTGCCTTACCGGGTCTCTGCTTCGCTTTTTACCGCCGTCGTCGATACCTGTGTCGGCCCCCCACCGGATCATGACTGGTGGAGCCGCCGGTTACTGCCACCGGGTCCGAACGACCTATTCTAACTTGCTGTGTCCGCCCGCAGGCGGGGCTTCGAGGCCGCCTCGTATATAGCAAAGGCGGGGACAGGAGACAATATCTACCATGCTCGAAAGTTCGAGGCAGAAAATTCACACACTGTTCGGGACTTGGTTTCCCGCCCACCGAACGTATCGTCGGTATCGTCGCTGGCGCTGGCCGCCGGCCCCGCACGAAGTCTATCTGTATGAGGCGCGGGATATCGCTGACTTGGAGCGGCGGATGCGTATCTGGTTGGGCGGCTGGGGACAGGGATAATCCCTGCCCCCAGGTCGATCAGGCTATCTTCGCCAGCTTGAACAGCGCCTGGGCGTTGTCGGTGCCGAACCACTGTTCGATGACCGCGCGGTCAAATTGCCGCAAGATCGCCGCAAGCTGATCCGGCAGCCGGGTGCGGACAATCTTGGTGTCGCCGCCGGCCTCAGCCGCCCGCACGTGCCTCGGGCGCACTGTGGCAACGCCTTCCGCCTGCGCGTGCTTCACCGACGCGCTGAGCAGTTGCCGTGCCTTGGGTTCGCTTTCGCCGGATGGCAGCCAGATTTCCTCCATCGCGGTGCGCGGCGTGACTGTGCCCTCGACCACCTTTTCCTGGAGCCAGTTGGGCATCTCCAACAGGCGAATGCGCTCGTTGACGAAGCCCATCGGACGACCGATGCGCTGGCTGAACACGCGTAGCTCGCCGCCGAGATCGACGTACGAGCGGAACAGCCGAGCTTCGGCCATCGGCTCAAACCGATTCACGTCATTGCCGAGCCACATGTTGATCTTGCGCTCAGCTTCGTTCTCGCCGTGCGAAATGATCACCGGGATGCCCTCGATCGGGACATCGAGGAAGTTGATGGCATGCAGCGTCGATCGCCAGCGGGTCTCACCGCCATTGATGTAAAGCGTGCCGTTCTTCACGTACACGTCGAGCGGCTGCCGCACTCCACGCGTCGCGATCGACAGAGCGTAGCCGGCGACGCGCTCGCGCATCAACGGTGTGTCGAAATCACGCGGATTGTGATCGTCCTCGATGTGCAGATCGTACGGGTTCACCCGGTGCACATGATCCGGTCCGCCTTTGCGCGTGCGAACCGCCTCCAGGGCACCCTCGCCCTTGGCCTTGGCGAACACCGCCTCGGCCGCCGGTGACAGGCGAACCTCCCGGAGCCGAGCGCGATCGACGATCACGTTGTCGGCGCTGAATTCCCGCTCGATTTCCGGCGTGATCAGCGCGCCAGCGGCTGCAACCAGATGTAGCTTCTTATTGCGGTCAGTCGTACCCTTAGCGGCCGGCTTGGCCGACCGCTGTTTTGCTGCGAGTGCCATGTTCATAAATCCCCAGACAACACAGCCTACTTACCACGAATTGCGGTACTGTCAACGAAAAAATTCGCCGTTACCGCAGCCGCCGGTGGATAACCTCCGGCTATTGCGCTATGGTACTGTCGGATTTTCCGGCAACTAGAGCGCGAATTCCTTCGCCGGAACAGCCTGAATGGCAGCCGCCTGCGATCCGGCACTGGTCAGACAGATATCGACCGCCAGAGCCTGTCGAACCAATCCGACCAACCGATCGGGCGTCACCTGCCAGCGATGCCCCTGATACCAGACAGTAGTGTCCGGTACCACCTGATCGAGACAGGTCACCGCCACGCCGAGACGCACCCGCCCTGCATGGCGCAGGTCATGGCGCACCGACTTGACCAGAAGGTCAAGGTCCAGGTGACCGAAGCGGAGGTTACCTTGCCAGTCATTCGGCACATTGGTAGCATCGGCGTACTGGAGGCCAGCGACCTCTCGGGGGAACGGGCCAGGGCCATGCCGGGTGGCATAGGCGCGCGTCACGTAGATTACCTGCAAATCCAGATCGCCGACCAAAGCCAGCACATTGTGTAGTCCGGTGTGAGCGTGTGTCACATAGGGGAACCATTCATGGTCCTGGTCGAGCAGCAGCCCCTGCGCCCCTTCGAATATCAGATCGCCGGCATGGGCGAATAGCTCCCGGACGGTTACGTGCCGTCGGTACGCAGCGCAGCGCTCTAGGTAGGCATCCAAGATAGCCGATGAATCGAGCCGTTCCTGCCATTCAGGGCTCGGTGTCAGCCCAAGCTGGGCCAACCGCGTCGGCACCCATTCGCTGCGAATCGCTTGTAGGTGATCCCGCAGGTCAGGCCGCGTCAGATCATCGACCAGCAGCGAATAGCCGGCTTCGCTGCGCTTGATCGTCTCGTTGATGCCGACGCCACAACTTCCGTGCCGCGTTTGGCCGCGCTGCATCTCGACCATTTGGTTGATCATCATATCAACAGGTGCTGTAACGAGGCCGGCGCCATCGACTGACACCTCGGGATATACCCCAAGATCGTTCAGTTGCTGCAACTCCTGGAAATACAGGATCGGATTATGAATGAAAAATTGGGACAGATAAGTGGCGGCACCTTTCAATGTGCCACTGCCGAAGTGGTGAAACACATGGCGCCGGCCATCATAGTTGACCGTATGCCCGGCGTTTGGGCCAGAGCAATACCGTATCACGGTCGTTTGCGGCGTGGCCAGATAGTTGACGATATGGCCTTTTCCGCAATCTCCGAAACCGGCTCCGATGACGACAGTCGCCTTCATTTTACAAGTTCCTCATAGAAAAAGAGGCCCAGTATTGCTACTGGGCCTCGTGTGACATCAGAGCCGTACTACGCCGCCGGGATCACCCCCAGCGACCGTTGGTAGGTTGCCGATCGCCTTGGCGACCACCAAAGATGTGTCACCCGACCAACTCTTCACCACCTTGTCCGGGGTATCCCCCTCCGTGACTTGGATCGCTGACACCACGATTTCTGCCAGCTTCGTGTAGTCCGACAGCAGCATCGCCCGTTGTCCGAGCAGTGCCCGCCATTTGCTGACCACCGCGTTGAGATTGTGCTGGGCGTAACTGCCCTGTTCAACGATCACATGGAACACATGATACATCCGGCTTACGGCATCGAGCAATTGCTCAGCCGTCAGGTCGGTCTCCGGCCCGACGCCCAGGTGACGGATGATATCCTCGCGATACAGGATGGGATTGGGTTCCTCATCACCCACGGTGAACAGGTATCCCTTCTTGCCACGCTTGAGATAGCAGTCGATCTTGGTGTGCATTGCCGCAACGTACCATGGGAACGTGTAGCCCTCGTGGTTATTGCCGCCGCCGTTGCCTTCCAGATAAAGGTCAGTCAATTGGTCAGCGATCCGCATACCGGCCTCAAACTGACTGACCTGGATCGGATGCCTGTCCACTTCGGCATCACCGATGCCAACAAATGCCAAATGCGGAAACTTCACCGGCTTGCGATCATGGATTTCCTGGAACAAAGTCGGCAGACCTTCGCGCACCATATAGTCGGGGATGATGTGCATGCTGCCAGTCTCGTCGAGACCGACCATGATCGCTGTCGATTCCGGACAAGTGTCGTCGTCGCACGATTCACGCAGCATATTCTTCATCAGCTTGGGGTCGAGCGATTCGCGCAACCCACGCGCCGCAAACACCGTATGCGTTGATTTGCCGCTCACCCGTGACGACGCGAATGTCGCCCAGTGACCCGGATCAAAGGTGGGACCACCCATAGTACTTCTCCTTTAGGTTAATAGTTCGGGGTAGACATCGTTGGCCTTGACCGGCAGCACGACGAAGCGTCGCTTACCGAGCGCCTTGTCGAACCACACAGTGAAGTCTTCCATGGCACTGCCAGTGCCACTCATTCGCAACCAATTGGCGATTTCTGGACGGATGTCGGGATTTCTGGCGAGGCTGATCCCGGATGCGTCGCCCAAAAGCTCACGTCCGGTCAGCCGCACCAGTTCTGGATCAGTGCGAAGGGTTGCAATCTTCGTGGTGATCAGTCCGCTTGGTGCATTGGCGATCGTTCGCGCCGGCAGAAGCTTTCCCTTGAGACTGCTGCCGGCCGCTGCCGCGTACCACCAGCCGCCCAACAGGCTGAGCGAATGGTGCTCCGGACAGACGAACAAAGTATCGAGCGAGAAGTCGTGGTGACAGAGCTTCTGGTTTTCCAGATAGCTCGCCAAGTTCAGCATGCGACTGACCATCCAGGCGACGTGCCTTGGATCGAGCTTGCCATCCGAGAACGTCAGCAGATCACGTAGCCGGATCAGGTCAATCGGCTTCTCGATCGAGACGATCACATGCGTGGCCGTCTCCTGGAACTCCATCACCTTCGGCAGATATCGGCGCATGACCTCGCCGGTCTTGGCGTCGGGATACCGCAATCCCTCGATGATCGTGCGGCCATTGGCCGCTTGATCGGCAAATTCTTGGCGAATCACATAGGTCAGTCGCGTCTTGCCAAAGAGAACTTGGCCCAATTCGAAGGCGAACGCCCGTAGGTAGCGCACCCGATACTGTTTGCCCCCGGCGGCAAATTCGAACACGCCGGGCAAATGCCACATCCCGATCGTGGCCAGATGCTTCGCCCGCTCCACCAATTGGCCGATATGGGCGAACACCGTGGCGTCACCATCCGGCAAATCTGGATGCCAACGCTTCGCCAGCGCGTGATAGACGCCGGTGATCGCATCGGGTGAGCCGAACAACCGCTCCGGCTCCAATACCGGGATCGCTAAGATGTGGCTCGCCGGGAGGGTCGTTGCGTTCATCGTTCGTCCGTAATGCTCATCTTGGCTACAAGTATGGCGATTATGCTCAAAAAGATCAAATGACCTAGGGTTGTAATTCGTTCACGGTTTCGTGAACGTCAGCACCCTTTCAAACTGCTGCCAAAATGCCCCGACCTGCTGTGTTGTGTCATAATACTTCTCAGGATCGTACCAAAAGACATAGCCGATTACAACCAAAATGATTAATATAGCCGCATATATTATGCGAGAAGGCCGCATCAGTATTTAGTTCCCGGAAAAGGCCGCACTAAATATCGGCGATTAAATAGGGAAATGGAAACCACTATGCAAGACGACGCGCGGATTGAATTGATCGGCCACATCAGCATTCGCGATCCCGACACTGGCGAGATCATTGTACGTCAGCGCGATAGCAACGAGAAGGCGGCGCATGAACACCACGCATGAAGTTCGGTCGCGCATCAGCGGCCATGTATTGATCCGAGACGCTGACAGTCGAGTGGTGCTGGTCGATTGCGACAACGCCATTCACACGGAGAATGTGTCGTACGCTTTGGCGTTGTCGTTTGCTGACCGACCCAATGGAAATATCATGCAAATGGCATTTGGCAACGGCGCAAGTGCGGTATCTGGAGTGGGAGATATCACTTATCTGCCACCGAATGTGGTCGGCGCGGATACCCAGTTGTACCATCAGACCTATCAGAAGTTCGTCGATGACCTCAGTCCGCTGGATACTGATCCGACTAACAATTTCATCCGGGTCAATCACGCCGCTGGGGCGACCTATTCCGATCTGGTGGTTACGTGCATGCTCGATTACAATGAACCGGATGGACAGCCGGCGACGGCCGACGCGGTGGACACTGACGGACGGTTCATCTTCGATGAACTCGGGCTGATGACCTATGATCCAAGCAGTACTACCGGGATGTTGCTCACCCATGTGGTGTTCCATCCGGTGCAAAAAGCACTCAATCGGCGGATCGAGGTGATTTACACGTTACGCATCGTGATGGGTTAGAGCGACAACGCGCGATCACGAAGGTCGACGCGGGCGGCGTGCAAGCGCTCGATATAGCCGGCGTTTCGCAATGTCTTGAACGCCAAATTTTCCGTGCTCACTTCGCCGCCGGCCAATAAGCCGCTTTGGCGCAAGGTGTAGAGCCGACCCAGCATCTGATCAATGTCATCGTTGCCGGGATCGGCATCGAGCAGGGAGTCGATCTCCTCGGCGTAGGCCAGGGCTTTTTGTGTTACGGCGGTGTCATCCGGGAGTGGTGGCTGTGGCTGCGGGAATTTGCGCCAATCACCATGCAAAATGCTGTAGATACCATTGGCGTTCACGGGATCGTCAACGTTTTCGACGTAGAGTTCCACCGCATGGCCGCGCACCTGCACATTATAAGTACGTGCCCACAGGTTGCGCTTGGTGTTAAAGAAGTTGTCTGCCAACGCGGGGCATGATGTCTTGCGAAAATCGACAATCAGATGCACATCGATGTCGCTGACACGAGTGTAATTGTACGCTGCGTTAGAACCGGTGAGGATTATGTCGTTGACTCGCAAGCCGCCCAGATCAAGGAATCGATAGAATGCGACAGCGGATCGCATGAGCTTGAGCCGCACCTCGACGCGCAATCGATCATGCTGCCACAGGCGGGGATTGAGCCGTGCGTGAAAGCGAAAGCCCATGCCGAGGGGGTGCACCATGGATCATATTTAGGTGGAACGAGTGGATTGCCTTCGGGTGGCAATGCCATGTTTTTTCGAGAGTTTTTTTTCGATGGGATTGACTCGTGCTGGCAATCTTGAGAGACTGGAAACTGGAGTCCTACGGGATAAAGGTGTCATGGCACGCTTGACGTTCAACACAGCAGCGGCTCGGGAATATTTCGAGTCGGACCGACTGAACTGGCTGCGCTTGCGGATCGAACGCGGGGTGATCACATTGCGCCCGGCGGCCCATGCGCGGGGTGACGACGAAGTGATCAAGATCGAGCGCCGGCCGCGCGGGATCGTCGCCGAAATTGATGAAGGACGCTTCTCTAAACGTCTGATGACACGGCTTTTTCGCGCCGGTTTGTCCGAGGACCAACCGTACTTCCTGCTGGCGCCGGCATCATATGGTTGGATCGGGGTCGATCACCTCCCCGGCCTGAAACCGCCGCAGCGACAGGCGGTGATGGTCGTCTCAAATTTCGAGACGCCCGAAGAAGCTGAGGCGCCGCCCCCGCGTATCGCCGCCAACAGCTTTGATCAGAAGCAATGGCAGCGATTTCTCCGTGCCGTCAAAACGAATCGGCCGATCGAGGCCACTGGCTGGGATGACGTTCGTCAAATGATCCTGCTCGCCCAGCAGATCACCGCACAAAAGCAACGAGGGCGACAATCGTTCGCCCGCATCGCGGCGACCAAATTGTTGGCGGCAGTGCAGCGGCGCGCACCCATGCTGCTGGCCTGGGAAGAACGCCACCCGGAACTGCGTCGCCAAGTGACGTCCTTGCTGAATGACATCGGCATTCCGGTAGAACAGGTGCCTGCCGATGTCATCCATATTCACACCCGGCGGCGGGGGCGCCACCACCAACCCGCCTCGCCACCGATTGAGACTGTGACAGTCAGTGACGAAGGAGAAGCGGTAATAGACGAGGCGGAAACGGTAGCTGAGGAATCCGCCATCGAAGCAGCGCCGGAAGATTTGCCGCCGCCGCGACGTCGAGCACGACGGCGTCCACGGCGGACGGAGGAGCAACCGCCAGATGAGATGCCGGTGGAAACCGCCACCGAGCAATTGGCGGTGGATATGTTCCTTGACGAAGTGATCGGGGTCGATGACGTTGAAGCCTCAGAACCAATTGCTGAGGTTGAGCCAACATTTGACGAAAGTGTGGCAGAGAGCGGCGAGCCAGACGAACACGAACCAACGGAAATGTTGACCGACGAGAGCGATCCTGCGACGACCGTCGTCGATGAAGTCGAAACGGAAACCGAGATGGTTGCCGATGAGTCTGAACCTGTCGATGACGCCGAACCGGCCGATGAGTCTGAACCGGCCGATGAGTCTGAACCGGTCGATGACGCTGATGAGGTCGAAGCCATCACCGATAAGGCCGAATCGGAAGCCGAACCGGGTCATGAGGTCCAATCGGACGATGGCGGTGAAGCTGATGAGGCCGAAGTCATCACCGATAAGGCCGAATCGGAAGCCGAACCGGAGGAACCGGTAAAAAACGACGATGCTCAACCGGCTACGGAATCGGCCGATCGGGCTGAAGAAGCGGAGCCTGACGGCAGCGATGATGAGCAGCCGGAGATTGCCCATCCCTATCAGCGGCAGCATGTCGACTCGAAATAAAAATTGACCATGTCGTGACGCAGCCGCCATAATCGTATCTCATTGATTTGAGAGACGATTATGGCGGAATGGGATTTCGACGAGTACTTCATCAACCTCGCATACATGGTGGCGAAAAAATCTAAGGATCGCTCCACCCAAGTCGGTGCCATAATCGTTGGGCCGCATCAGGAAATCCGCTCGACCGGCTATAACGGACCGTGCCGAGGCGAATCCGATGCCGACCCAGCGATTCAGGAACGCCCGCTGAAGCTCATGTTGTTCGAACACGCGGAACGCAATGCGCTATACAATTGCGCGTTTTGCGGCGTGTCGTCGGCCGGTTGCACGATGTACTGTACCTGGGGACCACCGTGCGCGGATTGCGCTCGCGCTATTGCCCAAGCTGGTATCAAAGAACTGGTGTATCACGCTGAATTTCCCGGCTCGTCGGGCTGGACCGAATCTACCGAGGCTGGTCACGGGCTGCTGACGCGGGTCGGCGTCCAGGTGCGCCCCTGGTCGGGAGTGCCCATCATCGATATTCGCTGTGGCGGCCATCAGTTCTCGCCAAAAGTATTCAAACCCACGTGGATTCGACGCTTGCTGAACTTTCATTCCTAAGTCACACACTGTATCTATCTGTTGCGACAAGCAACAGGGAGATGCGACGAATGCCTTATCAGCGACAACAACTCTTGCTGGTAGGGCTGTTCGCCGCCCTTGTATCGTTGAAACTGCCCGGTGTGCTCAATGGCCGGTTGTGGGCAGAAGACGGCCTGTTCCTGCTGGATGCTTTGCGCCTGCCGTGGTGGCAAGCACTGATCGCTCCGCATACTGGCTATATCGACGTAACCGCCAGCACGGCGTTCGTGATCGCCACCCGACTAGTCGATCTTGAATATGTCGGCATAATCAGCGTTGTCTTAGCCCTCTTCATCCAAGCTTGTCCGGCGATTCTGATCGTGACCAGTCCGTGCCAATGGTTGCATCGCCGCTGGATGGTGATGATCGCCCTGCTGTTGGTCCTGGCGCCGCCGGTCGCCGAGGAAGTCTGGCTCAGTCCGGTGACCAGCCAGTACCATATGATCATCTGCACCGGGTTAATCCTGGCGTTCGATATCGGACGCAGTTCGGTATTTTCTAATATACTGTTGGGGTTTGCTGGCCTTACAGGTCCCGGTCCTGCGCTGCTCGCCCCGCTCTTTTTCCTGCGGGCTTATCTCGATCGCTCCAAGCGCCGTGCATTGCAGGCTGCCATTCTCGGCACCGGAGCGTTGATCGAATTCATCGTGTTCTGCACCCATCCGGAACCCAATCGGTGGCTCACCATCGACCTGACGCTGCTGGCCCACGTCATTGCCGTAAAGCATCTGGTTCTGCCGTTGGTCGGACGCGATATCACCATGATGATCAACCAGTCGATGATCTGGATCGCCGTCATGATCCCAATCGGCATTGGCCTTACCTGGGCGGTGCTCACCAGCCATCGCCGCGAAGTGGTCTGGCTGTTTGCCAGCACCGTCACCATCATGGTGCTGTCCTATCTGGGCTCGTTGGGCCACAAGGCCGATCTGCTCGATGTGGGCTTTGGCCAGCGCTACTATTATGCACCCCAGGTGTTGCTCGGTTTGACCTTGCTCGGCTTGACGGGTAATCGCGAGCCAGTGTCCCGCTATCTCGCCTGGACCCTCGTGACATGGTTGCTGGCGGTCGGAGCATGGCAATATTTCAGGGTCATTCCTGCGATGGCTGCCGGTCCTTCTTGGTATGATCAGATCGTCTTGTGGCGTGACCGCCCGGATCGGGCGATCTATCTGTGGCCACCATCGGTCGTCATTCCTTTACCGGTGCATAAATACGCGAATGGCAATTGATCTGGAACAGCTTGAGGACTCGGAATATCTCCTCGATGTGCTCATCGGGTGCGAAAATGTCCTAGATAGCCTCGATATATACACGTTTGCTAACTATTTAGATGGCGAAGTGATCGACGGCCCTATCGTGCGCCGGCATTGGGTGACGTTCTCGCTGCGCTATCCATATCACAAGATGCCTGATCCACGTGCTGCGCTGCGATTGCTCAAACACGGGGTGCAAGTCGAGTTCAACAGCGTCAAACGCGAACAAGCCGGCAAGCCGGGGCACCTGGACGATGAACCGGACCATGCCACCGATTGGCTGGTGAAGATCACCATTCCGCGTCGCTTGCTCGACACCATGGAAGAAGTTGATCTCGAAGCCTACGACGACGAAGTCAACCCAGAGGATGTAACAGCAGCGAAGGACCTCGGCCTCGACGACGAGAGCCAGTATCAAACTGATGAGCAACTGCCCGATCAAGGGCAGCCACCGATGCCGCCGCCTCAGCCGGGAATGCCACCGAATGCCCCACCAGCACCAAACTTCTAATCTAACCGAAGGGATGCGCGAGGGCGATCTCGCCGATCTGGTGCTACCGCTGATCTCTGTCGATGAGTATCAGTCCAACGTTGCCGATGAGTCAGAAGCTATCGTGTTCGGTTTCTATGTCCACGACCAGGACGCAGCCGATGACTTAAACCGTTTTTTACAGAAGTCAGCCGCGCCGATTCTTGATACCGAAGTGTCACCGGCACCAGATCAGCGCGGTTATTTCATGGTGTTCGTTGAACTGGCCAATGATTCTCGCATGACCGAAAATATCGAGGATGTGCTGGCCGAGATGAAAGCGTTGGTGGACATCGATGAGTGGCAGATGCGG